>VFQP010002907.1_pt1 | contig 18297 bp, 15 predicted proteins | sample 3512351 | NCBI WGS metagenome assembly VFQP01 (sample SAMN10412372, study PRJNA504923) | tailings metagenome | isolation source: Relicate 1 Philex TSF1 revegetated site | place: Philippines: Tuba, Benguet | collected 2017-08-29
GTCGTAACGGCGGAATTCGAGGAGTTGTACGGGGGCGAAGCGGAGGAGGTCGTAGGCGGGTTGGAGGTGGCCTTCGACATAGGCGGCGGCCCAACCGGCGACAAGGCGGTCGCCTTCATAGTAGTTGACAGCATTGGAGAGGATGTCCTGGACCTCGGAAGGGGAGAGGGCGCGTTCGTCGCCGCGGACGAACTTGGCGATTTCCTGAGGTGGGAGATCGTGAGGAGAAGCGTGGAGGAGACAGTATTCTTCGCTGAGGAGCTCTGAGTAGGGGGATTCGAGATTGGTGGCGTACTTCTCGAGGACCGTGGGGAGGAACTTCGCGGCTTGGACTTCGAGGCCAGTGGCGGGTGTGGGGGATTCGTATTCGAGGGCGATGACGCCACATTCGAAGGCGGTGATCTTGGGCTGGCCCGCTTCGGTGAAGGGTTGGAGGCGTTCGGCGACGTCGAAGAAATACCAGTAGTGGTAGGTCATTGTTGCATGGCGATGCTCGCAATTGAGGTGGCGAGTAGGATGAGGAAGCCGAGAGTAGCCCCGAGGCGGTAGGCGCCCTGGCCGAGAACAAGGGCGATGCCTCCTTTGAAGACGGTGTTGGCCGAGCAGCCAACGGCCAGGGCGAGGGCGGCTTGGGGAGCGTTGGTTTTGGCCGCTTTGGCCATGGACATGGTGAGGGCATCGACGTCGGTGAGGCCGAGGACCGCGGCGGAAGCGACCAAGCCGCTTTCGCCCCAAGCGCTACGTACGTAATCGAGAGCGAAGAGAACGGCTTGGAAGAGAATGGCCATCTTGAGGGCCGCGCCGACTTCAAGGGGGTTGCGGGGCGGGTCTGCGGTGGCGTGGTCCGACTGGTGACGGCGGAGGCCAAGCGCGAGAAGGATCGTCCCGACGGCGAGAGGGGGGAGGAGGTAGCGCAGGGCGGCAAGCGTGAGATGGGGCTCGAGGGCCGCGGCGACGACGAGGACGCGGGCGAACATGACGGTGGATGCGGCGAGGGCGCCGAGGGCGAGGGCGGTGTGGCCTTGGGTTTCCGTGCGGCTTTTCCGGGAGAAGGTGAGCGTGGTGTTGGTGGAGGAGACGAGGCCGCCCAGTAGGCCAGCGACGACGGCGCCGCGGCCCGCGCCCCAGATGCAGTGGGCGGCATAGCCAAGGAAGCTGATGCCGGAGAGGATGAGGACGACGATCCAGAGTTCGCGGGGGCGGAAGCCGGCGCCGGGGCCGAAGGGGCCTTCCGGCAACAGCGGCAGGACGACCAGGGCCATGACGGCGAAGCGGAAAGAGGCGCGGATGGCAGTATCTGGAAGGAGTTTGCTCCAGGCGTGGAGCTTGGATTTTTCGATGAGGACGAAGGCGGTGAGGGCGATGATGCCGCTGGAGAGGGCCCAGAGGCCGAGGCCGGAGAGGAAGCCGGCGGCAGTGACGACCAGGGTAGCCGCTTCTGTGGTGGCGTCGATATCGGCGCGGCTGGCTGCCAAGTAGCCAACGACGATTAGGGCGACGCAAGCAGCAATGAGCGCCGTGGCTGGGCCTGGGTAACCGAGTTGCCAAAGGTAGCCGGCGATGCCGGAAGCGCCACCGAGGAGGGCGAGCGTGCGGATGCCGCCGAGGTGGGCCTCGGCGTGGCCGGATCGCTGGCGTTCCATGCCGACGGCGGCGCCGCCTAGGGTGGCGATGAGGAGACCCCAAACAGGATCGGGGGTGGTCACACGCTCACAATCGGACAGGGGGATTCACGAATGATGGCGTAGGCGTTGGTGCGCAGACGGCCTCGGCCATCGGCGGCGGAACCGCGCGCGACGACCATGAGGTCGGCGCCTTCTTCGGCGGCGAGTTCGCTGGCCTCCTTGCCGGGTTCGCCGTCGCGAACTTCGACGCGGCCTGGGATGCCAAGGCGGTGCATAATTTGTTCGAGGCGGAGGCGGGCTTCGAGGGACAACGGTTCCCAGGCTACGGAGTGGAAGGCGATCAGTTCAGCGCCGTGTTCGGTGGCGAAGGCGTTAGCCCAGAGGAGGGCACGGTCTGTTTGGGGGCCGAGGTCCACGGAACAGACGACTTTCTTGAATTCGATCGCTTCGAGCGGAGGAGCTTCCTCCATGTGGGCCGCGGTCCAGACGGGGCAAGCGGCGTCGTGCAAAACTTTTGCCGTCACGGAACCGAGTATATAGCGGCGGAAGACGCCGTAGCCGTGGCTGGGCATCATGATGAGGTCGATGTCGTTTTCGGCGGCAAAGCGGACGATAGTTTCCGCGGGGTCGCCTTCGAGGACTAGGCGCTGGACATCGAAGTGTTTGAAGTCGTCGGCGAGGTACTTGGCCATGGCGATGCTGGCGTTGGCGCGGTGGTGCTCGAATTGTTCGATCAGGCTGGTCCCCGCGAACTCTGGGGCGAAGAAGACATCTTCGCGACGGCCGACGACGTGGAGGAAGACAACGCTGGCCTGGAAGCGGCCGGCCATGTCTTCGACGAAATGAGAGGCGCCTTGGCTGCGTTTGGAAAAGTCGACGGGGAAGAGGATCTTCTTGAGGCGGAACATGTGGGCTCCTTTGGGCTAGACGCTGAGTGCCCTTAAACGCTGAGGACGGGGCAGGGAGCTTCGCGGATGGTTTCGTAGAGCTGCGACCAGATGCGCGCGATGCCATCGCGGGCGTGGCCGCGCCCGACAACGAGGAGGCTGGCTTGTTCCTCGGTGCAGACCTCGTGGATGCCGCGTGGGATCATGTCGCAGACCACGCGCACGCCGGCTTCGAGACCGAGTTCGCCGTCAAGCTGCAAGAGGCGGGCTTCGGCGTCGCCCATGAGCTTGTTGCGGTAGGGTTCGAAGTCGAATTCCCAGGTGACGGGAGGGGGCTCGACGACGTGGACGAGGGTAAGGCGGGCCTGGGTGTCGCGGGAGATCTCGGCGGCTTTGCGGGCGACAATCGCATCGTCTTCCACGCGGCCGGTAAGGGCGCAGACGATGGAGCGGAAAGCCGTGGCTTCGTCAAAGGCCTTGGTGTGTCCGGGGACGAAGGTCCAAACAGCGCAGGAAAGATCATGCAGAATTTTAGCGGCGACGGAGCCCAGGAGCAGACGGCGAAAGACTCCGGCGCCGTGGGTGGGCATCATCACGAGATCGATGCCGGACTTTGCGACTTCCTCCTCCAGGGCGGGAGCCGCTTCGCCGTCGGCGAGAACTTGGCGGGTTTTCAGGCCGGAGAAATGTTTGGCGGTGAAGAAGGCAAGGCGTTCTTGTTCGCCGGTGCGAATTTCGGGGGTGGCAGGAGCCATGGGGACGGCGCCAAGGAAATCGCCGGCGGCAACGGGCAGGGACATCAGGGGGAGAGCGTGGAAGACGGTGAGTTCTGCCTGGTTTCGCCGGACCATGTCCCGGACGTACGGCACGGCCTTCGCCGAGGATTCCGAGTAGTCGACGGGGAAGAGGATTTTCGGGAAGGACTTCATGGTTTGATCATTGTGCACGGGAGATGCCAGCGCAAGGGGCTTTGCTTGCAACGCCGTGGTGAATTGGTAAGGTGCGGGTTGCCCCAGTGTGCGTGAATTCACCCGATTGGCGTGTCGGCCGGCAGGAGTTTTGATAAGCTCTTTGGCGCATGACAAGACGCAGACTTTTATCTTCCATGGCAGCGGCTCCGGCGCTTGGTGGGTTGGCGGCAGCGCAGACCCCGAACCGGGATTACACGAACCAGCGGCCGACGCGTTATCCGGAGCCGGATGTGGTCGTGCACGATCCGCGTTTCGCGAAGGTGAAGATCGGGAACACGACGATCATGAAGCATGCGTCGGGCTTCCTGTGGGCGGAGGGGATCGCCTGGAGCGGCGTGGGGCGCTATCTGGTGTGGAGCGATATTCCGAACGATAAGCAGTACCGATGGCTGGAGGACGACGGCCATGTGAGTGTCATTCATCAGCCGGCGGGTTACTCGAATGGCAACACCTTCGACTACCAAGGGCGGCAGATTTCTTGCGAGCATGGCAACCGCCGCGTGACGCGTTATGAATCCAACGGCACGATTACAGTGTTGGCGGATAAGTTCGAAGGCAAGCCCTTCAACGCGCCGAACGACGCGGTGGTGCATCCGGATGGCGGCATCTGGTTCACGGACCCGGGTTACGGCAGTCTACTGAACTACGAAGGCTTCGTGAACAACCTGGAGTTGAAGGAAGCGGTCTACCGCATTGATCCACAGACGAAGGCCATCGTGAAGGTGACGGATGAAATCTACAAGCCGAATGGGCTGTGTTTTTCACCGGACTATAAGAAGCTCTACATTGCGGATACGGGAGCGACGCATTATGAGAAGGCGCCGCGCAATATCAAGGTGTGGGACGTGGTGGATGGGAAGAGCTTGCGGGGCGGCAAGGAATTCGTGTCGATGAACATACCCGGTTTGGGCGCGGGGCTGGCCGATGGGATTCGCGCGGATGTGAACGGACATATCTATGTGGGCGCGGGATGGGTGGGCGCTGGGTATGACGGCGTGATTGTGTTTGCGGCCGATGGCACGCGAATCGGGCAGATTCTGCTGCCGGAGATTTGCGCGAATCTTTGCTTCGGTGGTTCGCGGCGGAATCGATTGTTTATGTGTGGCAGCCAATCGATTTACTCGGTTTACCTGGAAACCAAGGGAGCGCACATTTGCTAGGCGCGCTGCGCCTGGATATTGAGTGCTCCGCCCTTTATCGAGAGAGTGCCCGATTGCGGGAAAGTGATGCTGACCCAGGGGGCGCCAGCGGGGTAAAAGTCGAGAGCGGCTTTATTGTGGAGTTGGACACGCGCCCGGATGCCTGGACCGGCGAGGCCGAGGCGGTCGTTTTGAACGTCGACTCGAAATGCGCCGGCGCTTGATGTGTAATTCCCGCTAAGGCGGGTTTTGTCTTCGGCGGAGACGGGTAGCGACGGGAGTTTGTTGTCTGCGTCGCCGAGGGACTTCAGGTATTCCTTCATTTCATTCGAACGCGCGTGGGCAAAAAGCGTGATGCCATGAGGGCCGTAGGTTTTCTGGATGCCGGGTTGGAGAGCGATGAAGTGTTTGACGACGTCGAGTTGACCGAGCATGGCGGCGGAGAAGATGGTAGGGCGAGCGCCACGGCTAAGGAGGAGTTCGGCGACGTCTCGGTTTCCGACGTGGGAGGCGGCGTCGAGGGCGGATTCCCAGTCGCCGAAGCCCCAGTCGATGGAGGCGTTGACGAGGCCGGGTTGCTGGTCGAGGATTTCGCGGACGCGCTTGGGGTCGCGGTGCGAAACACCGACCATTTCCTGGACGATATCGGGCGGGGTGTTGGATTGAGCGAGGAGAAGGGTGGGAGTGGCAAGCAGTAGTCGGCGCTGCATGAGCCGTTTATCGCGCAGACTCTAGGAGTTTGGCAAGCTAGGGCAAGTTTAGTTTGTAAGTGCTTTGTTTGTGGCTAGTTCCCGGCTTCGCCTAGGACGTGGAAGCGGACGGCGCGTTGGAATTCCGCGAGGATTTCGCGCTCCAGGGCAGGGAGATCTTGCTTGGAACCACGGAGGCGGTTGGCCTTGAGGTGGATTTCGCCGGGGAGGCGGATGAGGTGGGTAACGAAGGCTAGGGAATCTTCGGCACGCTTCAGTTGGCCGAGGACAATGTAGTCGACGTCGAGTTCGGAGGCGACGGCTTTCAAGTTGCGTATGTTGCGGGGGCGACGGAGAGCGGCGGCGTTGCCGATGAGGCCGAGGCGATCCGGGGCCAATTGGGAGAGATGGACGAGGACGGTATCCGAGAGGTTGGCGGTCCATCGGTTGAGGCTGGGGTCATCGGATTCGTTGTCGAAGAGGGAGACGGCGAGGCGCGTCTGCGGGTGGTGGAAGAACATTCTCCATGCGCTGTAGGAGAGGAGGCCCGTAGCGGCGGCGCCGAAGAGGAAAAGGCGGCGGCTATGGGTTTGCGGAACGGGATCGGGCTTGGCGAGCGGAGCGATGAAGCGGTAACCGCGGCGGGGGATCGTCTGGATGTAAAGAGGGGAAGAGGCGTTGTCGCGGAGGGCCGTGCGGAGTTCGGAGAGGCAGTAGGCAATGCCGCGATCGACGTCGACGTGGTGGTCAGGTCCCCAGAGGACTAGGCGGAGTTCCTCCTTGGTGACAATTTCATTTGGGCGGGCGAGGAAGGCGGCAAGGGCTTTGGCGGGTTGCGGTTCCAGGCGGACCGGCTGGCCGTCGTGGGTCAGTTGCAGGGAATCCGTATCAAATGCAAAAAGGCCGAAGCGATAGCTCATGGGACGGCTAAACTAGAAGGCATATGTCAGCTTATAGGACTTTGTTGTTATTGGGCGCTGTATGCGCTTGGGCGGACGTGATTGTGTTGAAGGATGGGGATCGCATCACGGGGAAGATCGTGAAGAAGGACGGCGCGGACGTCACGATCGATAGCAAGAATTTCGGGAAGGTGACATTGAAGTGGGACAGCGTGGCGAGCGTGGAGGGTCAGGAGAGTCTGAATGTCGTGCTGGAAGGCGACAAGACCGTAAAGGGCGTGCTACAAGCCAAGGACGGGAAGGTGGAGGTAGTAGGAGCAGGCGAGAGCGTCCCGGTGACGGCAGTAGTGGCGCTGCGCGACGACGCGGAGGAGAAGGCTTATCAGCGCATGTTGAGGCCGCGGATCCTCGATTTGTGGGCGATCACGGGCGGCATCAATCTGGCCGGAACGAAAGGCAATGCGGCGACTTCGACCTTTACGACGCCCGTGAATTTCGTTCGTGCCTCGCGGACCAGCAGAACGACCGCTTATTTCAATTCGATTCGTGCGAGCGCGACCATCGATGGCCGCAATGAATCTACCGCGGAAGCGGTGCGCGGTGGTTGGGCATATAGCCGGACGATTCGGAAGAAGCTATTCGCGACCCTCTTCAACGATAACGAATACGACCGCTTCCAATCGCTCGATTTACGTACGGTGCTTGGTTCTGGTTTGGGCTACGAGTTCTGGAAGGGCGAACGCGGCCGCTTGGCGCTGGTAGGCGGCGCCGCATGGAACCGGGAAAAGTTTTCGCCCGCGGAACGTGCGGCGTTTACGCGGAATTCCACGGAGGCGTACTGGGGTAACGATCTGGCGTACAAGTTGAATGGCCGAACGAATCTCACACAGGCATTCCGGATGTTCAATAACTTGTCCAACAGCGGTGAGTACCGTATGAACTTCGACATCGGCGCAACAATGGCGTTGACGAAGTGGCTGAACTGGAACGTGGCGTTGAGCGACCGTTATTTGAGTAATCCCGTGCCGGGACGCAAGAAGAACGACTTCCTATATTCGACGGGCTTCGGGTTTACTTTCGCGCGCTAAACGAGGACCGCGCCGAGCAAGTAGCGGCCTTGGGTTTCCCCCAAGGCTTTACTCAGGGCGGCGAAGTTGTCTTTTTCGCGTTCGACGATGAAGAGGGTGCCGTCGGCGCACTGGCTCATGAGCATGGCGTCGGCGGGGTTGTCGAATGACGGGGAGTCGACGATGATCCAGTCGAATTGGCGGCGGAGGCCATGCAAGAGCACATGCAAGCCGCGCAGATCGATGGGGTCGAAGCCAAAGGTATCTGCTTGGCCCGTGGGCATCAAGTAAAGCTGACTACCGCTAATGCGGCGCATGCAGTTGGGTAGATCTTCGCGCTTGAGGCGCGTGGCCTCGCAAAGGCCTTGGGTAAGCGGCAGACCGAGGGACTCTCCCAAGCCGGGTTGCCCGACGCGGCCATCAATCACGAGCACTCTGTTTTCCTGCACGGTGGCGAGCATGTACGCCAAGTTTGCGGCCAGACCGTGACGCGGCCGTTGCGAATGCAGACTGCAGATGCTGACCACCTGAAGCGAGTGTTCCTTGCGACGTGAGACATCCGCCTGCATCTGGCTGAGGCGGGAGCGCAATTGGCGGACTTGCTGCTTCCATTCCTGAGGAAAAGAATTGGCAAGCGCGGGGAAGGCGGGGCGGGCATCCTCGAAAGAGATTTGCGGCACTTCGTGGAGGTTCAGGAATCGGCGTTGGGCTTTTGGGTCATCCGGCGGAGCGGCGTTGCTAAGCGCAGCCAAGCCTTCGGCAACGCCATTTGTATTGCTGGCCGACCAAGCGTCCACGCCCGGAATTTCGATTTCCGGACTAACGCCGTTCTGGGTAGGTATGCTCATGCGGTGCGCCCTTTCGAGGTCGAGTTTGCCGCGCCGCGCTTGCGCGAAGCTTCGAGGAGTTTCTGGATGCGAGGCTTAGTCTGGCTATCCACGTAGCCGAGCATTTCCTCATAGACGGCGGCGGCGTTGCGGTGCATCGCGAGGCGGGTGTAGGCCTCGGCGAGGGTGCCGTCGATTTCGGGAGCGCGCTGCAGGAGACGTTTGGCGTTTTGGGCTAGCTCCAGCGCCTGTTCCAGATCCTTGCCTTGCTGGAGGAGGCGCCAAGCGAGATTGTTGAGGGCCAGGGGATTGGTTTTGTTGCGTTGCAGTGCTTGACGGTAGGCGGCGATGGCCTCCTCCGGATGACCGAGTTCGTCCAGCAGGGCGGCCGATTCCAGCCAGACGCGTTGGTCGTCGGCGTGGTGTTTTTGCAGCTCAGTGTAAAGGGCCAACGCCTTGGGCGCCGCGCCTGAGAGAGCGTAAGCCGCGGCGAGGCCGAGTTGGTAATTGACGTTCTGTGGTTGCGCCTTGGCGAGCTTTTCAAAAGTAGCGCGAGCGGCATTGGCATCGCGCAAGGTGAGTTGCACGTCGCCAAGACGTTCTTCGAAGGCCTGTCTATTCGGGAATAGCTTGGCGGCCTCTTCCAGCAAATCGCGGGATTCCTTGGCGCGGCCGGCGCTCCACCAGGAGGCTGCCTCCGACAGGATCCATCGCGGATTCGTCGATTCCAAGGCTCGACCCTGGGCGAAAAGCCGAGCGGCTTCGGTGGCCTTGCCTTGAGCGGCAATCGTGTTGGCATGCAAGAAGAGGGCGTCCAGGTTTGCCGGTTCCAAGTTGAGGATCGATTCCAAGGTTTTCTGGGCTTCCGGGAATTTGCCACGAACTGCCTGCGCGCGGGCGCGGACCAGCATGGCGGGAATAATATGCTGACCGGCTTGCATGGCCGAGGCGGCGCGGGCTTCGGCCAAGGAGGCGTTGCCGCGAGCGAGTTCGATTTCGGCAAGGGCCATCCAGCCGGCGGCATAGTTGGCATCGAGCTTGATGGAGCGTTCGAATTGTTCGGCGGCGGCTTCGAGTTTGTTCTCGAGCAGGTAAGCGCGGCCCAGGTGGTAGCGGACGAAGGGGGAGTCCGGCATCTTGGCGAGAATCGATTCCAGGCGGCGGCGTTCTTCAGCGCGCCGGTTGGCAGGGACTTCGCCCAAGCGAACAGCGGAGAGATAGGCCTCCATGAGTGGGCTGCCGGGATTGCGTTTATTTTCGGATTCGATGAGCTCGCGTGCCTGTTTGGATTGGCCCTGTACGAGATGCCATTCGGCCAGGCGGCCAATGTATTCGGGGCGGACCGCTGGGTGTTTGGCCATGCCTCTTTCATAAGCGACGCGGGCGGAATCCCATTCGCCGCGATGGAGCCAAAAATCTCCCAGTTGCTGGAAGCCAAGAGGTTCCTTAATCGCCGCTTCTTCGAGTTGGCTGAAGAAAGCGCGGACCTCGCTACGTTTGCCTAGGGCATCGTCATGCGCGGCGAGTTGCAGCGCGGCATCGATTTGTTTGGTGTTCGTCCACTTCGATTCGAGGACTCCCCGGGCCAGATCTCCGCGCTGTTTCTGCATGAGTTGGAGATAGAGCATGTCGTAGGCGTCGCGATACAAGGGGCGATCGGCGATGAGTTGCCGCAGTGTGGCTTCGGCTTCATCCGAGGCGCCGAGCCGGAATTCGATGGCCGCCATCTGCGCACGAAGGCTTTCGTTCACGGGAACCTTGGGGAGAGCGGCGCGTAGAAGCTCGACCGCTTCTTCCAGGCGATGGCGTTCCATTAACACTTGCGCGGCGATGCGATAGCCGTCGGCGGCCTGCGGCCATCGGGCGCGCAGCAATTCGGATTCGGCTTCCACCTCGCGCAGCAGGGTCATGGGACGGCCGGGGTCTGCGAAATAGATCTGATAGCTGACGTCGGCGAGCAGCTTGTGCAGATGCATGTGGTTCGGAGCGAACTCCAAGGCTCTCGCGAGAAAGTCGCGGGCGGGAACGAGTTCGCCCATGCGTAACGCAACTTGGGAAGCCGCCTCGTAGGCAGGGGCGTACTTGGCGTCCTGGCGAATCGCTTGCCGGTAGTAAATCATGGCGGCGCCGAGTTTGCCTTGCTTTTCTTCGGCGCGGCCCCGGGCGCAGAGTCCGGCGGCACCCGTTACGGAGTCGCTACAGCCTGTCAGAATGAGAGCCAAGATGGCCGTCAAGGCCGAAGCGAAGCGGCGTTGGAACCAGCGGCGGCGGGCGGGCGCCACGGGCGACAAGGTGGCCAGGACGGGGAGACCAGCCCACGCTTGCAGGTGGCCGTCATGCAATATCGGCGGCGCCGCGACAACGGGAATGAGACAGATAACGATGCCAAAGATCAGCCCAGCTGCAATGGCTATCCCGTAACGGTGCTCAATGCGAGGGGATAGGGTCTGGGTGGGCAAGCTAGCGGGTTCCAGGAGTTCCACGGTTTCGCCTTGACCGCGGCGTTCCAGATCGGAGGCGGCCTTGGATTCTTCTTGTTTCTTCAAGAGTTGATCGTAGAGAGCCTTGGCGTTGTCGTATTCGCGTTTAGCGGCCAGCAATTCGACCTCTTGTCCCGCCGGGGCATTCAGTTGTTCTCGCAGCCGCTGTGCTTCCGCACGGAGCTCAGCCTCTTCCTGAGACTGCGCTTCCGATTCTTTCTCCAGGGCGCGCAGCGTAAGCTTGGCTTCGGCATGTTTGGCGGCATTTTCTTCCAAGTCACGTTGTTTCAAACCACGCGCCTGCTCCTTGAGCAGGTTGTTGTGAATCTTTTCCTGCTCGACCGCCTCCAATTCAGCCGCTTCCAATTCGGGATACCCTGGCTGCCAGCGATCCCGAAGGGCGATGACCTTGGCGCGCGCCCCCATCATGCGGTCGCGTTGGCGGAAGCCGGCTTCCAAGGATTCGATGTAGGGAAAGTAGTATTCAAGCGGCCGAGTTTCGAGTCTCTTGTGGAGTATTTCGCGGCGCTCCAATTCGCCCTTAACAACCTGACGGCGCTCTTCCAAACCTCGGTTGTCGTGGCGGATGTCCCGCAAGCGGGAATCGATGACGTAGGATCGCGAGGTAGCCTGGCCCATTTTGGTGGCCGAAGTGGTTGAGCCAACGACATCCTGGATGTCGCCAAGGCGTTGCTCGGCTTCCAACATTGCTTCTTCCGCCGCGGTTAACTGCTCCGTGAGGAACTCCGTGGCGCCAAGAGACTGATCTCCGCGATATTTGCGGTTCTCTTCGTAGATTTGCTCGACGAGTTTTTGGACGACTTTCTGGGCCTTCGCCGGATCGGCGTAGGCGAAGCTCAGATTCATGGTGGGTACTTCGCCGGCTTTTACGCTATCGGCGCCGCGGGTGTGGGTGACGGTTAACGAGTCCTGAAACTTCGGGGTCAGATCTGCCACCGTCTGGAAGCTGCGTAGTTCCGGGTACAGCCGCTGGCTTTCGATCATTTTGGTGGCCGTCAAGCGGCTGTTGAGCAGTTGGCCCAGGGCGAAGAGGCGCTGTTCCACTTCCATGGAGAAATTGGGATTCACGAAACGGCCCGCAACTTGGGGCGGCATGAATCGAACACGCGCTTCCGAGAGGTACTTGGGTGGGTTGAAGTAATTGAAGACGCCGCACCCGATCAGCATAACCACCGTGGTGGCGAGAATTCTCCATCCGAAACGGCGCAGGAACCAAATGATATCCCTGCGGTCGCCAATTTCAAGGAGCCGGGCGAGAGAAGGTACGCTAGGCGGCCACTCGCTGGTTTGAGGTGTCATGCACGCGTTTCACTCCCGTTCGTTTGGCTGCGGTGTTGGCGCCGGCGAATCGCCGCGAAGGCGACCAGCCCGAGGCCAATCATAGAAAGAGTGCCCGCCTCGGGAACGTCAGACGCAACTGCGTTCATCAAGAATTGGAGTTGGGAACCGGACGCAACTCCGCCCTGGCTTTGGAGCCCTGTGAAGCGAATCGTGCCCGAAAGATACCAACTTCCCCCTGCGCTGGCGGGGTTGATAACTATAGGGGTTCCTAAAGCAGCTGTGTCGGAAGCAGTGGTGCTCCGTGCCGCGGAGATGGCGGTGGGAAGCATGCCACTCAAGACACTGACACCCGGAGACAGGCTCAGGCCGGAGAGGGTGATGCTGGTGGCCGCGGACCCGGCAGGTTGGCCCGCCGCGGAGAGAACAAAACTGCCGGCCGGGATTGTCCAGATCGCTGTCGTAGGTGGGGCCGGACCTGCTGGAGTGAAATTCGCGGTGACCGGAGATCCCGCTGCGTTCCAGACGGTTACATATGCAGAGTTGGTGGCGGCGGACCAGCCGATTCGAAAGGTGTGTTCGGTAAGGGCGGAACCCCAATGGTTGTTGCCTGGGCTTTCGTTGTGACTAAAGGACTGGGTCGAATCCGACGTGGAGCTAGTTGTTCCCGTCCCGAGTTCCCAATCCGCGCCCGCGAATCGGCCCGCTCGCATCGTATAGAAGTATGAGTAGCTTTGCGCGAACGCCTCCATGGAGGCCAAAGCTAATAGAGCAAGCACTTTTCCGTTGATCACGAGTTCCCTCTCCTGGCTGACTGATCTATGAGTACTACTGGTTCTTCGGCAGGACTAAGGAAGATCTTTAGTACTAGGTCATCCGTTTTGGAAGCTGGCCTACGTTAAAGAGAATTGAGACTTCCCTTCGCGGCGGGTTCCCGCTTTGCGATAAACTAACAATTTATGGCTCAAAACGAAAAGCTCTACTCCGCCGAGTACATCGGCTCCGGCACTTTCATCATTTCCAAGCCTGGCCGCAAGAAGCGCAAGCTCCGCCAGAGCCGGGTGAAGAGCCCGCAACGCGGCGCGCGCAAGTAATTATCTTTTCAACGACATTCCGATGAAAATTAAGGAACTGCGTCTGCATCCGCAGGCGATAGCCGACGGTCCGCTGCGAAGTTCCTACGGACTGCATGCCCCCTATGCTTTGCGCACGATTGTCGAGCTAATCACCACCGACGGTATTACCGGCATTAGCGAAACGTATGGGGGAGAGAAGCCTTTGGCGGCGCTTGAGGCTCTGCGTCCGCGTGTGGTCGGGATGTCGCCATTTGACCTGACCCGGCTTTGGCAGGATTTGCATCGGGGTGTGGAGGCGGCGCCGGATCCTTCGGGAGCGCGTTCCCAGACGATGCTGGTGCCGGGCGAGAATCCGCTGGACGAGGCCTCGCGTAGCTTCGCAGCGATTGAAGTGGCTTGTCTTGATGCAATTGGTCAAGCCGTGAACCAGCCCATCTGTGATTTAGCCGGGGGCAGGGCTCGAGAAGCCGCGCCGTTTTCGGCATACCTTTTCTACAAGCACGCCGGCGGCGGCGGCATGGGGGACGACGCCCGCGACGATAAATACGGCGAGTGCTTGAGCCCAGAGACGATTGTCGAGCAGTGCAAGCGCTTCATCGCCGAGTATGGTTTTGAAGAGATCAAGCTGAAGGCCGGGGTGTTGGAGCCGGAGGCAGAGATCGAAACGATCAAGGCGCTGCGCCGCGAGTTTGGCCCGAAGTATCCGTTGCGCATCGACCCGAACTGCGCCTGGAGCGTGGAGACGAGCGTGAAGGTGGGGATGGAGTTGGCCGAGGAACTGTCGGGTGGCGGGTACCTCGAAGATCCTTGTGCGGGTATGGATGGCATGGCCGAGGTGCGCAAGCGTTTGCTCGCCAACGGCGTGAAGACTCTATTCGCCTCCAACGTCGCGACGACTTGCTTCGCCCATGTGCCGCAAGCGCGCGATCTTGATGCCGTGCAGATCATCTTGAGCGACCCGCACTATTGGGGCGGCATTCGCAAGCAGAAGCAATTGAGCGAATTGTGCGAGGTGTTGGGGCTGGGCTTGTCGATGCACTCGAACAATCACTTAGGTGTTTCGATGATGACGATGGCGCATGCCGCGTGCGCGTCGCCCCATCTGACGCACGCTTGCGACACGCATTATCCCTGGCAGACGGAAGTGGATGAAGTGGTGGAAGGCGGGCGCGTGCCGATCGTCAACGGCAAGGTGGCGATCCCGGCCAAGGGTGGATTGGGCGTGAAACTGGATTACGACCAAGTGGCGCGCGGTGTGGAGCGATACCACAAGATTCCATACAAGAAGCGCGACGACGAGGCCGAGATGCAGAAGCATGTCGACCCGAATTGGAAGCGCGTGTTGCCGCGCTGGTAAAGCGGCAGCAAAGCGATCAGGCCGCTAAGCGAGAATCTCTTTGATGACGTGCCCCTCGATTTCCGTGAGGCGTTCCTTGCGGCCGAGGTGCATGTAGCTGAGGGCGTTTTGGTTCAGGCCCATCAGGTGCAAGAGTGTGGTGTGGACGTCGCGGAAGTGGGCGGGCTTCTCGATGGCGCGCAGGCCGATGGCGTCCGTGGCGCCGTGGACGATGCCGCCTTTAACGCCGCCGCCAGCCATCCACATGGAGAAGCCGAGGTTGTGGTGGTCGCGGCCCTTGGAGCCTTGAGTTTCCGGACTGCGGCCGAATTCGCCGCCCCAGAGGACGAGCGTGTCTTCGAGCATGCCGCGCTGTTTCAGATCCTGCAGTAATGCCGCGATAGGCTGATCCGTCTGCACGGCCATGCGCAGGTGATTTTCTTCGATGTCCTCATGAGCATCCCATTGCAGGTTGCCGGGACCACCACCGGAGACGACGGTCACCACGCGGACGCCCTTTTCAATCAAGCGGCGGGCGAGCAGACAGCGGCGGCCATAGTCGTCGGTGGGCTCCTTGCCGACGCCATACATTTCGAGTGTGGCGGCTGATTCCTTATTGATATCGAAGATTTCCGGCGCTTCCATTTGCATCTTGAAGGCGAGGTCGTAAGCGGCGATGCGGGCTTCGAGCTCGGAGTCTTCGCCCTGGATGCCGGCGCGGTTCAAGGCATTGATGTAGCGAACGGTCTTGGTGCGTTCCTCGATCTTGACGCCTTCTGGAGGCGTCAAGTTGAGTACGGGCTTCTTGCCAGGGCGCAGCATGGTGGGCTGATAGACCGCAGGCAGGAAGCCGTGCATGTACATAGGCTGGCCGGCCTCGAGCGCGCCGTCGGGATCGGGGAGCACACAGTAAGCCGGGAGGTTGTCGCTTTCGGTTCCGAGACCATAGACCAGCCAGGAGCCCATTGACGGAAAGCCGGGTATGATACGCCCAGTCATCAACTGATACTGCGCCGCGGAATGCACGACCATGTCGCCGTGGCAACTGCGCAGGATGGCCATGTCGTCGACATGCTTGGCCATGTGGGGGAACAAATCGGAGACTTCAATGCCGCTCTTGCCGTAGCGCTGGAATGTGCGTTTGGTGCCGAGCAGCGTGGCGTCTTTCGCTACGAATTGATACTTTGCTTCGCCGAATTCGGCGGGGCGCTTTTGGCCGTGGAGTTGGTTCAGGAGAGGCTTCGGATCGAAGGTCTCCATCTGGCTGGGGCCGCCAGCCATGAAGAGGAAGATGACGCGCTTGGCCTTGGTGGGGAAATGCGGGGCCTTGGGGGCGAGTGGGTTGAACTTGCTGGCGTTGGCGTTGAGGGCGGCAAAGCCGAGGGCGCCGGCGCCGCAGAAGGCGTCCGACAGGAACTCGCGGCGGTTGCGGGTGGGTTTGAAGTGTTCGTTCCAGTTCATGCCATTAACTCCTAGTCCACGTAGAGGAAAGCGTTCAAGTTCAAGAGGGCGAGTGAGAACTCTCGGGTGGAGACGTTGTTCAACATCTCGAGGGCAACCTTGCGTTCAGCCAAGCTGGGTAAGCGGCCGGCCACCAGACGATAGCCTTCGTTGACCATGCGGAGCTTGCTGCCCTTGGCCGTCTTTTCCAGACGATCCGCAAGAACGCCGGCCTGGCGGTTGGCCATATCGCCGTTCAACAATTCGAGCGCCTGCGGGGCGTGCGTGGAAGTCTCGCGTCGTGCGCAGCTAACCAGCGCATCTGGCGCGTCGAAGACTTCCATCATCGGCAAGTGCAGGTTGCGCTTAGCGATCAGGTAAACGCTGCGGCGGTTGTGTTCGGTGGGGTCCTTGGCGACTTGCCATTGGCTGGGCTTGTAGAGCGCGTTTACCAATTCTTCCTGGATAGGGACCATGATGGAGGGACCGCCCTGCTTCAGGTTTAAGTTGCCGGCCACGGCCAGCATCGAGTCGCGAAGTTCTTCGGCTTCGAGGCGGCGGCGCGAAAACTTCCAGAGCAGTTTGTTCTCCGGGTCTTCCTCTTGCGCTTTCGCGTTGAGGGTATTCGAGGCTTGCTTGAAGGTTTTCGAATTCAGGATGAGGCGGTGGACGTGCTTGACGCTCCAGCCGCTCGAGATGAATTCGCTGGCCAGATAATCCAGCAGTTCGGGATGCGAGGGACGCGCGCCCATGCGGCCAAAGTCGTTTGGCGTGGAGACGATGCCCTTGCCGAAGTGATAATGCCAAATGCGATTGACCATTACGCGCGCGGTGAGCGGATTGTCGTTGCCGGTGATCCACTTGGCGAGTTCCGCGCGAGGCTTGTCAGTGGTGCCAAGTTCGGGAGTGCCCTCGGGAAGCAGCACGCCCAAGGGGCGCATGCCGACCTTGTCGCCCTTCAGCGCGTAATCGCCGCGATTGAGCATGTGGATGGGCGAGGCATGGCCCATGTCGCTCTTCACGGTGAAGACGGTGGGCGGCGGCGCGGGCTTGGAGTCTTCGAGCTTTTCAATCTCCATGCCAATGGGGCCGTTGTCCGCCTGTTGCAGGCGCTTCATCTCGGCTTGGAGCTTCTTGATCTTCGCGTCGATGGGCTTGATCTTGGCTTCCCATTCGGCGAGGCTGCCCTGGTTGGCGAGGGGGAAATCGTGGCTGAGCGTGCCGGCGAAGTAGGCTTGGATGCGGTAGTAGTCGGATTGGCGGATGGGGTCGAACTTGTGGTCGTGGCAGCGAGCGCAGCCAAGCGTGACGCCGAGGAAAGCGGAGCCTACGGCGTTGGTCATTTCCGTTAAGACTTCATTACGGCTGGAGGCGACTTCCTGATTGCCGGCATTCTTGCGCAGCGGACCAAGGCGGTTGAAGCCGCTGGCGATGAGCGTTTCTTGTTCGGCGGGGGAGATTTCGTCACCCGCGATTTGTTCGGTGATGAAACGGTCGTAGGGCTTGTCGTTATTGAAGGCGCGGATTACGTAGTCTCTATAGCGGTAAGCATCCAAGCGGTGCGTGTCGTATTCGAATCCATCGGTTTCGGCGAAGCGCACGACGTCGAGCCAGTGCTGGCCCCAACGTTCGCCATACTGCGGCGAGGCGAGAAGTTTTTCGACGAGGTTCTTGTAAGCGTTCGGGCTCTTGTCGCGAAGGAAAGCGTCGATTTCAGCGGGCGAGGGCGGCAGCCCAGTGAGGTCGAAATAGAGACGGCGAATGAGAACGCTCTTCGGTGCCTCGGGCGACGCCGTGAGTCCCGCTTTGGAGAGGCGCGCAGCGACCAGCGAATCGATGTTGCCCGCGGGCTTGTTGATCGGTTGGAAAGCCCAGTGCCGCTTCTCAGCGGCGGTGTATTTTCCAAGGGGGGCCACGTTTGCCCCGAAGAGGGCATAAGTGATTACGAATACAAGTACTTGTCTATACACAGCAGTTGTGGAAATGGTATCTAAGAAATTAAAGAAGTTCAAGCCCCCGGGGGTATCGTTTCATGCTGGCGCAAGTCCTTTATGCCATTACACTTCTGCCCACGCAGGAGCCCAGTTGCGCGGCGGCGCCCAAGGGTACTGGGACGGTGGAGTTGCGTTGGGGCGGAGATTTCGCGGTGGGCGGGTTGCGGCGGCTGGGATCGAGCCACGATTGGAAGCAGTTTTACGTGAACTGGCTGAAGGTGCGCTATGCGTATAACATCACGAAGTTGAACGCCGCTTATGGGTTGGAGTCGACGTCCTTCACGGATTTGACGGAGTCCGACTTTAAGACGCTGGATGTCAAGCGCGAAGCCGTGCAAAAGGATGACAAGGACTTTTGGGTGGACTTTGAAGCTTACCTGCTGGTTCAGGTGCGCGAGTCTTGTCCGGCTTCGGTGACCAGCGTGGCGTGGAAGCGGAGCCGGACGTAGTCGGCGATCCAGTTGCCGGATTGGTCGCAAAGACTAGGGCGGAGCAGGTCTTCGGCTTGGGTGAGCATGGATTCTCTTTCGGCTTCGGGTTTCTCAGTGATGGTGTAGAGGCGGAAGGT
>VFQP010002908.1_pt1 | contig 18292 bp, 12 predicted proteins | sample 3512351 | NCBI WGS metagenome assembly VFQP01 (sample SAMN10412372, study PRJNA504923) | tailings metagenome | isolation source: Relicate 1 Philex TSF1 revegetated site | place: Philippines: Tuba, Benguet | collected 2017-08-29
TGATCCCGCTGGGATCGGGTTATGTTTGGGCAGGCGGTGCTGGTGCTGGGTTTCAGGCAATCAGATCATCGGAGTAACCTGGTGGGTAACCGAATAAAATGGTTGATTTTGCAGGGATTTAAAGAGCTGATTTTGGGGGCGAAGGTAGAGAAAAGTCGGGGAGGTATGGGGTCGCTTTTTAACTTCAGAATTATGAAAAGAGTAATTGTTTTGTATTGGGAAGGCACAACTTCTACCTTTTTACCAATATGCGAATAAAATTTTGTCAGTACTAGTATGAATTCAGTTTATATTCTATATTTGACAAATTAGTCCAAATCATTTTGTCTAATGAACAGTGAAACATTTGGTGAATACATTAGGAAAGCGCGAGAGGAGAAAAAACTTCCTCTTCGTAAAGTTGCGGCGCACTTAGATATCGATACTTCAACCTTAAGCAAAGTCGAGCGTGGAGATCGGCCAGCACTCCAAGATTATTTGATCCCTTTGGCCGATATTTTGGAGGTTAATCTTAAAGAAATTCAAACAAAATTTATCGCTGATAAAATTGATAAAGACTTTGGAGAAATGGAACATTTATCTGATGGATTAAAAGCTGCTAAGCAACAAATAAAAAAGAGGAAAAAGTAATGTCGTCTAAATTTTTTACAAATAGCAGTGAGAGAAGCATGATTGATAAATTCAGAGGAATTATCAATCATATGAAAGATATTTATGCGTTTCATGCGGTAGTGGGATATTTTCGATCTTCTGGGTATTTCGCTTTACAACCTCACCTTCAAAGTCTCAAAGAAATTAAAATTCTAGTCGGAATAAATGTTGATCAGATGTTTTCCGAATCGCAGCGGAGAGGGCTTTTGTATTTCGGCGACACTGAGAAAACAAAAGAGGAATTTCTACACTGGTTTGTTCAGGATATTAAGGAGGCTAAATATTCAGAAGAGGTGGAGGCAGGTATACTGCAATTTATTGATGATTTAATTGAACGACGCATAGAAGTCAGAGCGCACAACTCAAAGTCAATTCATGCCAAGTTTTATTTGTTTTTACCAGAACATCACAGCGAACATTCGGATGGGTGGGTAATCATGGGCTCTTCTAATCTCACAGAGGCGGGACTTGGTATTAAAAAATCACCCAATTACGAACTAAATGTGGCGATGAAGGATTTTGACGACGTCGAATTTACAAAAAAAGAGTTCGCGGATCTATGGGAACAGTCGACTGAAATTCTACCTGCAGATATAAAAAAGTTTAAGCAAAGGACACATATAGGTCAGTCTTTTACGCCATTTGAGCTTTATATCAAATTTTTGATCGAATATTTCGGAAAAAATATAGACTACGATCCTGACACCGTTGGCGATTTGCCAAAAACATATAAAAAACTCTCTTATCAGGTTGATGCTGTTAACCAAGGGTTTCAAATGTTAATGGAACACAATGGTTTCTTTCTTTCGGACGTAGTTGGTTTGGGCAAAACCGTTATAGCGGCGATGATTGCTAAACGTTTTTTGATCGCTAACGGGTCTCTCAATACCAAAATCTTGATTGTTTTTCCGCCGTCATTAGAAAAAAATTGGAAGAGTATTTTTAGGTTGTTTGGCATTGATAGGCATTCGAAGTTTGTAACAAACGGAAGGTTGGATAAAATAATAGATGGTGAGGATCTCAACTACTGGCCAAAAGAGGATTATGATTTGGTTTTGGTTGATGAAGCACATCGATATCGAAATCATACCTCACAATCGTTTGGGTTGCTTCAAAGAATTTGTAAAGCACCACGTAACGGCGAAGGAATGATACCTGGCAATAAGAAAAAAGTGATTTTGATTTCGGCGACCCCTTTGAATAATCGCCCTCAGGATTTGTATTATCAACTTCTATTATTTCAGGATGCAAGGCGTAGCACTCTTCCAACCTCTAATTTACAAAGTTTCTTTGGCCCTATTATCAGGGAATTTCGAGAGATCATGCAGCAAGAACAGCCGAATATCAATCGTATTCGTGAGTTGTATGCCCTAATTCGGGAAAGAATTATTTCTCAAATTACTGTACGAAGAACCAGACGGGATTTGAAGAATTATCCAAAATATATCGAAGATTTAAAAGAACAGGGTATCATTTTCCCAGAGATTTCTGCCCCGAAACCAAAATTATACACATTCGATACCAAGTTAAGTAAGCTTTTTTATCATACTATCTTTTATCTAACTGATGATGATAAAATTCGATATTACCGATACCAAGCTATTAAGTATCTCAAACCAGAACTCAGGGAGAATTATTATGAACAGGCTATTCTTGTCTCTCAATCTCTTGCGGGAATTATGAAAACTTTGATGGTGAAGCGATTGGAAAGCAGCTTTACAGCGTTTAGATCATCTTTAAACAACATGACCAAGGCAACCGGAAGGATGATTGAGATGTTCGAAAAGGGCAAAATTTTAATCGCGCCTGATTTGCGAATTAATGATCTAATGGAAAAGGGGTTTACTATCGAAGAACTTGAAATAATGGTTCTTGAGATGAGTGCAGAAAGTCCACGAAACAATGTTTTTACACCCGATGATTTTGAACAGTTTTTTATCGAAGGCTTGAAAAAGGATCATTCGCTCTTACAGGAGTTAGCAAAAGAATGGGCCTTAGTGGAACAGGATCCGAAACTTGATATGTTTTTACGTACGCTTGAGAATGAACTCCTTGACTCGCAAATGAATCCCACAGGTAAGCTTGTTGTGTTTACCGAAAGCATGGATACGGCAAATTATTTAACAGAAAAGGTTGAACAAGCGCTGAACACAAAGGTGCTGAACGTATCCAGTGATAACCGAAGTAAGATTTTCGAAACAATTCAGGAAAACTTCGATGCCAATTATGTAGGAGCTAAAAAGAATGAGTATAACATCATTATCACTACAGATGTGTTAGCTGAGGGTATAAACCTACACCGCTCCAACGTTATCGTTAATTATGACACACCTTGGAACGCAACGCGGTTAATGCAACGAATTGGTAGAGTCAATCGAATTGGTAGCGTCGCTGGAGTAATTTATAATTATAACTTTTACCCCTCGCAGCAGGGAGATGAGGAGATTAAGTTATACAGCAATGCGTTGATTAAATTACAAGGATTTCATACAGCTTTTGGAGAAGACGCTCAAATTTATACGCATGAGGAATTATTGGAGCAATTTGAATTATTTAAGGAGGGTAGTCCAGATGATGAAGATAAGAGACTGCACTATTTAAGGTTAATTCGTGAATTCAAAGATGCCAATCCGAAAGAATTTAAGCGAATAAAATCACTTCCATTGAAGGCCCGAACTGCACGTAGAGCTAAAGCTATACCGCAATGTGATTTGAAAAAGTCATCAGTTGTGTTTTTGAAATCACCATATAAAATGGAGTTTTACAAGATAAGCGACGAGAAGAACGTAGCTGCGCTTACGTTTTTAGAAGCAGCGACGATCTTTGAGGCGAAAGCCGTCGAAGTTGCATTTCCACTTCCAGCAGACCATTACGAACATATCCAGGCTGCTTTAAATACTTTTGAAGAGGACCTTTTAGGTGCGACTACAGAAACGGTAACAACGACTGATAAAGCCGATGCCAATACTAAGCAAGCACTGAAGTTTTTACGGGATTTTAAGACCATCACACACGACGCAGCAGTAAAGGAGACATGTAACAATATACAACCCATCGTAGAACGAGGCACCTACACTCCTTTGGCCAATGAACTAAAGAAGCTAAGCCAGAAGTTTTTTAGCAAACGTGAAATCACCATTGCGCAAGTTGACAATCTATTGATTGCTTTAGCTAAAAAATATAATGCTTTTACAAGCGAAGAAGATGGTAATAAAACTGGTTCGATTGATGGCAATTTTGCCCCCGAAATCGTGCTATCAGAAACGTTTATTAACTGATAAGATTTTAACATCGGTCTGACCGAGCACGAGCGCTGTAAGTTTTGGGCATCTAAATAAAAGAATACTAATAATGGATAAGAAGACTATACAACATATACTGTCGAGCACTTTTTTATTATCAGAATGGCAACGTCTTTTGACAGCAGTGTTTGGCGTAAAAAATTTTCTTCAAAACCCGGTAGAGATCCCTTTGATTAACAATAGGAAAACAGATGGTGCTTTTGAATTGGGTAGTTTCAACACTGTAGATGATAGAATTATCGGCCTATATCTTGTCAAGGTTAAGCCGGAGGTCTGGTTGGAGCGTAATAAAGTAGGCCTAAGAGAATTGCTTCGTTCAGTTTACAAGTATGACGTCGACGGTGCATTGATTGTTTTTGAGCAAGCTGAGAAATGGAGACTAAGTTTTGTAAGCGAAATTAGAACTTTTGATGAGGAAGGTAACATTACAACCAAGGTAACAGAGCCTAAGCGATACACCTATTTCCTCGGGGAAGGTGAAAAAACGAAGACCCCTGTTGAGAGGCTCTTTGGTATTTTAGGGAAGAAACTATATCTCGAAGAGATAAGAAATGCTTTTAGCGTAGAGGCCCTTAATGAAGAGTTCTATAAAATTGTAGCCAAGCACTTTTATCAGCTAGTCGGAGCAACCGAAGGCAAAGGAACAAAAGCCATCACCCACTCAAGAGTACTTCAGCTACCTGAATTAAATACCCAAGAAGAATCATCCGGAAAACTGTACCAGGAATTCGCGGTACGGTTAATTGGACGAACAGTATTTTGTTGGTTTTTGAAAATGAAGAAATCTAAAGAAGGGCTTTCCTTGTTGCCTGAACACTTGTTGAGTAGTCTTGCGGTGAAAAATAATCGAAATTATTATCATTCCATTTTGGAAAAGCTATTTTTCCAGACCCTGAATACTCCCATGCCGGAAAGGATTGAGAATCTGCCGAATGGTTGCGAACAAATTCCATTTTTGAATGGTGGCTTGTTTGACCCTCAAAGAGAGGATTTCTATAGGTTAAATCAAAAAAACGGGTATTCCGAATATGAGACTGAGCTGATAATTCCCGACAAGTGGTTTTTAGATCTTTTTGAGAATCTTGAGCAGTATAATTTCACTATTGATGAAAATAGCGTTGTTGATATTGAAGTAAGTGTGGATCCGGAGATGCTTGGTAGGATTTTCGAGAATCTTTTGGCTGAAATAGATCCTGATAGTGGTGAAACGGCAAGGAAAGCGACAGGTAGTTTTTACACCCCGCGTGAAATTGTGGATTATATGGCAACCAAAAGCTTGGTGCATTACCTGCATGCCCAAACCGGGATAGAAAGAGATAATCTAGAATCGATCTTTAAAATCGATAGCGAGGTTGTTTTTCCTACGGCTGAAACGGAAGGTATACTATCAGCGCTGGATCGGCTAAAAATTTTAGACCCGGCCTGCGGATCCGGCGCATTTCCTATAGGGATACTTCAGAAAATCGTGATGGCCTTACAGAAATTAGATCGCAAAGCAGAATGGTGGAAAGCCCGCCAGATTAGCCGCATCGAAAATGCATTTTTGCGAAAGCAATTTAAAGAGAAGCTTGATTTTACTACCGTCGAATATGCAAGAAAAATTGGCATCATTCAACATACCCTTTATGGCGTTGACATTCAACCTATCGCGGCCGAGATATCTAAGCTTAGGTGTTTCTTAACCTTAATTGTAGACGAAAATATTGATGAAAGTAAACCCAACAGAGGCGTTGAGCCATTACCCAATCTTGAATTCAAGTTTGTTACAGCAGATGCATTATTGAAATTGCCTGATGAGCAAGGGGTAGTTCAGATGACGAAACGCAACCAAAAGAACACAATAGAGCTGGAGAATGAGCTGCATGAAGTTCGGCAAGAGTATTTGCAAAGCACGGGGGAGGAGAAAATTAAGTTGAAGCAGAAATTCAAGGATTTACAAAAGCAGATTTTTGATCAGCAAGGTATATTCGGTGAAGTTGAAAACAGCCGGGCATATTTAATAAGCACCTGGAATCCCTTTCGCAACGAAAAAGTTGATTGGTTCGATCCCCTATGGATGTATGGTGTTTCTAAATTTGATATTGTTATTGGTAATCCTCCTTATGTGAGTGCTATTGATCTGAAGAAAAATCTCTCTCCAACGACGTTTAAGCGATTGAAAACAGAGTTTGAATCAGCGAAGGGCACAGTTGATTTATTTATATATTTTTTTGAGAAGGGCTTGAAGCTTCTCTCTAAAGGAGGTCAATTGGTTTACATTTCTCCAAACCGGTACCTATCTGCAAGTTATGGTGAAGGGCTAAGAACATACATCTATAAAAATGCTACCATCAATGAGATTGTAGATTATTCACACGTAAGGGTATTTAAAGCTGCGAGTACGTATCCAATCGTTACTTTCTTAACCTATACCGGTACTGTAAACAAAGGGTACCAGATGACGATAGGTAAATTCAACGAAAAGAGCTTTTTAACTGATTACAAACAAATAGACTCCGAAAAGCTTGTCCTGCTTGAAGGATACATTTGGGGGCATCTGTTAAACGACAAGCTGGATATAACGGAAAAGATAATCAAGGTCTCAGTTCCGCTGACCGAATGCGCAAAAATTAATGCCACCTCGACAGCCTCTGAAGCTGATGAATTTCATAATTTAATTAATGATGAAGGTGGATTCAAATTGGTAAACACTGGGACAATCGACCGATATCGCTCGCTCTGGGGCCAGCAAATGTTAACAGATAAGGGGGCTAAGTATCTCCAGCCATACTTACCAAAGGATAGCAATATTATTAGTAAAAATCGGAAGAATCTTTATTCCTCACCAAAGATTATCCTTGCTAAAATAGCGATATCGACCGAAGCTTTTTACGATAAAAACGGAGACTATGCGTCGATCAATACTAATTGTCTTCACACCTTTAATCGCGACTTTTTACCAGAATATGTTTTGGCTTGGTTGAACAGTAAACTTTTCCAATATACGTTTGAGTGTTTTTTCGACGGATTGAAAATGCAAGGAGGTTACTTACTCTATAGTGCTCCAAATTTGTCGAAGATGTACATCCGAAAAACAGATCAGGAAAACCAGAAGTTAATTAGCATTCTTGTTGATTACCTAGACTTTTTGTTAAATATTGATGAGAAAGATAAAGCCGCAGAGGAAACAAATTTAAATCACGTAATTCAATTAATCGAAGAGATTCTAGATGCCGCGATTTTTGAAGTTTGTTTCCGAGAGGATTTTAATAAAGAGGATATTTCTTTTGTTCAGTTTATTGCGCAAAATTTCCAAAAATTAGGAGATCTTGATACCGCTCAGAAAATGGAGGCGGTTAACAATACCTATGATAAGCTTAGGGAAAAGGATAATGCCATTCGGCAGAATCTTAAATTAATGGATACCCGACTATCTAAATTGATTATGCCTATTAAAACTGCGAGATAGCAATGCAAAAGATAAACAAGATCATCCTAAAGAATTTTAAATTCTTTTATAACGAGGTAACTATCCCAATACATAGGAAGCATATATTGCTGTACGGGGAAAACGGGAGCGGAAAAAGTTCTATTTATTGGGCGTTATATACTTTTTTGCAAAGTGTATTCAAGACCGATAATCTGGAAATTAGGAAATACTTTGATTTAAAGCATGAAGAAAATCTTGTAAACCGATTCGCAGAAGATGTAGATGAAAGTGCAATTATCATCGAACTTGAAGATGAACATGGGGCATCAGCTAAGCGGCAAATTTCTTTGAATACGATAAACACCAAGTCAGATAATCTAATAAAGGAAATGACACTCGGCAGCGACTTTATCGATCATAAAGCGCTTTCCAGAATCTACAATTATTATCACAAAGACGATATTGATCTATTTGATTTTTTCCAGTACAACCTTCTTGCTTTCATCAATTTTAGGGAAGATTTGATTAAACCAGGGGAAATCGTGGGCAGCAAAAGCGCTGAAGCTTGGTGGTCATATTTTGCGGCCGGCTTGAATCCTAAGCCAAAGATGCATGAACCTGTATATAAAGAATTTCAGGCGTTTATCAACAAATTCAATACGGAATTCAAATACTACATTGAGCAAATCGAGCACTTGACGAATAATTATTTAAGGCAAAGATTTGAGGAGAAATTCAAAGTACATTTCGAATATGTAAATGGATTATACAACGATTTTAAACCCAATTCCAGAGGAAGGAGCTGGAAGGTGAAGCCGCCCCAAGTATTATTGACCGTGGAACTGATCACTGATAAGATTTCTGACGATAAGAAAAAGAAGGTGAGCAGTCCGCAGAGTTTCCTTAATGAGGCCAAGCTTTCGTCACTTGCTTTAGCCATGAGAATGGCAATATTGGACGAAAAGTATGTTTCTGCCTACCCAAAATTACTTGTATTAGATGATATGCTTTTGAGCATGGACATGAGTAATCGGGAGTTTGTGCTGAGTCTAATGCTGGAAAACTATTCGGGGGAATATCAAATTATTTTTTTGACTCATCAAAGGGGTTTGTTCGAAGATGCCAGAAAGTTTATCGAGGTTTTTCACGCGGAAAAGGCGAGATCGAACGGGGAAACAAACTCTGAAATAATAAAGAATTCATGGAAGGAGGAGTGGTCTCTTTTTGAAATGTATGAGTCTGAAAATTTCAACGGAATACCAGTCCCTCAACTCCAAAAATATGAGACTAGTTTGCAGAAAGCGTTCAAATATTTCCGCAATCCAATAGATTATAATTCTTGCGGGAATAACTTACGGATTGCTTTAGAAGAATTTTTTCGCGAATTTATCCCAAGCGCGTATTTAGTTCAGTCAGACAACACTCCTATTCCAGAAACAGGCTTAATGCTTGATACCTTAATTGCGAAGGCTAGAGTTTATTTTACCTATGTTGGCTTTGATATAAAGCCGCTGGACAAGCTTGACAGATATAGGATAAGAAGCCTTAACCCATCTTCTCATTATAATCCCAAAACGGATTATTTTAAAAAAGAACTTCTTGATATTTTTGGGATATTGGATGAACTAAAAAAAAACAGGAATGACGCAGTCTTGGCAACGGATGATAAGATTAAATTTCGAATCCAAACTATTTCTAGGCATACACATGATTATACGGTTCTTTTGCTCAATGATATTAATCTCTACAAAAAAAGCGATGGGAGTGCTAGTTTCTTCAAAGATTTAGATAAACGGGGATATGTGATGGTAGAATATAGCAAAGACGGTGGTAAGGCAAAGAAGTTGAATCATGAGCTGAAGAAACTCACACTGGCTGAGTTGTATGCCGATACGGCGAGTCACTATACCGGCAAAGATGCTGCCATTTTGGAAGCAGATATGTACACAATATTTACAGATGAAAACGGCAAAGCGTTAAATGAACTAAAGGCATATTAATGATACTAATCAGAGTTAAACAAAATGTTTCATGGTTCAACCGGTATATCGCCACTTGAATCTCTCGAAAAGTTTCTTTTAGGTGACCTGGCTGTTTTTCATAAAACTCACAAGAAGCGAAAATGGAAAACTAAGCGTTAATGTGTTTTCTTTCTCTGTTCATCCGATCCTTACCCACCATCAGTTCCCTCTTTTAATAGTTTTACAATATAATCTCTTACCCGCCCGCTGGCCAGGTGTAAATCATGCTTCAGTTTTTTGGGATATTCTTTTCTTAATAGTTCCAGAAGCCTAGCTTCATCTGCTTTCCCCAGCTGAGAAAAATCCAATTCATCAAGTGCCAGAATTACCAGGCTACTTATATCGCCTTTCAATGCCAGCTTTTTTCTTGTAGTAGCTTTAAAGTTTACTTTTGTTTTACCGATGGTTAGTAACCGCGGCACCCCGTCTGTCAGATAGATTAGGTTCATCGGTACCTGTGTGCTCAACCCCAATTTATTCAACGCATACGCCCCTGTTGGCAGAATATGCACTTTTTCCTTATCAGCTATTTTCCGGGCTACCTCTTCTGCCGATGGATAAAGCTCACCCAAAAGCGGGTCTATCTTGGGAATATAATATATGCCGTGTGCCAACCTACGGATTTTGCCATCGAAGGCCAGGCGTGACAGGCTTTTCCGAACAGCGGCATCTGTTCCACAGCCCGCATAGTCGGAGATAAAAACCAAATCCCCCGGCTTTCTTCTCGTAAGCGATTTACTTATTAGCGTATTTACCTTTCCATTGTCACAAATTTGCGAATTTATGTGACATTTCTGTCCAAATAGAATCAAGATGCGCATCGAAAACTGTTGAGAATAAACGGAAATCAACCGGAAATATCTGACAAAAAACCTGTTACTGTTATGCTTCCTGTTCGCCTGCGACAAAGCAATTTAAATCAGGCAGGTGAGCTTTATATAGGATAAAGCTATAAGGTGACTCTGCAGAAATCATCGAGAGTTGCCGGCCTTTTGACATCTACCTTTCTCCCGTAACCTTCTTTGCTAGCCTCGTCATATCACATTAATTGGTACGAGTTTATGTAACAAATCACACTAATCAGTACGAGTGTATGCTTAATATTACATTAATCAGCACGAGTTTTTGTTTACCAAACCCAAGTGACCGATATAATGAAATTATATACTGACCGACATAATACTGGATATCTGGTCCACTGAGCTTGACACCTGGTATACATAAGCACAGTGGAGAAGAAATTCTGGCCATCAATAAGTTTTATTACTGGCCAAAATCGAACGCTCCCTTTATGTGCATGAAACAAAGCCAGTTGTGGAGGAGTATAATTTTTTATATTGCTCCACAAGGTATAAGAATTTTATAGTTGTGGAGGATTATCTCTGACTCAATTTCTGAGTTTTTGATCGCCTCAGCAGATACAATGTAGACAATAATAATATCCCGTTTTGTCTCTCCAGCAGTACCCTCAAAGTACCAGACACACCCCTCACTTTTTGGAATAGGTAAGCAATTCGATTCGACTTCTACGCCTGCAACGTAAAATTTAAAATGAGGACGATCCTTTTGCAGCTAATCGTACTTTGTAGTGAGCCGATTACTTCAAATATTCGGCTCACAAATGGCAAATTTAATGAGCCGAATAGGCAATCTATTCGGCTCACGCGAAACTTATATCATTCAATAAGCGTTGACAATTGAAGGTTAATCGTTCGCGAATTACGGACTTGCTTGCATTATTCCAGGCTCTGCAAAATTCGCTGCAGCCAGGTACGAACAACATCCACAGTTTCATCCGACTCTTCGACCATATTCCTCAAAAAAGCACTGCTTTCCGCACTTGCGATTTGCGTTTTGAGGATCGATATCAGCCTGTTTAGCAGTTCTGGATTAATACCAGCCATACGTCTTATTTCGCGACCGATAACGATTGCGCCTAATTCCTGCAGACTCATGTTCTCGATTTCATCCTCTGATCCTACGAAAATATCACTATGGTTTTCATAAATAAACTCCGCCTGCAAATCAAAGTAGTTATCGATAATATTGGTAATATCTGTTGCGTCTTTTTGTCTTTTTTCCGGCCGGTCGTCATAGGCAATTAACTTTAAAAGTATAATGGCTGGCAAGGTGGCTACCCTAAACTGATGTCCTGTATTTATTTTCAGCGTTTCTGTTCCACCCGAGTAAACCTCAAAAAATCCTTCGACGCCAATAGACGTCATTCCCTGACCCTCGACCTTAACATTCCCATGATCGGCAATTTCACCAAACGGAAGAATGTCCACGATGGTGCCGGTAGATGAAATTAAGGCAAAGGCATTTTCACGTGTAGGCGAGAATCCTTTCTTTTCAATGAGATATTTTCTTACCATTTCATATTCCTGCCCGTTGCCTATTAAAACGGCAAAATCTATGTCCCTGGTAGTGCGAAAACCAATATTCTTTTCATCATACCAAATGTTCCGGGCCACAGCGCCGATCATGTAATAGTCAATGCCCAGAGCGGCGAAAGCCTCTTCCAGGGCATCGAACTCTGGCTTCAGTTCAGTATATGTATCATTGCTCAAATTCATTCTTCAAATATTGCTCAAAAATCATTTCGGCAGTTTCCACACAACGTGGATCGCCATTTATCATCAAATCTGCGTAGGTTAATAGTGGTGGTGTTATTTGTTGCGTATCCCATTGTTCGTCATCCCAGAATTTTTTATATATCCTGACGCGACCTCCCTTTCGGGGAATGAGTCGCCAATGGGTCATTAAAGGGCCTGGATCCGGCGTGTAAACTGTTAAGATCTCCGCATTCAGGTAATTGGTCATCTTTTCTCCAGCAGCTTCACCACCCCAAACAAATGGAACATCTTTAGGATCATTTTTTTCCCAATCATTCATCTTATTTTTATCCGCGAAATCAAAATCACCAAGATGAAGTAAAGGCTTTAAGGTTTCCCCGTAACCCGCCATCCAGCGATCCAGTAATGCCTTTTTATTCTTCAACACTTTCCTGCTTTTATTTACAGGCAGGATAAAATCTGCTTCTGTCAGGCCATCAATTACATGTTTAATGTTGCCGAGCGCAACGTCAGCCAGGCCAGCGATATCGCGATAAGGCAAATTGAGAATCTCATTATTGAGTAAAAATAAGTAGACGACCTTTAGGCCTGTTTTCGTAAATGCACGGTTGGTTATTGGCTTTTCATTTTCAGGCATTTTGTTGCCATCAATCCAAATAGTCACGCCATCTCGCTCCAGGTAAATGTTAGTTGCAGCATCCAGATAATTAACTCCCATTTTTTTCAGCTCATGCCGTTGCGCGGGGTAAATCCGCTCTGCAATTAAAAAAAACGGGGCGTTTTTAATGGCTTGTTGCTGAAGAGCAGGTAAATGATATGGTTTTAGTTCCCTTTTAATTTCTACAAAAAAATGGAGCTTCTTATTGTTGATAAGGAATTCTATTTCGCCATCAATGCCTTGGTCCTGTGGCACATTAATCTCGCGGAAATGCGCGTGAAGATCTTTTTCATCCGCAAGGCGGGTTAAAATTCGATTAGCGATATCGTTTTCTAATTTGTTCATTATTTTCTCGTGTTCACTGTCAGTGTACAAGCAAAAATAGTGAACAATATCGAATATCGATCATCTCGCGGTTAATAACATACCGCCCAGGGCGGGTATAAATTATCCAAACAAAACGTTTGTAAATAATTGATAATTAAGACATACCGGCTACCTTGTTTCCTAAATGGTCTGATGGCTTTGAAGTAGCGGACCATTTTATCTTCGCGGGGGATACCTCCTCAGTGAACGTTGGCTGTTGATTTGAGCGATTTCGGCATCCTGTGGAGGGCCAGGTTGGGAGGTCTCTGTCGTTCCAAAAAATGTAGAAAGGCTCGCAATCATGCTTTATCCATACTTAGGGTATACCGGGTTATTTATTCAACCCACCAGGAATTCCCACACACTCCCTTCGTCTTCGTAAACCTCTTCTTGATCGCATCCAGCAAAGCCCGGGCCGCACGCTCCTTGTGGCCGGCGATATTCATAATGCCCTTCGCAATGCAAAATCGCGACAACGGTTTATGCGTCTTTAACCCAAGTCACTGAATGGGCCGTCGGTCTATAACGATCAAAATTCAGAGCTAGTGTCTCGACAAATATGTGCTATATATTGGTCATTTTTTGTAACTTTAAGATATGAAAAGAGTAGTCGTAATGAACTGGAAAGCCCAGGCAGAAAACCCCATCGAAGTATATTCGAACCTGAAAATACTTTGTGAAAGCCACCCTATGTTCAATTATAACACTCTCAATAATTATTTGTCCAAAAGCAAAATTCCGTACGAAAATGACGTGGTAAGGATAGAACGAAAGGTCGTTCACACTGAACCAATCAAAAGGCGGCAGATCGCACTTATTGGCAATAAGGTGAATGCCCAGGTGCATGACGAAGAGAAACAGAATAAGGATTTTTGGCTAACTCGTCCGATAGCCGAACGCCTGAACGCCGTGAGCCGCCTGCGGGCTCAAGTAGTAAAGAATGAGCGGATGGATAAGACTTTTGGACTTAAACGCAGCTTACAATGAACCTCGAGCCTGATTTTCGCGACTTTGTAGAACTCTTGAATAAACACACCGTAGAGTATATGGTTGTGGGAGGCTATGCATTAGCCTTTCACGGCGAGCCTCGGTTCACTGGCGATATGGATATCTGGATTGACTGCACCGAAGCCAATGCTGAAAAGATGGTAACTGTTATGAAGGATTTCGGCGCAGCCTCGCTTGGCTTTACAAAGGAAGACTTTCTGAATGAGGGGATCATCAAACAGATTGGCCAGCCACCACTTCGGATAGATATCCTGGGCGAAATTGACGGCGTGAGTTACGCTGACGCGATAAAGGATAAACAGTATTTCAAATCGCAGGATTTGACTATCCCGTTTATTGGTGTGACAGATTTCATAAAAAATAAAGAAGCAGTCGGCAGGAAAAAAGATCTCGATGATGTGAAAAAAGTACGCAAAGCTCAACCGAAACTTATCGAGAAAAAGAAAAGCACCTCGAAGAAGAAAGGGAAATGATTTATTTCAAATAGCATAAATGTCAGTAATAAATTCAATGAAGGTGTAATATGATAGAAGAAATTTTCGAACCTTCCGGAGCTGGGATGAGTGCTAGAGATAGACTAGTTAATGAACTCTGCAAAAATGGAAACCTTGAAAATCACAGGGAACCATTAGCTTCTTTATTGGATTTGATACATAAATCCGGTGTGAAAGTATCTACTCGCTATGACATGCCGTCTTCAAGCTATGAGGCATATGTAGACGCTGACAAGCGAATAAGGGTTAGTCTATATGATTTGACCGATCCACTAGATGTTATCTGGGAGATCATGCATGAATTTGGTCATCACCTTTCTGGAGAAAGAAAGCCGGAAGACGATACGATGGCCAGGGAGGAATTGGCATGGCTTTACGCCGACAATCTCCTTCAGCAGTTTCCTTATTTCATTTCCTTTAAAAAACAGTATGACACCTGCAAACAAAACTGTCTTCATTCTTATCGCGAGTATTTCCGGTTGAAAAAATAAGCCTCCGAATAAAATTATGTTTGTCCATAACAGGTTTTTAATAGAACTGGATAACGCAATTAGATTGTCCAAATCTGATTTGCCACAGGAAAAGCAGATTGCTGTTATTCTCTTTGATCACATGATAGAGATTGTACTTTTCAATGCAGTCAGAGCATCGTTTGAATGGCCCGGCGTTTTATTGATACATGAGGTGCTTGATGCCAAATCAAGAAAAAATATTCTGCACAAGTACGACTCAGTAATTGCATTTTTAAAGAAACACGGTTATATTCAGGGAAATGATCAGTCATTGCTGTCCTTCACGCATGGCATACGGAATGAAATATATCACAAAGGCAGCTCAGAGATTGAAAAGACAATGCTGGCGTTATCCATTTATTTTGACTTCATCAAAAAAAATAAAGTAGCGCTTACCAAGCGCCACGGACTAACCGGTATCAGTAGCGAGCCGGGGCACTATCCTATTGATTTCGGACAGGGATTATCGAAAGATCCGCTTGAAAGATTTATCGGAACGGAAGAATATGTTAGCAAGGCTTTTGATTTTCTCATCGGCAAACTACCCGAACTCGGCAGGTTCCAGGACTTAGCAAATCGATACTGCGCAAATCTCGTGGCCAATATTGAAAGAAATCTAGACTACATTGCACAAACTAGTAGTACGCTGAACTTTTACGATGCAATCGCATCATCTACGTTGGGAAATACCGCACCAGTATTCCGTGAATTTGCCCAGAAGAAAACGAAGCCAAAATCAATTGATAGTATACTCTTGACTTCGGAATATTTCAGAAACTACGAGGAGATACTGAATGATTATTCTACTGCAAAGAAACGGATGACCAGATCAAAAACATTGCTGAAGCAATCGAAAGCAGGAAAAAAAGGGAAATATCCTCATTGGGTGAAGATACTGAGAATAAAAGAACGAATTTCCAAACTAAAAAGGGATCGCATAGAAGTAGCTATCCAAAATTTCGGCGGAATTACCAGCGAGATAGATGCGCTTCACCAGGATTCCTCATTTGCTTCTGTCATTTTTAGTGGTTATGAAATGGAGCTATTTGATCGTTATCGAGGGAAGTAGAGAACTTTGATTGAAAAACCTGACGGCAATCGGCAAAATTGATTACCCATCATTTAGGTTGCCCCGACATGTTTCATTCTCTGTACATTGGTCAGTCGAAGAAGACAATTTCGTGTTGTTAATTCACATTACTCATGCTTTACCGATACTTCATAAACGGAAGAGCGAGAGATCAGCCACCAAGACAGCATTTCACTTTTCCTCCTCCTGGCCCCAAATATCTTTAAGATTTTTTGGATAATTTACATGTTCTTCTTAGGTGATATAACAACGCTTCAATGGCACTTATGAGATTTCCAATTATAAAGGGCATACTGGATTACAGAACTTTCTACGGTAAGCCGGTGCCTGCGGACACTTTCTCCAGATTAAAAAAATATCCAACCGATGTGCTGATATCCATCTTAAGCAGAATTAATGCGTTAATATTTCAGAGCGCTGATGATCTAAAGACAATTGACAACGGTGCATTTACACTTATATTTAATAATCTTGATCATTCGATTTATCAAAGGATTTCAGTCATCCGCCAAACCGAAACGGGGCAGCATAGTGTTATTTTCACGCCACAACCAATAGTTCGTTTGATGGGAAAATTAATAGCAGCTTATAAACCTTCCACGGATCCATTTATGACAGACGACGATGGAGTAAAGCAAATGATGACGGAGCTTTTTGATGGCATTCTTGCGGCAAATGATGCGTACTACAATGATGTGAACAGTGACAATATGCTTTCAAAAGAGCCACTATGGAAGCTGGGCTTGTTGCAACAGGATTTTGTAAGGACTTATCAGAATATGTTTGGCGTTATACCGATTAAGATTTTCATGTTTTACCGATTTATAAGGGAACGTTACGGTGAAGACATCTTAAATGAATTTGCAGAGAAGTTCAATGTAACAACGGCCTATAATTTTTACTTCGTATTTCTTGGAACGATTGCAGATTGTACTAACCAGTTTCTATCAGATGGGCAGCCTCGTTTTTTTATTGAAGATAAAAAGCTGAAAAAAGTGCTGGAACCTTTTGTTTTAGATCCGGTGCATATCCAACGATCTTCTACCGGGGAGGCCTTTGCCCTGATTAATAAACCCTTCTACCCACTGTTTGAAGGTATAGCTGTGCTGGATTATACTTTTTTCGCTCATCTGACAGATATCAGTCTTATCTACCATTTTTACCATTCCACTTCTTTAAGGAATAAGCATAATATCAAGGATTACAACGAATACCTGGGAGTTGTTGGCAAATATTTCTATGAGGAATATTTAATGGTGCAGCTCATGCAAAAGATATTTTCTCATCGCTATGACAAAATATATACAGAAAACGATGACGCTTTTTTTCCTGATATTCTGGTGACGCAAAACAAGGCGGACGTATTTGTAATAGAAATTAAGTCAGTGCGCGCGAATGGAAGGGTACTTGAGCAGGCTGATACTAGCGGGTTTGAAAAATTCCTGACAGATAATTTCTGTAAGGAGAAAGCCATTTCCGGAGAAAAGAACAAAGGCATCTATCAACTGAAAAGGCAAATCCAGCATCTTAAAACAAAGGGAAAAAAAATGAGGGTGTTCCCGATTATTGTATATACGGAGCCTTCGATGGATATCCCGTGTGTGAATACTTTCCTCGATGAGAAATTTGATGTTATCATTGAGGAAGATCGCAGTTCCTTTAAAAAGATTCACCCACTCACACTTATCAACCTTGATTTTTTTATCAAGTATTTCCCATCTCTGAAAAAGGAGCGATACTATCTGCGGGATAAGCTTATCGAGTACCATGAGAAGAAAAAACGGCAGCAAAAGGAAGCTCTGAAAACAAGGAATTCCTTTATTTATTTGGTAGCAGAGTATTCGTTTCTTCGAAAGATGGAACAAACTTATCCGGTGGGTGACCCAATGAACTATTTTAAGCTATTGTCGGAAGAATTGGGGTTCGGGAAAGAGGCTGATTCCATCCGGCTAATTAATTCCGTTACAGCATAGTCTGCAGCAGCATAAAACAAAAACGAATACTTACAGTAAAATATTAGGTGTAATTCATCCCACCAGAAACTCTCTCACACTCTCCCTCTTCAACCCTGTAAACTCACAAAACTCATCCACCGATACAAACTCACCCTTTTTCTTCTTAAACCTCTTCTTGATTGCAGCCAGCAGCGTCCGGGCCGCGCGCTCCTTGCGGCCGGTGATATTCATGATGTCTTTCGCATAAATG
>VFQP010002909.1_pt1 | contig 18292 bp, 16 predicted proteins | sample 3512351 | NCBI WGS metagenome assembly VFQP01 (sample SAMN10412372, study PRJNA504923) | tailings metagenome | isolation source: Relicate 1 Philex TSF1 revegetated site | place: Philippines: Tuba, Benguet | collected 2017-08-29
CGGCGACGTCGAGATGCGCACCGGGATCGGCGCCCATATCATCCATGAGTGCGGTATTGCCCAACGCAAGCGCGTGACCGGCGACGGTTCCGCGCACACCCATGCCGGTCACCGAGTCGAAGTCCTCCACGCGGTCGAACTCGAAGTTCCGGCGTCGGGCCTCGGCGACGATGGCGTCGGCCAGCGGATGCTCACTGCCCTGGTCCAGGCTGGCCGCCAGGTGCAGCACCTGGTCGGCGTCGAAGCCCTCGAAGGCCACGACTTCCTTGAAGGCCGGGCGCCCATCGGTGAGGGTGCCGGTCTTGTCGACGATCAGGGTGTCGATGCGGCGCATATGCTCGATGGCTTCGGCATCGCGGAACAGCACGCCCACCTGTGCCGCCTTGCCCGTGGCAACCATGATCGACATCGGCGTCGCCAGGCCCAGTGCGCAGGGGCAGGCGATGATCAGCACCGAAACCGCGTTCAGCACGGCGTAGGTCCAAGCGGGCTCCGGGCCGAAGATGCCCCAAATGAAGAAGGTGGCCACCGCGATCGCCAGCACCGCGAGCACGAACCAGTAGGCGACGGTGTCGGCCATACGCTGCATCGGCGCGCGGGAACGCTGCGCCTGCGCGACCAGCTGCACGATCTGCGAGAGGACGGTGTCGGAACCCACCTTGGCGGCGCGGATCACCAGCGCACCGGTGCCGTTCTGGGTCGCGCCGATGACCTGGTCGCCGGCGGTCTTCTCGACCGGAATCGGTTCGCCCGTGAGCATCGACTCGTCGACGCTGGAGCGGCCTTCCACCACTTCGCCATCCACCGGCACCTTTTCGCCGGGTCGCACGCGCAGGTGGTCGCCGACATGCACGTGGGTCAGCGGGATGTCTTCCTCGGTGCCGTCGGCATTGACCCGCCGGGCTTCCTTGGGCGCCAGACCAAGCAGGCCCTTGATCGCCGCGGACGTTTTCGAACGCGCCCGCAGTTCCAGCATCTGGCCGAGCAGCGTCAGCGACACAATCACTGCCGCCGCCTCGTAATACACGCCGACGCGCCCATGCTCGGTAAACGACGGCGGGAACAAGCCGGGTGCCAGCGTGGCGACCAGGCTGTAGCCAAAGGCGGCCGCAACGCCAATCCCGATGAGGGTGAACATGTTCGGGCTGCGGTTGCGGATCGACTGCACGCAGCGCTCGAAGAACGGCCAGCCGGCCCACAGCACGACCGGTGTGGTCAGGACCAGCTCGACCCAGGTCTGCACGTCGATCGACAAGGGCAGGATCTGCACGTCGTCCAGCACGACACGCGGGAGGTACTGGCCGAACATGGCCAGCACCAGCGTCACCACCGTCAGCGGAAGCGTCCACCAGAACCGGCGCGAGAAGTCGCGAAGTTCCGGATTGTCATCGTCCTCCAGGCTCGGCATTTCCGGCTCCAGCGCCATGCCGCAGAAAGGACAGTTACCCGGACCCTGTTGCCGGACTTCAGGGTGCATCGGGCAGGTGTAGATGGCGCCGGGCTGGGCCACCTCAGGCTCATCCCGAGACGTCAAGTAGCGCTCGGGATCAGCCACGAACTTCGCGCGGCATCGCTCCGAGCAGAAGTGAAAATGGGCGCCGGCGTGGTCCGCATGATGCGGCGTGGTGGCGGGATCTACCTGCATGCCACAGACCGGGTCGGTTACCCGTCCATCCGCAGTCTCGACAGGGGCTTCGCCTGTGGAATGGTGATGGTCATGGGACGACGGTGAGTTCATGCCGATGCTCGCTTTACTGGAGATGGACTGCCAAAGCAGTGTGCCATTGCGGGCTAAACAGCTATTCGGGGCTGAGCGTCCCGAGAACTGAAACAACAATCAGGATCAAGATGGCTAGCGCGGCCTCAGCCGTAACACTTTGCCGCAAAGCACGCGCCTCCTGTGCAGGTTCTCCGCTGGTCAGCGCCCGTCCCAGGCGCGGCACCAGCGTCCATCGGTGCAGCGCCCCTAGGCCCAGCATTCCGCCGAACAGAGCCAGTTTGAACAGCAGGAACTTCCCGTAGGTGCTCTGAAACAGGGCCGAAAACGACCACGCGGTGAGATCCCCGTAGTGCACGATGCCGGACACGACGAGCGCGGCAACGAAAATCGTTCCCAGCGTCGAAAATCCATGCAGAAAGTCATACGTTGATCGCAGACGCCCGCTGCCGGAGGCCTCCTTGCCGCGCAGGAGCATCCCCAGGAACATCAGGACCGCTGCGATCCAGCCGCCTGCCGCAAGAAGATGGACAAGGCCCGCAGCAAGCCGGACCGCGCCTGCCACGCCCTCACCAGCGGCCGCGTGGCCGTTCCATGCCAGAGAAGCGAGTGCGCCGCCCGCCAGCGTCGCCGCCAGCGGGAAGGCGGTCTCCACCTTCCCGCGGCGGCGATGCCATCCGAGCACACACACCATGGCGATCAGCAGCGCGCCTCTCGCCATGGCTGCGCGGCCTGCGGACGTCTCAAACAGATACCAGCCAAGCGATTCGCGATCAACGTCGGCGACCGGCATTCCCATGATGCCGGCGGTCTTGAAGACGACATCGGCCCCGGTCAGCACGAGCCCGACGGCGGCACTCACCAACAGAACGCCCATGAATGGCCACCCGGCCAGGGCGTCGGCGAGTGCCGGTCGACGCGAACCGTACCAACCGAACAGTGGAACCCCGAAAAGAACCATGAGAACCAGATATTCGAGGAATCTCAGTGCATAAGCCGACAGGTCGAACACTCGCGACTCCTCAGCGCACCGTGAAGCTGAAGCTGCCCGGCATGGGGTGGTTGTCACCACCGACCGCGCGGTACTCCACGGTGTAGACGCCCGGAGCAAGCGGACCAGTCAACCTGGCGCGCAGGGTCTTTCCGTTGTTGACGATCTCGGTGGTGAAGTTCTCGATCGGCATGGCGGAGCTGCCGTGCTTCATGAGCAACTTGAGACGCGACGCCCGCGGAATCAGTGTTTCGTTGAACACGAGATCGATCTGGCCTGGAGAGGCCACCACCGCATCTGCCGCCGGTGTGGACTGCTGCAGCGCAGCGTGGGCATGCGCGATCTGCAGCGAGAACTGCCCTGCAGCGATCGCCAGGACGAGCGCGAAGGAGCGGAAAAGGTTTGACGACTTCATGGATTGTCCTCTTTGCGAGTGTGATGCAAGGTCCCGTTCCTGGGGCCGTGCAGTGGTGGACCCGACAGCGTTGGCTGCCTGCTTGTCAGTGAAACAACGGTTCGTCGACTCTTGATGCTTGTGGTTTCGCGAAGTGAGGATCCCGCTGGTTACGGCGGGATCCCCGACGCATCAGGCTGCCATGGCACTACAGCTTTCCGCGCAGCGGCGACAGGCATCGGCGCAGCGCGTCATCTCGGGGTCGTTCATGGCATCGCATGCATCGGCACACTGGCGGCAGATCTCCGCGCAGGCACCGCAAACGACGGAGTGAACGCTGGCGCCACGCAGCATCGCGTCGGCGCTGGTGGCGCAGATATCGGCACACGTCGCCAGCAGGGCGATGTGCTCCGGTGCTGCGTGGGCACCGCCTTTGCCCAGGCAATAGTTGATGGTCTCCAGGCAGATCGCGTGGCATTGCGTGCAGTTGTCGATGCACTCGTTCATGGCCTGAGACCGGTGGTCTTCGGAATGGTGAGTCATGTGGATCTCCTGCTTCATCGCGGACGAGAATCGGCGCGCCCGCAACACCGCCCCCTGTTGCTCTTGCGGATCAATGCTGTGCGAAGGGTTCGGTGGTTCCGTCGTGATGGACCAGCTCGACCGTATACGGCTGCTGGCGTCCTTCCGGGACCTCCATGCCCGGCGAACCGAGCGGCATTCCGGGCAGGACCAGGCCGCGTGCGTCCGGCTTTTCTTCGAGGAGGCGCTTGATGTCCTCGGCCGGGACATGGCCTTCGATGACGTATCCGCCGACCTCGGCCGTGTGGCAGGAGCCCTTTGCATAGGGGACACCCAGGCGCTCCTTGACCGGCCCCAGGTCATCCATGTCATGCACATCCACGGCGAAGCCCGCCTTTTTCACGTGGTCGATCCAGCTACCGCAGCACCCGCAGGTCGGGGTCTTGTGGACCGTCATGCGTGGCAGGGTAGCGGGAGTCGCGTCGGCCGTTTTCGGGGCGACCTGCGCTGTGGGCGCGATGGTGGATTGCGCGGGTGTAGCCGCCTGGGTGCAGGCACCCAGGCCGGCGACCGCAAAAGCCGCCCACGCCAGTCGGTTCAATCTGCAGGTTTTCATTTCTGGTTCTCCGCTCAGCGCTTGGTCCGCGAGGACCAGTGGATGTGGACGATCCGCCAGCCATCGGCGGTCTGCTTCAGCACCATCGTCTCGGTGCTCTGGACGGTCAGTGGCTTGCCGTCCTTCTGGGCGTGCAGCTCGCTTTCGGTTCCGACCCACGCGAACTCGCCAGCGGTTCGTGCACGCTGACGGAGCAGCTGGCGATGGGCGCCCTTGAGGAACGCCGCATCGCTGACTGCGTGATGGCCCATGTATTCCTCGCGGCTGTGTTCGGCGCCCCCGGACTCGAGGATGAGAACGTCGGCAGCGAGCAGGGCTTCGACCGTGGCCAGATCGCCGCTAGACAGGGCGCTGTTGAAACGCTCCGCTACGGCGACCGCGGCCTCTGCAGTGACTGGGACGTCGACGTCCGCAGATGCCGCGGCAGCGGGGTGATGTGCGTGCGGCTGTGTCGCCTGCGCCATTGCGGGGGACACGACGGCCAGTGCCAGTGCGAGGGTGAACGAGATTGCTGTTGCGTTCATTGCGTGGGCTCCAAGGAGATCAATGGGTGTGCGCATGGCCGTCACCGGCCACGGGCGTGTGTGGTGCAGGGTGCGACTCCACCTTGCCGTTGGGATGGCGGTGGTCCACCAACCCGACTTCCGTGTCGCTGAGTGTCGGGCCGTGGTGATCGTCGTCCACGCCCGGCGGGTGCGCATGCGGCATGGAGTTGTTGCCCGGCTCGGATGGGGCAGGGTGATCCTCGGCCTTTTCGTCGTCATGGTGGCCTTGCGTCTCGCCGCCGCCATGCGAATGGCCCTCGCTGCTGTCGACAAGTTCCTTGTACGCAGTCGCGTCGAGCGTGGGCAGCACCTGCAGGAACGCGGCCATGTTCCAGATGTACTCGTCCCCCATGTTCTTGCCCCAGGCGGGCATGCCGCTAGCCTTGATCCCGTGCTTGATCACCCAGAACGCTTTGGCCACGTCGACCTTGTGTTTGCTGAGGTCTGGAGGCGTGGGATACAGGCCTTGGCTCAACTCGGTTTCGGCCATCGACGGAGCCAAGTGGCACCCTGCGCACATGGCCGCATAATTGCCCGCGCCCTGGACGATCCGTGTGCGATCGTCCAAATCCGACGGCACGTCCAGCTGTCCCAGACGTGCCACGATGGAGCGCTCGCGTGCGGTTTCGAGCAGGAAATGCACGGGCTTCGTGTGCATGTCATCGGCGGCGACGTTGTACACGCCGCCCCAGATGAAGCCCGCCGTACCGGCCACGACAACCAGCGGAACCCCGATCAACCAAACACGCTTGCGTGTCTTCGGTTGCATGTATGTTCTCCCATCAGAACCAGATTCGAACGCCGGCGACGATCCGGGTGTCGTCGATGTCACCGGACTGCGCGCGACGTTGGTCCGCCGTGCCCCCGTAGGCACGCTCCCACACCACCCCGACGTAGGGAGCGAACTGCCGATGGAACTCGTAGCGCAAGCGGAAACCGGCTTCGACCTTGCTCAGCCCACTGCCGATTCCCACCGCCGGATCGTCCTTGCTCCAGGCCTCGCCTTCGACCAGCCACTGGCCGATCAGCCGGTTGGTGAACAGCATTTCGTATTCGGCTTCCGCACCTACCCCGAGCTGACCGGACTCGCCTAGGTAGGCCGTCGCGGAAACTTCGAATTTGTACGGCGCAAGACCGATCACACCGAGCGCGGCATAGGTGCGCGACGGCCCGCCGCCGAAGGCGAAGTCATGGCGGACACCGGCGACTGCGTCCCACCATCGGGCGATCGCTCGGCCGTACAGCACTTCCACATCCGCCGACTCGGTGGATCCACCTGCACGCTCGCCCTCGCTGCGCAGCCAGAGCCGGTTCAAGTCGGAACCCACCCAGCCTTGTGCTTCCCAGGCCATGCCGGTGCCGTCCTCGTCCGCGTCCCACGCCTCTAGCCGGTCAAGCGCCCAGTAGGAATTGATCGATTCACCATGCATCAGGTGCTCGTCGAGGTCCGGGAACGCCGCAGCCCGATCTGTCGGCGTGACAACCGGGATTGGCTCGCGCGGCTCGGCCGTCGGCGGCAGGTCCTCGCTGACACCAGGTTGATGGCCCATGGAAGCGTGATCCATGCCCGAGTGATCCATGCCGGAGTGATCCATTCCGGAGTGATCCATTCCGGAGTGATCCATCCCGGAGTGATCCATCCCGGAGTGATCCATCCCGGAGTGATCCATCGTGGAGTGGTCCATCGTGGAGTGGTCCATCCCGGTGTGTTCGCTGTCGGCAGGATTCGCAGCTCCGTGCCGCATGTTCCCGTGGTTCATCGTCCCGTGATCGTCGGAACTCTTGTCCGGTGAAGTCGGTAGATGACCGGCGTGCGGATCCGCGGGCCTTGGCGACGATGGTGACGCAGCCGGCTTGGCTGCCGGATGGTGTGCGGCGTGGTCCGTCTCCTGCGCCCACGCCGGGGCGCAACCAGTTGCGAGAACGAGTACGGACGTCAGGCCGATGGCTAGGGAGTGACGATTGGAACGGCTCATGGCGTTCATTCCTCCACCCGCACTTCGCGGAACATGCCGGCTTCCATGTGGTAAAGCAGGTGGCAATGGAACGCCCAGCGACCCAGCGCGTCGGCGCGCACGCGAAAGGCCCGCTTCGTACCAGGCGGCATGTCGATGGTGTGCTTGCGCACCATGAAGTTGCCGGACTCGTCCTCGAGGTCGCTCCACATGCCGTGCAGATGGATCGGGTGCGCCATCATCGTGTCGTTGACCAAGACGACTCGCATGCGCTCGCCGTACTTCAGACGCAGGGGTTCGGCGTCAGCGAACTTCACTCCATCGAACGACCATGCAAAGCGCTCCATGTGACCGGTCAGGTGCAGCTCGACCGTGCGGCCGGGCGCGCGCCCGTCGGGGTCGGGGAACGTGCTGCGCAGATCGCCGTAGGTCAGTACGCGTCGGCCGTTGTCGCGTAAGCCAATGCCCGGATCATCGAGTCTCGGCACAGGGGCCATCGTCTGCATGTCGACCAGCGGGTTGCCGGTTTCGGTGGCTGGATGCTCCTGCATCCCGCCGGCACCGTGGTCCATCCCGGCCATGCTCCCTCCCGCGGCCGTGCCTGCTGCCATCGACGACATGTCGTGACCGCTGTGGTCCATTCCGGCCATGGCACCGCCGGCCATCGCACCGTGCGACATCGAAGACATGTCGTGACCGCCGCCACCCATCCCGCCGTGGCCCATGTCGTCCATGGTGAGGAGTGGCCTGGGGTCGAAGTCCGGCACCGGCGCCCGCAAGCCTTCCCTGACGGCGAGTGTTCCGCTGATGTATCCCGTGCGGCCGCTGTCCTGGGCAAAAATGGTGAACGCATCCTGCCCGGTCGGCTCGACAATGACGTCGAACGTTTCAGCGGTGGCGATGCGGAACTCATCGACCGTGACCGGGCGGACGTACTGTCCATCGGCCGCGACCACCGTCATCTTCAGGCCCGGGATGCGCACATCGAAGTACGTCATTGCCGACCCGTTGATGAAACGGAGGCGGACCTTCTCGCCCGACCGGAACAGCCCGGTCCAGTTGCCGAGCGAGGTCGTGCCGTTCATGAGGAAGGTATAGGTGTTGCCGTTGACGTCCGACAGGTCGGTCGGCGTCATCCGCATCTGGCCCCACATCTTGCGGTCCTCGACCGTAGCGGCCAGGCCGTGCTGCTTCACGTCGTCGAAGAAGTCGCCGACCGTCTGCTTGGAGAAGTTGTCGAAGTCAGACCGCTTCTTGAGCCTGGCGAACAGGCGCTTCGGATCGAGGTCGGTCCAGTCGCTGAGCATGACCACGTAATCGCGGTCATAGGCGAAGGGCTCGGGTTCCAGCGGCTCGATCACCAGTGGCCCGTAGAGACCGGCCTGCTCCTGGAAGCCGGAATGGCTGTGGTACCAGTAGGTGCCGCCCTGCACGACGTTGAAGCGGTACTGGTAGGTCTCGCCACGGTTGATGCCGTTGAAGCTCAGCCCGGGCACGCCGTCCATGTCGGCCGGCAGCAGGATGCCGTGCCAGTGGATCGACGCCTGCTCGCCATGGATCGAGCCGCGGGGCAGGGCATTGCGGACCCGCAGGTTGACGGTGGTGCCTTCCCGCCAGCGCAGCAAGGGTGCGGGAATCGATCCGTTGACTGTGATCGCGGGGCGCGTGGCGCCGGTGAAGTTCATCGGCGTCTCGCCGATGGTCAGGTCGAATTCGGTGCCCGAGAGCACGTTGGGCAGGCCCTCGGCCTTGACGGCCCAGCTGGAACGGGGCCACAGGCCCAAGGTTGCGACGGCCCCGCCAACAGCAAGGCCCTGGACGAAGCGGCGGCGCGACGGGGCAGACAGCCCCTCGGCACGGCCGAAAGAATCGGATGACATGGGAACTCCGGGAAAGGTCGAAGGCTCGCGGGACGAGCGTTACCCTGTCAGTGCGGAGCAGCGGACAGGATCCATCAGCGCCTCGGAAGGCGCGCAGGGACACTTAGCCGATCGGAGGTCGGAAGAGATTGGTCAGGGCCGCGGACGCGTGCACCGACAGGAACGGTTCGGCGGTGTGCCGGTACCGGATGGTGAAATCGGCGAGTGCCGACCCGGCGAGCGCCGCTGCGCAATGGTGCATGCAGGGGCAGCAATTACCCGCCTCACAGCAGTCGTCCCACGGCGATACCGCTCCGGCCTCGTCAGTGGCCTGGGGGTGATGGTGCTCATTGGCCCCCGTAGCAGCCGCTGCTCCTCCATGGCAGGCCGCCATGGCCTCGGCTGCTGTCGGTGCCGAGGTGACGTCACCGGCGGAGTCGCGCACGTGCTCCATGTGCATGGACGCGCCAGCGATGCCCGGACCGTTGGCGAGCAAGGCAACGATCAGGAACAACCGCATCAGGAGCGCGCGGAAAGGCATGCGCCTTAGTATACGTGCGGATATAACTCCGGATGAATACAGTGACAACGCACGGGGGATCGAGCCGCGGGTCTTCGTCGCCTGCCTGACCCAACGTCGCCTCCCGCTTTTCGGCTACAGGGCCATGTCTTCGTAGCTGCGGGGATCGGAGACCGGTTCCAGGTGCCCGGTCACGCGCATGGCGGGAAACTCCGCCACGATCTTCTCCACCAGGTCTTCCATGGCGTCATGCCCGCGCAGCACCGTCCAGTCGCCGGGCACCAGCATGTGCATCTCCATAAACTGGCGGGCCCCGGACTCGCGCGTGCGCACGGCGTGGAATTCGATCCGGCCCGGTTCGGCGTGCGCGTCCAGGATGGCCTGGATCCGGGCGTCGTCCTCGGGGGACAGGGTCGCGTCCATCAGGCCGGAGGCGGATTCGGACATCAGCCGGTAGCCGACAACCAGGATGTTCACGCCCACCAGGATCGCGATCACCGGATCCAGCCAGTTCCAGCCTGTCAGCCACGCCAACCCCAGGCCCACCACGACCCCGACCGAGGTGTACACGTCGGCCATCAGGTGCTTGCCGTCGGCGCGCAGGGTGATGGAGCGGTGGCGCGTGCCGACCTTGATCAGGATCCGCCCGACGATGCCGTTGAGGACGGCGGCCATGATCGAAACGGCGAGGCCGATGCCGAGCGATCCCAGCGGCCGGGGGTTGAGCAGGCGATCGATGCCCAGGTAGATGATCGAGGCCGCGGCGACGAAGATCATGATCCCTTCCAGCGCGGCGGAGAAATACTCCGCCTTGCTGTGGCCGAAGTGGTGGTCGTCGTCGGCCGGCCGGGCGGCGATGGTCAGCGAGACCAGGGCGACGATGGCGGCCACCAGGTTGACCATCGATTCGGCGGCGTCCGACAGCAGGCCCACCGAGCCGGTGATCGCCCAGGCGCTGCCCTTGAGCAGCACCGTCAGCACCGCGGTCACGATGGCCAGCCAGGCGTATTTCCTCAGGTCCGGCGTGGCTTCGGCCGGTCTGTCGCGGGGTTTCATGGCGACCATTGTCTGCTGTGCGCGCGGGTCCGGCCAGCCGAAGCCTGTCGCCTCACGATCACCAGGGTCGCCCGGAATCTCCACGTGGCCCGTACGTACACGTTGTCATTGCGGCGGGCGCCGGGCGATTTCCTCGCGCGGCGGAGGATGCCCCCGTTGGTCATGGTCTACCACACCCACCGCATCCCGAGCAGTTCGTCGCTGACCTGAAATCGCTCAGCAACAGCTAGCCGTTGGGGCGCCGAGTAAACGATACCGGCGCCGTGATCGTAGGCCGCTTTGGCCGGAAGCGAACATCGATAGGGCAGGGGATTAGGGATGTTTATCGGGGGTACCGGGACGTCTCTAGAGTAGATCGCACCAAACTGCAGGCCCTGGGCACCATCTCGCTATTTCTCAGGCGCAGTTGCAAGGTTCCAACTGTTACTTCCGTCGTGCAGCGAAACATGCAATCCTCCCGGCGGAGTATTACGCCCGACAATCACCAGAACGAAAGCGCTCAATTCATGCTTCGACTTGCGGAAACAATCGTTGATCGATTCTATATCCGTCGATGACGGCCGGGGCAGATCCTCCGGATGAGTATGCCAATCGCCGATAAAATGCAGGCCCTTCCGATATCTAGATGCGATGTCCGTTTGCTCCTTCTTCCGTGAAGGGAAAAAACTGAAGCGGGAACGCCTGTCGGCGCGGCTTGGGCCCGTCGCTTCGACGACGTGAATATCCTCGCCTTCGAAGCGGGCGAACAATTGTCCCCCGGCCTCGATACTGTGGCGGCCAACTTGGCGATGCTTCTGAAAATGCGTCAGCACTTCCGAGTGGAAGATGATCCTCTGTGCGGAATCCGGGATAGGGTAAACGAGCATGTCTACTTTCCACAAAATCCGCATTGGCTATTTCGCGGCCACTCCATTTCGTGCAAGCGCCCTGCCTGGGGATTCGGACCCATCAACGCCAGCCAGGCCTCGGACCATGGGATGTCGGTGATCCCTGGTGGGCGCCGACCTGCCCAGATGCGGTGGTGATGCTGGCGCTCATCAATCAACAGGGCATCCATCGCATGCTCTGCGATGAGCGCTTCGATATGGGTCAGTTCCACCGGGCCATACATCTGGAACGTCGTGCCGCACGCCGGTTCCTGTTGAAGCATCCCGTCGTCGCCAGAGCTGGTTACGGCGAGATGCGGGAGCCCGTTGCTGCTGAAGCCGCAGGCCAGGCATCCGGAATCACTTCCGATCAATACGGAATGTCCGGCGGCCGCATGCGCCTCTGTCCAGCCATACAGGATGCTGGGGCAGCGTCCGACGGAGAGATGCCAAGCGTTGAGCGCAGCCTCCGCAGCCCAGTCCCCCGTCGTGCTGATGATCAAGTCGGCTACCTGCAGGAGATCGGGCGATGTTCGATGGACATCCTGCCAAAAGGCTACCTGGGTGGCTACCTGACCAATATGCGGATAGCTTAATTGGATGCGCGCAGCCAATGCCGACGCCTTCGACCGACCGACATCCGGGATACCCAGTGGATGACGGCCCACGTTGGGTACGGACAGCACCTCGGGGTCAATGAGCGTCAATCGTCCGACGCCGGCTGCAGCAAGTTTCAATGCAACCGGTGCGCCCAGTGAGCCGCAGCCGATCACGACGACATGCGACCCGCGCAGCTTCTGCAATCGCGTGTCCCGGTCGCGTCCGTGCACCCACTTCGCATCGGCGCGAACCGCGCAATTCCGCTCCAAGGAAGTCACTCCCAGGTTCCGCTGCGCCAGGACACCTGCCGGAATCCGCCCTGGCCGGAAGCCACGCAGGGGACCGCCGCGCGGGCGATGCGGAATCTTCGGAAAGACCGTGCTCCCGAATGTCAGTGCGATCTGCCCCGTACCGGCCTGCGTAGGCGAACCGATCACCAGCGGGAAAACAATCGGAGTACGGGCGGCGGTAGCGACAAAGTCGGTCAGCAGGTGAGGGGCATGCTGGCGAAGAAGCGCCTGAACCTCTCCTGCGGTTTTCGGGTACTCAGATGGGATCCACGGGCGCTCGACCCAAAGAAGGGCGCCGGTACCCAGTACGCTGTCCTCGACGGCAGCGCCAAGCCTGTTCTTCAGCCACGCCTGCAAGACGGTCGGATCATCGGCCACCACATAGACGCCTTTCCCATGCCAAGCCGTCAGTAGACGGCTCGGCGGACGAATCTCGCAAAGCGTGTACACATCCTTGTGGGGTTCTCCCTCAGGTCGCGACCAGGACCAATAGGACATGAACTCGTCGCGGAACTGATCGACGTTTGACCCATCGAGCGACGACTGCACGATTTCGACGGCACGTCCGAGAATGACCTTCAGAACCTCCAGCGGTCGAGTCGGGTCTGTGGAAGCATGCAGAGGCAGCAGGCACAGCACGTTATCGTGTTCGACATGCGGCCACTGCAGGAAGCGCGAGGGTCCGGCCAACGCAACACGCGGCGGCTGCCAAGGGAAGTCCGGGCCTGCCAGCACATCCATGTCAATCGACTGTTCGCCCAGTTGGACGCTGAGGCGCCATCCAGCTACTGGGTGGCGCCTGGGATACTTTCCAGTCAACACCTCCTCTGAAAGACGACGTGCGTGATAGGGAGGCGCATGCAGGCAGTCTGCAAGCGCCTCGAGGGCCTCATCAGAAGGGGAGGTGCCTGCGGCTGACTTGGCGCCTTCAGGCATATCGCCCGCCGCCCTCCTTCTGCACGGCTCCTTGGGCGGCTGCGCGCTCTCCCTCACCTCGCAGCCATTCGGCCGTGAGCACGGAAGGGCCGGTCGCGGCCGATTCGGCCTTGCGAGCCTTCTCGTTGCGCTTTCCGAAAAAGTCGGTATTGAACACCCTGTCCCAGCATTTCAGCGCCGTTTCGCGCGTGCAATTGCTGTCGAGCGTTGGTTCCAGCCAATCCAGCGCGTCCTTCAGCTTTTCCTTCAGTCGGCGTGCCTTGGGGTCATCGTCACCATTGGTGATGGTGGTATTCGGCGTGACAGGGTGTCGGACGATCAGATCCCGCTCCAGACGCTGGTGGATCGCGTGCATCGTGTCGTAGAGCGCCTGGTCCTCGCGACTCGCATTTCCCAAGAAACATTCCGTGACGAGCTTGGTGATACCAAACCCGCTGAGGAGCGTTCCCCGCCAACTCTCCCGACTCCGTGCGAATTTCTTGATCTGTCGCGTTACACGGCGCAGTTGACGACCGTTGCTGTCATCCCGGCTTTGGCGGCGATTTTCCTTGTCGAACCATTCCGTGACGTCGCGAGCATCGGATCGTTTCCAGTCGCTGCCAGCCAGTTCGTGAACCACCTCTTCGCGGCCCAGCGCATCGACCGTTACGACGCGTCTGTAGACCGGCAGGTCAACGTGGTAGCCCGCGTCGTAGTTGACTCTCACGCAGTTGGTCCGCACCTCGGGCGGCGACTTGAAGCTGCCATCGTCGACGGCGTCACGAACGCGTTGGCGCGCTTGCAACGCGGACAGCTCGGTGCCCCGCGCACCTACCAGGTCCGATTTGGAGAAATAGACACCATCGTCGATGTCGTAGTCGTTGTTCTCATCCTGCACCATGGTCTTCATGGCGTACGAACCTTGGCTCTTGTATTCCCATGGCTGCGGATGCTTCAGCCGTTCCAGTCCTCGCCGAAGGCGATTGCGGTTGGCATCACGGCGACTGGACATTGCGGTTCTCTCGGCCTGGGGCAGGGAGACTTCCTCATCGTGGTACTCAAGAACATCGTCATGACAGTTACGCATAAGGCCCTCCAACAAGCATACTCACCAATGACCGGGCCACAGCGATGGGTGAGCGCATCGCAAGAGCCATATTCAAGCGAAGAGAGGTGCGTCTCCGAACAGGCTACAGATTACTTTTGCTTCCTCGTCCGCTTGGTGGCCACAACGGCTGTTGAGCATGTCGGCGTCGGTCCGTGCCTGGTTCATCAGTGCAAGCGCCGCCTGCTCGCGGGTTTCGTCGAGTCCGAGGAAGGGCAGGAGCGCGGCGGGCACTTTGTCCCGAGGAAACCGGATGATTCGGCAGGCGCGATCGACGTGCCTGGCCAGCATCCGTGCCATGTTGTCGTAAGCGAATTCCTGGGAATCGATTGCCAGCGACGCGGCGTTGCCTCCGAAGTTCCATTCGAGCAGACCGCGGTGGATGGCGTCGCGCGCGATCTGTTCGCCTGCCGGCAAGGGGCAAGTGCCCATGCAGAAGATCTCGATGGACTGGCCCGGCTTGGTGAGTTCCAACGCGTCGATCAGACCAATCAGCACTGGGTTGTTGGCCCAAAGCCCGCCATCGGCAAACACGCGATAACCGTCGCTTCCGGCTCCGTTGTCCGGATTGTCCAAGGCCGCCAAGGATCGGAAGAGCGGAGCAGCACTACTCGCCAGGCACACGTCGACTAACCGGTAGTGATCGTCGCGATGGTTGGTATTGGGAAGATGCGGGGTCTTGAAGACCCAGCTCCGGTGCTGGCTCATTTCCACCGCCGCAATCCCCAACGCGATGCGACGGTTCGTATAGATATCGGCCAGCGTCGTGTCTCCGAACTCGGCCTTCAGCGCGTCTTCCAACGCCTTGGTACCTGCTGCGAGCCCAGTCGGGCGTTTGAACAAATCCACCGCCACGCCCGGGATGCTCCTGGGCAAAGGGCAGGCGAAGATGGCCGCACCATGCTTCCGATACAGTTCGATGACCTTGGTCAGCGGGATCCGGGCAGCCAACGCGCAAGCAATGATGGCGCCCGTGCTCGTTCCAACGATCAAGTCGAAGGCCGCGCCCAGATCCAGGCTCTGCCCTCCGCGACGATGGGCAAACGCCCGCCCCACCTGCTCCAGGTAGGTGGCGGTGTAGGTGCCACGCATGCCTCCGCCATCAAGGCTGAGGACGCGAAAGGGTCGTTCGTCTTCTGCCATCGCACTCTCCCCGAGTCACAGGCATCGATCTGCAAAACTACGCAATGTGGCGTCTATCGCACTTTTCAAGGTGCGACGGCTTTTTTCCACAGTAGATCTGTCCCGTCTCAAGTACGGTGACTGGGAAAACGGGCCGCGAGTGACCCAGCGCCGCTCGGTTTAGTCGCCTAGCAGTTGAGCTGCCGGATTGTCCGAGGCGCCCCCGGTCTGGAAGTACCCGATCACGCTCGCCACGGCTCGGTGATCGGTCATTGCCATCAGGGCGGGGAGGGCGATGCCCTGGCGGCCACCTTCGGTCACGAACCCCGACCGCAGGCTATGTCCTGCAAAATCCCCCTCTAGTCCCGCCAATCTGGCCCGTCGCTTCACGATCGTAGCCACCGAGCCAGGGAGCAGGGCAGGGCCGACCCTGTCCTTCCAGATCCGCCGGAAGATCGCCCCCTCGGTGATCCCCGACGCCTCCAGCCAGTCCTCCAGCGCCAGAGCTGCGCGACCGAGCACCGGCTTGTCCGGCGTCGAGTTAGCCGTCACGCCGGCCTGCTGGGTCTTGCTGTGCTCGAGCCGGTAGATGTAGCCGTCGTCGCCGACCTTTCGCAGGTCGCGCATGTCCGCGGCGGCGATCTCGCTGCGCCGGCGCCCGCCGCTGGCGAACCCAAAGCAGAGTAGGGCGCGGTCACGCAGGCCCTCCAGGCTGTCGTCACAGGTGGCCAACATGGCCTCGAGCTCTGCGCGTTTGATGGCGGTCTTTTTGGTGGGCCGCTCGCCGCGTTTAACCGCAGCACGCCGGGCTCTGCTGAGCAGCATCCTGACGCTAGGCAGCTCACAGGGGTTGGCCAGGCGCTTCAGCTTGTGTGCCGTGGACAGCACGGCAACACGCTGCACCACGGTCGAGAGCTTGAGCGGTCCGACCTTTGCCTTGAGGCCAGCCGCCACCAGGGCCTGATCCAGCGACGGCGGCAATTCACTGATCAGGCCAGTCTTGCTTTTGCGCTGGATGTGGTCGATCAGGAACTGGATCACAACGGCTTCGCTGACAGGCAGCGCCAACTCGGCCCCATAACGGCCTTGGTGCCAGCCAGCCCAGTAGCGCAGGGCGGTCGCGTAGCTGCGGGTCGTGTTGGCTGCGGCCGCTTCAGCTAGCAGCTCACGAACGGCATCGGCGGCTTGCTGCGCCAGTTGTTCCGGCAGCACCAGACTGGAAGCCGTCGCGGCGTAGGCGGGTAATGTGTTATTTCGTTTCATACTATGTAATATATGCTATGAAATAGGGAATCTACTAGCGATAATCATCACTTATCGGGAGTACGCAATCAACAGAGTAGGGCGCCCGCATAGGAGGCATTTCCATGGCTCGAGGCATCACCGAATCCGACGTCCATACTGCAGCCGACGAGATCGTTGACGCGGGAGAACGACCAACCGTCGAGCGCATTCGCGCTCACCTGGGCACCGGGTCGCCGAACACTGTCACTCGATGGTTGGAGACCTGGTGGCGTGCCCTTGGTACTCGGCTGGACACTCATCAGCGCAGCCTCTCGGTGCCCGAGGCCCCTGAGGCGGTCACTAAGCTGGCGGGGGAGTGGTGGGCGCTGGCTCTCAAGCATGCCCGGTCTGAGGCCGAGAACGGATTCGCCGACAAACAAGTCGCCCTTCTGAGCGCGCAGGAGGCACTGGGCCGGGAGCGCGAAGGATTCGCCGCCGAAGCGATGGCATTGCGGGAAGCGGTAGCAAACGCTTCCCAATCCGAACGTCTTGCGACAGCCCGTACGGCCGAATTGCTGCGCCTGGTCAGCCAGCTTGAAGGAGAGATCAAAGAGCAGGAGCGTCAGCGGAATGCCGCGCTCGATAGAGCGTCAGACGCTGAAGTCGCCCGCCAAGCAGTCGAAAATCGCTTACAAGCTATGGTCAACGAGGCTCGGGCGGAGCGCGAAGGCCTAGCACAGCATGTTCGTGCGATAGAGGATCGTGCTCACCGCGAAGTCGATCTCGCGCGCCAAGAGGCCAAAGAACTGAAGGGCCAGGTAGCAGCCGCCCATCGTGCACACGCATCTGCTGAGAAATCATCGTTTCAGAGCGCCGAGCGGGCCAAGGCGGAGGCCGTCGAGGCACGTCGTGAGGCGGATGCCCAGCGCGCACGTGCGGACGCTCTCGAACAGCAACTCGCGAAGCTCAAGGATCTGCCAGCAGCGCTAGAGGCGGCGTGGCGACAACGATCTCCCACCGCGAAAGCCCGCAAACCTGCGAAGAAGAAAGAGTCCGCCCGGCCTTAGAGCTCAGCTCGTGGCGAAGGAGCCCCGGCTCCCACCCGACGCTCAGCCTTCGAGTGCGTATGCGTGTCTCATCCGGCAAGACTAAGAACCCGCAGAGTCGGAGCGACTGTCCCATCGCGCTAATTGAAGGCGTCCCGTGGCGGCAAACGATCGGTATCAAGGGAGATCGATGTCGTCATGGCCGAGCTGGAGGCCAAAGAAGCTGTCCGTTGTCCGCGACGGGCAAGCAATTCGTCTCAGGGATAAATGGTCACCTAAGAGTGCGGAAGTCGCATGTGTGTACACGCATGTGTGCGTCGAGAGCTTCGGTGTACACCTTTGACTGCCTCAGATGTACCCGGGGTTCAGCCGAGATACCTGTAAAAATGCCCCATAGAATCTGATTTCTTTCGTGAAATCATCAGGTTGCCGGATTTTTCTTGCCGACTGAACCGGCAGCTTGAGCTGGGCGCAACTGCGCCAGTACCTGCTCCAGCGTGTCACTGCGCACACCGGCCCGCAACGCGTCGGCTTCGGCCTGTTCGCGACGCTCCAGCTCCTTCGCTAGATCGGCGCGAGCACCGACCAATTCTGCCCGTACAACCTCCAGCGCCTGGGTATCTTGCGCCCAGCGCGTCTGCAAGGTCTGGTGCTCGGTGGCCGTGAGCCGTAGCGCGTCAAGTTCCTTCCGCTGGTCGTCTGCATCCTGCCGCACCTGGGCCAGCTCCCGCTCCAAGCGGCTATGGCGCTCCAGCCACTGCCCATTGTCGCGATTGAGCTGTACCAGCTCGTGGTTCTTGGCGGTCAGCACCTCATTGGCCTGGCGTAGCGCGACCTGTAGTTCCTGCACTTGGTGTTCGTGCCGGCGCTGTTCCTGGTCGCGCTGGTCCTTGACCGAGGTCCGGTAGTGCTCCAGCGCCTCGCGGGCGTGCTGGTGCTTCTGTTCCAG
>VFQP010002910.1_pt1 | contig 18285 bp, 18 predicted proteins | sample 3512351 | NCBI WGS metagenome assembly VFQP01 (sample SAMN10412372, study PRJNA504923) | tailings metagenome | isolation source: Relicate 1 Philex TSF1 revegetated site | place: Philippines: Tuba, Benguet | collected 2017-08-29
CGAGCACGGCAAGATGATGCTCGCCTGAGCGGAGGAGAGCGGATGCAGCCGATGGAGGCGCCTCAGGAGCAGCGGAGGCCAGCGGTGGCTCGGACCAAGTCGTTTCGCCTCATCCCGTCGAATCGCCGCGTTCTGCAACTCTCTGATGAGAGCCTCTCCGTGCTCGCGAGTGTCGATGCGCCGGTCTGGCTTTACAGCTGCGCGACCAACAAAATCGTGTGGGCCAACAACGCCGCGCTCTCAATCTTCGGAGGGTGCGTCCGTGGGGCTCGGCTCCGCTCATTGTCAAGGTGGACTTTGACCACTCACGGCAACATCTTTACCGATTTCCTCTCGCCTCCTGCAGGTCGCTCGACGCGCTGATGTCGATCCGCTTCAGCAAGGGGTCGGAGCAGCTGCTCGCGCGCGTGCGCGAAGTGGAGGTGAGGAGCCCGCCGTCCCATCAGCGAGCACGCACACGAGCAGCTGAGCAGTTGAAGCAGGCAAGAGCCCTTTGATGCACACGCCGAGGGAGCACGTGCCCCAGGAGGCACAGCTACCAGTGAGCAGCGTGCTTGCCGCGTGGTGCGATGGCGACTCGCGCACCGTGCGCGCAATCCAATTGTCGTCCAACTCGTGCAACAGCAAATCGCCAGTCTCACCGGTACTGGTCGGCGCCGTGGATGCAGATTGGCGGCGGCGAGCTGGTCCTCTCCGGCCACGACGAGCCGCTGCCGGGCGTGGTGCCGCACGCCAACTCGTGGCGCCACGACTACCTCTACCAGGTCAGGCAGGGGCCACGCACGATGAACCTGAGCCCAGACGAGTGCGTTCCTGCTGCTCCACGCCCTGCCCGCCTGCTTGCGCTCGCGACTGCAGCAAGTGGTGCTGTCTCAGCCCGACGCGGACAGCACGCTGTGCACCCTCATCCAAGTCAAGGGCGCCACGGCGCACGCCCCGCCCGAATCGCCAGCGGCCAACAACACCGTGCCGGCCGTGTGGACGGTCCCCACCACCCCTCCTCCTGGAGCGCATGCCATGCAGATCAAGGTGCGCATCGGGCGTCCTGCAGATGCCGGCTGCGTACGCGCTGCATGCCCACAGACGCCCACAGGACCCCTGGTGCAGAAGCAAGCACCGCCTCCTGCACAAACACCCTGCGTCCCGCGCAGCTGCTGCACCGCGGGCCAGACCAAGAGGAACGCGCCTCTCTGGGGCCTGGCCCGCATCGAGGCGGAGGAGGCAGCTACGACGGAAAGGGCAAGCTCGCCGGTGAGCCGTTTGCGCTGCGGCGGCTGGGGCGGCTGGGGCGTGCGCACGCCTCCAGGTCGGTCCCTCACCCCCCTGCTGCCGCTGCCTCGTCCCTCGGCCCGCCCTCACGCGCAGCGGCGGCCCATCCCCACTCCCTGAGCATGCCGTCGCTGCTGGACCTGGTGGAGAGCATGCTGGCGGGCGAGCCCGTTCGCACCGAGGCGGTCGAGGCGCTGCACCAGATGCTCGCGCGCGGCGAGCTGGTCGCCACGGCGCCGGGCGCGCGCATCCAGGAGGAGCTCTTGGAGAAGGAGGAGCTCGACCAGGACGTGGGGCTCAACCTGCTGCAGCTGCTGGGCGACACCATGGCCATGCCGGGCAGCCCCGGCGGCACCACGCCGAGCTACGCGCGCTTCGACACGCTGGCGTCGTCCGAGCTGGACAGCCCGATGGTGACCCGGCCGCTGCTGGCGCGCCGCAGCCTGGGCCACGCGCTCGGCCAGCTGGCGCGCGGCCAGTCCGACTTGCGCAGCTGCACCGACGACGCGGCGGCGGACGGCGCGAGCGCTGCGGCCCCGGGAGGGGGCGGCACGTGGAAGAGCGCTGTGTTTGCGCGGCTCGAGAGCCGGGGCGGCCTCGGGTTCGAGGGCGGCGTGCAGCGCAGCGGCGGGAGCCACAGCAGCCTGCTGCCGTGCGGGCTGGGCGGGCTGCGGAGCAGCCACTCGCCGGCCGCCTCGATCATCCTGCAGCCCGCGGACGACGACGACACCGACGAGCCGAGCGCGCCCTTCAGCACGCTGTTCCTGGCCATGGACGTGGTGCTCGCCACGGTCGACACCTGGCGCTTCGACGCGTTCCGCCTGGCCGACGCCACCGCGGGGCACCCCGCCTCGGCGCTCGGCTTCTGGCTCATCAAGCGCGCCGGCCTGGTCGAGGCGCTGCAGCTCGACGTGCAGGCGCTGGCGCGCTTTTTGCGCCGCATCGAGAACGGCTACCCTGACAACCCCTACCACAACAGGACGCACGCCTCGGACGTGCTGCAGGTGTGTGACACCCGTCCATGGTGAGGCCCGTGTGAGATATGCCGGTGCGCTTGGACATGGGACGCTCACGCGCTTCTGCGTGCTGCTGCTTGCGCAGAGCATGCACGTGCTCATGACCCGCGGGGGGCTCCTGCGCCGGCTGGGCGACGACACGCCCTTGCTCATGCTGGTGAGGAAAGCGCCGTGTGCCGTCACTGCAGTTGGGAGACTTCCACGCGGGGCGAGCCTGCGGCGTGCGTCGCTGCAAATGCCGTCGCTCGGCCACTTGCTGTTGCGCCAACGCCAACAGGCGGGTTACCTGGCCGCCATCATCCACGACACGGAGCACAAGGGGCTCAACAACGACTTTTTGGTGCGCGCCAGCGACGAGCTGGCGCTGACGTACAACGACGCGAGCCCCATGGAGAACCACCACGTGGCGTCCGCCTTCCGCGCCATGCGCGCGCACGGCTCCAGCTTCCTCCGCAAGCTCCCGCGCGACCGCATGGTGAGTGAGGCCCTGCGTGGCCACCACGAGCGAACTGCACGCCACACTGCGTTGCGTGGCTGCGCTGCGCCCACGCTCACGCTCGCGCGCCGCGCCCCAACGTACGTGCCCGCCGCAGCTGCGCCTGCGCCGGCTGCTCATCGACATGGTGCTGGCCACCGACATGAAGCAGCACCTGAGCACGCTGAGCAAGTTCCAGGCCAAGCTGCAGGTGCGCGTGCGCTGAGCTGCACATCTGGTACAGCCCTCTCTGGCAAGCAAAGAGCTTGTGTGTGCGTGCCTCGCTGCGACCCGCGGCGCTGCCGCACACCCCTTTCGCTTTCCCTTGTCGGCCGCGAGCCGCCTCGCTTGCCCCGTGCGCCTCCCTCGCCCTGCTGCTTTCCCGTGCCAGGTGAAGCTGCGCGGCGGGGCGGTGCACCACCACGACCCGCTGGCGGCGCGCCGGTGCTCGGACCGCAGCAGCAGCGGGTGCGGGTGCGGGTGCGGGTCGGCCGCCCCGGCGCGCGGCTTGGGCGAGAGCTGCTCGGCGGCGTGCTGCGAGGCGGGCGGCGGGCCGCTGGTGGAGGAGGAGGCGGACCGTTCGCTGGTGATGCAGGTGGCGCTCAAGTGCGCCGACGTGGGGCACCTCGCCGCGCCCTGGGAGGTGCACCACCGCTGGGTCTCGGGGCTCGAGGAGGAGTTCTTCCGCCAGGTGCGCGACAGCCAGGCTTTGCCTGTTGAGCACACGCAGAGCGCGCGCCGCAGGGCGTCAAGTAACACACGTCGCCGCGCGCGCTTGGCGTCCACCGCCATGAACGCCACCACGCAGGGGGACCGGGAGAAGGCGGCGCGCATGGCGGTGTCCCCGCTCATGGACCGCTGCAAGGACGGCATCACCAAGTCCCAGGTGCGACCGGCAGGCGCCCTGCTGCTTGCTGCGCGCCTCGCTGCCAGGGCGCTGGCTCAGGACGGGTGCCAGCTCGTCATGCAGCCACCCCCACTCACCCTCCACGTGCATGCTGGCGAACCGGGTGCAACACCGCGCGTGTCACCACCGCCGAAAATGCCGCAGGTCGGCTTTTTCGACATTGTGGCGCTGCCGCTCTTCAGCTCGTGGGCCGCCGTGTTCCCCGAGTCGCTGCCGCTGGTGCGCGCTGCCGAGGACAACTGCAGCCGCTGGCGGCTGCTCGAGGCGGGGCGCAACACGCACACGGGCGGCGGCAGCGTGGGCAGCGCCGGGGGGCACGTGTCCGGCAGTGTCGGGCACAGCCACGGGAGCAGGTGACTCGAAAAGTGAATCGGCCGGCGCGGGGCGTGCCGGCGCGCGCGGACGGGTCGGCGGCGCGGCTTGGGGCCAGGCGACTGACTGCCTCTGGTCGCCTGGGCCAGGGCTGCGCCGTGCTGCCCTCGCGCGTGCGGCGGTCAGCCGCCGCCCAGCAAGTATGGGAAGCAACTGGCGGCGTTGGCGCCGCCCCTCGATGACGTGGGGCCTGCACGACGCACATAAGCACAGCGGCCAGCGTGCACGCAAAACGGCGCAAGGGAAGGCGCGCGATTTCCCCCCACGCCTCACGCCGCATGCGTGCACCGTGCGGCCTTTTGGTGCACGCGGGCAGGAGGAGCGCACGGCAAGGCGCTTGCCAGTGCGAGAGATGTCAGGCTCTGATGCCCTTGGACCTTGCTTGGTCCGTCGTTCGTACATACACGCGTGCCTGGTGCAGGAGCCTGCGCGCGCTCCAGCACCAGCGCGCGATCCCCCCTGAGAAAAGAAAGAAAGAAATGGCATGCTCTGCGGCACGCGCGGGAGAGGAAATGAGCATTCGTCTTCTTTCCTGCTCATCCTCTTCCCCGGAGCACAGCGCCTTTTGAGCGCTGAAGTCTGTTTGCCGGCGGCCACTGTATCTCGAGTTTGGACCCCCTCTGTAGCACAGCGCAACGCACGGTGCAGGCTGCAGGACGGAGAGGGGTGCCCGCACCGCGTGTTTTTGACTTTTGTCGCAAAGGGCGTGCTGGAAGGTCTGTCAACGGGGGGGGGGGGCTGCTGGATGCTGGTGTGTATGCGTGTGCTGCTGCGGCGGTCGGCACACCTAACGTTCAGCGCTCCACAATATGTGGGGCGCTCGTGATGAGCGTAATGGCGTCGTCCACTAGTAGTAGCCAAGAGTCTGACTGTGCGCACGGACAAGGAAATGCTCTGCTCTCGTCGGAGGCCACTCCCTGAGCTCCTTCCCACTCCTCCTCTGGAATTTGATGGTGCCCCTGCCCAGCCTTCTGGCTCGTGAGCTGGCAGCCCCTGCCGGCGTGGGGGGCGCTGTGATGTGCCACTGGCTTGGGCACGTCCGCGAGCCCCGCAATTGCTGAGGTTTGCACAGCAGCGAACCGTGTCGTTCTCTGCTTCAGAGGCAGGCCTGCGAACAGCAGCACAGGGCTCCCGTGTACAGACCACCGGCATCAGGCATGCCCGCTGCTGCGTTCTTGGCGATGCACTGCTTCTGGGCCCCTTGGAAGCTCTTCGTTTCGGACATCTTGGAGGCGTGCCTGCACGCTGGTGTGGGCTGTGCCGCTGGCTTTGCTGGAACACACTGCCACCAGAAGGCACACAGCTCTCACAAACGCTGTCGACCCGCGAGTTGCCCGAAACACGTGTTTCCTCCTGTCTGTCCACAAACGGGCGGGTTCCCCGGACCAGATTGGTCTTCATCAAATGCCACCTCTTCCTCCTCCCGCTTTGCTGTCTGAGAAGCTTGGTCGCAAACTCTTCTTCTCTCCTCCCTAGCTCCTGCTGTGTGTGGTCCTGTGTTGGCAGAAGGCAGGCGGGTCGCGGCCGGGTGACACCCCGGCGCCCGGGCCCGGTACGCACGCGTGCACGCAGGCGTTGCGATGCCGCCTCACATGGCGAGCCGCCGCAGATCCTGCTGCTTTCCTGTTGCTCACGTGCCCACATGCTGCTGTGTGGAGTCCAGATGATTGTGCACCGCGTCCTGCGTGTCATCCCGGTCCTGCCCTGCGTGTCACCCTTGCGCACCCGGCGCTGCGCAAGGGACCCCCTTGTGGAGGAGGAGAAGACTCTGCAATGGTGAGCATCCTACATCCTGCGTGCCCTGCAACGCGGGGAGCTCCCCAACGCATGGCGGGGGCGCAGGGGCGCGCACCACGCACCGGCTTGGCACGCGCAGCAGTTTGTGCGCACGCACCGCAGCAGTCTGGGCCGTAGAGTCTGAGCCGGAGGAGGCTGCCAATCAGCCTGATGTCCGTCTCTGTGGTGCCTCCTGCGGTGACTGGCGCGCTCATCCAGCTGCGAGACGCGCTCTACCGCGCGGGGCTCAAGGCGCCGTGGGAGGTGCGCATCAGATGCTGCAGCGGCGCGGCGGCTTCCCCTGACCACCACGACGCGCACTGTGCTTGGTGATTGCGAGTCGCGTTCCCGCGCGCAGCTCACGGGCTCGTGGAACAACCCCGACTTCCTCCACTTCCTGCCGACGGGCCACGAGTACCGCAAGGTCGCGCCAGGGTGCGTGCGCCATCGCACAGGGAGCTTGTGCGGCCTCGAGCGCAGAGCGATCGGGGGGAGCATGCAGCAGCATGCAGGCACAATTGTGCATCTCCATCTGCACATCATGCATGGGGACGTGCAGGTCACAGCCGGTCAAGGCCAAGGTCCCGCACGACCACCCGCGCCTCGTCTACGACATCAAGTACCACGGTGCGCGCCGGCTCACCGTGGAGCAGGCAAAGAGGGGCTTGCTCAAGAGGCTTGCTCAGCGGGCCAGCTGATCACACCCCAAAACGCCGGCCGGGTGGCTGGACCTGCCCGCAGTGCGCGACTACCGGCGGAACAACAAGTGGACCGCGCGCACGGTGGACGCCAAGCCGTTCGACTTCAACGCGGTGAGCCACATTATGCATGGCCAACCGAGCTGCTGCGCCGCTGCGGGGTCCAAGCCAGAGGTCGTGACGCTCGTTGCGCTGCCCCCCGCTGCCGCTGCTGTGTTGGCCAGCTCTACGCCGCGGCGCCGCTCAAGCCCGAGGACATCAAGACGGTGCCCATCCCGCCCACCATGCCCACGCGCGGCTTCTAGGAAGGTCCTGGGGTTGAGTAGCAGGGTGTGCCGCTGCGTTTTGGGCGCTGTTCGGTCTCTCTCTGCAACGAGTCTCTGCACCTCGGCGCCGTGCAGTTGCACCCAAAAGCGCGTCGCAGCACAACGACCAGCGGCTCAGCAACGTCCGAGGACTCTGCTCACAGCTCGCCGCTGTCCGCGATGAGCACGGGGCTGACGGGCCTGCGTGGGCATGCACGAGCGCGTAAACGGGCAGCAGGTCAGCCAGAAGCTTCCAACCTGACATCCCAGCGCCCCGAGCAAAGACGCTCGCCTGTCCATGCGGCCGGTGGGCGTCGCCTCGATCTTCTTGACCACGTCCAGCCCCTCGACCACCTCGCCAAACACCGTGTGCTTGCCTGCGAGCAGTGCATCACAGCACAGACGCTCACAGCTCGCGCGCCTGGCCAGAGGGATGTGTGCACAGAGCGTGGAGCGCCATTTGTCGCCACCACGGCGCACGCACCGTCCAGCCAGCTCGTCACGACGGTCGTGATGAAGAACTGCGGCCAGCAAGCGAAGGGATTGAGCAGCACGTGGCTGAAGCGTGCCTGTCCTGCGTGTGAGCTGCTGCTCGCCAAGCAGCCAGGCAGCCACCTCCCCACCTGGGAGCCGTTGGTGTTGGGGCCGGCGTTGGCCATGGACAGCAGGCCCGGCGCCGAGTGCTTGTACTTGAAGTTCTCGTCCGGGAAGGTGCGGCCGTCTGCGGAACGTGTGCATGCGTGGAGTGAATGCACGGTGCCGGCCGGGGGCAGCCTTGCTCCCCGCGCACCACCAACCTGCGTCCATCCACTCCCCGTCGCCCACACCACGCGTGCGCACTCACAGATGGACTTGCCGCCCGTGCCGTTGTTGGCCGTGAAGTCGCCGCCTGCGTGGTGGCGAGGGGGCGAGGGTGGTGGCGCCGCGCTTTGGTGGGCGATGTCGACCCCCTCCGCGCGGCTCAGGCGCGCGACCAAGCACCCCCAGCAGAGCACACCCACCTTGCAGCATGAACTGCAGCGCCGACCAGGCCAGAGGGAGGTGCCAGCACGCGTGCGAGGCAGACACGAACGAGCAGACATGAACGCCAACGCATGAGCGAGCAGACACGAACGCCATCGTTAGTCCCCGCAGCTGCCGTCTGCGTTCCGCATAAAGCGTTGCGCGTGCCACAGCACCCGAGCCCGGGCCACCTGAGGGATGACTCTGTGGAAGCCGCTGCCCTTGTAGCCGAAGCCCTTCTCTCCGGTGGCCAGAGCGCTGCACACGGCGTGTGGTGCGCGTGAGGGCGATCGCACTTGGCGTCAGAGCCCCCCACCCAACAGGCCCAGCGCCGGAGCGCTCGAGCCACCGTGCCGTGCCCACCGCTGCACCTGCAGGCATCGCTGGATGCTGCGCCCGTGCTCACCGGAAGTTCTCGGCCGTCTTGGGCACGTCGTTGCCGTACAGCCCAATGACGATGCGGCCCTCGGGCTTGCCGCCAATGGTGATGTCAAAGTACACCTGCGGGCCACACGTATCCGTTGCTGCGGGCTGCTGTGATGAGTGGAGTGGCTCTGGGCGCACAACACCTGCGGCAGAGACTTGAGGCGCCCAAGCACCACGCTGCCTCGCCCAATGCGCTGCAGCATCTGATCATCAGCATGAGCGCAAGAGCAGTGGCTGCTGCGCTGGCTGCTGCTTTGCCACGCTGCTCTCCCCGAACGGCACACCGCCCCGTCCCCGCCACGGCGCGCCTTCTTGGTGATGGCGTTGGCGTTCACCGCCATGGAGCGCACAGCCACCGCAGCCTGCACGCAAGCCCACGCCAACAGGTGCGCGTTGGCGCCTGATCTCTTCAGATCAGGATGGGCGAGCGCGAGCCAGATGCGCACCTGGCGGCTGGGGCGGGACGCGCGCACGCAGCTCCGGGCGAGCTGGGGGGCGGAGGCCTGCGCAGCAGCAGCACGCGATCGATGATCAGCCGAGCGATCAGCGAGCGCGGGCGGCCGATCGGTGGGATCGTCGCCAGGTCACCTCGCGTGCACGACCGAGCCACTCACGGCGCGCATCGTAGCGGAGAAGGCCATCGTGCTGCTCTTGCTGCGCGTGGCCCGCCGTTCGTGGCGCTTGACGCGTTCTACATGGACGCCGGGCTTTGCGCTGAGCCACCTGTGTTTTCGGTGCAGCTTTTGGTGGGCTCGGAACCTATCTTTGTCTCTGCCTCGCCTCTGCCCTCTAGACTAGAGGAGAGATGCAGCAGCTCCGGGGCAAGCAGGCGTCGCCTCTGGGCTCGCAGCAGCACCGTGAGTGCGAGGCGATGCCAGTGGTTGCGCGCGCATCATCAGCGCATGCGCGTCATCAAGGCCCTGTGGTGCAGCAGCCGTCCACAACAGCGTTCGCAGCGTGTGTGGGAGGATGTTCCTGCCGCGAGGGTGAGGGTGGCGGCCACTCGTGGAGCAAGAGCGCGAATCGCTGCGATGCGCGCGCAGGCGTGCGTGGCGCAGCTGGTCGGCGCGCACCCGTCAGCAATGTGCCGGCGTGCCCCCAGCGGATCCTGCCCGTCGCCAGCGCGGCCGCGACGCTAGTGGCCACCGTGCCAAGCGCAGCACCGCCCGCAGCGCCGCAGCTGGAGGACAAGTTCCTGGCCAAGAACCTGCCTGCGCTCACCAGCAGCGCGCCCGCAGCGTCCCCCAGGTGCGGCGGGGTGCCGTGCGCGTGGAAACGAGCGGCGGCGGCGGGCGCAGCTGCTCCAACGCGCCGTGCCGCACATGCTGCTGCTGCAGCGTGTCGGCGCTGCGCTCCTCGGCGTGGAACGCCCTGGCCGGCGCGCGCATGCCCACCACGCGGGCCGAGGAGTACCGATTCACCGACGTCAGCGCGCTGCTGCGGGCCTCGCTCGTGGTGCGCACACACGCACGCACAGGAGAATCGTCCCTCCACGCTCGCTCGTGTCTGCAGCGCTCCGCTGCCCATGGGCGCCAGCAGCCCGCGGCCTCTCCGACGGCCTGCCAGCGCTGTCGTGGCGCTTGTGCCGTGCCGCAGGGCGCCGAGGGGCAAGCGGACGTGTCGCCAGAGGCGGTCCGCGCGCTGGTGCCGCCCCAGGCAGCCAACAGCTACGCAGTGGTCGTCAACGGTGCGCGGGCACTCTCGCTGGCACTCCCGCTTCTCTCTGTCTCCCTTCATCGTGCCCAAAGGCCCACACGAGCGAACGGACGAATGGTTCACGCGTTCGTCCGTTGCAGGCACGCTGCGGCCAGAGCTGAGCAACCTCTCGGGGCTCCCGGCGGGCGTGTACGTGGGCGGCAGCGCCGGCGCGCCGCAGCAAGCGCTGCAGCAGCTGGTGTGTGCGCGCCCGCGTCCCTTGGGCTCCCCCTCTGCTGACGAGGGCGGCTCCTCGCACCACCCGCCGCCGCCGGGCAGGACACGCGTTGACGTTGCGCCCGCACGCCGTTCCCCCCCCCCCTTGTGGCGTGGCGGCGCCGCAGGGTGCGCAGTCGGGCGCGCGGGGCGGGCCGTTTGCGCTGGTCAACGGCGCGCTGGCGTCCGACGCGCTGGTGGTGGTGGTGCCGCCGGGCGCCACGCTCGAGGTGCCTCTCTACCTGCTCAACCTGTCCACCACCGCCGCCTCCGCGGGTGAGGGGGGAAGGGTTTGGTGAGGGATGGGTGCCCGGGTGCTCAACCTGTCCACCACCTCCTCCGCGGGTGAGGGGAGGTGTGGCTGAGCGGTGGGCGGGTAGGCAGGGAACGAGTCCACCGCCGCCGCGGGTGAGGGGAGGAGAGGTGGAGGGCAGGGCGAGCGGCGCTCTTGGCACGCGTGCATGTGCGGGTGCGCCCGCCACACACTTGAGAGCGCAGCCAAACCATGGCGGTGCGAGATGCGCAGCAGGCTGAGTGGCAGTGCCCCGAGTCCTCATGTCCAAAGCCCCGGGATGAGCGCACGCAAAACGACGGCGTGCCTGCCGCCCGCCCGCGGTCGCAGGCGCGGCGGGCGCGCTGTCAACCAGCGCGCCGCGCCTGCTGCTGCACGCCGGCGAGGGCAGCAGCGCCGCGCTGGTGGAGGAGTGGCTGCAGCTGGGCGACGCGGCGGCGGCGGCGGCGGCGGCGCACGGCGGCAACGGCCAGGCGCAGCAGCAGCAAGGCTACAGCTACCTGACGGTGCCCGTGGCCGAGCTCTTCCTGGCCCGGGGGGCGCAGGTGCGGCGCCTCTTGTCGTCTTGCTCAGGGAGTGGAGCACGGCGCGCGCCGCCGCCGGCATGCTGTGCGTGCGCTGGGTCGGGGGAGGAAGGGGCCCGGGCAGGCCGCGCGCGAGCGTGTGCTGCGGTGTGGGTGTGGGCGGGCTGTGCGCAGGTGTCCCACGGGTACGCCGTGCGTGAGGCGTCGGGTGCCGTGCACATCAAGTCCACGCTGGTGGAGCAGGTGCGTGTGTGTGTGTGTGGGGGGGGGGGGGTGGAGGGCGCTGACCTCAAGAGGGAGAGGTGATGGTGGAGCAGGCGTGAGTGTTGGGTGTGTGTGTGTGGAGAGGGGTGTAGGGTGCTGGTGGAGGATGGGCATGGGTCCCAGGCCGTCGGGCTGCGCCCCGGCAGCGGCATCGCCGTCGCGCGCTGCGTGCCGCGGCTCTCGAGCGTGACGCGCGTTCACGCGGCCTTTCGCGCGGCCCCGCCCGCCCGCTCCGCAGGAAGAGGAGAGCAGCTACACGCTGACGGAGGCGCGGCTCGGCGGCGCGCTCACCAGGTGCGCCCCTCGGGGTGGGCGGGGTGCGAGCACGGCGGAGTGCGCCCGGGCGGCCAGCACGCCCGCGCTCTGCGTGCGTTGGGGATTTCCATCTGCGTGGACACGGTAACGGCGGCGGAGCCCAGCTGTTGCCGCGGGGCGCGTCAGGCGTGCTGCGAGGTGCGTTGCTCACCGTTGCGAATGGCGCTGTGTGTGCACGCGGTGCGCGTGCGCAGGCACGACGTTGCGGTGCAGCAAAGGGGCGCGCGCACGCAGACCGACATGCGGCACTTTGTGCTGGCCGGCACGCAGCAGCTGCACGACCTGCACACCAAGCTGGCGCTCGACCACCCAGAGGTGAGGAGGCGGGGAGGTGGCTCACCACCCAGAGGTGAGGATGAGGGGAGGGGGGCGGGGGCGCGCGCCCTCACACCTTGCTGAGAGGGGCCGACGTGGCAGACATCGCCATGCGTTGCTCTTGCTCCAGCGCCCAGCCCTCTGCAACCGCACGGCTCTCGCACCGAGGAGAAGGATATCGGTGCCGGCGCTTCGCCTACACGCGCGTGGTGCTTGCGCTGAGCGGGTGGGCGCGGGACACGTGTTCGTGTTGTTGTGCGCGGGAGCAGGGCCAGGCCAACCAGCTGCACAAGTGCATCGTGGCGTCGCCCACGGGCCGCGGCGTCTTTGACGGCAACGTCAAGGTCAACCGGCTGGCGCAGCGCACAGACGCCGGGCAGCTGAGCCGCAACCTGCTGCTGGCGCCGCGCGCCACCGTCAACGTCAAGCCCAACCTGCAGGTGCGTGCGCCACGGGTCTGGGGGAAGGGAGGTAGGGGCGGGGAGAAGGGAGGAGACAGGCGGCAGGAGGGAGCTGACGCAAGCTGTGCTTGCTTCGCTTGGTCGCCGCCCTCGCCGCCGCCACGCCAAAGGGGAGGGGGCCGCTGCCAGCGCGTGCTGCGTGCTCAGCGTGGCTCAACGTGGCCCGCCACGCGCCACCATGGCTTGCGCAGATCATTGCCGACGACGTCAAGTGCACGCACGGGTGCGCCGTGAGCGACCTCTCGGACGAGGAGCTCTTTTACTTCAGGTGCGCCGGCATGCTGCGTGGTGGAGCTTCGCACTGCTGGTCGCGCGACACCACCTTGGTGGAGCACAGGCGGTGCTGTCTGCTGACGGCCAGCAACTGCGGCGGTGCAGGCCTCTGGTGGGCACGTGGCGAGCGGGAGCTGCAATTCGACGCGACGCGTGGCGTGTGTGCCGTGCTGTGCGTGCAGGGCGCGCGGCATCGACGCCACGGCGGCGCGCCAGGCGCTCGTCACGTCGTTCGGCGCCGAGGTGACGCAGCGCCTGGGCCTGCCCGCGCTGCAGGCGCGCCTGCAGGCCGACGTGGCGGACAAGCTGCGCGGCGTGGACTTCGCCGCCGCCGCCGCCGCCGCCGCCGCTGCCGCCGCGCCGGCCACGGCGTGACGCGTGTGTGCTTCTCCGCTCCTCCCTTGCTTGCTTGCTGCTGCTGCTGCTGCTGCGTGATGAATTGCAAACCTTGGACACGCTCGCGCCCTCGTCGAGGGTCTGCCCCTCCATGCACAAGCTCAAGCGCAACAGCAGAACGAGCGCGCACAAGCGAGCGAGCAATACACAAACAGCAAATGGCCACGACCGCCAGCACCATGCCCTCGTCGGCGCACCACGCCGCTGCTGCGCGCCAGCTCGCGCCGGCCGGGACGGGCGCGCCCTACGGCTCCAAGAACGAGACCTACGAAAGCGCCTCTGCAGAGATCAAGGCCATCGTCCGCCAGCTCAACATGTGGGTCTCTCTCTCGCGCGCGGGTCGCGCGGCGTGGGGTGTCGGGGTGCACGCGACATCATGACGCGCGATCCTCCCGCTCCCCGGCCTTTTGCGCGCAGGCTGGCCACGGCGACGACGCTGGAGGAGCACGCCGCGGCGCTCAAGAACTTTGACGACGACGTGGTGTTCGACACGCCTTTCGTGCAGGTCCAGGTGCGGCCAAAGATGATCTGGCCGCGCGAAGCGCCGCGGTGCGCGCAACACACGGCGCGCCGCCCCCACATTCCACGCGCGCGCGCAGGGCCGCGAGCGCGTGCGCATCCTGGCCTCGCTCTTCAAGCAGCTCGTGGGCACCCTCGAGCTGGAGCCCAAGGTGCGCCGCGGGGTGGACGGCGCACACGCGCCAATCACGCAGCAACGCGCAAGGAGCGCCGCGCCACACCAACGATTGCTCTCCTTCCCCTTGCGCGCTGTGCAGCTGGTGACCATCACCGTGCCCGAGGGCACCGTGGCCAAGGGAGGCAAGCTTGACATCGACGGCGTGCTGCACTTGCTGCCGCACCGCGTCTGGTGCGCCCCCCTGCACACGCGCGGCACACACACGCACCGCACGCCACGCTCGCCTGCGCCCCCTGCGCACACCACGCGCCACGACGCCGTCATGACGTACATGCTCCCTCCCGCCCAATCGTGACCCACACTGGCCCCAGGTACCTGCCCGCCACGCTGCTGCTGCCCAAGGACATCCCCATCTACACCACCATCTCGCTCTTCATCAAGGCGCACAACGACATGGTCTACAAGGTCTCCGGCAAGTGAGTAGCACCTCGCGCCACCCTCCTTGCTGCCGCGTGCGGCGTGCCCTCGATCCACGCTGCACGCTTCTCTCGCCCACGCGTCGACTGGGTGGGCCGCTCTCCGCTACCTGCCTGCTGCAGGAACCACAACCTGCCGCACGTGCCCCGCCTGCTCCGCATCGTGGCCGGGTACGCCGCCGGGCTGGCCGTCGGCATCGCGGAGCCCGCCTTCAACAGCCTGCGCGACTGGTGAGGCTGCCTCCTGCCCTCCCCTTCCAACTGGCGTGCCAGGCACACACACTGCTTCTGCTGCTTCGCCCCGCCTGCACCCGCCCTGCCGGGCGCTCTCGCCCACCCCACCCTGGCTGTGCGCCTCGCCCCCGCCTGGAACGTGTTGGGGCCCGTGCAAGGACGACGGCTTTTGCGCACGCGGCACCGCGGCGCGCAGGTACCGCGCCGGCGTGGAGCAGGTGTCCGAGACCAACGTGACGCTGCGCGAGGCCGCCGGCAAGTGAGTGCGCCCGCCTCGCCCTCCCACGTCGCACGCGCGGCGCACACACTCTAGCTGCTGCTTGCCCCACCCGCCCTGATTGCGTGCTTGGTCGCTGGCGTGCGCGCCTTGCGCCCGCAGTGTGGTGGGCACGGTGCGCGAGACGGCGGCGTCGGCGCTCGACACGGCGGGCAAGGCGGTGGAGCGCACCACGGGCATCCACACGGGCGCCACGGGCACCACGCCCTCCTCTGCCACCACCATGGGCGGCTCCACCACGTCGTACGGCGGCGCCACGGGCGCCGGCGGCCTGCCCGCCACGCACGGCACGGGCACCACCGCGGCGCTCTAGGCGGCCTCGCTCGCCGAGGGCGCTGCGCCGGTGGCGTGCTTTTGACGTCAGGCCTCGTAGCGCGCGCTGCACGCCGACGCTGTGGCGGCCAAGCTGTGTGCCGCTGTTTGCGGTGGGGGGATCGACGGGGGGCTGCTGGCCTGAGCAGCTGAGGCCGGGCAAGAGCGCGTTTCGGACAGTCCTGGTGTGTGTTCTGCGTCGTGTCGCGGTGTTGCTGCGTTCTCCTCGTTGCTGAGCGTTCCAAGGACGGCGCTGGTGGGACGTGTGCTGTGCGGAGGGGCCCCCAGCGCACGCGGCAGTGCAACGCCCCGCTCTCCGCTTCACCCCACGCGACTGTTGCACGCACTCTCAGCACCTCACGCCAACTCTCTGCTCAACCCCCCTCACAGCAGCGACGACGGCAGAGCGCACACGCGGCACGCCACACGCAACGCCCACCAGCACCACCAGCAGCGAGCAGCAACCGACCGCAAAGCCTGCCCCAACGTCTTGACAACGCCTCGACTACACGACTGCGCCCCCACAAAAAGCTGGCAAACCGCAGCGACGCCCGGAACGACGACGACCAGGTGAGGTGCGCCACGCCAAACACGCCAGAAGAGCACGGCCCACGGGAAGAGAGCAGAGGAAGCAGACCAGAACTAGGTGAGAAACGAAGCCACGACCACCCACAGGCCAGCACACGCGCTCTACACGCCCACGGCCTCACCGCTCTGCACAGACGCCGACGCCGCAACGCAAACACGAGCCCCCTCTTGCACGAATCTGCTCAACACGGCGGGCCTCCTCGCCAGGCGCGCGCCTGGCCTGCCTCCTGCCTCACACAACGCCGACGACGGCCAGGGCGCCACCGCCACCATGCGCCGCTCCTCTCACTGCCGCACTCTGCAAGGACCGGAAATCAGGTGTTTGCGTTGGGGGAAAGGGGGACCCGGGGAGGGCGAGGGAGGGCGCGCTGTGCTCTTGCTGCGGGTGCGAACGGCTCTTGCGTGCCGCGCCCCCCAGGCACCAGGGCCCTCACGCCCCGCCTCAGGCCGCCAGCCAAACAGCTGCACGCTCTCTCACTCGCCACACGGACCAGCGGGGGAGGGGGTAAGGCGCGCGCGGCCTCGCAAACGCTGCTGCGCCGTCGCCGCTTCCGCCCAGGCGGCAGCTTCGGCCGCCCCGCACAACCGCTCCTGATCAAGTCCGCGACGCGCTCCGATGCACATGACACACACAGACAGGAAGGAAGAGACTGCAGCGTCGTACACGTGGGGGAGAGGACCCGTACCTCGCACGAAAGCTTCCTAGAAGGGCCACCGCGCAACTGCCCCAGACCACTGGCCTGCTCACCGCCACCACACGCGCCGGCACGACCGCCACCTGTCCAGCAACTGACGCAACCGCCGCGAGCACCAAAAGCACCAGAGGGAGAGAGGGGGGGAGAGAGAGGGAGACGGCACGGCCACGCGCCGCACGCAGCGTCCCACGCCGCGTCCTGCTCGCAAACCAGACCAGATCTGCCAAACACGCACGGGTGTGCGCCTCATCGCGGCACTTTGACAGCGGGAACGAAATCTGGGGCGAGGCACGAAATGGGGATCAGGGGCAGAGGGAGAACGAAACGTCTAGAGGGGCCGTGCGAATTAGCCCGCACACCATGTACCTCGGAACTAAAGCTCAAACGCGGCGAGCAGGGAGAAGGAACGGGGAGAAGGAAGGGGGAGGGGGAGGAGGCGGGGCAGAGGGCGCGCTCGCATGGCGCCGACCGGGCATGGGGGATGGGGTGCGCGCATCGGCGGGCACTGCGGGCCGCGCCGCGGCACGCACACGTGCGTTGGGCGCCGGCCTGCGGACTACGCAGATGCTCTGATCAACAGGACCTGAGGACCTGACTCCGGGGGGACGATTGGGGTGCCGCTGACTCGGCTCAGGAGGCAGGGACGCAAGGCCCCCGGCGCTGGCGGCTACAGCGGCAGCAAGGGGACCGCACTGAAGGCCGCCGGGAACAACCCACGCTTTGCACCTCCCCTCGACGCGCCGTCACGCGACATTTCAGGGCTGCTCAGGTGGAGGACAGGACCCGACCGCCAGCCAAACCACGCGCCGCGCCCCCACCGCCCAGCGCGGGGCGCACACACGCCTGCCGCGCCGCCGCCGTTTCCTTCCGAGGGCGTCCATTAATCAATCAAATGGCCGCTGCGGGCCTCTCTCTCGGGGGGTGGTGGGGTCTTGCTATGGCACGCGAAATCTCCGCGTGCCAGAGGCGCTGTTTGGATAGACCTGCGGCCCCGCCGCGAGCCAGGGGAGCGGGCAGGGAGCGCCCGCCCTGCGCAAGAGACGTCACGTCACACGCGCGCAGGACACACGCCACAAATACGGCAAACGGGTGGAGGGGGGGGTGGGCGCGGGCGCCCTCCGCTCGCCCCCCACGGCCCTTTGCGGGATGAATGCAGGGCTAGTGCGGCACGGCGTGGTCCCGGCCGCGCGGCGGGAAGAGGAAAGAAGAGAAGAGGCAGTCGCGCCGGCGCCGCACGCTCACGCACGGGGAATACACGGCGGCGGTCAGCGGCGCCTCCCGAGCGGGGCACCTGGAGCGCACACCCAGCTACTCACTCAGCTTAGCAGGGCGAGTCGGTGCGTCACGCTCTGAGTCAACCCCGCGCTGCTCCACACTGCTCGTGAGAAAGAGTGACGCACTCACACGGCGGGGGCCAGGCGGCAGGACGAGCGAAACGTCGCCTGTCCGCACGGGGCACGGCCGTGGCGACGCCCGCGCCGGAGGCCATGAAGAGAAGCAAGAGGACGGGCGCCGCCGCTGCGGCGGCGGTCAGCAAAGGAGGACGCACCGGGCTGTGAGGGAGCGCCGGCCCAGAGGGGAGTTCACCGGCAGCGGAGCACGAGGGCCCCCGTGCGCCGCTGCCGCGCGCCTGGTTGGCGCAGGCGCGACAGTCATCGTTGGGGCAATCATCATCATCTCAGGGGGAAAGCCATGGGAAAGAGAAGAGGAAGAAGGAGAGGCCCACACGAGCCCTTTGGCAGGGGCCGGGTGCAGCCAGACGGTTTGCAGAAATCAAACGATCAAGGACCGGCGGAGGGCCCGGTGACGGAGGGAGCTCTACGGGTGTGGGGGTCCGTCCGCACCTCACGCGTGCCCACGGAGTCCGCTTGCGCTTCTCTGCTTCTTGCTCCCATCACACACGCACACAACAGCTCAGGGCAAGCGGCAACGTCCCCCAAGCTCCAATGGCCATCTGCGCGGCCTTGCCAACGGCAACTAAACCCCCCAACCCCCCCCCAAACTCTAGAAGGCGGAAGCAGCGCCGCGCGGCCCGCCCGCACACCGTCCGTTCCCGCCCCCCGTCATCA
>VFQP010002911.1_pt1 | contig 18277 bp, 17 predicted proteins | sample 3512351 | NCBI WGS metagenome assembly VFQP01 (sample SAMN10412372, study PRJNA504923) | tailings metagenome | isolation source: Relicate 1 Philex TSF1 revegetated site | place: Philippines: Tuba, Benguet | collected 2017-08-29
TTCTTTTCCGTCTGCGCCTTTTCACCCCCCTTCTCACAGTTCCCAGTTCTGCATGCGCCGCCCGCGCACCCCAAGGGGGGGGCGGGGTCATGGGCGCGCTTTGCCCGGCGGCGCAGACTCTTCCTATCCATGCCCCGCACATTTCGGCATGAGACTCTGGGGCGTGTGCCGCGGGACTTTGTAGAATTGGGGAGCCGTCCTGCAGCCCATCTTGTGGGCGGGCGTGCGGGATATAGGAGCGACTGCGCTGCCCGCGCGGCGCCAGCTTGGTTCCTCCCTGGCTTCTCTCGCTTCTCTCCTCCTCCCAGTTGCTGCAGCTCTGCTCTCTCTGGACACATGCATGCACAGGTTCGGACGCAAACGCGCGGCGGCTCTGCGCGGCCTGCGCGCAGGACTGAGTGCGCTTTGTCGGGCTCGCCGCGCCTCGGCTCTGGCCCCGCCCGGCTCTCCCACCCTCCTCTGCCTCGACGTCGTTCGTCCCTCCTCACACGCCTTTTCAGGCTGTAGTGTTTCCTCTGCTCTCTTGTCAGCTGAAGGCACGCCACAGCGCGGACACGGACATTCTGGCCTGAGCGTCCCCTCTGCCCTCTGTCAAAAGGCACGCCACCAAGCGCGGCACGGATTTCCTTCGCAAAGCACTCTACTGAGAGGGGGTCACCGGGTTTGCATCGTCCGGCGGCGACTGTTGCTGCTGCTGCCGCTGTTGCTCTTGCTGTGGCACTTGGTCACGCGCCACCCCAAGGGTGGTGCGAGGGGATTGGCCGCCCTCCAGGCGGTTCGCCTAGGCAGCCAAGCGTGCGGAACCTAACCCGAGAGGGGGGGAGGGGAGACGGACTGTCCTGCCGCTGACGCCAGGACAGTGGTGGTGGTGGTGGCTACTAGGGGCGCCTTTCCCGCACCCTGCGAACCCAACAAGCGTGCCGGTGCCTTGGGCGCACTTGCGGAGACAACAGCATGCTGCAACAACACCGTTAAGGCGTGCCGCTTCTTGTGTTGGCCCTCCCCACGCTGCGCGCTTTGACCGTGTCTCACCCCGACGTTACTGTGGGGCAGAGGTCCTTTTCCGCTCAACCGTGCACTGGCACAAGCGCCTCCATGGCTGAGAATTCTGCTCTGAGGAGGCGCGGAGAGAGCTTCTCTTGCGCACTGTCGACGCGCTCGGTTTACGCGCACGCGCCTCACCTCCCTGTGTCGATCATCTGTAGACGGGCGCCAGGGTGCTCAACCCTGGAGCAGGCTGGGTTCGTGGAGAGGTCTCGTTCGCCAAATGCGCGCCGTGCTTGCGGCGCCTGTGCTGGACGGAACGAGCTCGTGAACTGTCAAATACATGGGAAACAGAACACAACGGTGGCGCGGTGTTCAAAGTGCTTGCACAGCGGTGGTGGCGGTGCAAGGAGAAATGATAGAGTTCGCAAGAGACGGCGCGACACCGTGCATGCACAAGAGAGAGAGAGCATTCCAAGGTTTAGTGCTTCAACAAGCCGCGGCCGCAGTCGGCGCGCCCGTGGCCTTGCCGCAAGAGGCGCGGCGCCTGAACCAGGCACTCAGCGCCGCCACCAGCCGCTCCACCTCCTCGTGCTCCGTGCACATGCACTCGAGCTCCGCCGGGGTCATGACGCCGTCCACCCACCCCGCCGCCAGCACCTGCAAGCGTCGACAAGGACAGCGCCGCGTGTCACCCCAAAGACGCCTGCAGCAGCGACACGCTGCAGCAGCCCTCGCCCCGCAGGCCCCCGCCGCACCTTGCTCTCCGCAGCCTCCACGGCCAAGCTGAACCAGTAGCCAACCATCTCAGACGCCTCACGCAGGCGCAGGCATCCCAGGTACAGCTGCAGGGCAGGGCACGCGGAGGAGCAGCGAGGGAGAGGTGAGGCGCCGGACGATGACGGTGCGTGCGGGCACGCTCCTGCGGGCGGCGGCGGTCAGCCACGCACGAGGCGGTTGATGCGGCCGGGCCGCACGAGCGCGGGGTCGAGCGTCTCGGGCGCATTGGTCGTCAGTACGACGATGCGCCCCGGCGTGTCAACGACCCCATCCAGCACGTTGAGCAGGCCGGCCAGGTTGAGCTCGTCGTCGCGGGCGGGGCCCTTGCCCAGCAGCAGCTCCTTCAGCACCGCTGCCGTGCCGCCGCCGCCGCCGCCGGAAGCCTCCGCTGCCGGCCCGTCATTGCCGCGCCCGTCCTCGCCGGAGGCGACGACCTCGATGTCCGACGCGGCGGCGGCGGTGGCGGCGCTCTGCTTGGCGGCGGCGGCCGCCATGACCTCGCACAGCAGCACCGCCTCGACGGCGGCGGCGGCAGGCGCGGGCTCGGCGCCAGCGGAGGAAGGTGCGCGCTCCGCGGCGGCCGCCGCGGCGTCGCCGGGAGGCGGGGTGGAGGGCTCGAGGACGGGCGTCGCGGATGTGACGGCGACGCTGGCCGGGGCCGGCAGCGCGGCGCGCCGGCGGACCACGCGCGAGGCCACGTCCACGTCCTCCAGCACGAAAATGACCTGCAGAGGGGTGGAAAAGGGAGGATGCCCAGAAACTGCGTCATTGTGGCGCGCGCCTGGAGGTGACGGCTCGCACCGAACATGTGCTCATGAGCACTTTCTGAGCGGCCACGGCCTCCCTGCGCCCCCACCTTGCTGCAGGGCAGGAAGCTGGTCTCGTCATCGTCCTGCAGCTTGATCCTCTCGTCGTGCATGATGGCCATCAGGTCCGCGTTCGTCTTGACGCGCGCGAGGGGGATGGAGACGATGTGGCGGCCCGTCAGGTGAGCCAGCGCCCGGATGAGCGAGGTCTTGCCTGCAGGTGGATAGGGCATCACACAGTGGTTACTACAAGAGGGATGCCGTCGTCCTCCACCACGCCTGCCGGCGTCCTCTTTCTTTCGTTCGTTCTTGCCTGTGCCCGGCGGGCCGTGGAGAAGGAAGCCGAGCTTCTGGGGGTGGCCGTCCATGGCAAAGCGCCCCGTCTTCTTGGTGAAGGCCCGGACCTGCGCGCACGGCAAGCAAAGGGGGGCCAGCGTGGCGCGGGGCCAGCGTTGGCATCCACAGAAACACACCCGCCGTGGTCACGGCCATCGCATCACACGTTGGCAGCCGTCACCAGCGGTTTTGCTCACCAGGCTGAGGATCTCCTCCTTCTCAGGGAAAAAGAGCGACGTAAAGGTCCTGTGGTCGCCCAGGCGGTACCGGCGGTACGTGACTGCGCGCGAGGCGGCGCCGCCGGCGCTGCCGTCGCCGCCGCCGCCAACGCCGCCCGACGCGGCGCCCGCCCCGCCGGCGGCGCCGCCGTTGAGCACGGGCACGTAGAGGTAGCGGGCCCTGTCGCGGTTGGCCCGCAGCTTGGAGTTGTAGCTGTGGACGGCGGCGCGGAGGAAGGCGTCCACGTGGCGGGCGGTGCGGGCGCGCAGGACGAACGTGGTCTTCTGCTCGCGCTGCTGCGTGCTGTTGCTGCGGCCGGCCTGGTTGGACTCGGACTCGCGGACCTCCACCTGCGTACTCAAGTGGTGGGGCACGCGTCGCGTGAGCTTGGCATGTGCACCGTGGGCGGACACGTTGCTGCAGGAGGGCCCAGCCGGCGATCCGCATGGCGGCAGCTCCTGAGGCAGCGAGGGAGGTTCACCTCGCGCTTCAGCTCGACGTGGGGCGTCAGCTGCGGGCGCACGCAGGCAGGCAGCAGGGGAGCGCAGCTGCTCAGCCGGCACCGCGCAGAGCCAGCATCGAGGACGTCGACGCCGCGCACGTCAAGCTCGAGTCTCACCCGGATGAACTTGTTCTCAGGCGGCAGCAGGATGTACCGGTAGGCCTTGTACTCGCCGCCGGCGTCGACGCTGTCGGCGTCGTCGGCGTCGGCGTCGCCGCTGACGGACGAGCCCTGGCTCTTGCAGCTGCTGCTGCTGGAGCTGGCGGCCGCTCCGCCGGCGCCGCCACGCGCGGCGGGCAGCAGGCGGCGGGCCTTGACCTGCGCAGCGTCCACGGGACGTACACAGTCAGTGTGTGCGTGGTGGAAGGCGGCGATGCTCGAACGGTGCCAGTGCTGCCCGGGGGCAAGCAGCCGACTGTGACCATCCCTGCGTGACTGCTTCCGGCTCGAAGACATGTGCGCCACGTCCGGTCAAGCCAGCGCCTCCCCCCAGCGCCGTGAGACCATCGTCGCCGCTCATCCTTGCTCCGCCCCGATCCAGGGCGCGGGTGGCACGGCCCCAGCACTGCAGCCGCCACTTGCCCGAACGCAGCGTTTGGCACCGCACAGAGAGCCACCCAGAGAGCCACCCCCCGTCCCCAGTCAGGACAGCTTGAGAGATTGGTGCCCCTGCCTTGGCGCGCACCTCTGCCGACTGCCAGGCGAGGGCCTTGTCGGCGTATGCCGTGTTGATGACGTGCAGGAGGGCGCGGTGCAGCGCCGAGTTGGGAGCGCTCTCAGCGTCTGCGCGGCAGAAAACAAGCGGCGCCTGCGTGTCAGGCTGCCGGCTCGTGCGCAAGCAGCGGACGCAGCGCGTGAGATGGGGGTGCACACCAAGCGGACGCACCGTCCTCGTCGTCGTCGCCGGTGGTGGTGAGCCACCAGAAGGACACCGCGGTGGTGGTGGTGTGGGTGATGCGGCGCTCGTGCATGCTGCAGGTGGCGGCGGCTGTGGCGGCCGCCAGCTGCGCGAGCTTCTTGGACAGCGCGCCGAGCTGGGTGAGCAGCAGCGGCAGCAGCAGCGCCACGAGCAGGTCCAGCGCGTTGCTGCCCGTCTTGAGGCGGCTGAGCACGTTCATCTGGGCCACCATCGACCACACGCTGCTGCCACTATCCGCAGCAGGGCCGCTGGCCGGGAGCTCCATCAACTCTGAGCGCGAGAGCGGGCGAGGGACGGGAGGAGCAGTCGTCGCTGCGTACGTGTAGAGTCGCTGGGGACGCGATTCGCACTGCTGCTTCGACTGCCCAGCCCGGTGGCGCGCGGGGCGCCGCCCGCCGCCCGCCGCCCCTTTCTCGCCGCGCGCTCGAGTTTCCTGACGCTCGAAGTTTTCTGGCCAAGCGGCGAATCTTCTGCTTTTGCGTCTGCGGGGTGCTCGAGCCTTTCCTTTTCTAAGGCAACGACGAGGGTGGGCAAGGGTGAGGCTCGCCTCGTCGGATGTCCGCGGCCCGGCGGGCGGCGCCGCACCACAGGCAAACAATTGTCCATCAACGCACAACGAACAAGCTCTCACGCCACGCCCTCCTCCTCCCTGGCGGCGGCCGCCTGCTGCACCGCCAGCGACGCCAGGTCCTGGGGGATGCCGGGCACGGTGGCCAGCACGCGCGCAAAGAGCGTGAGGAACACGCTGCGCACCGCCTGCCCGCTCATCGACGACACCTCAAAGATCGGCACGCCCTGCGCAGCGCAGGCGCACGGCGAACGGCGCAGCGTTTCGCAACAAGCGGTGTGCAGCGGGGGGGACTGCTTTGCGTTGGCTGCGAGGAACGCCGTGGCCGCGCGTTCACAGGGGCCGCACCTGTCCCGCTGCCCAGTCCCTCCCCTCCTTCTCCGTCACTTTGCGAGTGAGGTTGTCAGCCTTGGTGGCAGCCACGCAAATCACCTGCGGCGATGCCACGGCACGCCCCCAAGCAACTGCTTTGGCACCGCCAAGGCTGCGCGCGCCGCCCAAACTCAGCTCCCTGTCCCGTGCCGGCAGGTGCTCAGCGCCCACCGGCCACAGCCCCGCTGCCGCACGGCTGACGGACCTGGGCCGCCGCCACGCCGGTGCCACGCCTGCTCCGCTGGCGCGCGCCTGGCAAGCCCAGCACACCACAGCACACCCCAGCACGCCTTGGCAGCGCGTGTGCTCACCATGTTGTCGGCGCCGTACTCGCGCGCCTCTGACAGCCAGTGCTGCAGCGCCTCAAAGCTGGCGCGGTTGGTCACGTCGTACACGAGCAGGCAGCCCTGGCTGTCCTTGTAGAACTCGTTGCGCACCTGCGTTTCCACGGGGGGGAAGGGGGGGCAGCATGCGGCCGCGCCGGGCTCAGTGCACCAGCAACTTTGATGCCCGGGCCCAGCAACTGCGGAGGGCTCGCCCTGGAGGCGGCCCAGCCTTGGTTGCGGGATGAGGGACGAGCGGCACAAGGCCTGCGAGGGGAGCGCACCTCGATGTAGTCCTCTGCCCCCGCCAGGTCCCACAGGTTGACCCTCAGCTGCACGCAGTTGCGCGCGCCACATCACCAGGTGGGCACAAGGTGAGGCGCCTCGGCCGCGCTGTGAGTGCCCTGCACGGAGCCCACGCACCACCTCTGGGCCCCCCACGGATAGGCAACAAGGGGAAAGGGCACGAGGGAGCGCGCGCACCTCGTAGTCGCCCAGCCGCACCGGCTTGACGCCGTAGTCCACGCCAATGGTGGGGATGTACTTCTGCACAAACTTGTCCTCGCAGTACCTGCGCTTTGGTCAGGGACGCGCGCGCACACAGGAACGACATGGTGTTGCAAAGCGCTGCCTGCGGGACTGGCACTCTGGCAGCAGCAGGTGCGGGGTGAACGCTGGGCATCCAGCCAGCGCTGGCGGGCGTCCCTGCTCCGCTGGTGAGGCGACCTTTTGCCCAAACAGGGGCCATGCTCATTGCAGCAACCTGCTGAATCGGGCACAGCTGGCGGTGGTGGCTGGCCAGGGCTGCTGCGCCCGGGGACGACATGCGTCGGGCGACGCACCGCTTGATCAGGCAGGACTTGCCCACGGCTTGATCTCCCATGGAGATGACCTTGATGCGGATGATGCGGGTCTTGCCCTTGCGCCCGCCCGCTGCCTTGGCCGCCCGCATCTTTCGTCGCCCGCGCTGCCGTGCGCCAGATGATGCAGCAGGACGCGGGGGCGGGCGAAGCGGAGCCGCAGCAATCACGAGCTCCACCGTAGGCGCCGCATTCCTCTGGGCCACGTCGTGCTCTCGCCCTTGCAGCTCTCGCGGTGCGCTTCGCGATCTCCTGCAAGACCACCACCATGCGCCGTGCGGCCAAACTGAGTGCCAGGGCCTTTAGAGCAGCGCAGCGCAATGGACGCAGTCGTGCAGGCGGCGTCCTCCCACCTGGGCCGGCTGCTGGGCCGGGATGTCCCGCCGGCGGAGCTGGCGTGGGCGGCAACGACAGCTCTCGCCGGCGCCTTGATCGCCTGGGTGCTGCAGGTGCGCTGTGCGCAGCAGGCGAAACTCGCTACACGTGCCGAGCTTTTGACTGGCCATCATGACATGATCAGCCAAACGCCACCACTGCGGCGTCAGCGTCGCCCGCGCCCGTCTGCGCCCTCCCACGGCCCGCAGGTCCTGCTGCTGGGCACGTGGCGCCGCGGCGTCGCTGGCCTCCCAGGTAGCACGCTCTCGCGGGTGCACCTCCACATCGTCGAGCCACAGCCGTTCGCTCACTTGGGTGCTCGGTTGCCGCCGCCGGCACCCCCGCAGGGCCCAAGCCGTGGCCCCTGGTCGGCAACCTGCCCAGCCTGCGCGACCGCAGCCGGCGCAGCGCCGTGCTGCTGCAGTGGTCTGAGCGCTTTGGCGGGCTCTTCACCGTCTGGCTGGGCCGCCAGCCCTGCTTGGTGGTGACCGACCCCGCCGCCGCGCACGAGCTGCTCGTGGCACACGCCGCCAAGCTCATCAAGCCCAGGGACGTGGCCGTCGCCCTGGCAGAGGTGCGCCTGGCGCGGTTGGGCATGACGGTGGCCGGCACAGGGACTGTTGCTTGCCCCCAGTGCGCTTTTCAAGAGCTGCGTGCTCCAGCGGTGGCAGCGGTGGCGCCTGGGCCGCCCCTGGCAGAGTTGTTTCCGTGCTGTGACGCCGCCTCCCTGCCCTGTGTGCGGCGTTGCGCGCAGCTGGTGCCCGGCGGCGGCCTGTGCCTGCTCACGCACGCCTCCTCCGCCTCGGACGGCTGGCGCGCCGCGCGCAAGTGCCTGGCGCACAGCTTCTCGGTGGAGGAGCTGTCGCTCGACTGCGAGGCGGCGAGGGCAAAGGCGCTCAACCTCTGCGAGGTGCTGGCCAGCGTGGGGCCCGGTGAGAGCTCATGGGCTAGGGTCTGGAGCGGCGGACAGCATGCCTCTTGCCGTGGGCGGGCGGCCGGGCGTGCTCGGCCCCGCGCGCGCCGCACCCTGCCATCGCCGCCGGCTAAGCGCCGCACCTGCGCCCCACGCACCGCACGCAAGCGCCACTCACTCCCTGTAGCGGCCTCGCCCCTGGCCGCTGCGCGCAGGCGTGTCGGTCGACGTTTTCGACGCCGTGACGCGCGCTGGGCTCGACAGTTTCGGCCTGGCCAAGCTGGGCTACGACTTTGGCTCGGTGGAGACGCCGGACGAGGTGATGCTGCTGCGCCTGCTGCGCGAGTGCTCGTCCGAGTGGGTGGCGCGCCGCCGGTGGCCGCTGCGCCCCTGGCTGGCCTGGGCGCACGACGGCGTCGCCGAGGGCCGGCAGAAGTACGCCATGTTGCGGGACTTTATCGGCGTGCTGTGGGAGAGCTTGGCGGGCGGCGGGGAGGCGGGGCGGGCGCCGCCGCCGCCGCTGGAGGACGGTGACGTGACGCTGGCGGCGCAGCTGCGGCGGCTGCGCAACCCGCGAACGGGTGCAAAGGCGGCCGAGGCGGTGGTGCAGGGGGAGCTGGGGGGTTTGCTGCTCGGCGCGCACGAGCCGCTGGCGTGCTGCGTGTGCTGGGCGGTTTTCCTGCTGGCGGCGCACCCGGCAGCGCAGGAGGCGTTGCACGCGGAGCTGCTGGCGGCGGGGGTGGTGGACGACCCGGACGTGCTGACGCTGCAGGCGCTGGGTGAGTGCATGAGGGGGCCTTGCCGTTTCGCGCGAGGTGGACTGCTGTTTGCGTCAGCTGCAAGCGGCCAGCTCCGTCCAGGTGCCGCGAGCATCGCACAACCAGCACCGCAACGCACACATGCCCCCCCTGCCTGGCGCCCGCAGGCCAGCTGCGGGTGCTGGATGGCGTGGTGCGCGAGACGCTGCGCCTCTACCCGCCCTGGGGCGAGGGCGTCGTGCGCGAGCTGGGCGAACCACTCACCCTCGCCTCCGCCTCATCCACCCACCGAGCAACAGGCAGCAAGAAGCCAGGGCAAGGGCTGCGACTGCCGGCGGGCACGCGCGTGTGGGTGCACACGTACGCCATGCAGCGGCGCAGCGCCGTGTGGGAGCGGGGCAAGGAGTTCCTGCCAGAGCGCTGGTGGGCGCCCCGCCGGCGCCCTTTCACTGCCGCTGCAAGCGGTGGCAAAGGCGCCGCCGCCGCGGGGCAGCCAGCGGCGGTGGCGCCGTTCGACGGCATGGCGTCCTGCCCCGACGTCTGCGACGCCGCGCCGTTGCTGTCGCCGCCGGCGCCGGCGGAGGAGGAGGCGCGGGCGGCGGGCGGCGGGGAGGAGGCGGAAGCGGGGCCGAGGCTGTGTGCGCCCGAGGGCTTCCTGCCGTTTGGCGCGGGGCCGCGGGGCTGCCTGGGCCAGGCCTTTGCGCAGGTGCGGCGTTTGCGGGTGGATGAGCGCTTGCCGTGTGGGTGGCGCACGCCGTTTGTGTGCGCAGATCAGATCGTCGCTGCTGGCGTGCTGTGCCCATCACTGCGTGCAGGTGCACGCCAAGGTGTGCGTGGCGCTGCTGGCGTGCTACTTCAAGTTTGAGCTGCTGGGCGACGAGCGCTCGGAGCTGTACGCCAGCTCGGCGGGGCTCACGCTGGCGCCCAAGGGCGGCGTGCTGCCCGTGGCGCTCACGCTGCGGTACCCAGAGATGTTCCAGGCCGCTGCGTGAAGAACCGCTGTCCTGCTCACCTTGTCTGCATGAGGGCCGAGGGGCGGCCCAAGTGCAAGCACCGCGGCTCGCGCGCGCCCAGCGACTCTGTGCGAGCGAGAAGATGCCAGCCAAGACGTACCCAGGCGTGTCACATGCCTCCACGCTGGGATACAAGGATCGCCTGGAGCTCGCCAGCAGCAACTACGCAGAGCACGAACGGTGGGCCGCGGGTGCACAGGCGCGCGCTGCGGCTGCAGGCAGAGCAGCAGGGGGCCGTGGCCTCTGCGGATTCAGCGCGCCGGGGCTGAGGAGGGGCCGATAAGGGAGACATGTCGCAGACGCCCGCCTCTCCGTACCTGCGTGATGCTGGACTCGGCACGCGAGCGCAACCTTTAAACAACACGCGCACGCAGGCTCTGGCTCAACGCCTACACGCCCACGGTGTGGGAGCGGCTGCTGGCGGATGCCGATACACGCCACACCAAGCGGCGCAACAGCAAGCCATACGTCGAGGGCGAGGCCGTGGGCTTCCACCATCCTGGCACGCTGTCAGGGTGCGTGGTGCACAGCCGCGTTCAGTCGCTCTCAGGTCTGGGCTTGGCATGCCTGCCTGGTGCCGGCATGGCGTGGCAAGCGACCTCTCCTCGCGGGCCGCGATGTTCGCCGCCTCCCACCACGCCCGCTGCTCCCTTCAGCCCCTCCACGGCGAAGGGACGGGGCGTCGGACGACGCAGCCACACTGAACATCCGTGCCGAGCGCCACGTAGGCAAAGGCTAATGGAACACGGTGACGGCATGCGCGCCCGCCTGCGCAGGTTCAGCACCAACACCAGCCCGGCCGTCTACACGCACACGTCCTTCAAGGCGGGGCACAACCCCGACTTCCAGCCGCACCCCACCACGCTGACGCACCCGCTGCTGCGCCGGCGGTACATCCACAAGAACCAGCTCGACTGCCAGTCCTACATGCGGCCTGACTGCGAGACGACCACGCAGACGCAGCGCATGCTCAACACGTACGAGACCGACAAGGTCAGTTTCGCTTTGCTCCTCTTGCTGTGTTCCTCCTTCGTTCTGAGGGAGGGGAGGGGAGACCTCGCCAGACCGCGCACGCCTGCAGCCCACATTTGCGTCGGACGCTCTCGGGCATGTGCCCCGCATCCTGCGGGGGCCATCGCCAGCTTTGCGCGCCAGCTTTGCAACGCTCCAGGCGCGTGCAACCTCACGTCGTCTCTCGGACGCCGCCTGCAGGCGCACGCCGACCTCAACTACGTGCACATCCCCGCCATGAGCCCCGCCGCGCCGGGGCAGTTCTTCCACCCGGACGTGCGCCTCAGCGAGGCGGCGCTCGAGCGCTCGGCGCGCGCCTGGGAGACCACGGCGGCCAGGGACAGGGTCGCCGAGATGCGCGCCACGCGCGCGGGGGCGCTGCGCCCGCACAGCGCGCACGCCGCGCTCGGCGGCGGGCGCAAGGAGGGCGCCCCGGCGGCGGCGCCGCCGGCGCAGCGCTCCGCGACCCTCGCGCCCCAGGGAGCGGCGGCGGCGGACGTCAAGCCCCGCCCGGCTAGCGCGTCGCGGCTGGCGGCGGCGGCGGCGGCGCCCCCTCCTCCCATGCAGCCCGCAGCGGCAAGGACGGGCAGCTTCTCGTTCGCGCCCGTGGCGCCGCCCCCGCAGCAGCAGCAGCAGCAGCAGCAGCAGCGGCCGTCCCGGCCGGCCAGCGCCAGCGCGCTCGCGGGCGGGCAGGCGGAGGCGCGCGCCGCCGGGGCCGCCGGGACGCTCCACCCTGAGCTCAAGCCGGCGATTGGCCAGCGGCTGACGTGGGCCCAGGGCGCCGTGGGGCCCGGCGCCAAGGACATGCTCAAGACGATGGTGGGAGAGGCGGCGGCGTGGCCCCGGCCAAAGCTGGTGGCGCAGCCGCAGGACACCATCCTGCAGCGCGTGGCGTGGAGCGCCGCATGAACACTGCACTGGGCAGGCCTGGGAAGCGCCACTGCTGCGCGCGCCATCTCGATGCTGACAGCTGACTGCGCACGCACTGGTCAAAATGGTCAAAGGGCACGACCACGGGCACGGCGAAGGCACATACACATCGGCGACAGCGCGCTCATCGACGCAGCGCGGGCGTGATGTTCGGAGGATGGGGAGCATCGCGCGTGCACGCGCCACTGCCCGCCGACCCAAGCGGCCCCTACACGCCAGGGCGCAGCTCCGCGACGGGCGAGCTCAGCAATGGTGAAACAGAGAGGGGAGCGCATCCACTCGACGACCTTGCAGCGACGGAGCCAGAGGTGGGCAGTAGCGCGCGACCCGGTGGCACCACACCGACACTGCCCGGCAGCAAGCAGCAGCTCGTCGCGGCTTGGCTGCGCGCCGATGGCTTGCTGTACACCTGATGCCACATCTCCAGGAGGCGCCGGAGCCGGCCTGGTGGGAGGCTGAGATGGAGCTGCTGAAGAACAGCGTGCGCGCGCTGAATGAGCAGCTCTTTACGGTGCGCAACATGCCGCCGCTGCGCATCAGCAGATACCAAGCCTGGGCAACAAGCATCGCGGTGCAGCGCCCACGCTGGACGCCGTGCACGCCGGCACGCCGCGTTCACGCCCCGCAGGAGCGCCGCCAGTGGCTGTCCGAGAAGCAGGAGCTGCTGCAGCGCGCGCCAACTGACGGGGCGAGGAGCGCGGCGAGCGCCTCCGCCGCCATGGGCGCGTACAGCGCCGACGGCCACGCGGCGGCGGCGGGTGGCAGCTTCAGCGCCGTGCAGCCGCCGGCGCAGCGCTCCATCAGCGCGGCGGGCACGCTGTCGGGGCGGCGGAGCCAGCAGGGCCTCCTCGACAGGCCAGCCGGCGTGGAACGGCCAGGTGCGTCCCAGGACGCAGTGCCCAGGCGCTGATGCCCATGACCGACCAAACGCAGTCCCCACACGAGTCGTCAACGTCGCACGCTGCGTGCGGTGCCGCAGGCGGCGCGGCGGCGGACCGCGGCGGCAACGCGCCGCAGCAGTCGCAGCAGCAGTCGCTCAAGGTGCAGGTGCAGGTGCTGCAGGCGTCGCTGGCGGCGGCCGCCGCCGAGCGCGACGCGGCGAGGGAGGAGCTGGCGCGCATGCGCGCCGAGGCGCAGCGCTTCAACGTGGAGAGGGCGGCGTGGCAGCGCGAGGTGGAGGTGCTGCGCGCGGCTGCCGGTGGGTTGCTTTCCTCGGCTGCGGCGCACGCTCCCAACGCCCCTCCCCGCTGGCCAAGGCGCTCTGCACACAACGACCCACTCGGGCCCCTGAGTTGCCCACTTGCCCTTCCGCCCCTCTCGCAGCGCGAGCAAGGTCCTCGGAGGGCGGCGGCGGCGGCAGTTCTGCGGCGCTGGCCGAGTTGGAGGAGGAGCGCGCGGCGCTGGCGTCCGAGCTGGAGCTCATCAAGCAGTCGCTGAAGGGCAATGTGCTGGTGCCGCGCGCGCGCCTGGCCACCTTCAACAGCATGGGAGGTGCGTGCCTCTGCGCAGGGCGGGGCCGCGACGAGCGCTCTCGCGTGGTGGTGGTGGTTTGGGGGCGCCCACCGTATCCTTGGCCACCGAATCCTTGTGGTGCGCTCGTCAGTGTGCGTCTGGGTGGGGGAGGCGGCGTGGGCCGCAGCAGCGTGGGCTGGGCGTGGGAGGCGGCCACCGGATCCTTGGCTCGGGCGTGGCGCGCACATCGGCGAGCAGTGGGTTGGGGAGGCGGCGTGAACCGCGGCAGCACGCACCTCGCGTGCTGGAGCGAGTACCTATACACTGCCGAGACGTGGTGGGCGTCAGCAGGGTGCCCCATACATGGAGGGCTTGAGCGGGAGCTCAGGCGGATTGCGGGTGCGTGCGTGGCGGCTGTGCGCAGGCGGCGCCACCCGGTCGCTCCCGTCTGCCGCCGACGCCGCCGCCGCGCTGGGCCCGGCCACCAGCGGCGTCTCCCTGGCCCTCTCTTCGCCGGGCCGGGCGGGCAGCCTGGGCCGGGACCAGGACGCGCAGGCCACCATTGCCAAGCTCAACGCAGAGGTCACCCGCCTGCAGGTACGCGTTCTGGGATGAGTGTCGCATCTGGTGTAGGAAAGGAAATGAGGCGCGCAGGAGAGGCGCGGCTGGGCGTGGCTCAGAAGCACGCCGCTGCCGCGGCCAGGAGTGTGGGTGCGCTGGTGCGCCCGCCGCCGACCATGGGCAGGCGGGCGCTGAGCGTCCTGGTTGGCGTGTCGCGCGCTGGCTGCAGGCCGACCTCTTTATCCTCAAGGACGAGTGCGTGCCGGTGCCCAAGGCCGAGTTTGCGCAGCTCAAGGGCGTGCACAGGTGAACAGAGAGGCGGTGCCTGACGGTGCCGCGCCGCCTCTGGCAAGCACCTCGTGGGCCGCGGACGGGAGAGACGGCGTGCAGAGGCGCGGCCTGGCGGGTGCTTGCCCGCGCGACGTGCTGCCCTGTGGTGGCCGCCTCGCGCACCGCACTTCCCACATGCACCTGGCGTGCGCCTGAGCCTGCACGAGGCGCACGGACTCTCTTTCCCGCTCTTTGCGACGCACAGTCCCCTGCTTCACGCCCCGCCCCCGCTGCCTCCCCCGCCGCTTCTGCCGCCCCGCGCAGCGAGAAGGCGGGCATGGAGCAGGAGCTGCGGGCAGTCAAGCAGGAGCTGGCGGACGTGTCGCGCCTCAACAAGCTGCTGCGGGAGGAGATGGAGCTCATCAGGGAGCACCACATTGCCATCACGGTGCAGGTGAGGAGGGGTGGTGGTGGGGACGTGGGGGTGCGCACGTGATGGGGAATGCACCAGGACCCGCGCGCCAGGACTCGCCACGGCGTTCCCTCCGTTCGCCATCTCCCTGCAACAGCGCAGCTGCGGCGGCGACGGGTGCAGCAGCAGCAGGCCGACGGCAAAGCGCAGACGCAGCGACGGCCCGCGCCAGCGAGCGGAGCGGTCGCCGCCGCGCCGGGTGGGACGCAGACACCGCGATGCGCACCCCTGCTCTGCCACCGGGCGGCAGCGCCTCTCCGCGCGTGGCGCGGCCACCGCAAGTCGTGTCTATGCCACCGTACGTTGAGCCGGGGATGGCAAGAGCGCCGTGCGTGCTCTGCGCTGCAGGAGTACGATGACCTGCGGCGCGCGGCGGCGGAGAAGCAGGCGCTTGAGCTCAAGGTGCAGGCGCAGGACAAGTACTTTGTGCAGGTGCCGCGGGAGGAGCTGGCAGAGATGCAGGGGCGGTGCAGGGCGTTTGGTATGGAAAGGGGGGGGGGGTAAAAGTCTTGTGCCCGGGGAAGAGGTTGAAGAGTTGCAGGTGCGTGCGGGCCTGCAGGCGTGTCCTTCTTGGGAGAGGGTGGGGACAGGGCCACCAAGGACATCAGGTTGCCGCCACTGGGGAGCCAGGCAAGCAAGGCGGCAGCCACCTTGGGGGGCGGAGACGCAGGCGGCGCGACCCGTCCTCCGCGTGTTGCTGTGCGCCTGTGCGCCGCTCTCAGGGCGCGCGGCGCAGCGTGGCGGCGCTCGAGGCGCGCGTCAGCGCCATGCAGGCCGTGGTGGCCATGAGCGCCGACGACACGGCCGCCGCGCTGCAGCGCACCTCGCACGAGGTCGCCGAGCTGCGCTTCAAGGTGCGGACGGCGTCCGCGCCCGCGACTTGCAACACCACCTTCTGCCAGCCTCCTGCCACCTTCTGCACTGCGCCCCAGCGCGAGTCGCCCTGCGTGCCGACACGTCCGCCTCACAAGCTGAAGCCGGCGCCAGGCGAGAATTGACGCGTCGTGGTCCTGCGTGCGCGGCGGGTGCGCAGCTGCGGGAGCGCGAGGACGAGGTGGCGGAGCTGCGCAAGGCGGCGCAGGCGGGAGAGGCGCGGTCCGCCGCGGTGGCCGAGCTGCAGGGCCAGCTGCGCGCGGCCGAGGCGGCGGCCCAGGCGGCTCAGACGGTGAGCCGCGTCGCCGCCACGCAGCTGCTGCTGTTCGAACGCGCCGCCTCTGCAGCGCACTGACGGATCCGTCAGTGATCATGCGCGGCGCGCTCTCGCGCTGCAGGAGCGGGCGCGGCTGGCGCTGCGCGTCCGCGCGCTGGAGGAGGAAGTGGTGGCGGCCAAGGCCAGCGTGGCGGCCGCGCAGGCCGAGAGGTGAGGCCTTGATCGATGTCCACGCAACCCGCGAGGCCGCGAGTGCGGCGGGCGCGCCACGCTTCTTCTTGCTCCCTCTCTCCCTCTTGCAGCGCCCGGCTGGCCGTGTCGCTGGGGCAGGCCAAGGACCACAGCAGCGCGCAGGCGCAGGAGGTGTCGCGGCTGTCGCGCGAGCGCGGCGAGCTGGAGGCGCGCGTGAGCGAGCTGAGGGACGACCACGCGTCGCTGACCAACGAGCTGGTGGAGGCCAAGCTGGAGCTGGCCAGGCTGCGCGAGATGGAGGTGAGGTGGACGCGTGGGGTGGGGTGGGAGGCTCGGAGGGAGGTCGTGGGCGTGAGGCCGGAGCTGGAGCTGGCCAGGCTGAGGGAGATGAGGTGCGTGCGTTTGGCGGGGCAGGGCCGGCGCAGTGGCGGGGGGGGGGGGGGGGGGGGGGGGCAAGGGCTGGGCGACAGGGAGGCAAGTGGATGCAGATGAGGGAGATGGAGGCTAAGGGCGCTGAGGGCGGCAGAGGGCACGCTGGCACGACGGCGTAAAAGGGGCTCGTTGAGGCGAGCTGGCCTGCCGGTGGACTCGTGCGCACGCCGCCATCGTCGCGTGATGTCCATGCGGTGTGGCCGCAGGTGCTGTACAAGCGCAGCGTCATCAACTCGAAGAAGCAACTTTATGGCCTGCCGTCCGCCGCCCCTAACGGCTGACGCAGGGCTGCTCTGGTCGTCCGTGACGCTGCGTGGGCGCTTGGTGTGCTCGGTGGTTGGCGCGCGCGAAAAGCGAGTTGTCGTTGAGAGAGTCGATGCAGGTTGAGCGAGCAGGTGCACCTGTACAGAGCCGTCGTTCTAGCCAATCGTCCACAGGCGTGTGTACAGCTGCATGAGCGATTGTTCATACACGTGCCTGACCCCTCATTGATTGATTCCTGCGCGCGCCCTGCGGTGCCCTCCCCTCCACGTCTGTTGCTGCCCTTGCGCTTGCCGGCGTTTGTTGCACACATTCAGGGGGCGGCACCGTGGTCGCACAGCATGCAAACGTCGTGTGCGCACCCAGCCACGTTCGGATACGGGCGATTGAGTGTGTGCACCGTGGCTGACCCCTCGCGCGGGCCAGGGCCAGGGCGCGTGGGCCACTGCCCCGCCTCCCGCACGGGAGAGCCACCACACACGAATACCAACACAGGAGCTCCCTCGGCAGGAGCACGCAGCGCACAGAGCAGCGGCAGCTGGCTGGGCCCCCGAAATCATGGGAACAAGGGTCCAGAGCCAAAACCAGGGGCTACCACGCTGCAGCCGGCTCTGCCCGTGCGCCGCGCTGTGCGCGCCCCCCGCTTGCGCGCCCCGCCGGCAACCAACAGAGGCGGCGCCTCCCGAGGCCCCCTGCGTGCACCTGCCACCGTGTAGCGCAGCGCTGTGGTGCGTCCCGCATTGCCTCCACGCGGCAGAAGTCTGCCGCCGGCGCCCCTCCCCTCAGCGTGCTCCTCTCCGCCCATCACAGAGCCGGAGCGCCGCCGTCGCCGCCACGACCCCTCTCGTCGCCACACACGGTCCGCCTCTTCTCTCGCGGCCCGTCTGCTCGTCTATGGTGTGGGCGGTTTACTTGGCTGCCTTCTCAGCCTGGGCGCGGACCTTGGCGAGGAGCGCCTTCTTCTTCTTGGGCTCGACGTACGAGGGCTTCTTGGTGCCGGGGAAGCCCTCAAGGGTGTAGCCCTCGGATGACGCCAGGGTGGACGACTTGGGCAGCGAGCCCTTGCCCTTGCCCATCCCACCTGTGCATCCCAGCGGCGCGGGGGGCGATGTGGTAGCGAGGTCAGGTGAGCGGGGCGCTGTTGACGTCCGCGAGGCACCCGGCTGGAGAGAGGCTGAGCCTCCCTTCCCTTGAGCCAGGGCCCCCATGCATGAGAGCACGCACCGGTGGTCTCCTGCCAGGGCAGGCCGATGGCCGACGCCTGCTGGGGAGCGACCAGGGCGGCGCCCACAGCTGCGCGCGCACAGCAGCGCACGGGACAATGCACCTGGTCAGTGCCTGAACCGTGCCGACCTCTGCTGCTCTCCTCCTCCCTCCTGCTTTTGCTGCCGCTGCTGCGCGAGCCCCAGATCAGGCGTGTCTCCAGCTCGGACGGTCGCCCGCGATGGGGCCATCCGCGCGCCGACGCGGCCCGCATTGGCTGCCGCGCTGCATTGGCTGCGCACCCGCGGCGAACAGGCCCAGGACCGCGCGGCGGTCGGTGCTCTCCGCCTGGGCGCGCACGACCACGGTGCTCCTGCGGCTAGCGGCCTGCGCGCGCGCGCAAAGGCAGGACGGCCCGCGGGCAGAGGCTGGTGAGCCGCCATCCCAGTCGCAGCGTGCGCCGCTGCTCTCCGCTTCGCGTGGCACGGCTGGGTTTTGGCCATCCTCATCCTCAATCTGGACTCCGAAAGCGCCCGCTCCGCTGCTCACCACGCGCGTGCTGACGGCGCTCTTCATCATGGTGGCCATGCTGCTTGTGCTGGTCGTGCGGCAGGT
>VFQP010002913.1_pt1 | contig 18266 bp, 28 predicted proteins | sample 3512351 | NCBI WGS metagenome assembly VFQP01 (sample SAMN10412372, study PRJNA504923) | tailings metagenome | isolation source: Relicate 1 Philex TSF1 revegetated site | place: Philippines: Tuba, Benguet | collected 2017-08-29
CTAACCCTAACCCTAACCCTAACCCTAACCCTAACCCTAACCCTAACCCTAACCCTAACCCGTCCGTGTCCGTTTGGTCCGTGGGGGTCTGGGGTCGGCGACTCATGGCCTAAAGGGCCTGCAGGCACACCCATGCTGTGCCTCGCTACGCCCTGTACAGCTGTACAGGCACCCAACACGTCCGGTAAGCGTTTTTTGCTCCGGCCCCACTTCCAGCACTTAGCGCACATGCTCCCGCTCGGGCGTGCACAGGCGCAAGGTGAAAAGGACAAAAGGCGAATGAAACTACAAACCGCAGCAGCGCCTGACCAACTGCCCTGGCGCAGGCGCGGCCGCGGGCACCGGGCGCGCAAGATCTAGTCGCTCATCCGGCGGGCAGCACAAGCACATGCGCCAGCACAGGTCGTCCAGCCTTGGGCGTCCGACAATCTCAGCCCTGAAGGGGACATCCCCCCGCCATCCCCCCCCCCGGCACGCCCCAAGCCAACCACTCCCTCTCTGCCGCTCCAGAGGAGGGTATCGCAAGACAAGGGCAATCCCTCAGCGCGAGCGCCCATCACGCGAGAGCCGTGGGCGCTGCCCCCACCCCCGGCAAGCCAGGTGCACGCGCGTACGCAAGGAAAAGCGCCGCACGCGCCCCGGCAGAGGCAGCCCAACAAGGCCAGTCTCCGGCAGCCAAAGTGCTGCGCCGGTCGTGCGGCGCCCAAGCGGGGGCGGTTCGGCAAGAAGGGCGCCTGGACCTGGAGAGCGGACGAGAGGGCGCTCCTGGGAGGGAGGCACTGGGACTGGGATGCTTGCTCAGCGGTCCGCAGGCGCGCCGCCGGCCCCTGCCGCTGCCTGCGCCTCCTGAGAGCCGCCAGCGGGGCCCTCCTCCGGCGGCGCGTGCGGGGGCGCGCCGGCGTCCCGCTGCTCCCACGCCATGCACGCCATGATCCTGTCCAGCTCCGCCTGCGCAACACATGGACACCCCGCCGGCGTTTAGGGTGGTGGTGGTGGGGCCCAGGGCTAAGCCATGGCCCGCCGCAAGAGGCCGGGTCGCTCAACAGGGGAGGGGAGGGGGCGGCGAAGGTCACGCGAGAGCTCAACGCCCCGCCCGCAGCGCCGCACCTGCAGAGGCGCGAGCTCCTGCTGCAGCCGCAGCGCAGCATCCTTCAGCGCAGTCATGCTCTGCGCACGCACAGCGACCGCACCAAGAGGGGAGAGAGCGCAGGGGTAATGGCCCTGGGTCCTTCCCAAGCCAGGGTGGGGCCAAATCACTGCCGGGCTCAGCCGCAGCGGCACCGGAGCGATGGACTGAGCCTCACCGCGCGCAGCGTGTCGATCAACGGCGCCTGCTGCTCCCGTGCTTGCAACAGCCGGCGCTCCACAGAGACGCGCTGGTCACACAAGTCCCACTCCCTGCGCGCAGGAGGGGTGCAGCCCGCCAGAGGGACGGACGGGCCTTGACTCCGTTCGCCGTTGCGGCAAGCCAAAGCACACCAAGGAGCGCCGCTTCCGGCCTTCCCACCCCACCCACCCCCGCCCCCCAACGCAAAGCAAGGGTACGAGAGGTGCGGGGCCCCCGGCAGTCACACCACACAGCTGCTAAGGAAGGAGAGGAGGCCCCTCTCACCGTCGCTCCCTGCACAGCATGCCGCGCTGCCGGTCAAGCTGGCACAGGTCCAGGCCCTGCATGAAGTCCTCGGGCAGGCCCCAGTCCACAAGGTGCACGAGGTAGGACGCCTCAGGGACGCGCCGCAGCAGCTGCGCGCGCGCGGCGCGCGGTGCAGCAGCGGCGGCCTGAGGGTCAGCCCCCGCCAGGGTTGCGCCCCTGGTCTGGGCGTGGGCACGCTCGCGTGGCGCCCCTCCTCACCGGCTCGGAGGCGAACAGCGCGTCGGCGCCCGTCAGCACTTGGTACATCTGCTCGTGCATGCGGCCCAGCACCTCCTGCACTGCGGGGGCGGCGGGCACGCGCGGCACGGCAGCCCGTCGCATCCCGAGCGCTACTCTGCGCGTTCCTGAGTTTGCCGGGTGGGGTGCCGCCAGCAACGCCAACCAGACCCCCCTGGGCCACACACTTGACCGCCCACCCCCACCCAAACCCTGGAAGAAGCACTCACGCGTTGCGTCCAGCGCCTGCGCCTCCTGCGGCCCCCGCCGCCGCTCGCCGGAGAGCTGTTCCGCCAAGACGAGCGAACCGACAGCTTGCTTCGCCGCCAGGGCTGTGGGAATTGAGTTAGGTCCCACCCCACTGGCCTGATTTGACCTAAAGATAAACTTCACCTAAACGTGAAGCCTAGTTTGACCTCAAAGCTGCCGACAGTCGGGTTTGAAGTTTAAGTTCGAACTTAAAGGCCTCCCTTGCGCACAGCTCGCGCACAGAAGCAGCAATGGCGAGCGACCAGCGCGTTGTCACACTGCGTGGTGGCCTTCCCGCGCTCCCACCAAGGAAGCGCGGTGGCAACAACGCCAAGCCGTGGATCAAGGAGCAGTTCGACAAGGAGGGGCGCTGCAGCCACCGCCTGCCCAGCATGCAGCAGGCGCACAGGATGGAGGGGGAGCGGCTCATCCGCAAGCAGGCGGGCGAGCCGCGCAGCGGCACAGCCGCTCTCGTTCAGCTGCAGCACCTGCGGCACCGCCCGCACGTGCTGGGCATTGGCGACACGTCGCTGGAGCCCGCGATTTGTGCTGCGGCCTCGCCTCTCGAGTGGTGGGACGACAACGGCGGGCAGTGCGAGGAGCTGGCCACCACGGCCAAGAAGCTACTCAGCATCGCGCCCACCGCCGCAGGCGGTGAGCGCAACCTGGTCCAACGTCTGGTCCAACACGCGCAGCAGCCTGCTGGTGGGCCGGGTCTGCATGCTCGTGTATGTCCACTACAACATGCGCGTGCTCAACCGCAAGCTCAACCCGCAGCCCACGCCGGACCTGGACTGGCTGCTGTTCCTTCGCGACCTCAGCGAGGAGCGAGAGGCAGCGGAGGCGGCGGCGAGCAGCAGCAGCTCTGAGGAGGATGACGGGGAGGTTGAGGCGGTGGACGAGTGACTTTGCTTGCGCGCCCCTTGTGTGCGTGAGCTGCCCATCGTCTGCAAGCCTTTACTGCCCCTGGCACACGCCGTTTCATGTTTACCTCAACGCGAAGCCTTTTTAGGCGCTCCCCGCCCGCAGCATTGAGTTTTAGTCTAAAGTTTAAGGTCTAAACATCGCCTCGTTTTAAAAACCCACAGCCCTGTTCGCCGCGCCTGTGGGCGCGCGACGGGAGAGCAAACGCCAGCTGTGCACGGGCCAGGGCTCACATCCCCTGACAACCAACGCGTCACCCGGCAAGCGCGCTGGCGCGCGTGGAGAGCCTGCTTGAGCCAACCCAGACGCGCGCCTCACCCTCAAAGGCGTGTGACGGCGGAGGGATGACCATCGTCTCCAGCATGCGCAAAGCCTCCGTCATCAGGCCCGCGGCGCTCCGCGCCGCCGCCAGCGCGGGCCTGATGACGGCCTGCTCCCCGCTCTCGCCGCTGGGCAGCCCTTGCGAGGCGTGAGCAGGCACGGGCGCCCCGGTGGCACCAGAGGCGGCGGCGCCGCCACCACCGCCACTGCGACTGCTGCTGCCCCACGCAGACCCCTGCACGCCAGAGCCGGTCCCGCCGCTCCTGTCGAGCAGGAGCGTCTGCGCCCTCCACGCCTCGCCCTGCGCCAAAACAGAGCGAGCAGGTGTTTAGGGTTAGGGGTTAGGCCCCGTGCGCGCGTGGCGGCTGCCTATGCATGGCGGTGGTGGGGAGTGCGCTAGCTCCTGAGCTTCTGCTGGCTGCCACCCATGCTAGGCCGGCCTGTACAGACCAAAGGGGGCGGCGGTTGACGAGTCCGGGAGGAAGGAGTCCGCCAGGTGCACGGCGCGTTTACAGGCCGTACTTGACCGGCACGGGCTTGTACCCGCGTGGGCAGCTCCTCGCGCAGACAAAGGCCGTCCAGCCTGCACGCAAGAACGTGGTGGTGGGGGGGGCAAAACGGTCAGCCCTCAAAAAATGATGCACACGCGGTGGCGTTGGGTGCACAACACTGGCGTGCTAGCCATGGCCCCTTGAGGAGCACCCACAACAAGAAGAGAGAGGGCGGGTTAGCTAACCCACTCACCATACTTGCCCTTGCCAAACCGCTTCGACCAGCACCTCTGCGCTCGCAAACGCAGCAAGGCACGCGCGGCACAGGGCGTGTGAGTGCGCGGCAGCGTGCCCGTTTGCTGCTGCCTCGCCCTGCACACGGCTGCATGACCCCAACCGCACGCAAAGCAGACTCACATGGCCTGAGCGGCACCACCGGCCCCCGCAGCGGATGCGGACGGGGCGCGGGGGAGGCGGCGAGGCCAGCTTGACCGGAGGGATGACGTACGCCGGAGGAGGCGGCGAGGCCAGCTGCACCGGGGGAGGGGGCGGCGAAGGGCAGGCTACGGGCTTGTGGGTGTAGGGGTCGTAGCAGCCGGGCGGGGGAGGCGAAGCCAGCTGCACGGGAGGGGGAGGCGGGGAGGCCTGGGCAACCGGCGCCACCACGCGATCCACGATGTGGATGATGCCCTGCGGGCGTGGGAGCGAGCGTGTGGTAGGGGGCACACGTGAGCGTGCACTGGGGGTGTGGGGCGCACGCACGGCTTTTGCTGAGAAGCTTCAATGCTGAGAAACTCACCCGGCAGCCGGTCAGGTCGGGCGTGATGACGGTCGAGACGCTGAAGGGACCGACCAGCGTGACGCGGGTGGGGTTGGTCAGGATGTTGACGCGCAGCTTGCTGCGCGCACAGCGTGCGGATGGACGTGCAACGAAGGTTAGCAGGAAGGGTGAGCACCGCACCACAGCCGCCACACTTCACGACGACTCGACAACTCACATGTCCTTGACCGTGCTGAGCACCGTGCCGTTGGCGGCGACGGCCTGGGTCGAGTTGATGGCCACGCCCGGCACGATGCTGCCAAACAGGCTCCTGGACACCAGGCTGATGTCGTTCCACCAGGCGCCCGCCGCCGCGATGGCGTCGTTGCTGGGGGCAAAGAACGTGAGCCGGGCGTTGGGGTCGTTGAAGATGAGCGTGAAGCTCGCGGCGTCAATAGCGGCCGAGACGCGGCTCAGCGCGGGCGTCGAACGGATGACGCTCAGCAGCGTGGTGCACTGCACAAGCGGAGTGGTGGTGGTGAGAGGGAAAGCACACAGGGTGAGGCCTCCTGCAAGCGAGTGGTGTGGTGGGCTGTGCCAGCGGAGGTTGATTTCAGGGCGCGCTCACCGAGCCAGCAGCGACGCCGCCGGTCGTGGGGTAGAGGTTGGCGCTGGCGCTGCTCGCCAGGGCCGCGAGGAGCACCAGAGCCACTGCGGCTCCGCGTGCGCCTGCGATCATGGGATGAGAGGAGGCTTCTCTCGGTCAAACCAGAGAGAGGGAAAGAGAGGGAAAGATGTGCGCCAATTTGATCATGAAGAGCTCGCTGTCCGCTCTTCGCGCGGATGCTGTGCAAGTGCGCACGCTCTGCAAGTCCGTCTGGGTGCTGCAAAGGCGGCGGCTGCTCGTCAGGGGCTGCGAGATGCGCGACTCGCTCTTCCGCCACGCGCTACTAGCGCAGCATGCTCACCAGCCATCTCGGTGGTGGTGGTGCTTAGGGGGAAGAGGTTGTACCCGAGCTGTGGTGGGCTGTGGCGCTCGGAGTCCTCGAGACGACTGCTAAGCCGCCGAGCAATGTGTGGTGTGCACGCCTCCCACTCTTTGTGCGCTCTCTACGCAGCGTGCGAGGGCCTCATATCGCTCAGCGAGAGGCGGGCGCTCACTCCTGAAAAAAATGAGGACTTTCACTCTCCTCGCGGGAGCCCCCCCGTTCGATTCCGCGCACGCGCGCCTCCGCGAAAATGCCGAATTGTCCCCAGCCAGCTGGCCTCCGCCCCGCGCTCTGCTCTCCGCCGCCGCACTGCTGCTTGCGTCCGTGCACCTTCCTTGTGGGTCCTGCCTGGCAGCCCGGCTGGCGGTGAGTGCGTGCTTCTCGACTTGCACCTGGCGTGCGCTCCACTACTCGCCAGACCGTCCTGGGGCTGGCCTACCTTGATGTTCAAGAGGGCCAACCTGCTCCACCTTGCTGGGTGGCGGTCGCTTGCACGGGGTGATGCGGCGCGCTCAGGCGATACGGTGACTCAATATGCCTCGCTCAGAGCGCGCACCGGGAAGCCTGCAAGAAAGCGCCTTGGGGGCGAGAACTGGGGTCTGAAGCCAGGCTGCACGCGCAAGTTTTGTCAACGGAACCGCCGGGTTTCAAGAGCCTGTGCGTGGACGTCACGCACGGTGCGTCTAGCGCAGCCCTCGGTCCAGGTGCATCCAGCAGGAATGGCGAGTGCGTGGGGGTCCGGAGCCGGCAGCAGCACACGCAACTTGACGGACCGCCGACCAGAACGGTGGGATCAAGAGGTTCCCGACAGTAGCCCGTGAGGCGCCCAGCGTGCATCTCGCACCGTGCAGCGCAAGCCAAAGCCCCACCTGTCGCCCCCCATCACGGCCAAGCCGCAGCACTTGAGCGCGCCAGACGCACACAGCAGCAGCACGATGCCCCAGACGAAGCGGCGCATTGGTCGTGGGGGCCTGACGCAGCCCCGGCAGGCTGGCCCAGCACCTGCAGCCCGTGGCCTCGCTCCTCGCCCCCTGACCATGCCCAGGCGCCCTTCTGCCCAGCCGCCTGCCCGAACCTGGTGCGCATGAGGTGCTGTCCACGCCCACGGGCGCTGAGGCATTGAGTCGCGGCGGGGGGGGAGCTAGCGAGCCTCGCCTGCTCGCCATCGCCCTCCACGGCCCCCAGCCACACCCGGATTGCCGCACCCGGATTAGCACACTTGCTGGCCGGGAGATACGCAGACACGCACTCAACGCTTGGCCGAAAGCGGAGAGCGAAAGACGCAGCAATCACCAACGCTCGCCATTCCTGCAGGGCCCCACCGTCTGCTTTTGCTCTGCTCTTGCTCTGCTCTGCCGTCGGGCGCCCCCGCCCCCCGCGCGTGCCATTCCACACCCACTTGCATCCCACTGCAACACCAAATGCCGCCCACACACGTTTACCGCCCGGGAACGGCCGGTGGGATCAAGAGCCTCACGTGCGTCTAGCGCACCGTGCAGCCCTCCGTCGCACACAGCCAGCGGAAAAGCACGATGGCCCCATCGCTCAACCGGTACCTGTACCTCGCTCCCTCCGGCACCACAGCTGAGCAAGTCACCACAGGACTGGAGAGGACAAGCCCGCTCAAGAGCAGAGGTTTTTCAGGAGGAGGAGGAGGACAGGGACGAGAGCAGCAGCACGTCCAACTGACGCATGTTGTGCTCCAGGCTGTGCGCCAGCGCACGCTCGAGCGCAACGCCCACCACGGCGGCCAGGCAGGACGCGCACGCGCACAGCGGCAGCGCGGCGGCGGCCAGGGCCGCCAGCGTCTGCCACGCCGGGTGGCTGCAGGGCCGGCCCCGCTGCTGGCACCACGAGCTGCAGAGCGTGAAGACCACAAAGGCCGTGAGCAGCAGGCTGGCCACGCCGCAGGCCGCGGCCCACGCCTTGTCGCGCGCCGCCCGCCGCCGGCACGCCGCCAGGCCTTCGCCCATCTTGCGCTGGCACGCCCGCGCCACCGCCTCTGTGCTGCTGCTGCACGCGCCGCCGTGATGGCGCTTTGCCGTGTTGCCAAGGGCCTTCACGCCCTCGGCCACCGCGGCCGGCTGTTGCTGTCGCACATGGGCTGCGCGGGGCGACGAGGACGGGGAGGACGAGTTGGCCTCCGCGCGCGCTAGCACTGTGGTGGTGCCGGCGTGATGGATGGCGCCGATGAGGCTGAGCGGTGACGGCGCCGGCACCGCCACCGGCGCGGGTGAGGAGGAGGAGGAGGACGAAGGCGGCAGCCCCAGCGTGGCGTGCACGCCGTAGTGGTCCGAGTAGTTGAGCGCCGGCAGGTGCGGCATGCGCTTGAGCACGGTGCGGCAGTCCAGCACCGGCAGGCGTCGGCTGGCCAGGATGTAGTCGATGCGCTCAGGCACGTACCCGCCTATGATGCTGCCTGCGGTGGCCAGAGGTGATGGTTGAGCGCACACGAGCCGCGGCGGCAGAAACGTCACGAAGAAGCTGATTTCACGCCGCTTTGTGCCCGCGATCGCCGCGCACCTGTGTAGACGTTGTCAGGATCCCCGCACGTGTTGCCCGAGGTTTCTGCTGCTGCAGCGCCAGGGCGGGCGTTGGCGTAGCGCCAGGCGTCCGTCAGGCCGGGCACCAGGTGCCGCAGGAGCTCCATCTCGAGGTGGTCCTCGGGCACGTTGAAGTCGCCCGCTGCGTTTTGCCACGAGAGGGCAGGGGCAATACGAGGGGTGAACAGTCACCGGCTCGCTGGAGGGGGTGTGGGCACCGTAGAGAGGGCGGGCACAAGGTGGAGAGCCCCCGAGCGCCCCAAGCTAATGTACACAGGAGGCGTCTAGTTCTCGTCTCACCGACGATGCAGCCCAGCGCGGTGGAGCAGGCGGTGATGGAGCGTATGAAGGAGGCCGCCTCCACAAAGTGTGCCACGCGAAAGGGCGCGAACGAGTCGTTGGGCACCTTGACGCCGGGCAGGTCGCCGTCAGGCGCCTCGTCGTACGTGTGCACCCAGTTGGCGTGCGTGTGCGTGTTGAACACGTCGAGCGTGGCGCTGGGCAACTGAGGGTGGCCGGGCAGCGCCACGCGCACGTGCGCCATGCCCTTGCCTGCGCGGGCGCGCGCACGGGCGGGGAGCGAATCGCGTGAGGCTGACGCCACCGTGCCGGGAGCGCCGTTGAGCGCGGTTGCGGGGGTGGGGAGCGTGTTCATTCTACAGGGGGTCGTGCCCGCCCCTCTGGCCAAGGGGTTGCCCGGCTGCCCAGGACCCATCCCCGCCGCCCCGCAAGCCACCCCCACCCCTCCTCCCCCCACGCGTTCAGACTCACTCGCGAGCCACTCGCCCTCGCGCGCCAGGGGCATGCCGTGCACCGTGAAGGGGAGGAAGGCCGCCGCCACGATGGGGAAGCGGCTCAGCACCAGCAGCCCGGACCCCAGCAGCCCGCCCGTGAAGGTGTGGCTGTGCACCAGCCCGGCGGCCTGCCCCGCCCGGCTCAGCAGCTCCACGTACTCTTGCGTCCACACCTCCTGGAGCAGGGCCAGGTCCTGCTCGTCGAGTCAGTGAGCATGCAGGCAGGCATGAGCTCTCAGGGACGCCATTCCATCAGCGGCGCGTATAGCACGGGCGCGCTGCTATCAGCAGAGCTCTCACTCACCACCTGCGGCGGCCCCTGAGCGCCAGTCGTGGCAGCTGTCGCGCCCGCCAGGTAGTCTGCCAGAGCCCTGCGGCGCCACGAGGGTGAGCGTGCGGTGGTGGTCCAAAGCGCGCGGCGCGCCACGCGTTCAGGCATGCGCACTGCCGTGGTGCATGCATGCGCGCACCTGAGGCGCTCGGGCGTGTCCTTGCTCGCCAGCGGCAGGCCCCACGTGTTGAACGACAGCACGCTCAGGGACGACGACGAGGCCGACATCGCTTCCAAACTTGCCTGTGAAGAGTGCTGGAACGCGAGCTGAGCTCGGCGGGTTCTCGTACGGCAGTCGCTGCGAGAGATCGAGACCAGAGGATCGCGAGGGCAACGATGAAGAGCGTGCGCGTGGCTCCCTCTCTGGCCACGCTAGAGGATGGCGGCCAGGCCAAGGAGCCTCCCGCGGCAGCAGGTCCGGCGCAGACCTGCTGAGCGCAGACCGGACACGAAGGCCTGTGATTGATTGGGGGCTTGTCCTCTACGCGTCTTGCGCTGCCGCAGGCCGGACGGCGGGCATCACCACCTCCGCTGCCGCCGGCAGCAAGTTCCCGCTGCTGACGCGCCTGGCGGCCGTGTGCGCCCGCGTGGGCAAGAACAAGGCCGGCAACGACGTGGGAGGCACGTGCGGGACGTGCTCGACCCTCATCCAGGCCGCCGAGCTCGGACGGCTGGAGCGCTTCAGGTGTGGGACAGGTGGGGGGGTGCCGCGTTCCCAAAGCGGGCTCTCTTTCTGCAGCATGCCGGGCATGGGCTCCTTTGTGTGGGCTCCACCTGCCAGCGGACGACGCGCCGCCACTAGCCGTGCAGCATGCAGCGCAGGTGGAGCAGCCTGCTGCGGTGGCCGCCCAGCCGCCAATCGCTCTCTGGGAAGAGGCCTGCATCAGGAGGACGGGTGCGTCATGATTCACGCCTCTTGCCACCCGCTCGTGGCCTTGACAGGGAGCTGCTGGCGCAAGGGCAGAAGATCGAGACGGGCGACTTTCCCTACCTGTACGACTCACCCCTGTACGCGGCGTACGGTGGGCAGGCTCAGGTGCGCGCAGGGTGTGGCGTCACGTGAATGATGGCCGCCACGCGTGCGGTCGGTTGAGCTCACGCTCCTCCAGACGCCCAAACGCCTGATGCTCCATGCAGATCCTCCACTTCCTGGTGGAGCACGCGTACGCGCTGCACGGCGGCAGCGGCAGCGAGGAGCGTGTGCGCGAGCAAGTCAGCCACTGGCTGGTCGACGACGTGCGTGCGCACCGCAGCGCTTGTGTGTCGCAAGCTTGGGGTGTGGCGCACCCGCCCCTGGTCATGTTGCTCACTGTTCTCCTCCATGCGGCGCCCCGTCCTCTCTCGGTCTCCGCAGCACTGCTGGATGGGCAAGACGGTGTGCCACGTCATCGCCTGGCAGGGCCACATCCTGCCCATGCTCTACCTCATCGCGCTGGTGAGCGCTTGTTGGAGTTGCTCAGCTAAGGGTCCTCACAAGCGGCGAGCCCCCGCCGTCCTGTGTGCGCGTTGCCCGCCGCCACTTGACAGCATCCACTTGGTAGCTGGCCAGATGCGGGCGACAAAAAGCAAGCAAAGTCACCCCGCCCCACCCCGCCGGCGCAGGACATGGACGAGACCAAGCTGCTAAACAAGGACATGTTTGCGCAAAAGGACCTCTGGGGCAAGCTGCCGGTGAGCTCGGCTTCCTTGTCGTCAGAGTGCTACTGCTGCTGCACCCGCTTGCTGCCCCACTGCCCACACGCGTGCGCTGCTTTGGTCGCCCCCCTTGCCCCCTCTGCACCGAACCACAGCTCGACTGGGCGGCCAGCCAGGGGCACACGGACGTGCTGGAGCTCATGATTGTGTACCACTTCATCAAGACCCTGCCGCCCGAGGAGTGGGACCCGTCTAAAAAGGTACACCGCAAGGGCGGGGGAGCGGGGGTGAGGCGCTTTTCAGCCGGGCTCATCTGGCACAGATGAGGCTCGCCACGCCGGTGGTGTTGCGGAGCAGCCACAAGCGGCCAATGCGCCCTGCAGCAGGCCGCTTCACCCAGCCACTTGAGCCACACTGTGCGTGCGCACTGCCAAGCAGGAGAGCCTGGTGCGCAAGACGCGCCAGAAGCTGCTCAAGTTCCTCTTCACCAGCAAGCTGAGCGCGCGCGACGCGCACGAGGTGCTGGGCTCCCTGGCCGACGCGCTGGGCGCCCAGGACGAGGAGCAGCTGGTGGCCCAGGAGCTGCGGCAGGAGCAGGGGGCGCAGCAGGAGCAGGAGGAGCAGGAGCGCGCCTCGCTCATCAAGACGGCGGCCGACCTGCCAGGCACGCCCCAGTCACCTTCCCCACGCAGCCAAGGCGAGCCCGGCCCCGCGTGGGCGGCGGGACGGGAGCCATTGGCGTCCGGCTCGGGCGTGCCCCCCGCCGCCACCGCCGCGGCGCGGGCCAGGAGCAGCTTTGTCAGGGGCGCCGAGACCACCGAGATGCAGCACATCACGGAGGAGCTCCTGGTGAGGAGCAGGAGCGCTTTGCCCTGGTGCCGGGTCTCGCGCCGGGTCATTGGCCACGAGCGCGTGACCTCTGCCGCCTGGTTGGCCCTTTGCTTGCTCACGCAGTGGGACGTGCTGACGGCGCACTGCGCGTGCGGCGTCAACCCCATGAAGGTGTGTGCGTGCGTGCGCGTCCAGCGTGTGGAGAGCAAACATACTGAAAAGTAGTATGGTCCTTCAATGCTTTGCGCCACTGCGTGCTCCACCTGTGGCCTGCAGGTGGTGCAGTTCCTGAAGGACATCTTCACGCGCGCCGCTGTGTTTGAGCAGCTCCAGAACAAGTGCGAGGAGTGGCTGGCTACGCTGCTGGACATTTGCGACAACAAGCACGAGGTGCAGGTCCTGCTGACGCCCACGCGGCACGACCAGCCGCTGGACGAGCGCCTCGGCCTCAGCAGGCCCATCGCCTTTGCGCTCGAGACGGGGGACAAGGTGATGATGTCTGGCAGGGCTGCGCGCTTGCTTTTGCTCGGTGTGGGGCTGGCTGAAGAGAGGTCTGTGCTTCACCCAGTGCAGTGGACCGGGCGCGTTGGTGTGCTGCTTCACCCACCGGGCTGTTTGCTGCCACCGTGCCATGCGGGCGCAGACGTTCCTGACGCATCGGTACGTCCAGGAGCTCTTCCACGAGCGCTGGGACATCATGGGCATCATGGACCTCATGACGAGTGAGCCTCCTGCGCTTCTCAAGGGGTTTGAGGGGTGGCATAGCGGGTGCAAGACACGCTGCCGTGCCCTGCCCCCGTGCTGCGCGCGTGCAGGTCCGCTGTCTGGCCTCTTCTGCGCCGCAGCTATCGTCGTCATGTACACGTGCTGGGTTGCGACGTTGCCTTTCATCGTCGTCCTCAGGTGTGTACCTGCTCAGGGCTGCAGCCGCCCCGCCCCAAGCAGCAACTGGCTGTGACGCTGGAACAGCTGCGCCCGCCAACATGCTCTCGCCTGCCCCTGTCCACCTCGCCACTGCATATACACTCGCAAGCAGGTCCTTCTTCTCCCCCATGGAGGCCTTCATGCAGCGCGGCCGTGTGCTGGTCGACTCGCGCTTCCCCTGGCACGTGCCGCTCTACAAATGGGTCATCTTTCAGTGCACGCAGTTTGTCCTGGTCGGGCTCATTGTGAGTGAGCTGGGTGGAGGGCATGTTCGCGGGCCGGGGGACCTGGCCAGGGCGGGTGGCCCTGGCCTGTGAGCCGTGTGGTTCATGCGCGACTGCCTCCCAGTTGTGTGCGCCTGGTCTGCCACGCAGGTCTGGCAGGTGCTGCACCGCAGCGATTACGACAGGATCACGCCCGTGGAGATCGTCACCGCAGTGTGGTGCTTCGCAATCATCGTCGACGAGGCGCTGGAGTTCTACGAGGGTGGCATGGCCTCGTACATGTCCGAAGGCAAGCCTCTGCTCAAGAGAGGAGTGGCTATGCAGCCTTCCACCCCTTGTTGCTGCTGCTCGGCTCTCCCGGCGCGCGAAGAAGCGTGCACGGCCACACCTGGCGCTGGTTTTGGGTGTGCACAGGCTGGAACGCGCTGGACCTGGGCATGGGCGTCTGCTACCTCGCCTACTTTTTCATCCAGGTCCGTGCGCACGATTGATCGCATGCATGATTGCACACGCTCGCCCCCGGGGGCCCAGGCCCAGTTGCGTGCGGAGCCTTGCGCACGCACAAACCTTGGGCTCGCACGCACGCGTGTCTGCCTCGCCCCGGTCCGCAGGTGGCAGAGTCCCAGCAGCCAGCGCCCGAGGACGCCTCGGACCAGATGAACCAGCTGCTGCTGGTGAGAGGATAGGGCGAGGGCGCACGAGCAGCGTGTGCGCCTCTCGTCTGCGGCTTGCGTGAGTGGGACGGTCCACACCGCCGCGCGCGTGCTGCGTGCGTGCTGCGCCTCAGGCCAACGACTTCCTCGCCGTCGCCGCCGTGCTCATCATCAGCCGCACGGCCTCGGTGTTTGAGCTGAGCGCCAGCATGGGCCCGCTGATCCAGGTGACCTCTCTCCCGGTGGCGGAGTGCCCGAGCGCTGTCACGGGAGGCATGCAGCATACAGCCAACCACCGGTGTGCTGCTGCCCTTTTGCTGCGTAGATGATTAAGACGATGATAACGCGTGACCTCTCCCGCTTCATCTTACTCGTGTTCATCATCGTCATGGGCTTCAGGCAAGTGCTGCTGCGTGCGCTGCCGCAGCCTGCGTGTTGGGGCGGTTCACCCCTCGTGTCAGCGAGCGCCCAGGGAGCGAGAGGTCCGCTGGGGCAGCACTCGGCTTGCGCGCCCTCGTTTCTCGCCACCCTCTCCCACCCCTAGCCCCTTCCGAGGAAATCTTGATGCGCTCCTCCCCTGCTGACCCCGCACTGCCTGCAGCGTGGGCATCATGGCGCTGTTCCAGCCCGTGTGCGTCACGACCTCGTCTGGCACCCAGGAGTGCCAGGAGTTCTCCTCCTGGGGGTGAGCACGAGGAGGAGGAGGAGGAGAAGCTCTGCTGTGAGACGCCCACGCGGCGCGCGTTCAAAACCCCAGAGCTGAGCCTCCTCCGCGGCCAACCTGCTTGCCCTGCGGTGCTCCAGGTATGACTGGCAGGCGCACGGCCTCACGGGAGCGCTGCGGTACATGCAGTACGTGACGTTTGGAGGCGTGCCCGTGACGGACCTCGAGCAGAAGCGCGTGACGGGCATCATCTTCTTCACGGTGCGCGTCCGCACCCTTAGCCACGTTGATGTCGCACATTGGACATGGCCATGGCCCTCGAACTTGGGCCACAGCGTTGCCGCGGGCGGTGGCTCGTTCCGCGCTCCTCGCTGCGGTCGAACTCGAGGTCTTGAGTGTGTGCGCTCGAGTAGGCAGCGCTCGCAGACCTGATCAGACCTGAGACTGCTTTCGTAAACGAGAAGGGAGTACCTGAGCGTTTTGCGCCCATTTGCCCTCGGCCCATCGCCGCGGTGACCCACGCGGCTCTAGTGTCCCCGCACGCGCCGGCGTCGCAGCGCGCAGCTAGCGCGGATGCACAAGTCGGCACAGCGACCCCTGTCTATGTTGACTCAGCTTCCCAGCGCAGTTTGCGCGCTACGAGTCGGTGCTGTGGGTGCTGAGAGCGGCAGTCACGTTCTGTAATGGCCCCCACCCCGTTGGCCCCCAGGTGTCACAACACGTGTGAATGCCCTCTTACCAGCCCAGCTTCACCCTCTCAAGCATGCCCGCACGAGGGGTCTGCTGAGGGCTGGCAGCTTCGGCTAGCGGGTGCCAAACGGCTACGGAACCCGTGGTGGCTGGACCTTCAGCGAGCTGCACCCTCCGACGCACGCTTCTGCTGCAGGTGTTCAACCTGATCCTTTCGATTCTGGCGCTCAACCTCCTGATTGCCATGCTGGCCGATACCTACACAACCGTCCAGTCCAAGGCCACCATCGAGTTCAGGTGCAGCGGCCGGCCTGTTTGTGGCGGCAGCCTGTCAGGAGCGCCTGGCTGCGGCAGCGGGTGGTTTTGCACGACACCCGCCCCACTCCCCCTCTCTGCAGCTCCCCCTTCCATCTCTCTTGCACCCTCCACACCTTGTGCAGGTTCCGCAAGGCGCGGCTCATGTGGAGCTTCTACTCGCGTGAGGCCATCATGCCCCCCCTCAGCCTCCTGCACCTCATCTGTGGTTTTGCCGGCAACACGCTGCGCCGGGCCATGGGCTGGCGCCCCGTGCGTGCCGTGCAGGTCGGCCACAGCACCACGCACCAGCACCAGGTAACACGGGGACGCGGGAGTGGGTGCGGATGGCGCGCGCCACTGCTCCCGTCCAGAGCACTCGCTCCGCCACCGCGTACAGTTGCGTGGCGCTCCGCCTGCGTCTGCGTGTGCCGCAGCCGCAAGTGAGCTGGTGGAGGTCCGACTACCTCCCGGTGGTGCTCTCGAGGTCCGACGAGAGTCAACAGGACTTCAAGTGGTATAACCCACAGGACCCCAAGGAGGAGCGGCAAGTGCTCAGGCACAGGCAGGCCATCACCGAGCGCTTCATGAGCAAGGTGCGTGGGGAACTTTGTGGCCGCGCGAAGCGACGCGAAGCAGCCCCTCAGGCCTGCACACGCCTACATGCACCGCATGCCCTCGCCATGCGCACTGCACGCGGCTGCGCAGGTGGGCCTGGACAACCTCAAGCGCACCCTGACGGAAAGCCTGCCCATCGTCATGTCGCGCCTGGCGGAAAAGTGAGCGACTCGGGCTCTGCGTGTTATCCTCCTCAACCCTGACCCGCATCTCTCTGCATGGTTCTGCGCGCCATCCCTCGTTCCACCTGCGCAGGCAGGTGCTGTTCAGCGCCGAGGGCCTGGACGCCGCCAAGCTCGCCAGGGCCTAACCCGCCTGAGCCACACGCTGCTGGCGTGCAATTGCGCAAGAGCTGGACTCCTGAAGGGCCGCAGGCGGGTAGCAGCACTAGCCACCGCAAAGACCTTGGGACGCAAATGAGTTTCTGCTGGGCCAGGGCACTGCGCACCTGTGCACCACTTGCGTTTGGCACTCTCTCGAGTGCCGTGACCATCCACTGGCGGGGCGGTTGGACCTCCCTCGGCTGGACGCATATGCTTCGCTGCTTTGTGCAGGCACACTTGCAGTGCGTGGAAACTTCCGGCGCCGTGCAAATCAATCATTCGGCAAGCGGGCGTCATTTGCGCAAGCCAGCAGGACCACCGTGAGCAAGAGACCGTGGCGTTGGAAACAGCGAGCAAGTACACGTGCAGCAGGCTCCAGCCCGCGCTCCTCCTCCTCCTTCAAGGTCCCGTGTAGCTGAAGGGGATGAGCACCGTGTCGACGATTTGCACGTACGACTGCGAGGGTTGAGGTGGGGTGCCAGCGGCAGAGGTAGGAGGTGAATCCTCACGGGTCCTCGCACACCGGCAGGCGTCCTCCCAAGTCCCCCCCACCACCAAAGTCCCGCGCGCTCACCCCAGAGCAGGCGGGGATGTCGGGCACGGTGATGCGCGCCGAGTTGGTGAGCCCGCGCACCACCACGGCCGTGGGCTGCACCGTCGTCTGGCTGGCCGTCAGGAACCTGCGCCCAGGGCAGGAGGACGACGCATGGGGGGGGCAAACGCACGTCTAAGCTGCCGTCGCGTGCACCCTAGCTCGCACACGGGCGCGCACACCGCCCTCACCCTCCGATGGTGGAGGCGGTGCTGAAGAGCTGCCCAGGCGGCGTGACGAGCTGGCTGGCGGTGCGGCCGTCCCCAGACACGAGGTGGTAGGTGAGCACCTGGGCGAGCTGCTGCGTGTTGGAGGCCCACCAGGGCGAGGCGTACTGGAAGGCCTGCGCGCACGTGCAAGGGTGACGCACGCAAGAAACGTGTGGTCTCGCTTCCACACTGGGGATGAGAGCGCCAGAGAGAGTCAAGAAGTCATCACGCACCGTGTTGGTGGGCGCCAGCAGCGTTGTGCGCGTCAGGGGGTTGTTGAGCACGGCGGCCAGGCTGAGGCCCGAGGGGAAGGCGACGGCGTCCACGTACGCCTTGAGCGCGCTCAGCGCCGGCGTGGTGGAGAGCAGAAAGTAGAGCGTGTTGCAGCCAGGGTTGGGGCTGGGGCTGGGCGGCGGGGAGGGCGGCGGCCAGGTGTAGGGCAGCGGGCCGGGGCGCGGGCTGGGGGGCGGCGGCGGCGACAGGAGCGGCGGCGTGAGCACCGGCAGCAGCACATTGTTGATGACCTGGACCACGCTCTGCAGCGCACAACGGAGCCAAGGGTTTAGAGGATGAACCCTGAGCAAATGGCCGCAACAGCTGCGCGTTGTGGCCAGGTGTGTGTGTGTTGAATTTGCATCTGTTTGGACGCCTCAACGGGGCCGGAGCCCCAGGGCTACCGGGCGCATCAGATGCCTCGCAGCGCGAGACGCCACGCGAGCCAAGGCGCATGCACAGGTGTGGACCACCGCTTTGCACGCAAGGTACGAACCTGGCCGCAGGCGGTCAGGTTGGCCGTGACGACCAGGGCCGAGTTGGTGGCGCCCGTCACGTTCAGGGCCCAGGAGCCCGTGTAGGGCGACGTCCACACGTACTGCCAGTTGAACGCCAGGTTGCTGCGCGCGCAACGTCGCACACGCATTTACGTGTGAGCAGGTGCTTCCGAGGTCCGCCCCGCCGCCCGCTGCGCGCAAGGGCAAGGGCCGCCTGGCCATCTGCCTGCCTGTCAGCTCACCCTGCGGCGGCCCCCGCGGCCGTGGGGAGCGACTTGCCGGCCAGCGTGTTGGTGGTGAGCCCCGGGCCGGGCACCACGTGGTACGACAGGACCGTCAGGATGAAGGGCGGGTTCCACCACCACTGCACCTGGGAGCCCCAAGCCTGCAGGCGGGCAGGCGCGCACGCCGCGTGCCATTGTTCGTTGCGCGTGGGCGGCGGTGCTCGTGCCATGGGAGCAGGGGCTAAGGACACCTCTCACCTGGTCGACCGGCGCCAGGAGCGTGCCCTGGAAGTTGGGGTCGCTCAGCACGCTGACCCACCCCGCGCCCGTGATGGCGGCGCGC
>VFQP010002914.1_pt1 | contig 18263 bp, 25 predicted proteins | sample 3512351 | NCBI WGS metagenome assembly VFQP01 (sample SAMN10412372, study PRJNA504923) | tailings metagenome | isolation source: Relicate 1 Philex TSF1 revegetated site | place: Philippines: Tuba, Benguet | collected 2017-08-29
ACACACACACACACACACACACACACACACACACACACACACACACACACACACAAAAAACATAATGTTGGGAGTATTCAACTCCTTGTCACCCAATACATCACACAGGCGGCACCTGAAAGTGTTATTGATGGGTTGCTTGCCAATATCCGTGTCGATGTGTTGCAGCGTATCAAGGCCATCATGCCCCCTGCACTGGAATCAAAAGTAAGAGGTGTTATATCTGTATCTGTTATACGTTATAAATTATCATGACAGCAATTGCATTCTCAATGACAAGGATCATGACAGCAAGTAATAAGACAGAAATATGACAATGAGATAATGATAACCTGCACTGATATCAATGAGATTTTCATATGATCATCATCACATACATCATCATCACATGCACATCACCACCATCATCCAGGTGCAGGCAGCAAGCATTGCTCGTGGTCGTATAGCACAGGAAACAACAGCAGCTTCTCCACTACTGTCACCAGGGTTTACAGATGCAAAGCTGAATGCCGTACCACCAGGGGGCAGCCCAGCAGACGCCACCGCATCACCTTCGGGCGGAACAAGTACGTGTAGTGGGGTGTACACTGCAGCGTATTTTCCGGCATGCATATTGTATAAGTTGTGTCTGCGTTGCATGCACGTTGTATATATACAACATGCACACACATCTGCACATACTATCCCCCCAAACACACACACCAGACAATGTGATCAATCAACAAGCGAGCTACGACTACACGTATTCACCGCCTCTCACACCCGGCGTATCCCCTGGTGCCTCCCCCCGCCCTGTATCCCCTGGTGTGTCCCCACCACGCTCTCCAGTCCCTGTATCTCCTACCCCACGCCCACCAAGTACGTTGTTTGTGTGAGTGCAGTGTGCATATGTTGTACTCGTGTACACAATCGGAAAAACACACTGTGCACAGGTCCCATCCCACCGTCTCCAAGTGCGTGCGCTGTTTGTGTGTTCTGCTATGTTCTGCTGTTCTTTTCTGCTGCTTTTCCAAGTCAATAACACCCCCCCCGTCCTCATCACAGCGCCACCCATTACCCCACCCACACCATGCCCTGGCGGCCATTGTGGAGGGGGCATGTTTCCCTTTCCCATGCAGGGGTTTCCCATCTTTGGCGGCTTTGGTGGGGGCTTTGGTGGCGGCTGCGGCGGCTGCTGCTGTGGCGGTTGTGGTGGTGGTGGTGGTGGCGGGTTTGTCATACCCATGCCAATGCCAATGCCCATGCCCAGCCCACCTGTGTATGTACCTGTGCCCACACCTGTGCCGACACCTGTGCCAGTGCCTGTACCCACACCTGTACCAATACCCACCCCTGTGTGCCCCACTCCTCCGCCATACTATTATTCTCCGGTATAGGGGTGGTGATGATGTGGGTGGTGATGTATGACCTGTAAGGTATACACAGTGTCCCTATACATTCACCCAACATTCAACCACAGAGCCCCATTCCTTATGCATCGCCCATCCCTCCACCATATGGATCACCCACCCCCTACATTCGCCCAGTGTATGTTTTTGACGTCCATGGTGTTGCTCGTTGACCACATGTCAACCCCATGTGTGCATGTTGAGTGTATTATGTTTTCATCCACATTGAAACCCCCCCTCCCACAATAAATGCACAGGATCCCATCGCCCCCTGCTAGCCCCCCGCAGCTCTTTGGCAGCCCTGAACTTCCCCTCCTGTCCCCCCCTATGCCCACAACAGACCCCCAGGAACCTACCCCTTCACCCTCAGAGTATGTTGTGCTTGGAGGGTGTAGATGATGCACATTTGTGTTTATATATGGTACTGGAGGGTGGCATCATGTTGTGTTGGGCAATAGTGCAAGATTTGTACATACAAATTGTATGCACACCACCACCACTCACCACATACCCCCCCCACCCCACCCCCCACACACAACAGGGTGGGTGCCATGTCAATAGATGACAGCCCACCAGCAGCCAGCAACTCCCCACCACCGCATGGGGCCCTGGCCTCCATCATGTCGGTGCTCAACTTTGCCAAACACGACACCAGCAAACCAGGTGTGATAGTGGGTGTTGTCCATGGCATGTGAAGTTGTGGTGTGTGTTCAGTACACACAGAGGTGTGTGCACGTGTATACAATATCACCCCTCATTCCATCCCTAAAAAACAAACAAAACAGCTCAGTGCAGTGTGATCAACCTCAATCAGCGCCTGGTGGGCAACCTGCTCTCCAGCTCCTTTCACACAGCCGCCAGCCCTGCAGACACTGCCGCTGCCTGCTGCAGCGCCTGTTCCAACCAACATGGCTGCGAGGCATGGCAAACCATCACCTTGTCCCACGAAAACGAAATCATTTGCCAGGTGCTGTGTTATATATATGTATTATTGTATTGTGTGCAACCTACCCCTTGTTACACCACAACCAAAACCAAAACAGTTGTTCAGCAACGCACACGTCCTGGATATCGTCCCCTCATCCTCGAGCTTGGTGTATCGCAGCGGCTTTCCATATGGCGGCACGCACAACCCCCCCACCACCCGGCCCACGCCACCAGAGCCCTCCACAACCTCGCGATGCCTGGGCTTTGATCAGAGCTATGGCAACGTGGTGGGCTTTGTGCGATCGGTGCACCTGGCCAAGAGCAGCCCCCTGGTGGATGGCACGGTTGCCAGCTGCTGCAAAGCATGCGACCAGGCAGGGGAGCCATTGTGTAGCGCGTTTCGCTGCGACGCCACACCCGATAATGATTGTGGCTATTGCACACTGTATACAGGGGTCTCAGAGGTATGTGTTGGTGGTGGGTTTGTGTAGTGTATGTATGGTGTTCACATACAACCCCCACCACGCAACACAGCTCCTCAAATCCAAGGATAATTCGTCTTTGCCGGCCACCCATTCACTGGTTGCGCTGCGAAACAACTATCCACTTGCGCCGTGCCCCAACCTGCTTCAGGGACGGTTGGTGGACGGCACGGAGCTCGATGTGCACCACATGTATGGGGGAGACTATCAGGAGCAGTGCTGCGCGCTGTGCAAGGGTGAGGAAACCTGCGTGGCCTACCACGTCGACCTGCGTGACATGTCGACGCCCACGTGTACGCTGTTTAGTTCGGTCAAGGGTGCTGTGGATGTTGGCAACCCTGCTGTGTTTGCTGCCGTGCCACAGCAGCTGCCAGCAGCGGTTACTGCAGCGTCGGTACCTTGATGATGTTGCACCTGATGGTTTTTCACAAAAAATGATGTTTTTTCTGATTACCAAGTGTTACCAAGTGTTGCCTTGTGTTTTTTTTATGAGCAGCTTTTGTTGTTATTACTGTAAATTCGTTTGGTCAACAATGAGATGAAGAGTAGGGCTGCGAACAACGCAGCCAACATGGATCACGGATCGAGACGGTTCAACTCGTGTCTTGTACAAAGGCGTCTTTATTGAAAGAGAATCGAGATTGCGTGATGTCGGAAGTGATCAGAAAGTAGTATAGGAAGCACCCGCAGTTGGCTTTTAATAACGCCTTTTCCTCAGCAAGAGTCACCTACCTCAGGGCTTCACGCATCAAATAGCATCTGGTTCAGGTACTGATAACTGAAAGTCTGGGCTTACTAACGGGCTTCTGCGCAGATGGACAGTCAACACGTGTAAACCACAATCTGTTACATTTGCCGCGTGCAACCTTGGCATCCACTGCAATACAAGGTTGGGTCAACCAAGCACACTTGGAACAACAAAAGGAAACAGCACTCAGAAACAACACAATACACTACGATAGTACACACAAGCATCACCAAAACATCATCACAATGTATATCTGCGCATTGCATCTGCACTAGTGCAGCTAGTGCAGGCTGCAGCAGGCTAGTCATCAAAAACACACAAGCAGCGGCAAAATGAAAGGGAAAAAGCAGTGTTGCCGGCAATGCTGTGCCATGCAGTATTGATGCTGAACAAGAAAACAAACACACAAAAGAGGACAACAAGACTGTATTGTTGACAAGGTGTCTAGTGTTGTGTGCCCTCTTTTCCATCACAGCACATAGCATACACACAATACACGCAGTACCCCATATGTGAACATCAGTAAATCAGTAAATGCTTGATTTCCAACGCAATACATACATGCTCTTTTTGTCAAGGGTGTTGCTCTTGAAGACACATATAGTGTCGCTCTTCTCCAATTAACCGACTCAAAACAGCATGAACGCTCATGTCTCCTCTCTGTATTTGATATACACAGTGTGCTCTACAGACGAGTGTGCTGTTGTATCCCACGCTACTCTACAATATTGCAAAACTATACCACCACTGCTATGGTGATGCTTCACGCTGTGTTTCACACTCGCATTCCCCATCTGCTGTTGATGGTGTGTCAGGCACTCCGCTGCCACTAGCCTCCTTGCCATCTGGATGCGCACACTCCCCATGCCGTGATGGGTCGTCCAACATGTCGTTATCCTTGGTAGTATGATCTGTTGATAAAATGTGGTTGATGTCATTGTCGATGACACAGTGTACCACATGACAACTCCCCTCAACCCCTCCCTCCTCATGATCACCTTGCAAGGAGTTGAGGTCGCCACAGGATGAGGAAGAAGCCACACTGGTAGAAGGCTTGTCAATGGATGCAAGGGAAAAGCAGCACCCATGACCGTTTGCCCATGAGTTGGGCTGCACCACGATGTAGTAGCCACGGTCGGCCAGAGACAAGTTGCTTTCAGTGCACGAGGGTGGGCTTGCAGGGATCCTAGTACGTCTCCGCCGGTTGGGGGATCGTGCACAGTTGAGCAATCTGTGGGGAGGATCGAGTAGTGGGTCAACCCACCAGGTTTCCTGTGCTGAGCATCATCATCACCACCCACCTCAACGACTCGACGAGCTTCTCAGCCTGTGCCATCATTCTCCTGCGCAGTGGATCGCGCGATTGTGCAAAGGGGGATGAATCCATATGGCGGGCAAGGGCACGTGTGTTGGTGGATGTGGTCAATTTTATGCGCTGGAGCTGTATATGTGTCCGGTGCTTGTGAGGGATGGCAATAAACAACGCTACTCGCAGCAAGATGTGAAGGCTTATTGTGCAATCGCGCAATCAAGATGCCGCATCCAACCAGAGGCAAACCCCACCAACAATGCTTGTTGATCCCTCGACCAAGGTATTGACTATAGCTAGAGCATGCGCGTTGTGTAGGAGTTCTGTTTTTACAATACAGAAGGCATCAGTGCCAGTGTTATGGGAAAAATTTGTGTTGTAGGAAGGCCTTTTTCGTTGCGAGGGTTGTTGTCCTCACTGCAGGTAACCTTGACGAAATGCCGAGGCATGAATGCAACACCACATCATCATCCAGTCAAAAATGCAGCAGAAATTTCTGCAGCCAGCGCGATGGCATGCTCAGGGTCTGCCATGCCAATGAGCCCCACCCTACGCAACTGGTGAGGCATGAGCACACTCAGGTCGTGCCAGTTGTCAGGGCATGTGTCGTGTATGACTGCAGCCTGGCACTCAAGAAGGTCCTTGCGGCGACGCAGCGTCTGTGTGAAGAGGTGTTGTGTGTGCTGTCTGTATACAAGAATCAGAACCACACGTTACCATTATGGTGTCAAATTGCTGCTGTTCCGAGCTGATGATGAGCATGGGGACATGCAACGCTTCAGGCGCTGGTATGATGACAGGGTCGAGCGCCACTGCACGACTGTGTGTGTTATCATGGGTGGTGGTGATGGCACAGGTTGTTGCTTGCCTTGCCACCACTCGTACATACCGCAGCATGCCGGGCCGTTGGGCACACAACATTGCCGTGGTTGCGCCGAGCCTGGGGTGAGAGTGTGGTCGCTGTGTATGGATCGTGTGTACAAATCCATGAAACCACCATGTAATACCCATGGCCCAGCATGTAGACCCCAGCGTCGACATCCATCATATGGCCAATGTGTGACAGCAAAGCAGTATCATCCAGGGAGCCCAGCAAGTTGTACACTGTGGTTGGCTGATGCACCAGCTGGTGCAACACATGCAGCGCTGCATCCACCTCTGCCACGCGCATGGAAAGCTGCTGCTTGTATTGCTGCGAATGTCCATGATTAGAACACGACAGCAACGTTTGGCCCCCGTTGATTGTGGTGGCCCCTGCAGAGCCATCACGGTGCTCCACGACGGCCACGATAAAGCCATGGCGCACCAGGTCTGCGCACAGCATGCTGTAGGCAGCACGGTGCATGCCAGAGTCATGGGAGCACAGGATCACCGGCTTGCTGTGTGGGGGGGTATCGACAGGGGTGGCACTCTGTTGGACGTGGGTCATTGTCCCCCACTTGCAGGACCACCAGGGCATGGCAATGCCTGCATGCTTGAGAAAGCGCTTCATTGCTGACGCATAGTGCTGATGGGGGAGCCATGGGGTGGTGGTGGGCTTGGCTAGAGTATGATCATCAGCTGACGGGTAGTAGAACCGGATCAGGCAGGTCCTACGCAGGTGATGACGAGGCTTGCAACTTGATGATCGCGTGTCGCCCGCCTCCAAGTCTACATAGCCTATATTGGTGAGCGATTGAGAGGCGATTTGAGGTGGTTTGGAGCAGAGAGAGGGGGAGATGACACACCGATTTTAGGGAGTTCGTCCGAGAAAGAGGAGCTCCGTGAGATTTCCGTGCATGCAGGCATTGCCAACCAACCACATTGAGATTGCTCACATTGTTGAGGCGTGTACGTGGCAACCGAGGTTGGAACTTGGTATGCATCGTGATCAAGGTTCGTGTTCAGCGTGCTGTAAGGGTGATTCGGGGATGCTATACACACTGACATCCTTTCGCGCATCGGGTGTCGTTGTGTTCATTTGCTACCGTTACCCTCAGGGTTTGAATAAACCCTCAGCTTCTACTTACCTGGACGGGTACGCTGAGTAATGGGTTGCAGCCTGTGACTAGAAGCTGTGGGAACATCTGTGGTGGATGTGTTGTGGATGTGTTGGCTGTGGTGTGCAATGGTGGTGGTGGTGTGCAATGGTGGTGTGCAATGGTGGTGATGGGTGTGCAGTCAATGTGTACCTCACACTCTTTCTCAACAAACCCCTACACATATCAATCGCCAGTACACCGATCCACTATCATAGACAACACACATCAACAACAGTACACCTAGTAGACAATAGATCAACCCCATCCACCAATATCAACAAGTATCATAGACACCAGAAAAGTGCTCCCAAGTGCTCGTCACACATCATCCCCACATCAGCCCTTCCTATGGCGTCTCTTGAGGAGCACAACGTACATGATGATCCCAATAGTGAAGAGGATGAGAGTGTGAGTGCCAGTGTAGACGAGGAAGCAAGCGAATCTGATGGACACGAAGCACACAATGGCACTGTGCAACAAGAAAGCAGTGGCAAGTCGAAAAAGGCACGGGGTTTGGGGTGGATTGTCGTGCAGCATTGCGACGGTGGCGTTGCTGACGAGTCCACACCACACATAGAAGAAGAAAAAGCGCAAGAAAAAGACTGGGGGTGGAGGAGGTGACACGGCAAGCCCAAGTGCTGCCGAGCGCAAGGCTGCAGACGCTCGGTATGTCTTGTACAACTGGTGTCTCCTACGACATGTGTCTCCTGCACTACATGACACAGTATTCATCATCATACCCTGCCCACCTCACAGTTTCCAAGAGGCAGTGCAGCTCTTGTCCACCAACGATGAAGATGGCATGTGGATTAAGTTATCCAATTGTTTCCTGCAGGACGCCAAGGTCGCCAAGCTCTGTGAAGCCATGGCAAACAACACACAAGTGACATCTATTGACCTATCATGCAACTGCCTGACCAAGAGTGCTGCAGAGGTGGGTTGGTGTGGGGTGGTAAACACATGGTGTGCGGGTATACACATGGTGTGCAGGTATACACATGTGTATGAATGGTGTTCGCCACAGCAGTCACTCCCATTCATAGCACAACACCCATTCACAACAAGCACAAGACAAGACGGCTCATATTCACATGCACTTTTTAACATGTAACCACATGTAACCATGTGCACTTTTCCCCCCCAGGTGTTGGCAGCAGCTCTTGCACGCAAGAACAATGCCCCAGATCTCATACTCTTGGATGTTCGTGGCAACCCTATTGATGATGACGCACTTGATGCACTGGTAGGTTTATGTGGATGCATTTGTGTGGATGCACACAATGACATATTGTATACAGTGGCGATACATGGTATACAGCACGGCAGGCAAATGAAAACACCCTACACTACGTAGGCAAATGAAAACACCCCACACACATTTCCTCCTACACACTCCTTCATCAACCTCCTACCCTTCATCAACCTCCTACCCACTCCTTCACCAATTCATACCTACCCTTCACCAACTCCTACCCACTCATTCACACAGCGTCAATTGCCCAGCAACCGCAAAGACCTCAAAATTGAATCAGGCCCCATCATAGACCCAACTCCCATAGAAGATATCCCCTCCTCCTCCTCGTCATCTGAGACCAAGGGTGGGGAGGGGTTGATGGTCACTGGGGGTGGTGGTGCAGCCAATGGATTGCCGTCATGGACACAACGATTCTTTCAAGTGAGTTTGTATTGTGTTTTGGTGTGGGTTTGGTGTAGTTCTGGTGTACTTGTTGTGAGCGTGGTTTGCGTGGTGTGCTTTGATGTGTTGTGTTGTTGTTTTCATGTGTATTGTGTGGTTTCTATGTGACTGTTGTCTATGTGAATGTTACTGCACATTGCAACACCCACACCCACACATGTCCCCCCCATGTACTCCTCCTACTTGCACTCCCCTCCTACATCCATACACACACCTGGATCCCTCTCAGGTGGGAAATGATGGTCCTGGTGATGATGATGAGGAGCCAGTACAGGACCCAGAGGAAACATCAAAGACACTGTGGGAATCGGTATGTTTTGCTTTGTAAACACACACACTTGTTCATATACACAGTGAAATCACATATACACAGTGAAATCACATATACACCACACTGCAGATTGTACCTCACAACAAATCACATACCCCACCCTCCACATACCCCCATATACCCCCCACCCCCCCACCCCCACACACATACAGGTATCCCAGGTGCTTGACAGTGACCCCATAGACATACCCACCCTCAGCTCCTCCCTCATAGACATTGTGCGGGGTGTGTGTGATGAAATGCTCAACTGTGCACTCCCCATGCTGCCTTCCACCACTGTGGGGGACCTGCGACCATACACGCGGGGTGCACTGGGGATGTTGCATGAGCTGCAGCAGGCATTGCTGGTGGTGCCGCCGCCTGTTATGCATAGCTTTGACCGTGGGGAATACAAGGTATAGGTGCCTTTGACATTGTGTGTGTTTGATGATGTGTGTGTGTGTTTGATGATGTGTGTGTGTTTGATGATGTGTGTGTTTGATGATATGTGTGTTTGTGATTTTGTGTGTGTTTGATGATATGTGCGTTTGACATTGTGTGTGTGTTTGACAGGGATGACACACGTCCCCCACATTCAACCCCCCCACATCCCGACATACCCCCACATACCCCCAACACACAGCCGGCAGTGGGTGTGCATCGTACCAGTGCAGCAGAACTGATTGCACAATTGCTGCGTGGTGGGTGTGGTGCCCTGTATCAGCCTATAGCAGAGGCCTGCATCATACCACAACTGGTGCTGCTGGCATTGCATCATCCTACCAACAATGCCCTGCAATGCGCCACCTTGTCTGCCATACAGGTGTGTTGATTGTGTGTGTATGGTGTGTAAGTGTGGTGTGGTGTGTGTGTATGTATGGTTTGTGTGTGTTCTCTGTGCAGCTTGTGGTAGGGAGCACATGGTGGAGTGCATCATGGACATGCCTGTTGCTTTGATATATGTTAAGCATCTCATGGATAATGTACAACACCCACCCCTCTTGTGTGCCCACCCCATTTCTACACACCCACCCCATTTCTACACACCCACCCCTCATACACCCACCCACCTCAACAGGTAGCCCTTGCATCTCCCACTGATGACTCATTAGGCCAACACCTACTCACACTTGGCATGGGTTTGGAAACGTGCACTGCATTGAGTGACTATGACAATGGCAACTTGACAGGGGCCCTTGTTTCATTGGGGGTGCCACAGAAGCATGCAGAGGGGGGGCCTGTCTTGCCACTGCAGCAAATGGTTGCACAGCAAGGTATGTGTGCTTGGTGCTAGGTGCTGGTATGTACTTGATGGTGTTTATGTATGTATACTTGACATGCATTGTTTACACACATTGCAACCCCCACCCCTCACCACCATCTCACACAGCAACCATACACGTTGATACGTCAATCGGTCGACGCCCCTGTCACGTGGGCTTTATCATTGCCGTGGGGAGACTCCTACAAGCTGCTGCAGACACACCCGACCACTGGGCAAAACCACTGCTACACAAGGACGCTGCCTGGGTTGCATGTGCTGCCCCTGGAGGGGCCCTGGCGTCGCTCACTGCGGAGCAAGAGGGCTACCTTGGTGGCAGTAAACCAGAGCGCTTTGACACCAGTGGGCATGATTTCTTCACGGGGGGGCTGGGGTTGCTGAATCAGTCGTGGCTGGCGATGCTGCCTACTGCTGGTGGTGGTGGTGGGAATACTGGTGGAGCAGACAATGCCGGTGATTAGCACAATTTTTGCATTTTTTACGAGTGTCAGGATATTTGCTTTTGACAAAGGTGCTGAAAAAGGTGTTGACAAACAGAAAGGTGGTTGAAAGCATTATAGTGTACATCTTCATGCCTTCATCGTCAACTTCGGTTGTTCTACTGCAGTAACTCACACATGAAAACTACGAGCATACGAGTGCGATAGTGTAAAACACATCCACACAACGTGTCGTACTCATGTTGCACTCTATGTAGTTGATCAATCAACATACCTGCTCCTTGCTACAAGTCCCTGCTCTCTGGTACAACTCTATGTCTGCCACTGCAGTAGCAGCTGCAGGTGCTGCAGTTGCATACTATTTCTACACATGGCGCCGGGGACGTGCCCCTGCATCAGACGCCACTGATGTAGAAACCCACGTCCGTGCCCATCGTGAGCCCAACACATGGATGGAAGCATTGTACTTTTTCGCAGAGGGGCTGCGGTACGTGTGGTAACACCATGAGTTACTCTGCGTACAAGTGGTGCACATACCCATCTTCACAAACCCATCATCCCCCACACAACATCCCTTACACATCATCCCCCACCCATACTTCCCACACAGCTACATGTATGGCGAAACACTAGGCAAATGGCGCACCGCAGATCTCCTCATAGGCCTCGCATACCTCGCACGGCGTGAATCAGATGAGCACCCATGCAGTCATGTGGCACAGAGGGGCACCCCACTAGGGCATGGCATGTCTGTGGCAGAGTGTCAAGCTGCACTTGATGAGATGCGGGTGATACAGAGGTTTATGAAGTACTGTGTGGCGATGCGGGAGCGTCGGGCGGCAGTCAAGCAGCGCATGATGAGCAACATTGGCATTGGTGTGTGTGAGGGTGGGGTGGGGGGTTGTGGTGGTATGTGGTGTGGACCATCTTTGTTGTGGAGAGTACACACAGCCCACAAGTGTATGTGTGTATGCACATACAGCCGACATGTGTATGCACATGCACATTCAGCCCACATTGGTTGATTGTGGGACACACACAAACACACTTACACATCCACATACACACCCACATACACACCCACAAACACGCAGAGCCGAGTGACATTCTCAAAGCTGAACCCAAGGCTGGTGTGTTACGTCCTAGTTATATTATTGTGCGTGATCGCAAGTTGAAGAGCATTGTGCTTGCTGTCAGGTAGGTTGTGTTTTTAGTGTGTATGTGTGTATTGTATGTGTGTGTATTGTATGTGTGTGTATTGTATGTGTGTGTATTGTATGTGTGTGTATTGTATGTGTGTATTGTGTGTGTTTATCATATGTGTGTGTATTGTTGATGATTGACCAACATGCTTTGGTAATTGTTTAACATCAATGCATCTACACCCACTTTTGTTTGCCGACACACCCCCTGTCCCACGCCTACCTCTCACACCCATTTCTCCCCCACCTCTCTCACACCCACCTGTCTCTCCCACACTTCTCTCACAGCCACCCTTCTCCCCCACAATTCTCCCAATTCTCTCACATCCGATTCTCCCACCTCTTCCCCCCCCCCCACTTCTCCACACACAGGGGCACCCACTCTATCAAGGACGCCTTCACCAACCTCACTGGGGCAAGCAAGCCACACCATGTACTGAATGAACAGGGGTTGGTGCTGGGGTATTGTCACTTTGGCATGCTGGCTGCTGCTAGGTGGATCCATAGAGAGGTAGGGATTATTAGAGGGTAGGGAGAGGCATGTGAGAGAGAGGGTGAGAGAGGGTGTGTGGGAGGGTGTCTTTGGGAGAGGGTGAGAGAGGGTGTGAGAGAGGGTGGTGGTGGCTGTGGGGGGGGTTGCATGTGATTGTGTGTGAGAGAGGATGGTTGTGTTGATGTGGTGGGGGGTGCATGTGATTGTGTGTGACATCAGTATGTGTGACACCAGAGCATGCTGCACTCTACCCCAATTTACCAACGTCCCCATCTCCTCTCTATTTTCACACCTGCCTCTGCCCTCTTATTTCCTCACAGGCCACTCCAATGCTGAACAAACACCTGGAAGATCACCCAGGGTATTCTCTGAGGGTGATGGGACACTCCCTTGGTGGTGGTACTGCTGCCCTCCTAGCTATGATGTATGTGTAATGGGGTGTGTGATGGTGTGTTTAGTGGTGTGTTTGGTGATGTATTTGGTGGTGTGTTTGGTGATGTATTTGGTGGTGTGTTTGGTGGTGGATGTGGTGGGTATGTTGAAGTATGTACAGCATGTTGGCTGTTGTTGTATTGTTGTGGGTGCAACATTGAATTTACACCTCACATCCATCAACCACCACAAATACACTACCCTACCCCCCCCCCACACACCCCTACACCCACTCCCCCCCCAAACACACACAGGTTGCGTGAGCAGTACCCAACAGTCACATGCGTCGCCCTGGCCTGCCCTGGCTGCATGACGCTTGAACTGGCACAGAGCTGTGCAGGGTATGTGACCACAGTAGTGAATGGAACAGATCTTGTGCCCACTATGAGCCCTGCTGCTGCTGATGCTCTGAGGGAGGAGGTTATGCAATCTGCTTGGTATGTGGGTTTCGGTGTGGGTGGGTATGTTGGTTTGTGTGTTTGAGTATGGGTGTGTTGGTGAGTGTGGTGCACTGGGGTGTATGGGGTATGTGAATATATGTACTGCTGGTGTGTACACCATCACCACGACAGCATAATCATCACCACATGACACCATCACCACATGACACCATCACCACATGATCACCACCACCACATGACACCATCATCACATGACGCCATCACCACATAATCATCATTATCACAGGTATGAGGCATTTCGTAGCGACCTGCGATCATCCTTTATTGTGAGAGCTGTGGAGGGCAGCTTGAGACATGTCGGTATGTGTCATTATGTGGGTATACCCTGTGCACACATTTGTGGAGTGTAGACACACGTACACGTACACATACACCTCTCCCACCCACCCACAATCATTTCAGGTAGTGCGACTGTGTGGACAGCAAGAGCAACAACTGCGAGTGTTGCTGCATGCTACCAAGCGGCACCCAGGGCCCCTTCCTTTGCCATGTGCTCCCCTGTGGCACCCCCTCGACCCCCCCACACCCGCCGCCCCACCTCCTCCCCCTCCCCCACCCGGGAGGGGGGGGGCGGCGACGAGGGGGGCCCTCGCAGCCGCCGGGGCCACCCAGGGGGCCTGCGGCAGCGCCATGGGGGCGGGGCCGGGGGAGGGGGCCTGCAGGCCCCCTTGTTGGTGCCAGAGGGGCAGGATTGGACTGTTGATGATGCCATGCTGATAGAGGTTGCTCGTGAGTGGGCATCTCGTGTGGATGCACTGGTATGCTTGGGGGTGTGGTTTGTGTGTGCGTATGTATGAGGTGTACATGGGAATTACTGTGAGGTAAAGATGCATTTCTTGTACACAACCACACATGTTCACAATCACACACGTTCACAATCATACAAGCAACCCCCAACACAGGAGTTGCGTGTAGATCAAGCCGCACGCCCCCAAGGTGGTATGGACAGGGGCGACACATCCTCCTCCCACCCCCCCAACCAACACACCACCGATCCACGCGCACCCCAACCCCTCCCACCAGCAAAAACACCGCGGGGTGGTAATTTGTTTACTCGGTGGTGGTTTGGTGCATGTCGCACACAAGGCCCTGGGCGGCTGTCATTGGTGGAGCAGTACGAGCGTCAAATTGAAGAACAGGCATTGGCACATGAGCTGCAACAAGAATGGTGCGTGGTGGGTGAATGTGGTTTGTGTGGGTGTTTGGTTTGTGTATTGCAGTGATTTGTGTGTATATAGGGAGATAGATAGATAGATTAGGTGGCTGGATGCTTTTCTTGGTTGTCCATATAAGCGACATCGCCACAATTACCCAAGTACACAACCCCCCACCACCACCTCACCCCCCCTACACACACACTCAGGGACGCCTCCTTCACCTCACCAGACCCCCCACCCCTCTCTCCATTCAACACAGCCCCCCCACCCCCTTCCCTCTCCATGGACCCCCTCGACCCCCCCGATGAGGACCCCGAGGGGGATTCGTTGACCGAAACGTTGACTGACTTGCACCATCAGCTCAATACAGAGTTGTCCCGTGTACAGGCTGCTGTGACTGAGGAGGAGGCCTGTGAGGATATTGATGATGTGAGGCTGAGTGGGGCAGCAGAGGCGTGTACCCCACATGGGACCAGAGGAACACCTGGTAGGGAGTGTGTGGTTTATTTTTTAAATTGTTTTTTCTTCATTTTTTTTGTGTGTGTTTGTGTGATTGTGTGTGATATTGTGTGTGTGATTGTGGAGGATGATGGATGGTTGGTTTTGCCCTTGAGAATGTGCTGATTGGATATGGTGTGTATCACCATACACACAATCATCAAGCACCCACATGCACAAATACCCACACACATATCCCATTATTATGCACAGATGCAGGTGAAGAGAATGATGATAATGATGATGATGATGAAGCTGGACATAGTTCTGCCAGATCTGCTGCAATGGTACGTTGTATGTTGTGTTTTATATTGTATATATTGTATATTCTGTGTGTGTCAAGGTATATTGTGTGTGTGTTTAAGCTATGTTGTGTGTGTTTATGTGACACACACACTCACACTCACACCACTACAAACACACAAACACAGGCACGACGCAAGACCTACCCAGCAGGTCGCATCCTCCACCTCATACCAGCCTACTTGCTGTTAGGGGAAGAGGCACTGTTTGAGGAATATGGAGGGGGGCCTGGGACTAGGGGGAGCATGCATAGTACTAGTATGACCCACAACACTACTAGTGCTACACACAATAATACTAGTGCTACACACAACACTAGTAGTAGTGCACACCATGCTAGTATTTCACACAACACTGCAGGTGGTTGTGATGGTATACACACCACGACCCGTATTGTTGCTGGTGAGTATGCCGACTACCATGCTGACACTGATCCCACCACCACCACCACCAATACCATGGACGCACACCAGCATGCCAACACCACACCACACAAACACACATCACACACCAGTACAGCACCCACACACCCTCCTGCTATGAGCCCAGCACCAAGCCTTGGTGGTGGGGGCCCTTCACAGACCCTTGGTGGGGGCCCTGCTGGGAGCCCGGCACCCAGTCTTGGTGGGGGTATGCCGTCCCTTGCAGCACACATTGTGGGTAGCCCCCCACGTGTGTTTTCTGGGTCTGTGAGGGGGGGTGGGGGTGGGGGGTTGTTGTCTGATGAGGAAGGGGAGGAGCATGTGTATAGTAGATCAGGCAGCATGCGACCAGAGGCTACCAGTAGCAAGGTGTGTGAGTTGATGGGTTTTGTGTGGTGTGCGTTGATATGCTGTGTTTGTGTGTGTGTGTGTATGCATGTGTACCTATGTTCAAGGGTGTGGGCAAACAGAATACACAACTCCATTGCAATACATGTGCAAGAAGCAATAAACACACGCACACACTCTACAACACACTCTCTCTCTCTCTCACACACACACTCAACAACACACACCCTCTACAACAACACTACAGGCACTGAAAGGCAAGCGTATTCGGTACATGCTGATGGACCGTGTGCCGCATGAGTGCTATGGGCGTATACGTTTGTGTCGAACCATGATACAGGTACATGTGTGTATGGTGGTGTGTGTCTGTCTGTCGTGCCTGTATGTATGCAGTGGTGGGTACATGTGGTGTGTACATGTTGCACATACACATACCACACACACACCACCACGAGCTCATTATGGATACACCCATGCACCCTGCAACCCCATACCCCTGTCATAAAAATCATAATACACAGAAAATCGTAATCCTCCTCCCCCTCTCATTTCCATTTGGCACAGGATCATTTCGTCCCCTGTTATGCAAAAAACATGGAGAGCGCCTTGCACACCCTCATTGAAACATTTGTGTTGCCACAACACTTTGCTGAAGCCCACCTGCAGTCGGAACCTTCCTCTGCACCTGCTCGGGGGGTGTAATGTTTTGTGGTGTGTGTGTGTGTGTGTGTGTGTCAAAGAGAGAGAGAGAGAGAAGAGAGAGAAGAGTGGAGAGGTGACGTGTGATGTTTTTCATGCGCGTGACGTTTGTTTGCGATCACAACGTTTGTGCGTTGTGTACTTGACAAGCAGCATTTGTGTTACGAGTGTGATGCCGATGCAGTGGTGGCACTGCGATGGCGCACACACACACGTATTGATGATATTGGTACCATGCAAACAATTTTGAACGACACTTTCCTCGTCACATTGACTTTTCATGTGCACGTGGGGACCATCCTTGGAACCCATTTACTATTTTCGGTGTGGTTTGTTGCTTGTAAATATATGAAGAAGCAGCAGCAGCACATGTGTGCAAAAATGACAATACACGCTCTCAAGCTGCTGTGTTGCTCAAAACCACCACATCTCAACTGTCAGTCCTGTGTCAATTGCTGGCCCCTACCTGCCAAGCGTCTTTTCCCTCAGCCTCCATCTCCACTCTTGGGCTTTCATCTCTATTTGGCTACAAATCCATTCACCTGGGTCCCTCCATCTCTACAGTGGGTAGCTCCGTCTCAACTTGGGTCCCTCCATCTTTATAGTGGGTCCCTCCATCTCTACCTGGAAAACCCTCCATTTCTACTTAGCCACCTTCATCACGCAGCTGCTTCCACAGGAGCCTGTCCCATACCCTCCCCACGCCCACCACGTCCATACCCACCACTCCCGCCTCGACCTCGTCCATACCCCCCGCGTCCATACCCGCCACGCCCATACCGGCCCCTCCCGCGCCCCCTGCCGCCACGTCCGCGGCCCCTCCACCCATAATGACGCACAGTGTGGGCACCAAATGTTTCTGTATCCAGTGCACGTTGCTCTGCAAGGGATTTCCGTTGGGGTGTGGCTGCTTCATCGTCATGCAGCTTGAGGCGTTCGAGTGCTTCACAAGAGATGGCGTCGAAAAATGCGCCATCTTCTTCCCCACCTGTTGCTGCGGGGGTGCCTGATGTGGGGGCATGCAGCTGTGCCTCTGCTTCCTGTAAGAGTGGGGAGGGTGGATCGGTGTGGTTTTTTTGGGGGGGGGGGTGTTGAGCGGGGGTGAGGGTGGTGGGGGTCACGACTGCCTATGTGATGTGACCGTAATGTGTGTGTCCCCTGATACCCATTATCACACCCATCATGACAACCCACATCATGACAACCCACACCATGACAACCCACACCATAACAACCCATAAAACACACACCAGATTATACAACATCATTGCCCATGTAAAAAACACCCATTGTAGTACACCCCCTTGTATATACAGACCCACATCACTTCAGATCATGACATCCTCTCACATGTGTAAAAGACAGACCTTGAGAGCCTCCTCTTTGTTAAACTTGGCCATGGATGCCTCAAAGTCAAACTCCTCAGGTGGCAAATCCACAGGGGGCATGGTGTGATGGTGATGATGATGGCGACCACGACCACCACGACCACCTTCACCACGACCACCACGACCACCCCGGCCTTCACCTCGACCACCTCTGCCACCATACCCATTGGCATGCACGGGTGTTGCTTGTTGTTGTTGGGGGGGGGCCTGTTCGCTGCGTTGTGTGCGAGTGAGGGTGACGGTGGGTGCGGGGCCTG
>VFQP010002915.1_pt1 | contig 18262 bp, 20 predicted proteins | sample 3512351 | NCBI WGS metagenome assembly VFQP01 (sample SAMN10412372, study PRJNA504923) | tailings metagenome | isolation source: Relicate 1 Philex TSF1 revegetated site | place: Philippines: Tuba, Benguet | collected 2017-08-29
TGGCGGCGCTGGCGCAGCAAAAGGCGGCCAAGCGGCTGCGCGCCATCCCGCACCTGCACGGCAGCAAGGGCGGCGACCCTGGCAAGGCGGGCGGCGGCGGCGGCAACAGGGCCAGCAGCAACGGCGCGGCGGCGGCCGGGGGCCACAAGCGGGTGGCGCTGATGGCGTCCAACAGCAACGTGGAGGCCGCCGTGCAGGTGCGGTGCACGCCTGAGCAGGGCCCACAGCGCGGCGCAGCAAGGAGGCGCGGTGGTGCTGTGCACCTTGCTTGTTGCGGGGATGTCTCCTCGCCTCTGGAGGGTCAGTCAGCGGAGCGTCTGCAGCGTGCGGCTCAAGGGGTGGGCCAGGGGACCTGCGCAGCTTCAGCACTGGCTGGCACGTGGGGCGGGCTCGCGCCGTCCATCGGCGTCCGATCCTCGCCGCCTAGCGCAACCCACGCGTCGCTGCTTGGCCTCGTGTCCCGCAGGGCGGCCCGAGGCTGATTGCGCACTGCCTGGACCTGCTGGACGCGGCGGCGCATGCGCGGGGCCTGCAGCACGGCGCGCAGCCCGACGCCGCGCGCGTGGGCGTCACGGTCATCAGCGGCTTCCTGGGCGCCGGCAAGACCACGCTGCTGTCCCGTTTGCTCGCCGAGGGCCCCGCCGCGCTCGGGGCGCCCGCCGGCAGCAACGGCAAGCTCAGCAACGGCGGCGGCGCGGAGGCCAAGCCGCTCAGGTGCGCCTGCTGGGTGTGGGCGGCTCGCGGGCGGCGGCGCGGGGACGCAGGGACGTGCGTCCCTCGGCGCAGGCAGATGGCGTTGCAAAGGCGCCCTGGGCCGCAACCAGTGTGTGCGTGTGCGTGCGTGCGTGTTTGTGTGGCACGCGCAGGTTTGGCGTGGTGGTGAACGACATGGCGGCGGTCAACATTGACGGCATTTTGCTGCACGACACGAGCGCCTCGACGCACGCGCTCGAGCACATGGTGGCCACCAACGCCAACGCCGCCGCCGCCGTGGGCAGCAGCGGCGCGCACGGCGACGGGGGGGAGGCGCCGCTCAACGTGAGCGCGGCGGCGCGACGCGCCGCTCTCGCTAGGGGGGAGGGGGGCGGTGCGGTCGTGCTTTGTGCGAGGGTGGGCTTCCGGCGGGCTGGTCGCCGTACCTTGGGGATGGTCGGGGGCGCGGGCGCGGGCGCCATGTGGTGTGCGGCGTGTCGCGCCGGGCATGGGCGCCGTGCCTTGGGGATGAGGACGGTGTCTCCAGACGTGATGGTGAGCGGCGTGTTGCGGCGCAGGGCAAGGCGGCGGTGGGGCGCAAGCGCGACCACGCCACCATGCAGGGCGCGGCGCCCGGCGGCGGCGAGGCGCAGGAGTTGGACGCCGTGGACCACCTGGTGGAGCTGTCCAACGGGTGCATCTGCTGCGGGCTCAAGGGAGACATGCTGCTGGTGCGCAACAGCACGCATGGGTGGGCCAGGGGGATTGCGCTCAGCCAACGAGACTGCTCCACCCGCCCCCTGGCCCCCGCGCTGATGTCACGAGGCATTGCTAGCTGCTCGCTGCTCGGCATGCCCCGCTGCCCCTCAGCCTCAGCCCCGATTGCTCCACGCAACCGGGTGCACCACGCAAGTCCACCGCGCTGTTTGCTTGCTTGCTCGTTCGCAGGCCGTGAGCCAGCTGCTGGCCACGGCGCCCGACATCAACTACCTGGTGATTGAGTCGACGGGCGTGGGGCAGCCCATGCCCATCGCCGCCGCCTTCTCCAGCCCCGACCACCGCGGCCGCACGCTGCTGGTGCGCGCCCCGCTCGCGTCGCACGCACACGCCCGCTGTGGGAGGCGCACTGGCTGGCTTTCAGCCTCACTGGGCCTCGGCGCAGCGCGCGGCCAACGCCCCGACCTCTCGCGTTCCGCTGACGCGTGGCCCGGGAGGCGATCACACCTGCCCCGGCTCAGCGTGCGCCCCATCTTGCGGCCTCTTTCACCCCACCTCCGCTGCTCGTGCCGCACCTTACGTTCCTGGGCGTTGCGTCGCCCGATGTGCAAACGCGCGCAGGACTACGTGCGGCTTGACTGCCTCGTCACGGTGGTGGACACGCCGCGCTTCCAGGCGCACCTCCGGTCCTCGCACGTGCCCACCGTGGCGTCGGACCTGGCGCTCGCCGCCGCCACGGGCGGGCCCGCCGCGCCGGCGGCGGCAGGCAACGGCGGCGGGGGCGGGGCGGCGGACGGCCAGGCCGAGGCCATGCTGGTGGAGGAGGAGGACCGCCGGCCGCTGGCCGAGCTGCTGGCTGAGCAGGTGTGTTGTCTGGTGGGCTTGGCATTTGATATGGAAGGGGCTGCCAGAGGGTGCCGCCATCCCTTGGCCGAGCTGCTGGCTGGGAAGGTGTGGTTCGTGTCAGGATGTGCATCTGTTGGGGCACCTCGGCGGGTTCGCAGCCCAGCCACGGGGCGTGCCAGAGGAGGTGGGAGGCGCACCTCCACACGCTGCTGCGTGCTTGCTTGCATCATGCCCCCCCAGGTGGAGTTTGCCGACGTGGTGCTGCTCAACAAGGCAGAAATGTGCGGCGGCGGCGACGGCCACCACGCGCTGGTGCTGCTCCCCGGCGCCAGCGGCGGCGACGACGCGGGCAGCGCCGCGGCGGCCAAGGAGGAGGGCGAGGCAGCGGGCCGCATTGAGGCGTCGCCGCTGCTGCGCCAGGCGGCGGACGTGGTGCGGGGGCTCAACCCGCGCGCGCGCGTCGTCGCCACGCGCTTCTGCGAGTGCGACCTGGCCGAGGTCATCAACACGCACCGGTGAGCGCCCACGCACGCCTTTTTCGCGCCGCCCGCAGCCGTTGGCGGCGCGCAGGCCTTTGCGCGCACACCGTGGTGTTGCGCTGCGCCCAAAGTCGGTGGCCCAAGTCGCTGCGCGTCCGGGGCGTGTTCTTGCGCGTTCCCTTGGCGTGCAGGTTTGACTTTGGCGCCGTGAGCCAGGGCGCGCGGTGGCAGCACGAGCTGCTGGGCGCCATGGACGCCTCGGCCGCCGCCAACCGCAACCACATCCACGAGACCGAGGTGCGCCGCGCTCCTGCCTCCTTTCGGGCCCACCAGGGTGCACGCAGCCCCGCCTCGCGCTCCCCGCACACCCTGCCGCGCGCTCGCTCGCGCGCTTCCTGCCCCCGCCACGACGGCGCTCTGCTTGCTGCGGCTCTTGCGGCGTCGTGGTGCCCCGACTCGCCAGTGATGGAGTGAGTGCTTGTGCTTGAATTTCAACTGCAGATCTACGGGATCAACTCGCTGGTCTACACGGCGCGCCGGCCCTTCCACCCGGGTCGTTTGCTGACGTGGCTCACCCGGGGCTTTGAGGCGTCCATGCGGACCGAGCCCCTGCCCGCCAGCACCGCCGCCGCCACGGCGTTTGCCGCCGCCGCCGGCGTGCCGGCGGTGGCGGCGGGAGCGGGCGATGCGGGCGGCCTGCCGGCGGCGGCGCTGCCCCCGCAGCTGCTGCGCTCCAAGGGCTTCTTTTGGCTCGCCAGCTGCCCGCGGGTGAGTGCGCGGGATCCCGGCCTGCCGCTTTTCCGCACGTCTGGCTGAGCCTCCGTGGGAGATGGGAGTCGGGCGTGCGCTGCGACGGACGGACGGAGGCATGCCGGCGTGCGACTCGCACGACGCGCTTGCGCGAGCGCGTGTGTGAATCGTTGGATCGACGTGTGCTTTGGCATGTCGGCAGGGCCGGGGCACAGCTCCCGTGCGTACCAGGCGCTTCGCAGCGCACAGGCACGCGAGCGACGCTTGTGCGCGTGCGCAATTGCAGGTGTGCTGGGAGTGGTCCACGGCGGGCTCCGCATCGCGCATGAGCCCGTACGGCGAGTGGGTGGCGGGCAAGGTGCCGCGGCGCTGCTGGCCCGACGAGGGCCGGCGCGCCGACTGGGACGCCGACTGGGGCGACCGCGGCACCAGCCTCGTCTTCATCATGCACGGCTCGGCAGGTGAGCAGCAACGACGACGAGCGCGAACCGGCCCCCCTCCTGACCGTCATGCCTCACGGACGCGCGCGCGAGGGTGCTGGGTTGCCGCTGTTCCGCGCGCTTGGCGTGGCTCACGCTTGCCTCGAGAGCACGACCTGTCGCGCTCTCGTGCGTGCAGAGCTGGGCCTGATCAAGGTGGGACTGGACGCCTGCCTACTCACCGACGAGGAGCTGGCCTTCCCTCCCGCCGCCGGCACCAACGCGGCTGCGGACGCGAAGGACGTGCAGCAGGGCGGCGGCGAGGACGGCGAGGACGGCGAGGAGGAGGAGGAGGAGGAGAGCGAGGACAGCAAGTGGTCGCGGCGCGAGGAGGCGTGGGCGCAGCTGCCCGGCGCTCAGGCCTGGGCGTCGCTGCTCGACGCCTGATCAGGCGTCCGACCCCACAAACTAACGCCCCGGCGCTCCACTGCACAGCGGCGGCGACGCGTGTTTCGTCGGCGTCCCGATTCGCACGCGCCACCTTTTGTCTTCTTCCAGAGCACACAGAGGGCGGTGCAGCAGGCCGAGCGAGGCAAGAGGTGTTGACCCGCTCCCCCGCGCGGCGCGTCGGAGGAGGCTGGGCCGTCGGCCACGGCCTCGACAGTCTTTTGAGGCGGGGCCACAGGGTCAAGCGAAATGTGAGCGCCCTCAGGAGAGCCCGCGTCACCGCGTCACGGTTTGGCTGGGTGGGGCGTGGGCGGCGGCGCCGCTTACGCACTGCTGGGGGCCGGTGGCGGCGCTGCCGCCCTCCAGCGGCGGCGCAACGCTGCCGGCCCCGCTGGGATTGGAGTCAGGGGGAAGTGGGCGCTGGGCCAATGACACCGAGCTTGCAGAAGAACTGAATGAAGCACCTGGAGCCCCACCGGACAGCACGGCCTGGCAGACTGCATTTCCTTAGGGAGAGGGACGGAGGGATCGGGTTTGGCAGGGGGCCGTCGCGCGGCCGCCTGCCGTGAGAGAGAGGCCCCCATTTCTGCGCACCTTTTGTGTCGTTGGTCGTTCTTGGCGGGAGGGCAGGGAGGTCAGGGAGAGAACCCAACACGCAGAGTGTGTGTGGAGAGGGCCCCGAGCTTGGAAGGCATGTGGCGTCCGCATGTGCGTGTGCGTGTGTGTCGGCGTGAGAGAGGGGGGCGGCACAGCCTTGGGAAACGGCAGGGGCGTGCTGTGGCGGCACGAGGACGTGGCGGGTGGCGTGCGCTGGACCTCTTTGCATTTTCATGGGCCCCCTTTTTCACCAGTCTCAGTCCCTGCACTGTGACCGATCGAGCTGCGCGGCACTCAGAGGCCGGGCGCTGTGCGTTTTGCGGGCGCGGGTGTGCGGGCCGCAGCAAGCGCACTGACCGCCCGTGCTCGCCTCGCCGCGCGTGCGGCAACAGCAAGGCACGTGGTGCCCTTTCCCCAGACCAACCGACTCTTGCGACTCTTTGGAACCTGGCGGGTGGTGTTCACGGGGCAACTTTCCCTTGCCGGTCGGTGGTGGTGGTGGTGGCGGTGGCGCCTTTGGGGCGGTGGGTGCGCGTTGATGGGGGCGGCAGTGAGCAGCAGGTCCTCCTGCTCAGACTGCGCGCCTGACGACTTGACCTCTTTTGCTGCTCTGTCGGTAGTCCACGGCTGGCGTGCGCATGCGGCCCTCTCTCGCCACACGTTTTGCACGCCGGGGTGTTGTCGCAGGCGCTATTGCACCTGGCCAGGACCCGCCGGCCAGCCAAGGAGCCCTCCCTCTTGCTCCCTTTTGCAGTCCATGTGGCGTGTGTCGCCCTCCCTTGACCGCCCTCTGCCTCTCTCGGCCTCACAGCCCTCGCGTGCGTGGCCGTGTGCGGCCCGCCGTCGCGTGTGGGCAGGGCGTGGCAGGCGCAGTGCGGACTTGGGAGCGGGAGACGGTGGACGGTGTCGACGGGGCGCGGGCGCGGGGCCGAGCACCACCCCAAGGTGCTCTCTCTCCCTCTCTCTCTCTCTCTTGGCTTTCTTCCATCACGGTGATGATCGCTTTTGGTTGACGGTGACGGAAGAAGATCCACAGTGCATTTTGGAGAGAGGGAGAGGGAGCAGCTTGGGGTCGCCCACCCCCCATACAGGAACCAACGGCCACCGCGAGCAGCAATGACGCACGCGTGCCCCCTTTGGCCCCCACTGGGCAAGCCGCACGACCCCCACGAATGCATGCATGCGCCCCACATAACGTGACAACATGATGATGACCATGGTGCCGGCGCAAGATGGACACACATGCACACGACTAACAGCTCGATTGGGTTTGGTGGGAGGGCAGATGGGGCGGCGTGCCGGCACCGCCTCGTGTGCGGGAGGCGTGCGGCTGCTCTAGTGCTGCAGCACTTTGCTTGGCATGGCACGGCAGACGCCGTGGTTGGATGGTGGCTTTTTGCGGCGAGGGGCAATGCCAAGTTTGGGCGACGCCTCCCCCAACGCGTTTGACGCAACACGAAGCTCCTCCTGCAGTGACAATAAAGGCTGTGTTCTGCTGGCCCTCCCCCCCCCTCCCCCCCTCTTGATGAGCACGCGCGTCGGAGCATCCTCTGCGATGCGCACCCCCGCACACGCCGCCCCCAGCCTGTTCCTCGATGCCTGTGCTCTCTGCGCACCCTTCTACCTCTTCCTCGCTCGACTGCAACTCTTCTCCCTTCTGGAAGCCGCGCTCCACAGGCTCAGCACGTGGGTCGTTCCCAAAGGGTCAGGAGGCGGGCGGGCCATCGCGCGCCACAATTCCCGAGCAGCACCATCACCGAACACTAGAACAGCGAGGAGACATGGCGCCCGTGGACGTGAAGAAGCCGACGCTCGTCAAGATCGACCCGACGCTGCCGGGGTCTGAGCAGCCCACGCCCCTGCACAACAGATGGCACCCCGACATCCCGCCGGTGCGATCGCGCGATGCAGGTGTCGCCATCGCGCGCACCGGGCTCGGTGTTCTGTGGGCGTGCAGGGTGGACTCCCCCCGTTGATGGGTATGGGAGGTACAGCACCATCGCGCGCGCCATCGCGCTTCGCAAGCAAAGCAGCAGGCGTGCTTCCAGCTGCGGCGATGGAGCCATCGTGGGGCATCAGCTGCTGCTGCACCTCTGGGTTTTCCACAGGCCAGGGAGCTGCGGGCGCGCACGCGGCGAGATGGCGCGCAGGCGTGCTGCTCGCTCGCAGGTGGCCACTGCCACGGCGGGCAGCGTGTTCCGCATTGAGACGATGGAGTGGACCGGTGGCCAGATTCAGAACAATGACAGCGCCGACGACGTCAAGTGAGGGTCCTGAGGAGCGCGCGATGCCGACCGTGCACGTACAGTCTGGTCCACTGGACCCGGCGCTCAAGACGTGCCTGTCATGCACACCAACGCGCACGGCGCAGGAACGTGGACCTGAGCGTCTGCCACCACCTGTCGGGCCCCATCCGGGTGAGTCGAGCGGCTCGCGCCTATGTGCGATGCGTCATCGACGGTACAAAAGCGCCTCTCTCAAGAATGAGCACACCACCCCCGTCGCAGAGCACACACAGACGCAAGCGCCACATGGAGTGCATCAGTGGATCATCTCTGCGCGTGCCACGCTGGCGGTTGCTCAACTGCAGGTGGTGGACAAGGAGGACAAGCCCGCCATGCCCGGCGACCTCCTGGTGGTGGAGATTTGCAACCTCGGCCCGCTCGAGGGCTACGAGTGAGTGCGCACGGGCCGCTTTGCCCTCTCAGGGCAGCACCAGCGTCACGTGGGGCACGGCTGGCTCAAGTGACGCGCTCACTCAGCACGCAGTGCAGTCCATTGGAGGCAGGCAAGGGGCTCTTGCGCCGTTGCCTGGAGATGATGGCGCAGGTGGGGTTACTGCGGCACGTTTGACCGCGACAACGGCGGCGGCTTCCTGACGGACCACTTCCCCGGCGCCACCAAGGCCATCTGGGACTTTGAGGGCATCTTTGCCAGCAGCCGCCACATCCCCGGCGTGCGCTTCGCTGGCATCATCCACCCCGGCCTCATTGGTGAGCGAGCGAGGGAGCTGGTGCCAGGGACTTGCGCGGGGGCAGGTGCGCCGGCACCCAGCTGTCGATTGGCTGCTCGGTGCGCACACCGCGGGATGACGAAGTCAAACTGTTGGGCAGGACGCCGCCGCCGCTCAGGAGCCAGGGATTTGTGGCGCTCCCTGTGGCTCACGCAACACGACCACCTGTGCACATGCGTATGCGCAGGCACGGCGCCCAGCCACGAGCTGCTCGAGATCTGGAACACGCGCGAGAGTTCGCTGGTGGAGGCTGGCGAGAACTCGCTGACGCTCGGCGGCATCCTGCACACGCGCCCCCTGGGTGAGTGAGGCGTGAGGCGAGCTACGCCGTACCGTGCGGCGCACGCAGCGTCACCTTGACCAGCTGCAAGCTTTTCGTGCGGGAGGGATGCAATGGGGCGCCGTCCTTGAGCCTTGGCCGCCAGTGTTCAAGGGAGGTCTGACTGGTGTGGTCGTGCCTGTGCGGTGTGCGTGCAGCGCTGCTGCCGGAGGTCAAGGGCGCGGTGCTGGGCTCGGTGGCGCGCGACAGCCCCGAGTGGGCGCGCATCGCCGCCTCTGGCGCCCGCACCATTCCCGGTGAGCGCGCCCACATGATTGGGGCACATACCGCCCCCACGCCCCCGCGCGCTGCAGCCCTGTTTTGCGAGCGTGCGTCTGTGCGTGGGCCGCGCTGCGCCCGCAGGCCGCGAGAACGGCGGCAACTGCGACATCAAGAACCTGTCGCGCGGCTGCAAGGTCTACTTCCCCGTCTTTGTGGAGGGCGCCAACCTGAGCGTCGGTGCGTTGCTGGCGTCGGGTGCGAGGCGCCTGCGTGTTTGCAGCGGCTTTTGGGCTGACGATGTGCCCCTCTTGTGCGCCCGCGCCCCACAGGCGACATGCACTTCTCGCAGGGCGACGGAGAGGTGAGCTCTTGGGTGCTCTTGCGTCGGTAACACGCGCGCTGCTGCCGCGGCAGCACAGCTGAACCGCGCGTGCTGAGCGTGCTGCCACCCACAGGTGTCCTTCTGCGGCGCCATCGAGATGCACGGCTTCCTGGTGAGCAGATTGCTAGCGGTCCCGGGGTGACTCGACCTGTACCCACTTGTGTGAGAGGTGCGGCAATCACTTGGCTGCGTGCGCAACAAGCGCGCCACCGCTGCTGCCCTCCCGTCCCTCAGGACCTCAAGTGCTCCATCATCCGCGGCGGCATGGAGCGCTACCTGTCGCCCATGGGCCCCAGCAAGCTCAACGTCAACCCCATCTTTGAGATTGGGCCGCTGGAGCCCCGCTACTCCGAGTGGTGAGCGCCTCTTTTTAGTTTGGCGCGCCTCGGCTGCGCGCGTAACGCCCCGGGCAACAGAGCTGATGTGTGTGTGCGTCCTCGTGTTCACGCGGTGTCTTGTTGCAGGCTGGTGTTTGAGGGCATCAGCGTGGATGAGACGGGCAAGCAGCACTACCTGGACGCCAGGTGAGCCGCCGGCAGCCTTTGCTGAGGGACCGGGGGCCCACGGCTTGAGCCTTGGTGGCACCCGGTGGTGCTGAGTGCACCTGCTAGCACGCACAGCTTGCGAATCTGAACGCTGCTTTTGGCTGCCTCCCCTCCTCGCAGCGTGGCGTACAAGCGCGCCGTGCTCAACGCCATCGACTACATCTCCCGCGTCGGCGGCTACACCAAGGAGCAGGTGAGCGGTTGCCGGCTCGCCAGACGCGTAATGGGCGACGCTTGGCGGCGTGCTGAGGCGTGCTGCGCGCTGCGTGCTGCGGCAGGTGTACCTGCTGCTGTCCTGCTGCCCGTGCGAGGGGCGCATCAGCGGCATCGTGGACGTGCCCAACGCCTGCTGCACGCTGGCCGTCCCACTGGCCATCTTTGACCGCGACCTGCGCCCCAAGGCCAGCGACGACGGCGTGCCGCCGCAGGGCGTGGCGCTGGAGATTCGGGGCGACGTGGCCCGCGCGCCCTACACGGGCTCGCTGCCCATCACGGTCAACATGTGTATGTGCGGCGCCAGCCACTGAGGAGGGCGCGCGCCGCCGCCGCTGTACACGATGTACGACCTGCCCGCCCCATCTCACTGTTTGATTGCCGAGACGTATTCTATTTGCAAAGCACCTGCGGGCCGCGTGGTTGGGTTGGCTGCGTGCCCAGGCCCTGCCCTGCTCTCACGCGTGCGGCACCCCCGCCCTCACGCGTGGTGCTGCGCGTGCTGCAAAACCCAGCGCAGAGCACACGCGCAGCACAAGCAGAAGACACAGCGCACTCACAACAGCAACTCACACGCCGAAGAGAGAGGAGCCTCCCAGCAGCAAAGGCAGGGAACTGGCAGGGCGCAAGAGCAAGTGGTCCTACCTGCAGGCGGGCGTCGCGGACACAATGGGCTCAGACGACGCGATCGGCAAGGTCCGCGACCCCCTCGTGGCGCTGGTTCGATGGATCAAGTCGCGGAGCCCCAGGGAGAAGTCCATCCTGCTCGCGGGGGCAGGCATCGTGGTGAGTGCTGGCGGGGGCGCGGGGCAGCAACGCAAGCGTGCCGGGGTGCACGCGCGCTCTGCTCTCGCGCGCTCTGCTCTCGGGCCTCTGGGGGGTTGTTGGTCCGAGAGATCTTCAGCGGGCACGGCTTGGGGCACGGCAGAGGAGGAGCAGTGCTCTGGGCGCGCAGTGGGATCAGGCCTGGCGTGCACGAGCACAGCGCTCAGTTCCGGCCACCTACGTGGAGAGCTGGCCGGACCTGGACGCCTGGGGCGACGTGTCCGCGCCTGGTGCTCGCTCGCTGTCGCCCGCCCCGCGCAGCTGCTGCTCATCCTGTGGCGCACCATCACGGATCACGACACGCTCTTCATCTTGGCGGAGGCCATCCACTTCATCGGCATCGGCGTGCTGGCGTACAAGCTCCAGCGCAAGAAGTCAGTTGCAGGTCCGTCAGGACACGGCCGCAGAGCAGCACCTGCAGCACCTTCAGCCGCTGCATGACAGCTGCGTGCGCGTGTGCCCCATGCGGTGCCGATCGCCGCCGGGAGCTGCGGCACCGCGAGCGAGCACCCCGCTGTGCGCGCCCCCCCGCGCCTGCTGGCGCCTCTGCGCGCAGGCCTCTCATTGCAGACGCAGATCCTCACGGGCGCCTTCCTCAGCATCCGCCTCCTCTGCAGGTGCGCGCGTGACTGCGCACCCTCCCGCTGCGCCCTGCGTCCCGGGGCGGTGCCGGCGGCGCCGTCCTTGGCTCCTGCCGCCACCCACGCGGAATGCCCAGCAGCAACAGACCCAGGCAGGCCCAGCAAGGCTTGCACACGTGCTGGGTGTGAGATGCGCCTCGCAGCAGAAGCGCTTGCCTCACCTGTCGCTGTCCGTTTGCGTTGGCCGTGCCTGCCGCAGCTTCCTCATGGAGTACGACATCCACACCTTGCTTGACGGGCTCACGCTGCTGGCCACGGGCATCGTGATTGCGTGCATGACGCTGCACGAAATGAAGAGCTCGTACCAAAAGGACCAGGACCGCATGCTGTGGTACTTTGTGGTGCGTGAGGGAGGGCACTACGGGGGGCCAGAGAGGGTGTGCGTGGGCGCACGGGGGAGGGCGCAAGCTGCAGCGGCGCTGGAGCGGGGGCGGCTGATCGCTGAGGGTGGCCACGGCGGCAGGCGGGAGCAGGGCGTGCAGCGGCCCGGGTGTTGGGGAGCACGGCGGCAGCACCATGAGAGGGCCGGACGTGACCAGGCGAGCGTCACTGCCAAGGTTCTCACGGGTTGTTGTTGTGTCTGGTGGTTGCCTGGCGCAGGCCATCCCCTGCATGGTGCTGGCGGTGTTTGCGCACCCCAAGACCTCGCACGCCTTCCCCCTGCGGGTGAGCGCAAGACCGAGGCGGGCGGGCAGGCGTGCGGGCAGCGGGGCGGTGCACAGCGCGGGCCCATGTCCACGCAGGCATGCCAGGGGGCGAGAGCGGTGGTGCCAGCGGTGGTGCCAGCGCTGGGGCGGAACAGCAGAGGAAAGAGAGCGTGCAGAGGCCACCGGCATCACCAGTGCCATGCTACCGTGCCGCTGGCGGTGTGCCTTTCGTGCAGGTGCTGTGGGCGTTCTGCGTGTACCTGGAGGCAGTGTCCGTGCTGCCCCAGCTGCGCATGATGCAAAAGGCAAAGGTGCGCACGCGCCCCGTGAAAGCGTGGGTGCCTCTGAGCGTCGTCACTGGCTCCTCCACCCGGATGGCGCAGGCGTGGCAGGAGAAGCCCACGGTGCTTTCCCGTGCACGCTGCTCGCGTGATGGGTTGTGTCCTGGGCAGGTGGTGGAGCGCTTCACGGCGCACTACGTCTTCGCGCTGGGCATGTCGCGCTTCCTCTCGTGCGCGCACTGGATCCTCCAGGTGCGAGCGGGGGAGAGGGCCAAGGCGCCTGGAGGCGTGCTTGCGGAGGCCAGGTGCAGCGTCGGAAGGTTTGGACTAGCTCCATCGTTGCGAGGGAGGTGACCACTTGTGTGCGGTGTACGGACGTGCACGTGCCGTGTGCTCCTCTGCAGTTGCTGGAGGGCAACAAGTACCTGCTGCAGGCCTTGGGCTCTGGCATCTGGCCCGTCATGGTGCTCGTCAGCGAGATTGTGCAGACCTTCATCCTCGCAGACTTCTGGTGAGCGATCGCGGGGCCCGCGGGGCGCGCGCTCAGCTTGTGCACAAGGACGCACGCGCTGACGTGAGGCCCTGGCACATTTGTGTCGTTGCTGCTCGCAGCTACCACTATGTCAAGTCGTACGCGGAAGGCACGGGCATCGTCAGGCTCCCTGCCGGCATTGTCTGAGCAGCCGAGGCGCAGCGGGGTGGGGCGAACCTGTAGAGAGCTCTCAGTCGCCCGGCCATCGCCAAGCGTTGTGCTGTGACATTCGTGTGCGCCACGTTGGGACGCTTCCTGCAACGAGTTCCCTGCATCCTTTTTCGATGGCGCCGGTGGTGGCCGGCAGTTTGCGCATGAGAGCCTGCGCAGCGTCAGCAATCATCAGCGATCGCGTGTCAGAGAGCAGCAGCCTTCACAGCTCTCACGAGTGAACACACGCAGCGACGGCCCCGCCAGACCGTCCCCTCTACTGCGGTGCGTGGCGCTCGTGCCGTGGGCAAGCCAGGGGCCCAGCCGGCCAGGACTACCCTCATCGGCAGGCTGGCAGGAGCATTCAGCTGCATGCAAGCCTTCTCCGGTGCCTGCGCGGCTCGCTGTGGGAGATTGACTGACTCGGCTGCCTTTGGCGCGCCTCTCTCTTTCTCCTGTGCTCGCGGCCGCGCGCAGGCAACTACGAGTACGAGTGAGTCGCTGCAGCTGCTGCACCTTCGCACGTGTGGCTGCCCGTCGCGTGGCTCTGCGGCGCCGGGCTGGGGCACTGCGATCCCGCGCGCAGCGCCCCACCTGTCCCGCCTCGCCGTCGCCCCTTGATCGCAGGATGCCCGAGCTCGAGATCCGTCGCATCTTCGAAGAATACGGTGAGGCGCGGTGAGGCGCACGGGGCGGACGGCACTGCCTGCTCGGCGCCCCCACACGGCGACCCACAACATGTCGCCGTGCGGCGCTGCTCTCTGGTCCTGGCGCACGCAGGCACCGTGGACCGCATCGACATGAAGACGTGAGTGCCACGCTGCAGAGGCGCATGGTCGCACCGCCCGCATGTGTTGACGTCCCGCCCGCCAGCCGTAGCGGCGTGCGTCACTCACATGACTGTGCTCTGCTATTCCTGCGTGGCCCATGCGCAGGGGGTGCGTGCGGCAACGGCCCGGTTGACAGAGGCCATCGAGGATGACCACATCGCGTTGAGGCCACCAGACAGCACCCGCGGCGCCGGCGCCCCGGACGGCATTTCCCGACGAAACGAGGCACCAACAGGCGGCCAGAGCGGGGCCCTGCTGCCGCCGGCCGGCCTCATTAGACATCCCTGACCTGCCTGGCACACGCGCCTCCTCCCACCATCGCCGCGCCCGGCACGCCAGTCCGCACTGTCACGCCCCGCCGGCGCCAGGCGGCCTCGCTCACCGGGCCCACCCAAAAGCCCTACACTAGCCGCCCATGCGTTTTCGCAAGCCGACGCGCCGGCCAGCAGCTACCTGTGGGACACCCCGTCCGGCCCTTCTTGACTGCCCGCCATCCGCACACACCGCCTCCTCCCGCCTGATGATCATCCACTGCGCGACGGCGAGAGCGTCCACGCGTGACTCGCCCGTGCCGTGCGGCCCTGCCATCACCAACACCAACGCACCAGAGGCCTGCGACCGTCCGCAAGGGTCACCGCTCGCGCCTGCCGCCTCGCAACCACCGCACCGCCGCAACGAGTTTTACGCGCTGCCCCGACGCCTGCCGCGGCCCCTGGGGGGCCATAGCGGCGCCGTCCGTCCTGACGGTTTGCTGTCCGTCCTGACAGTTTGCCCACGCAACAACAGGTAACGTGCGGCGCGCGCAGGCCCATTGCGCGCGCTGCTTGGTCGCGCGCCCCCGCCTCGCGCCTGTGGCCGCCGCCATGACGTTGATGCTACCTGCCCTGTCCTGCTAGTGCTTGGGCCTCTGCGAGGAAGCGGCGAGCGCGCAGCCTCTGACCTCGGCCCCTCCCTTGCCTCTCGCCCTCTCCGGCCTCCCCACCCCGACCATGCGCACGCCCTCATGCAGGTTCTGCTTTGTCTACATGTCGGACGAGCGCGACGCCGAGCGCGCCTGCCGCAAGCTCAACGGCCTCGAGGTGGGACGCCGCCGCCGCCCGCTCAACGTGCAGTGGGCAAAGGTGAGCGCGCCGGCGCCCACACCCGCCCGCCCACGCACCAAACTATTGCTGCGCTTTTGTGTGTGTGTGTGTGTGGCTCTTCTGCTCTCGCTGTGGAGGCGCCCTGACGTGCGTGTGGCCGAGTGGCTGCTGCGCGCCGCGCAGACCAAGGACGCCGACCGCAAGCGCGACACGCGCCCGTCGAGCACGCTCTTTGTGGTCAACTTTGACACGGCGCGCACGCGCGAGCGCGACCTCGAGCGCCACTTCGAGCAGTACGGTGCGTCCGCATGCCCGCAGGGGCTGCGAGCATTGGGGCGGAGCGCTCGCCGGCGCCGCTCGCGCGCCGCCACGTCACGTCGTGCGCGTCTGCCTCGTCGTCACGCCGCTGCCCGCAGGCCGCATCAAGCGCGTGGAGATCAAAAAGGTGCGCCTCACGTCCCCTCGCGCCCACTGGCCCCTCGCGCTTTGCCCCGTGTCTGTCTCCTCTCTTCCCCCGCGCGATGGAAGCGAGAGCGCTGGCGGCTCACGCGTGCGCTTGCGTGCGTGCGGGTGCTGTGCGTGCTGTGCGCGCAGGCCTACGCCTTCATTCAGTTTGAGCGCGTGGAGGACGCCAAGTACGCGCTGGAGAAGACGCACCTGACCATGATTGACGGGCGCACCGTCACGGTGAGAACGCTGGGTCAGCCGAGGGTCGGCGTTGCCTCCCAGCCAGATCGCTTCCTGCACGACCGCGCCCGTGTGGCGCCCATCTGACTGAACTGAACTCTTTGCCTGTGCTGCGCCTGGCTTGTGCGTGCCCCCTGCAGGTCGAGTACGTGCAGAACGAGGACCCGACGTCGGCCAAGGAGCGGGGCTTCCCCGACGAGCGCGCCGGCGGCGACCGGGACCGCGACCGCGACTACGGCCGCGGCGGCGGCGGCGGCGGCCGCGAGCGCGACTACGACAGGGACCGCGACACGCGCCGGCGCAGCCCCAGCCGCAGCCGCAGCCCCGTGCGGCGCGGGCGGTCGCGCAGCCGCAGCCGCAGCCCCAGGAGGGACCGCAGCTACAGCCGTTGAGCGCGTGCCGCCTGCGGGGGATCGGGCGTGCGCTGCTGTGGGCTGCAGGCGTGGACCTTTCTCAACGCGATGCGGAATTGTGCTGACGACGCTCTGCTACCCTTTTTGACTGCAACACGACGAGAAGAGCCTGCGATAAAGGTGTGGATGCTGCCGTCACGTTCGTGGCTCAACAGCAACGCCTTGCCAAACACTTCTCAACACCAAACACGCAAGAGGTGGGCAGCAAGGATTCAAAGCGCCAGCGGCACCACCGCAACAGCGGCGCATCGACCACTACAGGGGCCTCATCCACCCAAACATCGAGGGCGCCGAGTGGCGGTTGCTATGCTCTGCCTCGAGCGTCACCAAGCCCTGCCCGCCGCCGGCCGCCAGCGCGCCGCGGATGCGCTCCACCTGCTCCTGGGTGAGCCCTGAGGGGTCCCGGACACAGTGGCGCGGCACCTTGACCGTGACGGGCCGCACCGCCGCCTGGCACAGCACCAGCACCTGCTCCTCTGGGACGAACGGCACCATGAACGTCAGGTCAAGCTCCTCCACGGTGGCGGGCAGGCTGGGCAGCAGGGCGGAGCAGGCGTCTGCCGTCAGGCCGTTGAACGTGAGGCACAGCGAGGTGACGCCCGGCGGCAGCTGCTGGCCCAGCCGGCGCAGCTGCTGCGGCGTGACGTCGCGCAGGCCAGGGATGCCAATCTGCCGCTGCTGCCCTGCCGGCAGCGCCGCCACCAGGGGCCCCAGCGTGGTCAGCAGCGCGTTAACGTCGCCGCCGCCAAAGGTCCAGCTCAGCACGTCGTAAAACCCCAGGCCGCCCCACCTCCTGACCGCCTGCGCCACCCGCGCCACCCCCGCCGCGTCGGCGCTGGGCCGCAGCGAGCGGACCAGGAGGCGGCACTCCTGGATGCCGTCCAGCGGCAGGCGGGCCAGCGTGTCCACGTCCAGCTTGTTCACCGAGAGCAACGCCCAGCGGGCCGCGCGGTGCGCGTGGCTGTGCGCCAGGCGGAGGCTCGAAACGCTGAGGCGCTCTAGGTGCGGCAGGCCCTGGAGCAGCGCCTCCAGGCCGTCGTCTTGGAGGTCGATTGAGGCCATGGTCAGGTCCCTCAGGTTGGGGAACTGCGTGGGCAGCCGCCGCAGCGCGGCCAGGCTGGCTCGCGCGCGCGGGAAGCCCGTGAGGGAGTTGTGCGTGAGCTGCAGCCGCGTCACGCTGCTGCTGACGAGGCGCCCGGCTTGCTGCTCGGTGCCCTCCTCCTGTTTGGCCCAGTCCATGTCAGCGAGGGTGAGGGAGGTGAGGCTGGGCAGGGCCGCCAGCTGCTGCCGCATGTGCTCCGCCAGGGGCGGGTCCTGGTTCGCGCGCCAAGGCCTGTCCCACTTCAGCTGCTGCAGGTGCTGGTGCGGCCTGGGCTGGTGCAGCGGGTGAGGAGCCAGGGTGTTCAAGCCGATGCTCATCTTGGTGGCGTTGGGGCACAGCACCTTGACCCACGCCGGCACCAGCGACGTCTGCTCCAGGAACTGCGTGGAACGAAGCGCAACACGAGTGCGCTGAGCTTATGCTTGCACAGGCCGGCTCCGTGGGTGCTGATGGCTGCCGTCTGCGCCTGGTGTCTCCGCATCTGCGGCTGCGTGGTGCCATCCCGCCCGCTGTGCCAGGCCCCGCAAGCACACCGCAAGCCACCGCTCTCCTTCTCACCAGCGCCGTGACCTCCTTGACGCACGCCAGCGGCCGCTCGCCCTCCAGCTGGGCCATGGCGCACACCAGCAGGTGCGTGATTTGCGGCTCGGTGTGGGTCCAGACGCGTGTGGGGAGGTCGAGCTCAGGCTCCTCGCCCTCGAAGCGCAGCTTGACCCTGCTGCTGCGCTTGGCCACCGTGCTCAGCCGCTCCACCTCTGCTGGGAAGCGCTCCTCGGCGATGGGCAGGAGGAAGCTTGCGTTGGCGTCGTAGTGGCGCAGCACGGCGTCGCGGAAAAAGGTGCAGGTGCGGAACAGGTTGACCAGCGCGGAGCTTCGGTCGAGGGCGCTGCACGTGACCAGCTGCAGCAGCCACGGCTCGGGCAGGCCCAGCAGCGAGGTGGGCGTGGGCGGCGGGCCGGGCAGCGCTGCCAGGCCCAGCGCTCCAAGATCAGCGGCGGCAGTGGGAGAGGACGAGGCCATCAGGACGCAGCGTTGTCCAAAGCGTGTGCCTGCGCAAGCAAATCAGGCCGAGCACGGGGGCATCGACGTGCGTCACGGCGGGCCGATCAGGTGCGGTGGGCGGGATGGCCTGCCCTCCCGTCCTGAGCAGCACAGCACCACGGTTTGCCACTTGCCTGCTGCCTGCTGAAGGCGCGTGCTCCACCTGCTGCGTGTTGGGCTCCGCTGGGTGGTGCAGAGCGAGAAGAGAGGACGAGGAAGGAGCGCTGCGGCCTGTGTGTGTGTGCCGTGCGATGACGAGTGCGACCGCGCCCACTGACTGCTCGTGTGCTGCTCGACGCGACTCTGCTTCTCCTCCTGTGCTTCGAGTTTTGGAGCATGGCGCGGGCTGGGTGGCCCGATGAGCACCACACGCACGGCTCGGCTGCCAC
>VFQP010002916.1_pt1 | contig 18261 bp, 15 predicted proteins | sample 3512351 | NCBI WGS metagenome assembly VFQP01 (sample SAMN10412372, study PRJNA504923) | tailings metagenome | isolation source: Relicate 1 Philex TSF1 revegetated site | place: Philippines: Tuba, Benguet | collected 2017-08-29
TCGTCCATGACCCGGGCGAGCGCCTCGTCGAGCTCGTCGAGGCTCTCGCCGCGGCCGGTGGCCGAGTCGACGATCTCGCCCTGGTCGACGACCGTCACGTCGCACGCGTCGAGCCCGCCGTCGGGGAGGGCGGCGAGCGAGGGCGCGTACCGCTCGACGTGCCCGACGGCGTCCGCGAGCATCACCGCGGCACCCGGCCCGACGGCGGTCGTGCAGACGCCCGTCTCGACGAGCCGGGCCGCGGCGGTCCCGGGGTCGTGCCGCGCCGCCTGGGCGGGCGTCTCCTCCGTGGCGGGCGTCGTGAGGACGGCCCAGCCGGGGACGTCGGCGGGGCGTGCGTCGGGCGTGGTCGTACCGGTCGTCGCGACGGCGGGCACGGGCAGAGGGAGGCAGCCGCTCGCGGGCTCCTCGGCGTCGGCGGGGAGGGGCTCCGCGGGCTGCTCCGCCGTCTGGGCCGAGACCATGCGCCCCGCCGACAGCGTGAGCCACGCGTCGGTCGTGCACGCCGTGCGCCCGAGGTTGAGCGACGCGACGGACCCCGTCCGGATCATCGACCACAGCGTGGGCGTCGCGGTGGGGGAGACGTCGCTCCAGTACAGGCCGGCCACCGCGACCAGCACGACGGGCCGCGGGTCGTGCGTCGGTGCGGCGGCGAGCGGGCTCGTGGTCTCGGCGACGCCGGCCGCGGTGCCCGAGCCTCCCGCCGCGACCGCCGGGGGCGCCCCGGTCGCCGCTGCCGCCGTGGCGGTCGCCGCCGCCGGGCCCGCCGTCGCGAGGAGCGTCAGCAGCAGCGCGACGGCGGTGGCGAGCGCCGCCGTCCGCCGCCCGAGGCCCCGGTCCCGGCGGACGGGCTGGGTGCGGGCAGGGGGGAGCGCGGCGGCCGGGAACGTCACCGGACCAGCCTACGGGGGCGCGACGCGCCGCCCCCGACCGGCCCGGCCACGTCTGCGCAGGTCCGCGCGCGACGCTCACGCGGCCTCCACGGGGGCTGCGCGCAATCTTCTGGACGAGCAGACTTGGGAGCGTGTACAACTTGTATCCATGTACAAATTGAAGGAGCGACGGTGCGTGCGCTGACCCGCGCCGAGGCGCGGTCCGCGATCGTCAACGTCGACCCGGCGGAGGGGAAGGTCCGCCTGCCCGGCCACTTCGACGCGCTGCGCTGGGAGGAGCTCGACTACCTCGGGTGGCGCGACCCGCGCGCGCCCTCCCGCGCGTTCCTCGTCGCGGACGTCGACGGGCGCGCGGTCGGGGCGCTCCTGCGCCAGAGCCCGAGCCACGCCGAGGCCGGCTCGCGCGCCGTGATGTGCGCCCTGTGCCGCTTCTCGCGGCGCTTCAACGAGGTCGCGCTGTTCGCGGCGCACCGGCCGTCGCGCGACCCGCGGAAGCGGCTCAGCAGCGTGGGCCTCCTGCTGTGCACCGACCTCGACTGCCACCGCAACGTCCGGACCGTCCGGTCCGGCGGTCCGCTCGACCCCCCTCCCGACGAGGTCGTGCGGACTCGTCGGGAGGGCCTGCGGGCGCGTACCGTCGCGTTCCTGCACACCCTGACCGACGGCGCCCCGACGGCGCGGACGAGGAGTCGTTGATGGCCTACCTGCCGCGCGCGGAGCGTCGGGACTCCATCGTCGCGGCAGCGGCGGCCGTCGTGCGCCGCGACGGGCTCGGCGCCGTCACCGCGCGCGTCGTCGCCGACGAGCTCGGCGGGTCGCCGGGGCAGATCCACCACCACTTCGCGTCGACCGACGAACTCGTCGCCGAGGCGTGGCGGCGGTACGCCGACGTCGAGATCGGCGCCTTCGAGGAGGCTGCCCGCGGCCGCTCCGCCCGTGCCGCGCTCGAGCTCTTCTTCGAGGACCTGCTCGGGCCCGACGGTGACGGCCAGGCGCTCGCCCGGTGGGCGGAGGCCGGGGCGCACGCGCAGCTGCGGCCCGCCGTCGCGCGGGCGTACGTGGAGACGCTCGGGCTCCTGACCGACGTCCTGGCGGACGTCCTCGGCGACCGCGGCGACGCGCGACGTCGGGAGGCCGCGGGACGCCTGCTCATGGTCGGCGTCGGCCTCGCGGGCCTCACCCGCGTCGGCGGGGAGCGGGTCGTCCCGCCGGCGGCGGTCATGCGGTCGGCGATCGACGCGGAGACGGCCCGCGCGGACTGACCTCGTGGACCGACCGCGCGGCACCGACCGCGGACCGGGCCCGTCGCCCGCCGCCGCGCGTCAGGCCGTGCGCACCACGAGGGCACCGGGGTCGACGCGCGTCTCGATCTCGACGGCGAGGCCCAGCACGTCGCCGTCGACCTGCGCCTGCTCGCCCTCCTCGACGCGCACCCGGACCCGCCGGGCGCGCGCGTGGTCGATGCGCCCGATCTTGGCGGGCAGGTCGTTCCGCACGCCGAGGCCCTGCATGACGACCTCGCCGAAGAGCTGCGCCCACCCCACGACGCCGCCGCGCGTGTCGACCGCGGCGACGTCGAGCACGCCGTCGTCGATCACGGCGTCGGGCAGGAGCGTGATGCCGCCGGGGAGCCTGCCGCAGTTGCCGATCATGAGCGAGCGCAGCCGCGCGTCGACGGGCGGCGAGTCGTCGAGCTGGATGCGGGCCCGCATGCGCCGGCCGTGCAGGTGGCGGATCCCCGCGACGAAGTACGCGACCCACCCGACCTTCGCCTTGAGCTCGTCGTCGGCGTCGGCGACCATCGCGGCGTCGAACCCGAGGCCCGCGATGACGAGGAAGATGTGCTCCTTGCCGGGCTCCCGGACGGGGTCGAGGGTCGTGCCCTCCACGTCCCCGGGGCCCGCGGGGTCCGCGTACCGCAGGACCGTGACCCAGCCGACGTCGATCGGGCGGTCCGACCCCGCGATCACGACGGCGAGCGCCGCGCGGGCGTCGCCCACGGGCAGGTCGAGGTTGCGCGCGAGGAGGTTGCCGGTGCCGACGGGCACGAGGCCCATCGTGCGGCCGCTGCCGACCATGCCCTCCGCGACCGCGCGCACGGTGCCGTCCCCGCCCACGGCGACGACGACGTCCGCCCCCTGGGCGAGCGCGGCGCGGGTCTGCCCGACGCCCGGGTCGGCGATCGTCGTCTCGAACCACAGCGGGTCCGGGAGGGCGGCGTCGGCGAAGGCGCGGCGCACCACGGCCTCCAGCCCGACGACGTCGGGCTTCGACGGGTTGGCGACGAACGCGACGAGCTCGCGCGGGTCGTCGTCGGGGGGCGTCTCCTCGACGGGGAGGTCCGCGCCGTGCGCGCGCCGCAGGCGCGACTGCTGGGCGCGCAGCCCCAGCGCGACGACGAGGGCCACGACGGCGACGGCGAGCGCCGCGATCGCGACCCAGAGGGTCCAGGCCATGGCGACACCGTAGCGGGGTCGTGGCTGTGGAGGACCACGACCGCCGCACCGCCGGGTTCGTGAGGCTGCTGGGGAGATCGACCTCCGCCTGTGGAGGACCACGACCGCCGCGCCGCGGGGTTCGTTAGGCTGCTGGCGTGATCGACCTCCGCCTCCTGCGCGACAACCCCGACATCGTCCGTGCCAGCCAGGTCACCCGTGGTGACGACCCCGCGCTGGTGGACGCCGCCCTCGACGCCGACGCGCGCCACCGCGCCGCGCTGAGCGAGTTCGAGAGCCTGCGCGCCGAGCAGAAGTCCCTCGGCAAGCAGGTCGCGCAGGCGCAGGGGGAGGAGAAGCAGGAGCTGCTCGCGCGCACCAAGCAGCTCGCCGCCGACGTCAAGGCGCGCCAGGCCGACGCGGACGCCGCCTCGGAGGAGCTGCGCGGGCTGCTGTTCCGCATCTCGAACGTCGTCGAGGGGGCGCCTCCCGGCGGCGAGGACGACTACGTCGTGCTGCGCGAGGAGGGCACGATCCGTGACTTCGCGGCCGAGGGGTTCACGCCGCGCGACCACCTGGAGCTGGGCGAGGGCCTGCGCGCGATCGACACCGAGCGCGGCGCGAAGGTCTCGGGCGCCCGGTTCTACTACCTCACGGGCGTGGGCGCGCGCCTCGAGCTCGCGCTGCTCAACGCGGCGATGGACACGGCGGTCGCGGCGGGCTTCACGCCCGTCATCACGCCGACCCTCGTGCGGCCCGAGGTCATGCAGGGCACCGGTTTCCTCGGCGCGCACGCGGACGAGATCTACCGCCTGGAGAAGGACGACCTCTACCTCGTCGGCACGAGCGAGGTCGCGCTCGCCGGCTACCACGCGAACGAGATCGTCGACCTGTCGGGCGGCCCGCTCCGGTACGCCGGGTGGAGCGCGTGCTACCGCCGCGAGGCAGGCTCGCACGGCAAGGACGTGCGCGGCATCATCCGCGTGCACCAGTTCCACAAGGTCGAGATGTTCTCCTACTGCGACCCGGCCGACGCCGCCGCGGAGCACCAGCGCCTGCTCGGCTGGGAGGAGCAGATGCTGCGCCTCGTCGACCTGCCGTACCGCGTCATCGACACCGCGGCGGGCGACCTCGGGTCGAGCGCCGCGCGCAAGTTCGACTGCGAGGCGTGGCTGCCCACCCAGCAGCGCTACCTGGAGCTCACGTCGACGTCGAACTGCACGACGTTCCAGGCGCGCCGCCTCAACGTCCGCGAGCGGGTCGAGGCGGACGGAAAGACGGAGACGCGGACCGTCGCCACGCTGAACGGCACCCTCGGCACGACGCGCTGGATCGTCGCGATTCTCGAGAACCACCAGCAGCCCGACGGGTCGGTCCGCGTGCCCGAGGGGCTGCGGCCGTACCTCGGCGGCCTCGAGGTCCTCGAGCCGGTGGTGGCGTGACGGACGCCCGGGAGACCACCGATGCGGCCGAGCCGCTGCTCGTCGCGCTCGACATCGACGGCACGCTCATGTCCTACGACCAGGAGCTGTCGGAGGACGTGCGCGACGCCGTCGCGGACCTACGCGCCGCGGGGCACCACGTGGTGCTCGCGTCGGGCCGGTCGCTCATCGCGATGACGCCCGTCGCGGAGATCCTCGGGATCGACCGCGGCTGGGTCGTCGCGTCCAACGGCGCCGTGACCGCGCGGCTGGACCCCGACGAGCCCGACGGCTACGTCCTCGAGGACGTCGTGACGTTCGACCCGGGCCCGGCCCTGCGGCTCCTGCGCGAGCACCTGCCCGACGCGCGGTACGCCGTCGAGGACGTCGGCGTCGGGTTCCGCATGAACGAGCTCTTCCCCGACGGCGAGCTCGACGGCGTGCACCGCGTCGTCGAGTTCGACGAGCTGTGGTCCGGCGAGGTGACGCGCGTCGTCGTGCGGGCACCGGGGTCGACGAGCGAGCAGTTCCACGAGCTCGTGGAGCGGCTCGGCCTCGACGACGTCACGTACGCCGTCGGCTGGACGGCATGGATGGACCTCGCGCCCCTCGGCGTCACGAAGGCGACCGGCCTGGAGCTCGTGCGTCGCACCCTGCACGTCCAGCCGCACCGGACCGTGGCCGTCGGCGACGGGCGCAACGACGTCGAGATGCTCCGCTGGGCGGCCCGCGGCGTCGCGATGGGCCACGCGGACGACGTCGTGCAGGCGGCGGCCGACGAGGTGACCGGCACCATCGAGGACGACGGCGCGGCGCGCGTCCTGCAGAGCCTCCTGCCGGCGCGGTAGCGCCCGGGCGCCGAGGGAGAGGCGCCCGACCCGGGCCGCACGCCTCAGGGTCGGGTGAAGGTGACCTTCCCCGCCGCGTCGCGCGCGACGGTCCCGGTGTACGAGGCGCGCACCTCGACCGGCAGGTCGCCGTCGTCCCAGAGCAGGACGGTGTACTCCGCCGTCGCCTCGTACGCCCCGTCGACGTACCGGATCTCTGGCCCGGGTTCGGCGAACCACTCCGTGCGGGACGTCTCGCGCGCGTTCTCGACGAGTTCCGACGGGCACGACGGACCGGCGAGGCCTTCGTCCTCGCAGGCGGCCCGCAGACCCTCGACCGCCTCCTCCACCCCCGGCTCGACGTCGGGCCGCAGGGTCGGGGTGAACGCGAAGCCCTCGGCCACGACCCCGTCCTCCCGGACCACGTCGGGCACGAAGGCCGTGAACGAGGAGCCCCGGCGCAACCCTTCGAGGAGACCGGTCGGGTCGGTGTACTCGACGGCATAGGCACCCGGGAGCAACGTGACGGGAGTGAGCTCCGCCGCCGGGTACTCGACCTGGCCGTTGACCGTCAGCGTGCCGGACACCGGCTGACCCGCACCGATCGTGTCGGCGGTGCCCAGGTCGCTGATCGTGGTGCGGTCGCCGTCGCGGGTCGTCCGGACCTCCAGGCTCACGGGGCCGTCGACGCCGTCGAGGGTGAACTCGACCGTCACGCTCGCGCCGGCCGACGAGCCGGAGGACGCCACCACGCGCGCGTCGGTGGGCCGAGCCACGGAGGCGCGGTAGAAGTCGTCGTCGACGAGATCCTCGTCGAGGTCGATCGTGGTGAGCGCCGCGGCGTCGCTCGCCCTCCCGGCCTCCAGGCTCGCGAAGAAGTCCTCGACCACCGCGACGCTCTCGGTGGTGTCGGTGTCGACCGTGCCCGGTGCGCACCCGGCGAGCACGACGGCGACGGCGAGACCGCCGGTGAGGCGGGCAGCGGCTCGCCGCCGCCGAGCGTCACGGGGGCGGCCGGCCACCGTGGTCCGCGGCTCCCCGGAGCCTCGGTCGAGGTCGCGTCCGTGAGCGTCGTACGTCATCCCTGCATCCTCTTCGATCGACGACGGGAACGTGGCGCCACGACGCCATGGCGTCAGGCGCGTCCCGGACGGTGCGGCGGAAGGGGGCGGGTGGCGACGTCTGGCGGTGCTCGGACGTCGCTCGGCGCCCGCAGCGACGATGCCCGCCGACCTGTGGTACCGCGGCTCTACCTCGGCGGACCGGGGCTCTACCTCGCGGTACCGGGGCTCTCCCTCGGGGACGGTCAGTCGCGGGGCTCGCGCGCGGTGAGCACGACGGGGCCGTCCTCGGTGATCGCGACGGTGTGCTCGCTGTGCGCGCCGCGCGACCCGTCGGCGGAGCGGAGGGTCCAGCCGTCGGGGTCGGTGTAGATCTCGTCGGTGGTCTCGAGGAACCAGGGCTCGATCGCGATGACGAGGCCCGGCTTGAGCGGGAACCCGCGCTTGCGGCGGCCGTCGTTGGGGATGTGGGGCTCGCCGTGCATGGTGCGGCCGACGCCGTGCCCACCGAAGTCGGTGTTCACCGAGTAGCCCGCGGCGTGCGCGACGTCGGCGATGGCGGCGGAGATGTCGCCAACCTTCTTGCCCGGCTGCGCGGCGGCGATGCCCGCCTCGAGCGCGCGCTCCGTCGTCTGGATGAGCCGCGCGTCCGCCTCGCCGAGCGCGCCCGCGCGCGGCGTGCCGACGACGAACGACAGCGCCGAGTCCGCGACCCACCCGTCGACGGAGGCGGCGAAGTCGATGCTCAGCAGGTCGCCGTCGCGCAGCGCGTAGTCGTGGGGCAGGCCGTGCAGCACGGCGTCGTTCACGGACGTGCAGATCACCTTGCCGAAGGGGCTCGCACCGAACGACGGGTGGTAGTCGATGTAGCAGGACTCGGCCCCGCGGTCGCGGATCATCTGGTGCGCGATCTCGTCGAGCTCGAGCAGGTTCGTCCCGACCTTCGTGGCGGCCCGCACCGTGGTGAGGACGTCGGCGACGAACCGTCCGGCGGGCCGCATCTGCTCGATCTCCCGCGGGGTCCTCAGCTCGATCATCGTGGTCCTTCCGGTTCGCAGGTCGTGGTGCCCGACGACGGCACGGCGGGCTCGGGCGTGCCGAGCGGTGCCGGGGGCGGGCCCGACCACGATATCGGTCCCGGCGAGGGCAAGCGCTTGCATCGATCTGCTCGCGATGCGGCACGGCGCCTCGCCAGGGTCCGTCCCGGCGTGGCAGCATCACCCGTCGTGGCAGGTATCGACGACGTCGCCCAGGCCGCCGGGGTGTCCACGGCGACCGTCTCGCGCGCCCTGCGCGGCCTGCCGAACGTCTCCGAGGCGACGCGCCTGCGGGTGCTCGCGGAGGCGGCGCGGCTCGGGTACGTGCCCACGCCGTCGGCGTCGTCCCTGGCCACGGGGCGGACCCGCACGATCGGCGTGCTGACCCCGTGGGTGAACCGATGGTTCTTCGCCAACGTCATCGAGGGCGCCGAGCGCGCTCTGCGCGACCTCGGCTACGACGTGCTGCTCTACACGTTCGACGTCCGCCGCACGTCGTCGCGCCGCCGGGTCGACCCGAGCGTGCTGCGCCACCGCGTGGACGGGACGCTCGTCGTCGGGCTGCCGCTGGACGACGACGAGGTGCGCTCGCTCGTCGGGCTCGCGCGGCCGCTGGCGTTCGTGGGGTCGGGGCCGGCGGAGCAGGTGACGGTCCGGCTCGACGACGTCGCGACGGGGCGGGCGGCGACGCGCCACCTGCTCGACCTCGGGCACCGGGTGATCGGGCACGTGACCGGGGTCCCGGACCTGGTGTCGTCGTGGTCCCCGCCCGTGGAGCGCGCGCGAGGGTACGTGCGGGCGCTCGAGGAGGCGGGCGTCGTCGTGCAGCCGGACCTCGAGGTGAACGGCGACTTCGACGTCGCGGGCGGCCGCGAGTCGACCGCGGAGCTGCTGCGCCGCCGTCCGGACGTGACCGCGGTGTTCGCGGCGTCGGACGAGATGGCGATGGGGGCGATCCTCGCGGCGCGCGACCTGGGCCTGCGCGTGCCGGAGGACCTGTCCGTCGTGGGCGTGGACGGGCACGACCTCGGCGAGCTGGTCGGTCTGACCACGATCGCGCAGGACGCCTACCAGCAGGGCTTCGACGCGGCGCTCCTGCTCCTCGACATGATCAACGGTGCCCCCGTCCCCGAGAGCCTGACGTACCCGACGGAGCTCGTCCGGCGCGGTTCGACGGCGCCGCTCGCCCCGAGCGCGTAGGCCCGCCCGCGTCCCGGGCCCGCGCCGGGACGCCTCGGCACGAGCACGGTGTGGGAGCGCGACCAGCCGCACGCGGCCCGAGAGAGCGCGTACCCGGCCCGCGTGACGGAATCGTTACGCAAACTCACCTCTGCTGTGCTTGCACCCGCGACATGCAACCGCTTGCATGGTGGGAGGGCGAGAGCGCACCCGCGCTCGCGACGTCGCGATGCGCCCGGTCCTCACCGGACCGGGGTGACGACGTCCGGACCCACGACGAGGTGGAGGCTGAGATGACCAGGACCACGAGGACCAGCGCGGCGCGTCGCCGCACGCTGGCGGTCGCCGCCGGCGGCGCGAGCCTCGCGCTCGTGCTCGGGGCGTGCAGCAGCGGGGGCGGCGGCGGGGGCGACGAGGAGTCGCCCAGCGCGGAGGTGGACTGCGCCGACTTCGAGCAGTACGGCGACCTGTCCGGCAAGACCGTCTCGGTCTACTCGACGATCGTCGACACCGAGGCCGAGCAGCAGCAGGCGTCGTACGAGCCGTTCGAGGAGTGCACGGGCGCCACGATCGACTACGAGGGCTCCAAGGAGTTCGAGGCCCAGCTCCCCGTCCGCATCCAGTCCGGCAGCGCGCCGGACATCGCGTACCTGCCGCAGCCCGGCCTCCTGCGCCGCATCGTCGCGGACTTCCCCGACGCGATCCAGCCGGTCGGCGACCAGGCCGCGGCCAACGTCGACCAGTACTACACCGAGTCCTGGAAGGAGTACGGCACCGTCGACGGCACGCTGTACGCGACGCCGCTCGGCGCGAACGTGAAGTCGTTCGTCTGGTACTCGCCGTCCATGTTCGAGGAGGCGGGCTACGAGGTCCCGACGACGTGGGACGAGCTCATGGAGCTCTCCGACCAGATCGTCGCCGACAACCCCGAGGGTGACGTCAAGCCCTGGTGCGCCGGCATCGCGTCCGGCGAGGCGACCGGCTGGCCGGCCACCGACTGGATGGAGGACGTCGTCCTGCGCACGGCGGGCCCCGAGGTCTACGACCAGTGGGTCAACCACGAGATCCCGTTCAACGACCCGCAGATCGCGACGGCCCTCGCCGCGGTCGGCGACGTGCTGAAGAACGAGGACTACGTCAACGGCGGCCTGGGCGACGTGAGCAGCATCGCGACGACCGAGTTCACCGAGGGCGGGTACCCGATCATCGACGGCCTGTGCTACATGCACCGCCAGGCCACGTTCTACCAGGCGAACTGGACGACCCTCGACCCCGACCTCGAGGTCGCCGAGGACGGCGACGTGTGGGCGTTCTACCTGCCGGGCGAGTCGGCCGACGACAAGCCGCTGCTCGGCGGCGGCGAGTTCGTCGCGGCGTTCAACGACCGTCCCGAGGTCCAGGCCTTCCACGCGTACCTGTCGAGCCCCGAGTGGTCCAACGCCAAGGCGAGCGTGACCCCGCAGGGTTGGATCAGCGCCAACAACGGCCTCGACCCCGAGCTGCTGCAGTCGCCGATGGACCAGCAGGCGTACGAGCTGCTCACGGACGAGAGCTACACGTTCCGCTTCGACGGCTCGGACATGATGCCCGCCGCCGTCGGCGCCGGCTCGTTCTGGTCCGAGATGACCGAGTGGATCGCGAGCGACAAGTCCGACCAGGCCGTGCTCGACGCCATCGAGGCGTCCTGGCCGACGTCCTGACCCGCGAGCGGCCCGGGGGCTGACGGCGCGGCGCGAGCCACGTCGTCGGGCCCCGGGCCCCGCGCGTCGACCCGGGGGCGGGTCGCCCGGGCAGGACCCGGGCGGCCCGCCCTCGGCGACCGTCCCTCGTCGTCCACCTCGTCCTCCCGGCCGCCGCCGGCCACCTCAGGAGCCTCACATGGACTGGTTGCTCGAACCCTCCGGGACGGGGGGCAAGCTCGCGGTGATGGTCGTCGCGATCCTGCTCTTCGTCGTCGTCATGGGTCTGATCCTCTTCCTCGTCGACCGGCCGAAGCGCGTGCCCGGCTGGGTCGTCGCGATCGCGTTCGCCGGGCCCGCGGTCGTCATGCTCGCGTTCGGCCTGCTGTACCCGGGGCTGCGCACCATCCGCGACTCGTTCTACAACCGCACGGGCTCCGCGTTCGTCGGGTTCGACAACTACGTCACCGCGTTCACGCGGGACGAGTTCCAGATCGTCCTGCGCAACACCGCGATCTGGGTCATCGTCGTCCCGCTCGTCTCGACGTTCCTCGGGCTGGTGTACGCGGTCGTCGTCGACCGGTCCCGCTTCGAGAAGCTCGCCAAGACCCTGATCTTCCTGCCCATGGCGATCTCCATGGTCGGCGCGGGCATCATCTGGAAGTTCATGTACGAGTACAAGCCGGCCAGCCAGCCGCAGATCGGCCTGTTCAACCAGGTCCTGGTGTGGCTCGGGCTGGAGCCGCAGCAGTTCCTGCTCAGCGCGCCGGCGAACACGTTCTTCCTCATCCTCGTGATGATCTGGATCCAGGCCGGGTTCGCCATGACGATCCTCGCCGCCGCGATCCGCGCCATTCCGGACGACATCGTCGAGGCGGCCCGGCTCGACGGCGTCGGCGGCATGCGGATGTTCCGCTACATCACGGTGCCGAGCATCCGCCCGGCCCTCGTGGTCGTCCTCACGACGATCGCCATCGGCACGCTCAAGGTCTTCGACATCGTCCGCACGATGACGGGCGGCCGGTTCGAGACGTCGGTCGTGGCGAACGAGTTCTACACGCAGGCGCTGCGCCAGGGCGAGCAGGGCCTGGGCGCCGCGCTCGCCGTCATCCTCTTCGTGCTCGTCATCCCGATCATCGTGTACAACGTGCGGCAGCTGAAGCAGGCGGAGGAGATCCGATGAGCACCCCACTGTCCGCCTCCGTGCCCGACGCCCCGCTCGTCGACGAGACCGTCGAGGAGGGCAGCGGCAAGGGCGTCGTCGCCGGCCTCGACGCGCGCGCCGACAAGGTGCGCCGCAAGGTCTCCTCGCGGCCCGCGTCGATCATCGCGATCGTGCTCGCCGTCCTGTGGACGATCCCGACGTTCGGGCTCCTCGTCACGTCGTTCCGGCCGCCGCGCGAGATCCGCCGGTCGGGGTGGTGGGAGGCGTTCGCGAACCCCGAGTTCACGGTCGACAACTACACGGACGCGCTGTTCGGCGGCTCGACGAGCTTCGCGACGTACTTCGTCAACTCCCTCGTCATCACGCTGCCCGCGGTGATCATCCCGATCACGCTCGCGTCGCTCGCCGCGTACGCGTTCGCGTGGGTGAACTTCAAGGGCCGCAACCTGCTGTTCGTCGCGGTCTTCGCCCTCCAGATCGTGCCCATCCAGGTCACGCTCGTCCCGTTGCTCACGCAGTACGTGGACTGGGGCATCGACGGCTCGTTCTGGCCCGTCTGGCTGTCGCACTCGATCTTCGCGCTGCCGCTCGCGATCTTCCTGCTGCACAACTTCATGAAGGACATCCCGCGCGAGCTCGTCGAGGCCGCCCGCGTCGACGGCGCGGGGCACGTGAAGATCTTCTTCCAGGTCCTCATGCCGCTCCTCGTCCCCGCCATCGCGGCGTTCGGCATCTTCCAGTTCCTCTGGGTGTGGAACGACCTGCTCGTCGCGCTGACGTTCGCGTCCGGCCAGGACACCGCACCCATCACGGTGCGGCTCGCCGAGCTGTCCGGCTCGCGCGGCGCGAGCTGGCACCTGCTCCCGGCGGGCGCCTTCATCTCCATGGTCGTGCCCGTGGTCGTGTTCCTGGCGCTCCAGCGGTACTTCGTGCGCGGCCTGCTCGCCGGCTCGGTCAAGGGCTGACGCCGGCCGCGGCGAGCCGGTGGCGGCGGCCCGTCCCGCACGGCGGACGGGCCGCCGTCGCACGACCGGCGTGCGACGTGCCTTGGCGGGCGCGGTCGTAGAGTCGGTCGGTGCCCACCCGAACCGCCGCCCTCGACCGCGTCCCGGCACCGGCGCTGTTCGTCGTCTCGGGCCTCACGCAGTACCTGGGCGCGGCGATCGCCGTCGGGCTGTTCGCCGTCGCCGGGGCGGTCGAGGTGGGGTGGCTGCGCATCGCGGCCTCCGCGCTGCTCCTGCTGGCCTGGCGCCGCCCGTGGCGGCGCCGCTGGACGCGGCACGACCTCGCGTGGGCCGCGGTCTTCGGGGTCGCGCTCGCCGCGATGAACCTCGCGTTCTACGTCGCGATCGACCACCTCCCGCTCGGCACCGCCGTCGCGATCGAGTTCCTCGGCCCGGTCGCGGTCGCGGCGGTCACCGGCAGCGGCTGGCGCGAGCGCGGCGCCATCGCGGTCGCGGCGGCCGGGGTCGTGCTGCTCGCCGGCGTGACGGTCGGGTCCGACCTCCCGCGCGACGACGCCGTGCTCGGCCTCGCGGCGATCGGCGTGGCCGCGGCGTGCTGGGCCGCGTACATCGTGCTCGGCCGCCGGGTCGCCGTGGGGGGCTCGGGCGTCACGTCGCTCGCGGTCGGGATGACCGTGGGCGCGCTCGCGTTCGCGCCGTTCCTCGCGCCGGACGCCGTCCCGGTGCTCGGCGACTGGCGGCACGCCCTGGCCGTCGTGGGGATCGCGCTGTTCTCGTCCGTCGTGCCCTACGCGCTCGAGCAGGTGATCCTGCGCCGCGTCAGCGCGGCGACGTTCTCGGTGCTCCTCGCGCTGCTCCCGGCGACGGCGGCCGTGGTGGGCGCCGTCGTGCTCCGGCAGGTCCCGAGCCCCCTGGAGCTGGTCGGCCTCGTGCTCGTCTCCGGGGCGATCGCCATGACCGCCGCGCGCCCGGGCGCGCGCTGGCGCGGGGAGCCGGACGACGTGCTGCCGACCGACCCCCCGCCCGCCTGAGCGGGCCCGGACCTCAGAGGTACTGGCCGGGCGAGGGGCGGCCGTCGTGCTCGTCCGGGCGCGGCTGCTGCCCCGGCATCCCGCCGGGCGCACCGGGGCCCATGGGCGGCAGCGAGCCGGGCGGGAGGGCCCGGCGCATCTGCGAGAGCTGCGCCTGCGCGGCCATCTGCTGCGCGACGAGCGCCGTCTGGATGCCGTGGAACAGCCCCTCGAGCCAGCCCACGAGCTGCGCCTGCGCGACGCGCAGCTCCGCGTCGGTCGGGACGCTGTCGTCCGAGAACGGCAGCGTGATGCGGTGCAGCTCCTCGACGAGGTCCGGCGAGAGGCCCTCCTCGAGCTCCGTGAGGGACCGCTCGTGGATCTCCGCGAGCCGCGAGCGCGCCGCCTCGTCGAGCGGGGCGTCGCGCACCTCGTCGAGGAGCTTCTTGATCATGCCGCCGATGCGCATGACCTTCGCCGGCTCCTCGATGACGGTCGCCGGGTTGCGGTCGGGGTCGGTCGAGTCGTCGCTCTCGACGACGCTCACCCCCGTGCCGTCGGGCATGACCACGGTGGAACGGCCGGGCTCGTCGTCGCCCTGCGCGGTCGCCGCGGGGTCGGGAGCGGTGGGCTCGTCGGGACGGGGGTCGCGCGGTTCGTCAGCCATGGGACCAGTCTTGCGCGTGCCACCCCCGCGCGCACCGACGGGCGCCCCCGCCGTCACGGGACGAGCAGCACCTTGCCGAACACCTCGCCCGAGTCGAGCAGCTCGTGGGCGCGCGCCGCCTCGTCGAGCGGCAGCCGTGCGTGCACGACCGGCCGCACCCGGCCGTCCTCCACGAGGGGCCAGACGTGCGTCAGCACCTCGTGCACGATGCGCGCCTTCTCCTGCGGCGGCCGGGCCCGCAGCGTCGTCCCCGCCACCGTGGCCCGTCGGGCGAGGAGGAGCCCGAGGTCCAGCTCCGCGCGTCGTCCCTTCTGCATGCCGATGACGACGAGGCGCCCGCCCGTGGCGAGGACCTCGAGGTTGCGCGGCAGGTAGGCGGCGCCGACGACGTCCAGCACCACGTCCGCGCCGTGGCCGCCCGACGCGTCCCGCACCGCGGCGACGAAGTCCTCCGCGCGGTGGTCGACGGCGAGGCTCGCCCCGAGCGCGAGGCACCGGTCGGCGCGTTCTCGGCCGCCCGCGGTCACGGCGACGTGCGCCCCGAGCGCCGCCCCGAGCTGGATGCCCACCGTCCCGACGCCGCCCGAGCCGCCGTGCACGAGCAGCCACTCGCCGGGCGCCAGACGGCCGACGTAGACCACGTTGCTCCACACGGTGCACACGGCCTCCGGGAGCGCGGCCGCGTCCACGAGGTCGACCCCGTCGGGGACCGGGAGCACCTGCGTCGCGCGCACCCGCACCTGCTCCGCGTATCCGCCGCCGTCGAGCAGCGCGACGACGCGGTCGCCGACCGACCAGCCCGACACCGCGTCCCCCACGCGGGCGACCGTGCCCGAGACCTCGAGGCCCGGCCAGTCGGGTGCGCCGGGCGGCGCAGGGTAGGATCCAGCGCGTTGTAGCAGGTCAGCACGGTTCACGCCAGCGGAAGCGACGTCCACCACGAGCTCGTCCGGCCCAGGGGTCTGGTCAGGGAGCGTGGAAACCGTTAGTTTCTCAGGGCCACCGGGGCCCGATATCGTGACGCCTCGCATCTCGCCGAGACTACGCGGACGGCCCGGGAGGCGCCGGATCACCGACGGGGGCACCGCGTGACGAGGGCGATTGTTCGTCCTCCTCGCGGATTAGGTGTCCGGGAGAAGTGCACCGATAGTTAGTACGCACGACCGGGGAGCGAGCCCGGGAGGCGCCGCTGCCACGCGCGTCGACCATGCCGCCGAACGGGTGGACCAGGTGATGGAGGCAGGTTCGTATGCTCCGCAGGTTGAGCGTCCGCGGGAAGATCCTTGCGGCACTCGCGGTGCCCGTCCTCGTCCTCTTCGCCGCCGCGGCGATCATCTCGGCCCAGGCCATCGGGACCGCGCGCGACGCGAGCCAGACGAGCGCGCTCGTCGCGGCGCTCGCGGCGCAGGACGCGGCCGGGACGGAGATCGCGGCCGAGCGCACGTACTCGTTCCTCGACGCCAACAGCACGCGCGACACGGCCGAGGAGGCCGAGGCGCAGATGATGGCGCAGCGCGAGAAGACCGACCGCGCGCTGGACGCGCGCGACCGCGCGTACGAGCGGCTCGACACGTCGGCGCTCGACCCTCGCGTGCGCAAGGCCGTGGCCGACACGATCGGTGACCGGTCCGAGCTCGTCGGTGTCCGCCAGGCGATCGACCGGTCCGGCCTCGGCCAGCTGCAGCGCAACTCGTTGTACGGCGACCTCATCGACGCGGCGCTGGACGTGCCGCGCACGCTCGCGGACACCACTCCCGACCGCAGCCTCGCGCAGTACCTCGACACCTACGTGCTCCTCGACGAGCTGCTCGCCCAGCAGGCGCTCGAGCAGCCGCTGGCCGGAGCGGTGCTCCAGGCCGCGCAGGCGGGGCAGCAGAGCGACACCACCAACCAGCAGGCCGCCGTCCTCATCACCACCGGTAACTCACTCGCTGGTCGGACACGCGCCGCGGTCCGCCAGCTGCCGGGGGAGTTCCGCCTCGAGACGCCGACGGCGACCTACAACCAGATCCGGGAGAACCTCATCGGGTCGCGCCCGGCAGCCACGCCGCCCAGCCAGGCCGCGCAGTGGCCGACGCTCTCGCAGGAGGACCGCGACCAGACCGCCCCCGTGCGCGACGCCGTGCGCACCGAGACCGCGGAGAAGGCCTCGGACCTCGCCGGGGCCGCCACGACCCGCGCCGTGATCACCATCCTGGTGACGCTCGCCGCGGTCGTCGCCTCGATCCTCGTGGCGGGCTTCATCGCGCGCGCGATCGTCAACCCGCTGCGGCGCCTCACCGACGCCGCCGAGGACGTCCGTGAGCAGCTCCCGAAGCTCGTCGAGCAGGTCGCCGTCCCGGGCCAGGGCCCGGGCATCGACCTCGCGCCGATCACCGTCGAGTCCAGCGACGAGGTCGGCCAGCTCGCGACCGCGTTCAACGACGTGAACCAGACCACGATCAAGGTCGCCCGCGAGCAGGCCGCGCTCCGCGGCTCGATCGCCGAGATGTTCGTCAACGTGGCCCGCCGCGACCAGGTGCTCCTCAACCGCCAGCTCGCGTTCCTCGACGACCTCGAGCGCTCCGAGGAGGACGCGGGCACGCTGTCCAACCTCTTCCGCCTCGACCACCTCGCGACCCGGATGCGCCGCAACGCCGAGTCCCTGCTCGTGCTCGCGGGCATCGACTCGGGCCGTCGGGTGCGCCAGCCGATGCCGGCCTCCGACGTCATCCGCACCGCGTCCTCCGAGATCGAGCTGTACGACCGGGTGCGCCTCAACCTCGTCGTCGACCCGCTCATGCTGGGGCACAACGCGCTCAACGCGGCGCACCTGCTCGCCGAGCTCCTCGAGAACGCGACGATGTTCTCGGAGCCGCACACGCCCGTCGAGGTCACCACCGGCCGTGACGCGGACTTCGTGCACATCACCGTCCGGGACCACGGTCTGGGCATGACGGCCGAGGAGATCGCGGAGGCGAACCGCAAGGTCGCGACGCACGCGGCCTCGGACGTCGTCGGCGCCCAGCGCCTGGGCCTGTTCGTGGTCGGCCGCCTCTCGGAGCGGCTCGGCGCCAAGGTCCGCTTCAGCGCCGGCGGCGACGAGCAGGGCACCGAGGTCGTCGTGTCCTTCCCGGCGGTCCTCTTCGTGCCCGACTCGAACGTCCCGCTCCCGCAGCCGACGGACCCGCTGGAGACGAGCACCCAGGCCGCCGCGCAGCAGCTCACGAGCACGGGCGTGATGCCGGCGCTCCCCGCCGAGCCCGCCGCTCCCGCCCCCGCCCCGACGGCGTCCGTCGCGGCCGTGGAGCCCGAGGCGCCCGCCGCCGTGCCGGTCGACCTCGACGCGCTCACCGACGGGACCACGCAGACGGGCATGCCGCGCCGTCGCTCCCGCACGGTCGACCCGGCGGCGGCCGCGCCCAGCGCGTCGTTCGCGTCGGGCCCGCAGACGGGCGCCATCGTGCTCCCGCCGCTCGCGACCCCGGCACTCCCGGACGAGCTGCCCGCCGCGGACGAGGCCTGGACCCCGCCCGCGGAGGTGGCTCCCGCCGCGTCGGCGCTCCCGAGCCGGTCCCGTGCCGCCACGACCCCGGTCGAGCCCGTCTCGGCCGAGATCCCGGTGCTCGACGTCAGCACCCGCAGCGCGCTCTTCTCGAGCTTCCGCCCCGTGGGCGAGCGGCCGGTCACCGAGAACCCGGTCGAGCTGCCGGTCGCGCCGGACGTCACGGCGACCGACATCCCGCTGGTGAGCGACGTGCCGACGGCCGAGGCCGCCGTCCACCACGAGGTCGTCTGGACCCCGCCGGAGGTCGCGGAGCAGCCGGCCGCCGCGAGCGCGGCGACGGGCACGGAGCAGGCCTGGGCGCCCGAGCAGGCCTGGGCCCCGGAGCAGCCCGCCGAGCAGGCGTGGACCCCGGAGCAGCCCGCCGAGCAGGCGTGG
>VFQP010002917.1_pt1 | contig 18258 bp, 16 predicted proteins | sample 3512351 | NCBI WGS metagenome assembly VFQP01 (sample SAMN10412372, study PRJNA504923) | tailings metagenome | isolation source: Relicate 1 Philex TSF1 revegetated site | place: Philippines: Tuba, Benguet | collected 2017-08-29
CAGAGCCTGGTCGAGGGCCGCATCCTGCTCAAGCGCTTTCGCAAGTACGAGCTCAGCATCGACTGGTGCCGCGAGCCCGCGCAGGCCCAGGCCATGCTCGACGCGCACCCCTACCGCCTGGTGGTGATCGACCGCCTCGGCGGCAGCCCCGACGCCTTCGCGATCTGCCGCACGGCCAAGCAGCGCAAGAGCGGTCGCCCGGCGCCGGTGGTGATCCTGTTCGCGCCCAGCGCGGGCAGCATGGACCGCATGAAGGCCGGCCTTGCGGGCGCCGATGCCTACCTCTCGCGCTCGGTGGGCGAGGCCGATCTGTACAAGGTGCTCGCGCACCACCACCTGGTCAACCTCAACGGCTTCGCGCCGACCAACGTGGGCAGCTTCTGAAGCGCCCCCGCCGCGGCCTCAGCCGTGCAGGTCGTCGCGGCGCGCGATCTCCAGCAGGCGCTCGATCTCGTGCGCGTGCTCGCGCTGGTTGCGCTTGTGCCACGAGCCGATGAGGGCCATGGTGCCCGCCACCAGCAGGCCGAAGGCGGTGATGGCCGCGAAGGCCGACAGGCCCAGGCCGGTGGAGAAGCTGTAGAACGCGCCCAGGCCCAGGATGCAGGCCTGCTCGTTGAAGTTCTGCACCGCGATGGAACGGCCCGCGCCCATGAGGTTGTGCCCGCGGTGCTGCAGCAGCGCGTTCATGGGCACCACGAGGAAGCCGCCCAGCGCGCCCAGCAGCACGAGGAAGGGCGCAGCCACCCACACGTTGTCGATGAAGTTCATGAACACCACCAGCAGGCCCATGCCGATGCCCAGCGGGATCACGCGCGTGGCGCCGTCGAGCCGCATGCGCAGCGACGCCACCACCGCGCCCACCGCCGTGCCCAGCGCCACCACGCCCACCAGCGCCGAAGCCTGCGTGGTGCTGTAGCCCAGCGCGGCCGCGGCCCAGGCCAGCACGATGTAGCGCAGGTTGCCGCTCACGCCCCAGAACAGCGTGGTGGTGGACAGCGAGATCTGGCCCAGGTGGTCGCGCCAGAGGCGCATGTTGCAGGTCCAGAAATCGGGCAGCAGCACCAGCGGGTTGCGCGGCATGGGGCGCGGCGTCACGCCGGTGAGCGGGATGCGCAGGTTGAAGGCCGCGGCCAGCGCGTACACCAGCACCAGCAGCGCGATCGCGGCGTCGGGCGCGTTGTCGATGCCCGGCAGCTGCAGCTTCATGAGCAGCGGCGCCACCGCGGGGCCCACGAGCTGGCCGCCCAGCAGCACGCCGAGGATGATGGAGGCGATCGTGAGGCCTTCGATCCAGCCGTTGGCCTTCACCAGCTGCGAGGGCGGCAGCAGCTCGGTGAGGATGCCGTACTTGGCCGGCGAGTACGCCGCCGCGCCCAGGCCCACCAGGGTGTAGGCCAGCAGTGGGTGCACGCCCACCAGCATCAGCAGGCAGCCCACCACCTTGATGGCGTTGCTGATGAACATGACCTGGCCCTTGGGCCTGGCGTCGGCGAACGCGCCCACGAAGGGCGCGAGCAGCACGTAGAACAGCGCGAACATGGGCACCAGCGCGGCGCCCTGCCATTCGGGCGCATGGCGGTGCCGCAGCAGCTCGATGGCCGCGACGAAGAGCGCGTTGTCAGCCAGCGAGCTGAAGAACTGCGCCGTCATGATGGTGTAGAAGCCGCGCTTCATGGCGATGAATCGGTTTGCTGTGCTGCCAGGATGAAGCGGCTCTGCCACGAATGTTCCCGCCGTTGTGCGACAGTTCGTGGCTCGTCTCCGGTCGGGTGGCGCGGGTTATAGCACGGTGATCCGCCCGGGCTGCCGTTAAGCCGCCCCGCCGCTCGGTCTGTCCCGCGCGCCTTGACATTTCTCACGCCATGCCCCGCCCCATCCTGGCCACCGTGCACACCGGCGCCCTGCGCCACAACCTCCAGGTCGCGCGCGAGCGCGCGCCCGACGCCCGCGTCTGGGCCGTGGTCAAGGCCAACGCCTACGGCCACGGCATCGAGCGCGCGTTCGAGGGCCTGCGCGGCGCCGACGGCTTCGCGCTGATCGACCTCGACGAAGCGCAGCGCGTGCGCGCGCTCGACTGGCGCGGCCCCATCCTGCTGCTCGAGGGCGTGTTCGAGCCGCGCGACCTCGAACTCTGCTCGCGCCTGAACCTGTGGCACGCGGTGCACTGCAGCGAACAGATCGACTGGCTGGCCGCGCACAAGACGCAGCAGCCGCACAAGGTCTTCCTCAAGCTCAACAGCGGCATGAACCGCCTGGGCTTCACGCCCGCGGCCTACCGCGCGGCCTGGGCGCGGCTCAACGCGCTGCCGCAGGTCGACGAGATCGGCCACATGACGCACTTCAGCGACGCCGACGGCGCGCGCGGCATCGCGCACCAGGTGGCGCTGTTCGAGCAGGCCACCGACGACCTGCCCGGCGAGCGCACGCTGGCCAACAGCGCGGCCATCCTGCGCCACGCGCGCGGCCCGCTGCGCGGCGCCAGCTGCGTGGCGGCCGACTGGGTGCGCGAAGGCATCGCGCTCTACGGCAGCGCGCCCGACTATCCCGAGCACAGCGCCGCCCACTGGGGCCTGGAGCCCACCATGACGCTGCGCACCCGCGTCATTGGCGTGCAGCAGCTGCAGCCCGGCGACACCGTGGGTTACGGCTCCACCTTCACGGCCACCGCACCCATGCGCATCGGCGTGATCGCCTGCGGCTACGCCGACGGCTACCCGCGCCACGCGCCCGGGGGCACGCCGGTGCTGGTGAACGGCCAGCGCAGCACCACCGTGGGCCGCGTGAGCATGGACATGATCACGGTCGACCTCACGGCCCAGCCCGAGGCCGGCATCGGCAGCGAGGTGGTGCTGTGGGGCCGCGCCGCCAACGGCGCGCGGCTGCCGGTCGACGAGATCGCCCACGCGGCCGGCACCATCGCCTACGAGCTGCTGTGCGCGGTGGCGCCGCGCGTGCGTTTCGAGGTCGACTGAGCGCGCCGCTGCCTCAGCGGTCTTTCGGCACCATCCAGGGCGGCAGCAACGGCGAGATGCACATGTGGCATTCGAAGGGCAGCGCGGCCAGCGCCGGGTAGGCCGACTGGAACGCGGTCTGGGCCTCGTCTTCCTTGAGCAGGCGGGGCTTGATGGTCCAGAAGATCTGGTTGCCCCGCGTCACCGTGTCGGCGCTGAAGCCGCCCAGGAACAGCACCGATCCGCTGGCGACCTGGAACGGCCGCGACAGCTCGGTGTTGCTCACCGCATGGCTGCGCGAGCGCTCCTTGGTGAGCGTGCCGTAGGTGAACCACTGCCGCACCGCGTAGCGGCCGGGCGGCAGCTTCACGGCCAGCACCTGGTCCTTCACGTCCTTGGGCCAGGTGCCGTCTTCGCCGAGCGACATCGAGTACTCGGCGTTCGAGTCGAGGTTCTGCAGCACGAAGGCGAAGCCGCCGCTGTTGCTGCGCGAGAACTGCCCGGCCACGTAGGCCATGCCGGTCTCGGGCTTGGCCGTGGTCTGCACGGCCGGCTCGATCGTGGCGCATCCCGTCAGCAGGCCCAGCAGCAGCGCCAGGCCCATCCCCGCAAAACCCCTCATCATGTGCTCCTCGTCCTCGTTGGTGGCGGGCGCGAGCATGCCCCAAGCCGACAATCCGCGCTGTCCCTTCTTTCCCTGATCACGATGAACGCCACACCCGAGATCGTCCGCGCCTTCGCACCCACCGGCCGCCTGCGCGCCTCCATCAACACCGGCAACCCCATCCTCGCCGCACCCGACGCCCAGGCCGGCGCGCGCGGCGTGTCGGTCGACCTCGCGCGCGGCCTGGCCGAGCGCCTGGGCGTGCCGCTCGAGCTCGTGGTGTTCGACACCGCGGGCAAGTCGGTCGACGCGGTGACGCAGGAGCGGGCCGACATCGGCTTCTTCGCCATCGATCCCAAGCGCGGCGAGGGCATCCACTTCACGCCGCCCTACGTGCTGATCGAGGGTTGTTATGCGGTGCGCAGCGATTCGCCGCTGCAGGCCAACGACGAGGTCGACCGCCCCGGCCGGCGCGTGGTGGTGGGCCAGGGCAGCGCCTACGACCTGTTCCTGAGCCGCGAGCTCAAGCAGGCCAGCATCGAGCGCGCGCCCAGCTCGCCCGCGGTGGTGAGCCACTTCGTCGAACACGGCGCCGACGTGGCCGCGGGCGTGAAGCAGCAGCTCGAGGCCGACGCGCAGCGCCTGGGCGGCCTGCGCCTGCTGCCCGGCCACTTCATGGTGATCCGCCAGGCCATGGGCTGCCCGCGCGGCCGCGGCGAGGCCGCCGCACGCTACCTGAGCGATTACGTCGAGGCCATGAAGGCCGGGGGGTTCGTGGCGGCGGCGCTGCAGCGCCACGGCATCGAAGGCGCGGCGGTGGCGCCCGCGGCCTGAGGGCGGCCGCGCCGCGCGGGCTCAGTCGTCGTCGACGTCCAGCCGCAGGTGGGCGTAGCGCGTGTCGCGGATCGCGGTGTTGAAGCGCCGCGCCAGCCAGTCGGTCTTGCGGTACCAGTTGGGCGTGTCGGCCGCTTCTTCCATGTGGTGGGCGATCGCGTCGCGGAACTGGCGCGCTTCGGTCAGGTGGTCGCGCGCGAGCGCCAGCCCGTTGCGGCGCAGGTGCGCGAACACGTCGATGCAGTGCGGGCCGTCGGCGCAGCGGCGCACCAGCTGGCGCACGAAGCGCCCCGCGGGCGCGGCCTGCTCGGCGAGCTGGTCGCATTCCTTGCGCACGGCCTGCGACAGCACGATGCGCGGCAGGTCGGCCACCTGGCTTTCGAGCTTGTAGGCGCTGAGGAAGGCGGGCCCGAAGACCATGGGCGCGGCCCCGGGCTCGAGGCGGTGCAGCACCTGACCGCGCGCGATGCCGCCGCGGCTCAGGTACTTCTTGGACAGCCACTCGCGCGAGATGTCGAACGCGGTGAACAGCACCGTGGCCAGGCCGGCGGGGGTGGCCGGCGCGGTGGCCACCACGAAGTCCGAGAAGGTGTGGACCCGGAGCGCGTTGTCGCCGAGGCTGCCGAGGTCGAGCGTGTCCAGGAAGTCGTCGACCACGCCGCCCAGGCCGTCGAAGTGCCAGTCGAGCGCCTGGAAGATCGCCGACACGCTGCCGTGCAGCGGCGGGTTCTCGCCCGCGGACTGGTGGATGAGTTCGCTGAAGCCCAGGATGTCGATGAACAGGACGTAGCGGTCTTCGTAGGCGGTGAAGCCCTTGGGCGCGTCGTCCTCGCGCAGCTCGGGCGCGGGATCGGTGTCGCCGGTGGCCGCGGGCAGCGGACGGAACACGGGGCCGAGGCCCGTGCGGCGGGCCGTGCGCCGGGCAGGCGTGGGGCCGGTCTTACGCGGCATCGACGAGGTACTGGCGGAAATAGTCCTCGATGCTCTCGTCGCTGATCTCGCTCGACGCGGTGTCGGCCGTGTAGACCCGCTCCCAGGGGCCCTGGGGCGCGTGCGAGAGGTTCACCAGGCCGCTGCTGGACATGCGGCCGAACTGCGCCAGCACGTCGGCGATGGCGCGCCGCGCGTCGGCGGCGTCGGCGGGCAGTTCGGGCCAGGGCTTGATGAACGGGTCGTCGGCCGACATGGCGTCGGTGCCGAAGACCTTGATGCGGTGGTAGAGCGATTCGAGCACCGGGCCGTACTTCCAGGCCTTGAAGGTCTCGTTGACCAGGGGCCGCCCGTGCCGCGCGAGCATGAGGCCGTGGGCCAGGTACAGCAGCTTCTGCAGCTTGAGGTTGGTGAGCGCCAGGCCCGCACGGTCCGCTTCCACGAGCATGGTCTTGGCGGCGGTTCGGGGTTCGTGCATGGCGGTGGGGGGTGAAGCGGCCGGGCGCGGGCCAGGGATGATCGCCCATTTCGTTCGCACCGAACAGCCCGGGGGTATGCGGACCCCACCGCCGCCAGGGTTCAGCGCCCCGGGGAGCAGGCCGCGAAGCCGTAGCGTTCGCAGAAGGGGTTGCCCAGCACCGGCAGCCAGCGCGGGATGTCGTGGAAGTCGCGCGCCACGGCCGCGAGCACCTCGTCGCGGTAAGGCTGGTAGCGGAAGCCCTCGCCGTCCACATACCAGAAGCGCACGCCGTCGACCTCGTAGGACTGCTTGCGCACGCGCTCGAAATACGGCGCGTAGCGCGCGAGATCGGGCTCGTCGTAATGGAACACGCGGATGGGCCGGCCGTCGTAGGTGCGGAAGTCGACGATCTGGTCGTCCTGGCGCGCGTGGTGGCGGCCCGGGCCGAACACCGGGATGTACACGCCCGCGCGGAACGCGAGCATGGCCGCGGGGTTGTAGGCCTGGGCCATGAGCGTGGCGCCGGCCGGCAGGCCCTGGCGCAGGCCCGCGACCACGGCCGCGTTCTCGCGCAGGAACACCGCGCGGTCGGCCCACTTGGTGTGCGCGAACCACGACAGCGGCGCGAGCGCGATCAGCAGCACCGCCACGAGGTGCGGCAGCGACAGCAGCGTGGTGTAGGTCAGCAGGCGGCGCAGCGGGCGCACGTCGGTGCGCAGGCCGGCCCACACCACGAACACCGGCACGAAGCCCAGCACCCAGTGCAGGCCGATGGTGCGGCGCATGGCCAGCAGCGCGAACACCGCGAACGGGAACAGCCACAGCACCGCGAGCGTGGTGCGCGCGGTGCGGCTCACGCCCTCGGGCGCGCGCGAGCGCGCGGCGCGCCAGAGCCACCAGGGCGTCACCAGGTAGAGCGCCATGGCCACGTAGGTGAGCCAGGTGGTGAGCGACCAGGCCGAGGCCTCGTTGCGGTTGAACACGTTGAACATCACGTGGCTCCAGCCGTGCGTGGCGTTCAGGTACAGGTTGGCCGCGATCGCAGGCAGCGCGGTGGCGAAGACCAGGAACGGCGCCCACCAGCGCTCGCGCCGCCAGCCCCAGGCGTGGGCCGCGTAGGCAAAGCCCAGCAGCGCGGCGAAGTACTTGCTGAAGAAGGCCGCGCCGAGCAGCGCGCCGCACAGCAGGTACCACGCGGTCGCGCGGCCGCCGGCGTCGGCGGTGTCGGCGCCGTCGGCGCGCACATAGGCCCAGAACGACAGCGCCATGAACAGGATCAGCAGCGTGTCCGTGGTCACGAGCACGAACATCCAGCTCCAGGGCATGGCGAGGTAGACCGCGCCCGCCAGCCAGGCCTGGGCCTCGCGGTCCTCGGGCAGCAGGCGGCGCAGCAGGTCGACCACCAGCAGCGCGATCGCGCTCGTCACGAGCAGCGTCACGCTGCGCAGCACCAGGGGCGCGTCGCTCACCGCGTGCAGCAGCGCGAGCAGCCAGCCCACCAGCGGCGGGTGGTCCGAGTAGTGCCAGGCCGGGCGCACGCCCCATTGGTAGAAGAAGGCCTCGTCGCCGGTGAACGGGAACACGCCCGCGAGCAGCAGCTTGAGCGCGAGCGTCGCCGCGAACACCCACCAGAAGACACGGCGCGCGGCCGCGAGGGTCAGGGTGTCCTGGCTCACGCGCGCGTGTCCAAGGCGAGCAGGCTCACGCCCAGCACGATCAGCGTGCAGCCGGCCACGCGCACCCACGAGAAGGGCTCGCCCAGCCAGAGCACGCCCAGCAGCATGGTGACCACGAAGCCCAGGCTCACCAGCGGGTAGGCCAGCGACACATCGAGCCGCGACAGCACCCACAGCCAGAGCACGGCGCTGGCGCCGTAGAGCACCAGGCCCAGCCACACCATGGGGCTGGTGAAGGCCTGCACGTAGGTGCCGGCCACGTCGGCGCCGGCGCCCGAGCCCGGGGCCAGGCCGCGTTTCATGGCCAGTTGCGCGGCCGAGGAGAGCAGCACGCAGAAGACGGCGAGCGACAGGGCGATGGTTTTCATGCGTCAGAGTCCCACGGTGGCCAGCAGGCCGATGCCGATCATCACGGCCAGCGTGGCCCAGCTGAACGGGTCCTTGAGCGCGAAGGCCAGCGGGTCTTCGCCGTGCAGCTCGCGCCGCCCGGTCTTGAGCCACACGCGCATGATCCACAGCAGCAGCACCGGCGCCGCGGCCCACAGCAGGTCGGGCTGGTGGTAGAGCGCGCGGCTGTTGGGCGAATCGATGTAGAGCGCGAGCACCATCACCGCCATGAAGCCGCTGGACATGCCCATGGCGCGCAGCGAGGGCAGGTCGCGCGGCTGGTAGCCGCGGCCCGGTGCGGGGGCCTTGTCGGAATCGACCGCTTCCTCGAGCTCGGCGCAGCGCTTGACCAGCGCCAGGCTCAGGAACAGGAAGATCGAGATCGCGAGCAGCCAGTTCGACAGGTCCACCCGCGTGGCCAGCGCGCCGGCGCCGATGCGCAGCGTGTACAGCGTGGCCAGCAGCAGCACGTCGAACAGCGCGATGCGCTTCCAGCGCATCGAATAGCCCAGCGTGAGCGTGGTGTAGAGCGCGAGCATGGCGGTGAACGGCCAGCCCACCCAGACCGCGAGCGCGAAGGCCACGGCGATCATGCCCAGGCCCAGCGGCACCGCGGTGGCGATGCGCACCGTGCCCGCGGCCAGCGGGCGCAGCCGCTTGATGCGGTGCACGCGGTCGTTGGGCAGGTCGAGCAGGTCGTTGACCAGGTAGGTGGCCGAGGCGCACAGGCCGAAGGCCACGAAGGCCACGATCACCTGCCCCCACAGCACCGGGTCGAGCGAGTGCGCGGCCAGCAGCGGCAGGAAGATCAGCCCGTTCTTGGACCACTGCTTGAGCCGGATCGCGCGCAGCAGCGTCTTGAGCGAGGGCGAGCGGTGCTCGAAGGTGTGGGCCACCGGCTGGCGCGCGCGCAGCGTGCGCAGCACGCCCGCGGGCGTGTTCACCGCGATCGCCTGCGCGCTGCCTTCCCACACCGGCAGGTCGTCGGCGCTGTTGCCCGCGTAGGCCCAGCGCTCGTGGCCGTTCGCGCGCGCGTGCGCCGCGATGGCCTCGCGCTTGTTCGCGCGGCTCAGGTTGTGCTGGCCGTCGGACGTGCCCAGCACGTCGCTGAAGAAGCCGAAGTGGTCGGCCACGCGCTGCACGATGCGGCGGTCGGCCGCGCTCGCCAGCACCAGGGTGCGGCCGCGCGCGTGCTCGGCGCGCAGGAAGGCCACGAAGTCTTCGCGCCAGGGCAGGCCCTCGGGCTCGGGCACCACGGCGTCGGCCAGCGCGCGCTTGAAGCCGGCCTTGCCGCGCGGCAGCCAGCCGATCATGCGCAGCAGGTTGCCCGGGTGCTGGCGCAGGAACAGCATCACCGACTCGTGCAGGGTGTCGCTGGGCGTGAGCGAACCGTCCAGGTCCACGTACAGCGGACAGTCGTCGGGCGAGGGCGTTTGCATGCGGCGGGGGAGTATCAAGGGGGGTCGGGCGATTCTAGGGGGCCCCCTTGACACGGCCGCCTACCCGAACAGCCAGTTCCACCCCCGTTGTGTGAGATCGATCGCGACCTGGCCGAACGCCACCGTGTAGGCCACGGCGCCCACGCCCGCCGCGCTGGCCGCCAGCAGGGCCAGGCCGTCGCGGAACATCCAGCCCAGGCCCAGCAGCACCAGGCTCAGGCTGGGCAGCACGTTGCCGAAGGGCAGCGGCAAAAAGATGATGAAGGCCATGACCGCGATCCACGCGCCCCACCAGCCGCGCGTGCCTTCGTGGCGCCAGGCCTGCCAGCGCGGGCGCAGCCAGCGGTTGGCGCGCTGGTAGAGCCAGGCCAGGCCGTGCAGGCTGCGCAGCGACCAGCGCTCGTTGAGCGAGAGCCGGCCCAGCGAGGCCGGCAGCGCCACCTGCTCGCGGCCGCGGGCCCAGTACCAGCCCAGCGCGCCGATGAAAAAGCTCACGAACCAGCCCGCACCGCCCACCGGGATCAGGGTGAACAGCGACAGCAGCATCACCAGCACCGGCAGCGAGCCCTCGCCGTGCAGGCTCAGGAGCTCGGCCAGCGACAGGCGCAGCGGGCCGTCGGCGGGGCCGGGCGTGCGCGCACGCCGCTCGTGCCGGATGGCGGCGCGGCGCAGGTGGCGGGCGAGTGGTGACTTCATGGGGCGGCGATGCTGGTGTGCTCCCATGACCCTTTGAAGACGCGCGAGGTTCCCGCGCGCGCCTGTCGCGCCCGCGCCACGCCGGCGCGGGCCACGGCGCGGTCAGGCCAGCGCGGCGTCGGCCGCGCTGCTCGCGCGGCGTGGCGTCACCAGCACCTGTTCACCCTCGCGCAGGCCCAGGGCCTGGAACTGGGCCGTGCCCAGCCGGGCCTCGATCAGGTCGTGCCCGCCCGAGGCCGGTTCGAGCTCGAGCCGCACCACCGGGTCGAGCACCAGGGCGCGGCGCAGCGTGGCCACCACGCCGCCGTTGCCGGCCTCGCCGGGCTGCAGGCGGCGCACCTCGAGCTCGTGCGGGCGCAGCGGGCGCGTGCCGTCGCCCACCAGCGGCACGCCGCCGAGAAAGCGCGCCACGAAGGGCGTGGCCGGGTGTTCCCAGACCTCGCGCGGGCTGCCCACCTGCTCGATGCGGCCGCGGTTCATCAGCACCACGCGGTCGGCCACCTCGAGCGCCTCCTCCTGGTCGTGCGTCACGAAGATGCTGGTCACGTGCAGCTCGTCGTGCAGGCGGCGCAGCCAGCGGCGCAGCTCCTTGCGCACCTGGGCGTCGAGCGCGCCGAAGGGCTCGTCGAGCAGCAGCACCTTGGGCTCCACCGCCAGCGCGCGCGCCAGGGCGATGCGCTGGCGCTGGCCGCCCGAGAGCTGCGCGGGGTAGCGGTCGGCCAGCCAGTCGAGCTGCACCAGCTTGAGCAGCTCCTGCACCTTGGCGCGGATCTGCTTCTCGCTGGGGCGCTCGCCGCGCGGCTTCACGCGCAGGCCGAAGGCCACGTTGTCGGCCACCGTCATGTGGCGGAACAGCGCGTAGTGCTGGAACACGAAGCCCACGTTGCGCTCGCGCACGTGCACGTGCGTGCTGTCCTCGCCGCTGATGAGGATCTGGCCGGCGTCGGCGGTTTCCAGGCCCGCGATGATGCGCAGCAGCGTGGTCTTGCCGCAGCCCGAGGGGCCGAGCAGGGCCAGCAGCTCGCCGCTCTCGATGTCGAGCGAGATGTTGTCGAGCGCGTGGAAGTTGCCGAAGTGCTTGGCGATGTTCTGGACGTTGATGCTCATGGGTGGACTCCGGCGATGGCGGGCGCGTCGGTGCGCGGGCGTTCGGGCGGCAGCTCGGCCAGGGCCTTGAGCTCGCGCTCCATGCGCCACTCGGCCACGGTCTTGATGACCAGCGTGACCAGGGCCAGCAGCGCCAGCAGCGAGGCCACCGCGAAGGCCGCGACGGACTGGTATTCGTTGTAGAGCACCTCCACGTGCAGCGGCATGGTGTTGGTCTGGCCGCGGATGTGGCCCGACACCACCGAGACCGCGCCGAACTCGCCCATGGCGCGCGCGTTGCACAGGATCACGCCGTAGATCAGGCCCCACTTGATGTTGGGCAGCGTGACATGCCAGAAGGTCTGCCAGCCGGAGGCGCCGAGCACGATCGCGGCCTGTTCCTCGTCATTGCCCTGCGCCTGCATCAGCGGAATGAGTTCGCGCGCGATGAAGGGGAAGGTGACGAAGATGGTGGCCAGGATGATGCCGGGCACGGCGAACACGATCTTGATGTCGTGCGCGGCCAGCCAGGGGCCCAGCCAGCCCTGCGCGCCGAACACCAGCACGTAGATCAGGCCGGCCACCACGGGCGAGACCGAGAACGGCAGGTCGATCAGCGTGGTGAGGAAGGCCTTGCCGCGGAACTCGAACTTGGCCACGGCCCAGGCCGCGGCCACGCCGAACACCAGGTTCAGCGGCACCGCGACCGCGGCCGTGAGCAGCGTGAGGCGGATCGCGGCCCAGGCGTCGGGCTCCTTGAGCGCTTCCCAGTAGGCGTCCCAGCCCTTGCGCAGCGCCTCGGTGAACACGGCCGCCAGCGGCAGCACCAGGAACAGCGCCATGAACACCAGCGCGAGGCCGATCAGCGTGCGGCGCACCCAGGGCGCCTCGTTGCGAACCACGCTCATGCCATGGCCCCCCCGGAGCGCTTGCGCTGCCAGGCCTGCAGGCCGTTGATGACCAGCAGCAGGATGAAGGAGATGCCCAGCATCACCGAGGCCACGGCCGTGGCGCCCGCGTAGTCGTACTGCTCGAGCTTGGCGATGATGATCAGCGGCGTGATCTCCGACACCATGGGCATGTTGCCGGCGATGAAGATCACCGAGCCGTACTCGCCCACGGCGCGCGCGAAGGCCATGGCGAAGCCCGTGAGCAGCGCGGGCGCGATGCCCGGGAAGATCACGCGCGAGAAGGTCTGCCAGCGCGTGGCGCCCAGGCAGGTGGCGGCCTCTTCGAGTTCCTTCTCGGTGTCTTCGAGCACCGGCTGCACCGTGCGCACCACGAAGGGCAGGCCGATGAAGATCAGCGCGATCACCACGCCGTTGGGGTTGAACGCGAGCTGGATGCCCAGCGGCGCGAACACCTGGCCCACCCAGCCGTTGTCGGCCAGCAGGGCCGTGAGCGAGATGCCGGCCACCGCGGTGGGCAGCGCGAACGGCAGGTCCACCAGCGCATCGACGATCTTCTTGCCCGGGAAGCGGTAGCGCACCAGCACCCAGGCCACGAGCAGGCCGAACACCACGTTGACCAGCGCCGCGATCAGCGAGGCGCCGAAGGTCAGGCGGTACGAGGCGAGCACGCGCGGCGAGGCCACGGCGTCGACGAACTGCGCCCAGCTCATCGAGAAGGTCTTGAACAGCAGCGCCGACAGCGGGATCAGCACGATCAGCCCGAGGTAGAACAGCGTGTAGCCCAGCGTCAGCTTGAAGCCCGGCAGCACGCGGCGCGTGGCGCGCCGCGCGCCGGGCGCTGCCGGCAGGGGCAGCGTGGCGGCGGTCATGGTCAGCGCACCGTGTAGAGCTGGTCGAACTTGCCGCCGTCGTTGAAGTGCACTTTCTGCGCTTCACCGAGCGAGCCGAAGTACTGGTCGACGGTGAACAGCTTGATCGGCTTGAAGGCGCTCGCGTATTTCTTGAGCAGCGCTTCCGAGCGCGGGCGGATGTTGTGCTTGGCGGCGATCTCCTGGCCGGCCTCGGAATAGAGGAAGTCGAGGTAGGCCTTGGCCTCGGCGGCCGTGCCCTTCTTGGCCACGGTGCGCTCCACGATGGCCACCGGGTTCTCGGCCACGATGCTTGCGCTCGGGTGCACCGCGTCGACCTTGCCGGCGCCGAATTCCTTGTCCACCGACACCACCTCGGACTCGAAGGTGATCAGCACGTCGCCGATGTTGCGTTGCAGGAAGACGCCGGTGGCGTCGCGGCCGCCGCGCGCGAGCACCGGCACGTTCGCGTAGAGCTTCTTCACGAACTCGGCGGCCTGCTCGTCGCTGCCGCCCTTGGCGCGCACCTGGCCCCAGGCCGCGAGGTAGGCCATGCGGCCGTTGCCGCCGGTTTTGGGGTTGACCACCACCACCTGCACGCCGGGCTTGATCAGGTCGTCCCAGTCCTTGATGTTCTTGGGGTTGCCGTTGCGCACCAGGAACAGCATGGTCGAGGTGGTGGGCGCGGCGCCGTTGGGAAACTTCTGGCGCCAGTCCTTGGCCACCACGCCCTTGTCGGCGAGGAAGTCGATGTCGGTGGTGGTGTTGAAGGTCACCACGTCGGCGTCCAGGCCGTCGGCCACGGCGCGCGCCTGCGCGCTCGAGCCGGCGTGCGACTGGTTCACCACCACGGTCTTGCCGGCCTTCTTCTGGGCCTCGACGAAGGCGGTGTTGATGTCCTTGTAGAACTCGCGCGCGACGTCGTAGGACACGTTGAGCAGCGTGGTCTGGGCCGAGGCCAGGGTGCTGAGGGCCAGGCCGAGGGCGGCCACGGTGGAGCGAAGAGCGGTGTTCATGGTCGTTGCGCGGTGTTTCCGGGAAGGACGCGGATTCTGGAAGCGCAGGCCCCAAAACCCAACGAACTTGTTTTTGTGTCCTTATGCCGCTGAGGCATGTAGCACGGCGGGCGCCGCGGGCTGCGGCACCTCGGCGCCCAGCGACTGCAGCAGCGCCAGGCCCAGCGGCCATTCGCCGAAGCCCGAGTCGACGTTGATGTGGCCCGCGCCGGGCAGGCGCACGAACTCGCTGCCCCAGGCGCGCGCATAAGCACCCGCCAGACGCACCGGGCAGAAGGGGTCGTTGTCGCTGGCCACGAGGATGTGGCGGTAGGGCAGGCGCTGGTAGGGCACGGGCGCGAAGTCGGCCAGCGCGCCGCGGCGCTCGGGGTCGGCCGGGGCCACCAGCAGCGCGCCGCTGATGCGCTGCGCCACCTCGGGCGGCAGGTGCGCGGTGGCGATGCAGCCCAGGCTGTGCGCCACCACCACCACAGGGCCTTGCGCACGCAGGATGGTTTCGCCCAGCCGCGCCACCCAGGGCGCGCGCAGCGGCGAGACCCAGTCGTCCTGCTCCACGCGCAACACACGGGGCAGGCGCGCGGCCCACAGGCTCTGCCAGTGCGCCGGGCCGGAATTGCGCCAGCCCGGCACGATGACCACGGTGGGGGCGTTCATGTTCGGGAATGCTCGTGAGGTGATGGGCCGGCCATTCTGTTGGCCGGGCCTGCGTTCACCAACGACCGTGTTTTTATTTGCTTATGTGATCCGGCGCCGGGCCGCCCCAAGCCGGATCAGCCCCCTCGGGGGGCAGCGACCCGCGCAGCGGCGGAGCGTGGGGGCTCACGCTTTCAGGGCATATGCGGGCAGCGGGGGTTCGCACGGAAACGGCGCGCCGCTGGCCGATTCGGCGGCGTCGTCGAACGGGGGCGGCTCGACGCTGGTGCCGGGTTCGTCGTCGGGGGCCGACGGCAGCAGCGGCTCCCACCAGGGGTCGTCCGCGCCGCGCTCGCGCCGCACCACCGGCTCCAGCGTGCGCGCCAGTTGTGCGAGCTGGCGCTGGCGGCGCGCGATCGCGCGCCCGCTCGCGCGCAGCTGCGGCGAGGCCAGCAGTTCGTCGGCCGCGCCGTCGCAGGCCCGGGCCAGCGCGGTGAGCCGGCGCGAGAGCCGCTCCACGCTGTCGCCGGCGGGCGCGGCTTCGCCGGCCGGCAACTGGGCGATCCATTGCAGCAGCAGCGCACGCAGCAGCGTGTCGTGCGCTTCCTGCGCGCTCGCGCCGCCGCGCGCCTCGAGCGCGCGCAAGCGCCGCAGCACGCGGCCCGGCGTGGCCAGGCGGTGCCTGCCGGCGTGGCGCAGTGCGCCCCAGGCCGAGTGGCGGCGGTCGTTCGCGTCCAGCGCCTTGAGCGCGGCCATCAGCGGCGAGGCCGGCGCCGAGACCGCGCGGGGCGCGCCGGGCGGCGCGTCCAGCGGCACCACGGGCGGGTGCGGCCAGGGCGGCGCCGGGTCGGCGCCTTCGGTCGGGGCCTCGTCGAACAGCCGCAGCCCGAAGCGGTCGGCCAGCACCGCGCGCAGCAGGCGGCGGTGGCCGTCGGCGGGCAGCACCTGCGCGGCGTCGCGCAAGGCCTCGAGCGTGTCGGGCGGCAGGTCGAGCCCGCGCAGCAGGTGCTCGCTCGCGCAGGGCGCCGTGCCCTTCGGCGCCAGGGCCACGGCGTGCAGCTGGTGCAGGTGCCATTCGAGGCTGAGGTAGGGGTTGTGGCACAGGGCCTCGCGCGCCGCGCCATCGAGCGCGGGGTCGGCGTCGAACTCGCCCAGGTAGAGGCGTTCGATGGCCTGGGGCCCATGTGCCTGCACGAAGCGCAGCGCCGCGCGCTGCTGTGCGCGCGCGCGCCACTTCTCGCGGTGCAGGTGCCACGCGAACGCGCCGAGCGCGAACATGAAGCCGGCCGCCATCACGCCCCCGATCAGCGCCCCGGGCAGCGTGGCCAGCGAGGCCACGCCGGCCAGGGCGAGCGCGCTGCCCACCACCACCAGCGGCAGGTTGAGCGCGCCCACCAGGCCCTTGAGGCGGCGCAGGCGGCCCACGGCACCCAGCCGGCGCTGGGTGCGCCAGCGCCGCGCGCGTGCGTGCGCCAGGTTGTCCAGGGTCTGGCGCAGCATGGCGCGCCGCAGCGGGTCGGGATCGGCCCGGTGCCACTGGCGCAATGCCACCAGCCGGGCCACTGCATCGTGTTCGGCGAGCGCGAGGCGGCGCGCGCGGCGGTTCAGGCGCGCGCCGCCCTGCACGTCGAGCCAGGCGCTCAGCGCGCTCAGGGGCGCGAGCACGCAGGTGATGCCGCCGGCCGCGCTCGCGAGATCGCCCGCCAGCGGCGCTGCGGCCGTGGCCTGCACCGCCTTGGCCGCGAGGCTGCAGGCGATGCCCGCGAGCTCGGCCGGGGTCTTGGCGGGCTGCAGGCGGCCGTCGCGCAGCAGCACGAGCTGCTCGTCGCTGAGGTGCTCGAAGGGCCCGTGCTTCAGGCCGCGCAGGCGCTGCGGCAGCGGCACCCGCTGCGTGGCGTCGAGCGCGGCGATCTGTTCGGCCAGGGCGTCGCGCTCGGCCGCGGCGTCGCGCGCGGCGCGCTCGCGGGGGGCCTCACCGGGCCGCTCGAGCCAGGCCGCGCGCAGGCACAGCGCGCGCTCGGCGAGCACCAGGTGGTCCAGCCGCAGGCCGCGCAGCCGCGCGGCCGCTTCGCGCTCGCGTTCGGGCAGCAGGGCCTCTTCGAGGCCCGCGAGCAGGCGCAGCAGCACCTGTTGGTTGAAGCGCCCCACGCCGAGCGCCGCGGCGAGCGCGGGTTCGGTGTCGCCGCCGTCCACGCGCTGCTGCAGCCGGTGCAGCAGCAGGTGCTGGCGGCCCAGCAGGGCGCAGAAGCGGCGGTGCTGCTGCTCGGCGTCGTGGTGGCTGCGCTGCGTGAGCCAGCTGTCGTAGAGCGAGAACAGCGCGCTCGTGACGCCGAACACCCCCGCCACCCAGGCCTCGCCCGCGGCCGCGCCGAGGCGCGTGGCCACCACGCTGCCGCCCCAGCTCGCGCAGGCCGCCGACATCACCCCGAGTTGCCGCAGCAGCCCGTGCGAGACGGCCGTGGTGCTGACGACCAGGGCCTGGTCGGTGACCAGGCGATCGGCGGCGCGTGCGGGCGGCGGGTCGAGTTCGACCAGGGCCGACGCGGCACGCGGCCGGGCGGCGCGGGCCGGGCCCGACGGCGGTGACTTCATCATGGTGGACGTCTCCTGGGTGGGGGCGGCAGGGCCCGGCGCTGCGCATGAGTGGCCGCGCGCCGTGTCTCGTCATCGACCAGAATGGCGCCCGCATGCCCACGCCACGCCCGTCCGCACCGCGCAACCGCTACGACCGCCTCGAATGGGCCGGCGCCTTCGGCGACCTCGGCACGCTGATCCCGTTCGTGGCCGCCTACATCGGCGTGCTCGGGCTCGACCCCTTCGGCGTGCTGTTCGCGTTCGGCCTGTCCATGGTGGCGTGCGGCCTGGTCTACCGCACGCCCTTTCCGGTGCAGCCCATGAAGGCCATCGGCGCGGTGGCCTCGATCCAGGCGGTGCAGAGCGCGGTGGTCACGCCCGCCGCGGTGCACGCCGCGGCCTTCGCCACCGGGTTGCTGTGGCTGCTGCTGGGGCTGAGCGGGCTGATGGCCCGGCTGGCGCGCTGGGTGCCACCAGCGGTGGTGATCGGCATCGTGCTGGGGCTGGGCATGGGTTTCATGCTGCAGGGTGTGCGCATGGCGCTGGGCACGCCGGGGCAGTGGGGCGTGGCCGCGGTGGGCGCGGGGCTGCTGCTGGCGCTGCGTGGCCAGCGCCGCGTGCCCGCGATGTTCGTGCTGCTGCTGTTCGGCGTGGGCGTGGGCGCGTGGCAGCGGCCCGAGCTGCTGCAGCAGCTCGCCACCTTCTCGCCGTCGCCGCGGCTGCCGGCCTTTGCGCTCGGCGGCGTCGGCGCCCAGGAGCTCTTCGTGGGCGTGGTGCTGCTCGCGCTGCCGCAGCTGCCGCTCACGCTGGGCAACGCGGTGATCGCGGTGACCGCCGAGAACAACCGGCTGTTTCCGCAGCGGCCGGTGAGCGAGGGCCGCGTGGCCGTGTCCACCGGCCTCATGAACCTGTTGGGTGGCGCGGTGGGCGGCGTGCCCATGTGCCACGGCGCGGGCGGCATGGCCGCGCACGTGGCCTTCGGCGCGCGCACCGGCGGCTCGGTGGTGATCCTGGGCAGCGTGCTGCTGGTGCTCGCGCTGGGCTTCAGCCACGCGGTTCAGACCTTGTTCGCGCTGTTCCCGCCCGGGGTGCTCGGGCTGATCCTGTTCGCCACCGGCCTGCAGCTCGCGCTGGGCAGCAGCGTGCTGCCCGCGGCGCGCGGCGAGCGCGCGGTGGTGCTGGCGTGCGCGGGTCTGTGCCTGTGGAACGTGGC
>VFQP010002918.1_pt1 | contig 18253 bp, 14 predicted proteins | sample 3512351 | NCBI WGS metagenome assembly VFQP01 (sample SAMN10412372, study PRJNA504923) | tailings metagenome | isolation source: Relicate 1 Philex TSF1 revegetated site | place: Philippines: Tuba, Benguet | collected 2017-08-29
CCCAGGGTCTGGCCCAGATCACGCAGCACGAGTCGCTCGCCGGCAGCGTAGGGCGCGCCGTCCGGCTTGTAGTAGGCGGCCTTCGACGCTTCATACTGCCCCAGCTTGTTGCGCACGCCGGCCAGTGAGGCCGCGAGCCCGGTGGGCACCACAAAGCCCGTGTCGGCCAGGGCGGCCGACGGGGCAACCAGACCACGCCAGGCCATGCGCCCGTACTTGCGGTGCGCCAGCTCAAAGCCCGCCACCGTGCCCGGCACCCCCACACTCACGTGGCTGTTGTGGTGCAGGCGGGCGGAATAGGCGCCGCTGCTGTCGGTGAACATGTGGGGGCGCGATGCGGCAGGCGCCCGCTCGCGGAAGTCGATGGTGGTGGCGCGCCCGTCGGGGAAGCGCACCACCATGAACCCGCCGCCGCCAATGTTGCCGGCCGTGGGATAGGTGACCGCCAGCGCAAAGCCGGTGGCAATGGCCGCGTCAATTGCGTTGCCGCCGGCCGCCAGCACGTCGCGGCCCACCTGACTGGCGATGGCGCTGGCCGACACCACCATGCCCGCCCGGGCCTGAACCGCCTGGGTCGGCCGGGGCGCAGCCGGCGCGGCCTGGGCCGCAAGGTGGCCGCTGTGCAGCAGGGTGGCGGCAAGGCCGGCCGCCAGCACGGCGGGGCGCAGGACAGGGCCGGGACGCCAACGGCGACCGGTCTGCAGCGAGCGGAGCAGGGGGAGTGGCATGGGATGGGTGAGGGCGGCTTGAACGGAGGGGGCGGGTGGGATTAACTTTCGAGGCTGCCCGGAAACGGGCACCCGGGTGCATGCCGGAAGTGCCGGCACTGCGAGGAGCCCGGTGGGTGGCGGCGCCGGTATGGTGCTGCCAACCCCTGCCAAACTAACTGCCTGAGAGCATCCCATGGCCGTCAAGATCCGTCTCCGCCGCGAAGGCCGGAAGAAGACCCCGATGTACCGCATTGTTGTCGCCGACTCGCGCGCGCCGCGCGACGGCCGTTTCATCGAGATCCTCGGGCAGTACCAGCCGCGTGGTGGCGAGAACGCCATCAACCTCAAGGGCGATCGCGTGAACCACTGGCTCAACGTGGGCGCGCAGCCCACGGACACGGTGCGTTCGCTGCTCCGCCGCGCCGGCATCCTCAAGGCCCGCCATGAGGCCCGTCTCGCCGCCAAGCTGTCCGCGGCCGCCGTGGCCCTGCCGTCCGGCGAGGCCTGAGCTGGGCGAGTACATCGTCGTCGGCCGGGTGCGTCGCGCGCATGGTGTGCGCGGCGCCTGGGCTGTCGAAAGCCTGAACGATGCGCCGGACGTGGTTTTCGCGTCCGGCGCCGTGCTTTTTGCGGGCGACCGCGAGGGCAATCTCGTGCAGCCCGATGGCCAGCCGCAGCCGCTGCATGTGGAAGACGGACGGCCCATGAACAAGGAATGGCTTGTGCGCGTGCGCGAACTCAGTGATCGCGATGTGGCCGACAGTTGGCGCGGACGCTACCTGCTGGCCGATGCCGACGTGCTGCCGCCACTCGATGAGGGTGAGATCTACATCGGCGATCTCATCGGCATGCAGGTGCATGTCGAGGGCCGCGGGCCCGTGGGGCAGGTGCGCGACGTGTACGACGCGCCGCAGGGCTACATTCTCGAGGTCGAGACCGCCACCGGTCGGCCGCTGGTGCCTTGGCACGACGACCTCGTGCGCGACATCGACGACGAGGCGCGCATCATCACGCTCGCGCCACTCGACGGTCTCTTCGACTGAGGGCGGCGCGACCACTGGTCGTTCCGCCGGGTCCCGCCTGTCATGCTCACCATCAACATCGTCACCATCTTCCCGGAGTTCTTCCGCGGACCGCTGGGCCTGTCCATTCCGGCCCGCGCCGCCGAGGCGGGTGGGGTGCGCTACAACCTCGTGGACCTGCGTGACTTCACACATGACCGGCACCGCACGGTGGATGACTATCCGTTTGGTGGTGGACCGGGCATGGTCATGAAGCCGGGACCGTTCTTCGAGGCCGTGGAGTCGCTGGGCGCCACGTCGCCCATCGTGTTGCTGTCACCGCGCGGCCGTCGCTTTGCCCACGCCGATGCCATGCGTTTTGCCGAGGGCCGCGAGCTTACGCTGCTCTGCGGGCACTACAAGGACATCGACGAACGGGTGGCCACGCACCTCGCCACCGAAGAGCTCTCGCTCGGCGACTTTGTGCTGAGTGGTGGTGAGCCCGCCGCACTGGCCATTGTGGACGCCACGGTGCGCCTGTTGCCCGGGGCCATGAGTGACCTCGACAGTGCGCGCACCGATTCCTTCTTCGATCGTGGCATCTCCGCGCCCAGCTACACGCGCCCGGCCGAGTATCGTGGTCATCGGGTGCCGGAGGTGTTGCTGGGCGGTGATCACGCCAAGGTGGCGGCCTGGCGTGAGGCGGAGAGTCTGCGGCGCACCCGCGAAGCCGAGGCGCGCGACCGCGCCGAGTGGCAGGAGCGGGAGGCGCGAAGCAGCGCGCGCGACGCGGCGCTGGCGGTCATTGAGGAGGCGGCGGCCAGGAAGGCGGCCGACAAGGCACGCCGCGCGGCGGCCAAGGCACGCAAGGCGGCGCGCAGTGAAGCCGCCGCTCGCGCGCCAGTCGATACCGACGATCAGGGAGCTTCCACATGAGCGTACGCGTCCTCGTCACCGGCGGCACCTTCGACAAGGAATACGACGAACTCACGGGTCAGCTGCATTTCAACACCACCCATCTGCCGGAGATGCTGCGTCGTGGACGCTGCATGCTCGACGTGACGGTGGATGTGCTCATGATGATCGACTCGCTCGACATGAAGGACGCGCATCGGCAGCGCATCGTGCAGGCCTGCCGGGATGCCGCCGAGTCACGACTCGTCATTACGCACGGCACGGACACCATGGTGGACACGGCCCGGGTGCTCGAGGCGGCGTCGCTTGGCAAAACCATCGTCCTGACGGGGGCCATGGTGCCCTACGCCTTCGGCAGTTCTGATGGGCTGTTCAACCTCGGCAGCGCCCTGAGTTTCGTGCAGACCCTGCCGCCTGGCGTGTACCTGGCCATGAACGGCCGGTACTTCACGGCCGGCAATGTGACCAAGAATCGGCAGGTCGGGGTGTTCGAAGAGCAGGACGCTTCGGCGGACGCTTCGGCGGGCGCTCCAGCCGCCGAGTAGCCCGAACGCCGGGACCGCACTGGTTCCTGCGCGGTACGCGGTCCATCTTGCAGGCGGTCCCGGTGCGCCCGTCGCGGCCCACCCCCTCTCGCACTCCTTCGCACACCCGGCACTCTTCCGCATGGCCAAGATCAAGGTTGTGAACCCCGTCGTCGAGATGGACGGCGACGAGATGACGCGCATCATCTGGCAGTTCATCAAGGACAAGCTGATTCTGCCGTATCTCGACATCCAGCTCGACTACTACGATCTGGGCATCGAGCACCGCGACGCCACCAACGACCAGGTCACCATCGACTCGGCCGAAGCCACGAAGAAGCACGGCGTGGCGGTGAAGTGTGCCACCATCACGCCCGACGAAGCGCGCGTGAAGGAGTTCGGGCTCAAGAAGATGTGGAAGAGCCCCAACGGCACCATTCGCAACATCCTGGGCGGCGTGATCTTCCGCGAACCCATCATCATTTCGAACATTCCGCGCCTCGTGCCGCACTGGACCAAGCCCATTGTGGTGGGTCGTCATGCGCACGGTGATCAGTACAAGGCCACGGATTTCAAGGTGAACGGCCCGGGTACGGTGACCATCACCTACACGCCGGCCGACGGCAGTGAGCCCATGCAGTTCGAAGTTGCCAAGTTCGGCCAGGACGGCGGCGTGGCCATGGGCATGTACAATTTCAACGACTCCATCCGGGACTTCGCGCGCGCCAGCTTCCGCTACGGCCTGCAGCGCAACTACCCGGTGTACCTGAGCACCAAGAACACCATCCTCAAGGCCTACGACGGTCAGTTCAAGGACCTCTTCGAGGAAGTGTTCAACGCCGAGTTCAAGGCGGACTTCGAGAAGGCCGGCATCACCTACGAGCATCGCCTCATCGACGACATGGTGGCCTCGGCGCTCAAGTGGGAAGGCGGCTACGTGTGGGCCTGCAAGAACTACGATGGCGACGTGCAGTCGGACATCGTGGCGCAGGGCTTCGGCTCACTCGGCCTCATGACCTCGGTGCTGCTCACGCCCGATGGCAAGACCATGGAAGCCGAGGCGGCACACGGCACGGTCACGCGTCACTACCGCGAGCACCAGAAGGGCCGTCAGACTTCCACCAACCCGATTGCCAGCATCTTTGCCTGGACACGTGGTCTGATGCATCGCGGCAAGCTCGATGGCACGCCGGACGTGGTGAAGTTCGCCGAGACCCTCGAGTCGGTGTGCATCGAAGCGGTCGAGGCGGGCGAGATGACGAAGGATCTCGCGCTGCTCATCTCCAAGGACACGCCATATCTCAACACCGAGGCCTTCCTCGACGCCATCGACCGGCGTCTGCAGGCCAAGATGGCCTGAGGCAGGCACAGGCATGAACCGAACGGCGGATGGTGCCCCGGCGGCGTCGTCCGCCGTTTCGCGTCTGGGCCTCTGGCTCATCGTGGCGGCGGCGGTGCAGTGGGCCATGCTTGGCCCGATGGCCCGTGTGGCGTTTGCCGAGGGCGTGTCGGCGCTCACTGTGGCGTTCTGGCGGGCGACGCTTGGCGCGCTGCTGTTCGCTGCGCATGCGGTCTTCACGCAGGCGCCGGCGCTGCATCGCCGTGATCGCTGGCCCGCGGCGCTGTTGGGCGTGGCGGGCATGGCGGTGATGTACGTGACCTACTTCAAGAGTGTGCAGTTCGGCGGCGCTGCGCTGGCGGCCATTCTGCTGTACGCGGCGCCAGTGTGGGTGGCGCTTGGTGCGCACTTCCTGTTGCGTGAGCGTGTGAGTGTCAGCGAAGCCAGCGCGCTTGCCCTCACGCTGTTGGGGGTCGTGCTCGTTGCACTGTCTGGTCGCGGCGCTTCGCAGGAGGCCGGGCAGTTCGCCGTGACCTGGCCGGTGCTGCTCTTCGGCACGCTGTCCGGCCTGTCGTATGCGGGCTACTTTCTCATGGGACGACCACTGTTCGGACGCAACGCGCCTTCGCGTGTGTTGGCCTGGGCATTGGCGGCTGCCGCCGTGGTGCTGCTGCCCTTTGTGGAGTGGCGCATGCACAGCAACACCGCGTGGCTGGCGATCGGCTTTCTGGCCGTGGTGTGCACCTTTGGCGCGTACTTGTGCAACGCCACCGGCCTGCGCTCGGTGCCGGCGTCGCGCGCCGCGACGGTGGCCACGCTCGAGCCGGTCCTGGCCGTCATTGCCGCCTGGCTGGTGTGGGGTGAGCGACTGGCGCCGCTTGGAATGTTCGGCGCGCTGCTCGTGGTGCTGGGGATTGTGCGATCAGCGCGACGCACAGAGGTGCCGCAGCGCGACGTCGCCGAGTGAACCCTTGAAGGCGGGGCCGAAGCCCGGCTTGCCCACAACGCGGTGCATGCCCTGCTTCTTGAACGCCGCGTCGTGGTAGTACCAGCTTTCCCTGGTGGCCACAGTCTGCTTGGCGCAGTCGAACATGCTGAGCGTGCGCGATGCGACCAGATCCCCATTGGCATGCTTGAGTGGTGGCTGCAGGGCCACGCGCACGGCCGCCGTGATCACGGTGCCGCTGCGCGAGACCGATGCCGTTTCCAGCATCACCGGTGTGCCGACGGAGGTCTTGCCAATCTCTTCGAGTTTGGCGCGCGGGGCGGGCTGCGCGGTGGCGCGCACGGCGACCGTACCGGTCAGCACCAGCACTGCGGCGGCGAGACGTCGCACCATCAACGGCGTGTCCTCAACGGCGTCTCCTTGCCGTGGAATCCGGGAAGAAGTCAAACGGCAGGTGCATGACCTGCATGACAAATCCGTTCTTGCGGTACGCGGGCTGAAACTGCTGCTCACGCACGGCGCGGCGCACGGGCTCCACGAACAGTCGGTGTGTGTAGGTGATGGCAGAGAATGTATCCATGATGGCCTTGCCGTTGGTGTCCACCACGAACTCGGCGATCACCCGACCACCCGTCATCTCTTCGAACAGTGAATCGGGATAGACCGGCTTGACGAGCATCCCTGAATCAGGGAAGGCCACCCGGTCGACGTCGGTGTGCACAAAGGCCTTGCCTTCGTCCATCAGCTTGGCAATCCGCTCGAGCGGCGTGGGTTCGTTCTTCTTGGGTCGTTTGGGCCGCGGTTCACCGCGGCGAGACCAGAGGACGATGGTGCCGCAGGCGGAACTCATGCGCTGGTTGCCCTGAAACTCCACCGGGACGGTGGCGGGTCCGCTGTACACTTCGATGCCCTCGAACGAGCGCGGATCGAAGGCGTCCAGATCGACCTCCCCGGCATAAAGCGCCTGACCGTCCAGCCACACGAGCGGCGCGCAGCGGCTGTTGCGTACCCGCACGTAGTTCATCATGCCGCGCGACTCGATGCGGATGCCGGGCAGACCGCGCAGCAGGTCGGTCATGTTGGAGGCGTTGCGACGATCGATCTCGGCCAGCGTGAAGAACCGTCCGCCGGCACCGGTCTGCTGCCGGTGATAGAAGCCGGCCATGGCGCCCGTCATTTCACGCCGGCCGTTCACTTCGACGGCCGCCAGCGACTGCGGGAGGCGCCGCAGAGTGACGGCAGGGCGGATTTCGCCGCTGGCGGGCACGGTGATCAGGACCGAGTCCGGTCGGTAGCCAATGCGTCGGCCCACCAGCCATACGGGCCCCGCAGGGACCCTGGCGAAGATGAACGCGCCGGCTTCGTCGCTCGCGGCAGGCGCCACGTTGCGCAGCGGCGCACTGAAGCGCATCTGCGCGCCGCTGAGTGGAGTGCCGCCTTCGGAGTACACCGTGCCGCGCAGCGTGGTTTCGCCCTGCGCGTGCAGCGTGGCCGGCAGTGCGGCAGGCAACGTCGCGAGTGCGAGCGCCGTAGTTACTGACATGACCGCAGCGCGCGGTCCGAGGGAGGTGCGCATGGTACCGCCAAGGGTGGGAGTCACCCCGCGCTGCTGACCGCTCAGCTTCCGGTCCGCGCGATGGTCGACCACTGTATCATGTGAGACCCCGCGGCTGGCGGCAAGGTTGCGCCACCCCTCCTTTCGTTGTCCACGCTTGACTCCGTCCGACATGACTCGCCTGTCTTCGCGCTCCCGTTTGCGCCGGCGTATGCAATTGCCGGTCACGACGCTGCTGTTGGTCCCCACGGCCCTGCTGTCTGCCACCACGAGTCTTGCGCAATCCGGGGGCGGGTCCTCCGGCACGCGGCTGCTGCGCACCCCCAGCGTGAGCGCGCAGCACATTGCGTTTGCCTACGCCAACAACGTCTGGGTGGTGGAACGGGCGGGCGGCAACGCGCGGCGTCTGACGAGTTTTCAGGGGCAGACGCAGAACCCCAAGCTGTCGCCCGACGGCCGATTGGTGGCCTTCAGCGCCGAATACGCCGGCAACACCGACGTGTACGTTGTGCCGGTTGCCGGTGGACAGCCCACGCGGCTGACCTGGCATCCCGGCAACGATGTGGTGCAGGGCTGGACGCCCGATGGCAAGGCGGTGGTGTTCGCGTCGCCGCGCGCCACCTGGGCGCCCAGTGGTGCGCCACGCTTCTGGACCGTGCCGGTCGAGGGCGGCGTGGAAAGCCCCATGCCCATGCCGCGCGCCTATCAGGGCAAGGTGTCGCCCGACGGCAAGCGCGTCGCCTATCGCATGGCCTCCTCGTGGGATGAAGAACGCCGCAACTATCGCGGCGGTCAGAACAAGCCCATCTGGATTCTCGATCTGCAGACTTTCGCACTCGACACCACGCCGTTTGCCGGCAGCAAGGACATGGATCCGGTGTGGGCGGGCGAGACCGTGTACTTCCTGTCCGATCGTGACGGCGTCTCCAACGTGTGGGCATACGACACCCGCAGCAGATCGCTCAGCCAGGTCACGCGCTTCACCGACTTCGATGTCAAGTCGCTCGATGCAGCGGGCAACACACTGGTGTTCGAGCAGGCCGGCTACGTGCACCTGCACGATGTGGCCAGCAAGCGCACGCAGGTGGTGAACATTGCGGCCGCCGGCGACTTCCCCTGGATGATGCCGCAGTGGAAGGACGTGTCGGGCCGCATTGCCTCCATGGCGCTGTCGGCCACGGGCAAGCGCGCGCTGGTGGAAGCGCGTGGCGAGGTGTTCACGGTACCCGGCGAGAAGGGCGACGTGCGCAACCTGAGTCAGAGCTCGGCGAGCGCCGAGATCGCGCCGCTGTGGTCGCCGGACGGGCGCAGCGTGGCGTATTTCAGCGATGCGTCGGGTGAGTATCAGCTCGTCATTGTGCCACAGGACGGACTGGGGGCGCGCCGCAGTATTGCGTTGCCGGAGCCGAGCCGCCCGTACTCCCCGGCCTGGTCGCCTGACGGCAAGACGATTGCCTATCAGGACTCGCACTTTGCGTTGTGGCTGATTGACGTGGCCAGCGGCCGCGCGAAGAAGGCCGATCAGGATCCGTATTTCATGATGGATCGCAGCATTGTACCGGTGTGGAGTCCGGACTCGCGCTATCTCGCCTATCCCAAGCGTCTCAAGTCGCTGTTCCGCGCGATCTTCGTGTACGATGTGGCGGCGGGCACGTCGCGTCAGATCACCGACGGCATGGCCGATGCCACGTCGCCGGCCTGGGATGCCGGTGGCAAGTATCTGTGGTTCCTGGCCAGCACCAACTTCGCGCTCAATTCGAGCCTGCTGGACATGACCAAGTACGACCGTCCGGAAACGAAGGCGTTGTATCTGGCGGTGCTTTCACGCAGTGAGGCCTCGCCGCTTATGCCGGAGAGTGATGAGGAAGCGGCTCGGGCGATGCGTGACAGCAGTGGTGTGGCAGCTGCGGCTCCTGCGGTGGTTGCGCCACCGGCGGCGTCAACGGCGTCTTCCGCGCCACGCGCGGTGACGGTGCGCATTGACTTCGACGGTCTGCAGCAGCGCGTACTGGCAGTACCGGGCATCGTCGAACGGGACTATGGCGCACTGACGGCCGGGCCGTCAGGCACGGTGTTCTTCCTCGAGCCCACGCCGTCTACGGGTACAGCGGGCGGGGCGGGAGCGGGCGGTGGCAACACGCTGCATCGCTACCAGCTGAGCGCGCGACGCGCCGTCCCGTTTGCGAGTGGCGTGGCGCAGTACACGGTGAGCGCCGATGGCAAACGACTGCTGTACCGCACCGGCGGCGCCAACGGGGCCATGTTCCTCGTCGATGCCGACAAGGCCGTGCCGCAGGCGGGCACGGGACGCCTCAGCGCCACGCTGCGTGCGTACATCGATCCGCGCGAGGAGTTCCGGCAGATCTTCAACGAAGGCTGGCGCAACCAGCGCAACAACTTCTATGTGAAGAATCTGCACGGTACCGACTGGCCGGCCATCAAGCGCATGTATGAGCCGCTGCTGGCGCATGTGAATCACCGCGCGGATCTCAACTACCTGCTCGACAACATGGGCGCGGAAACGGCCATCGGACACAGCTATGTGCGCGGTGGGGACATGCCCGAAGTCCCCAATGGCAACGGGGGCCTGCTCGGCGCCGATTTCAGCATCGAGAACGGCCGCTATCGCATTGCCCGCATCTACGATGGCGAGAGCTGGAACCCGGAGCTGCGCGCGCCCCTCGCGGTGCCGGGGCTCAACGTGGCGCGCGGCGACTATGTGCTGGCCATCAACGGGGTGGAACTGCGCGCACCGGACAACATGTATCGCCTGCTCGATGGCACAGCCAACCGTCAGACGGTGCTGACCATCAACAATCGTCCCGACCTGCAGGGCGCGCGGCAGATCACCGTCGTGCCGGTGGGCAACGAGCAGGGCCTGCGCACGCGCGCCTGGGTGGAAGCCAATCGCCGCTACGTGGATTCCGTGTCCAACGGCAAGCTGGCCTATGTCTACCTGCCCAACACGGGCCAGCCGGGCTACACCAGCTTCAATCGCTATTACTTCGCGCAGCAGGATCGACTGGGCGTGGTGGTCGACGAGCGCTACAACGGTGGGGGCTCGGCGGCCGACTACATCGTGGATCTGTTGGGCCGCGACTACGACGGCTACTTCAACAACCCGGTCGGCGATCGCTATCCGTACACCAGTCCGGCCAACGGCATCTGGGGCCCCAAGGTCATGATCATCAACGAAATGGCCGGCTCGGGTGGTGACCTCATGCCGTACATGTTCAAGCGCCGCAAGCTGGGGCCGCTGGTGGGTTCGCGCACCTGGGGCGGTCTCGTGGCCACCACGGATACGCCGCCCTTTGTGGACGGCGGTTCCATGATTGCGCCACGCTTCGGTTTCTTCTCGCGCGAGAATCAGTTCGCGGTGGAGAACGAAGGCGTCGCGCCCGACATCGACGTGGAGAATTTCCCGCGTGAGGTGATCGGTGGCCGTGATCCGCAGCTCGAGCGCGCCACGCAGGAAGCCATGCGATTGCTGCAGTCGTATCGCAACGAGCGTGTCAACACCGAGCCGACGGCGCCGGTGTGGGGCAAGCGGGGTCGGTGATGGCGAGTAGGGAGGAAAAAGCCGGTATCAACTTCCGCATTCTCAATCGCAAGCTGCATCGGTGGGGCTCGGTGGCCGTGGCGCTGCCGTTCCTGCTGGTGCTCGTCACGGGGCTGCTGCTTCAGGTCAAGAAGCAAGTGACCTGGGTGCAGCCAGCGGAGATCCGTACGGAGAACAAGACGCCTCAGGTCACGATGGAGCAGGTGCTCGATGTGGCGAGGTCGGTTCCCGAAGCGCGGGTCGCGGATTGGTCGGACATCGATCGTCTCGATGTCCGACCGTCCAAGGGGCTGCTCAAGGTCATTACCAATTCGCGTTGGGAACTGCAGGTTGATCTCAAGACCGGCGCCTTGTTGCAGTCCACGTATCGTCGCTCGGATCTCATTGAGAGTCTGCACGACGGGTCGTGGTTTCACGACAAGGTGAAGCTCTTTGTGTTTCTGCCGGTGGCGGTGATTGTGCTGGGGTTGTGGGGGACCGGACTGTACCTGTTCATCTTGCCGTATCTCACCAGACGCAGACGTGAGATGGTTGGGAGGTGAAGTCAGCCCGGTGGGCGCTCGTACTCGTTCGTTGGCAGCGCGAAGGCCTTGGCCAATGCGGGATCGCCTACCACACCGGTAACGCGCTGCGCCACGTATTCCCCGACCACAGGCCCGAACTTGAAGCCCTCGGCTTGCCCGACGCCGGCAATCCATGCGTTGCCGGTGCCGGGCACATGGTCCACGATAAAATTCTGATTGATGCTCGACTCGTAGTGACAGGCGCGTGTTTCGAGTAGCGGTGCATTGGCCAGCAGTGGGAAGCGCGCCTGCAGGAAACGTCGCGCCCCATCCACACGATCCTGATTGGTCCAGCGTGAACTGAGGTCGGGGTCCTGCAGCGTGGGGTCGGGCGCCGAGGCGGGTGCCGGCGCAGGCGCTGCCGTTCCGGCCGGCGGCGGCGGCGCGGCAATGGCGCCACGCACGCGAAAGCCGCGACTGTCCACCGGCAGCATGGGCCAACCGGTCACGCCGGGAAAGTTGTAGCTCGGCAGGTTGGGAAACGTGAAGCGCGTGTCGCCCATGGGCACACCGAAGTACAGCGCGTGGCCAATGGGAATGCGCATGCGGTTCTCCATGTACGGAAACAGCTTGCGCAACCAGGGGCCGCAGGCAAACACGTAGGCGTCGCCGCGCAGTACCGTGCCGTTGTCGAGCACCACGCCATCCATCTGCCCGTTCACAATGGGACCCGGCGTCACGCGACCGATCACGAGGTCCACGCCCATCTTCTGCGCCGCACTGGCCACGGCTTGTGTGGCGGCACGGCAGCGCACCACGCCCGCGTCAGGTTCGTAGATGGCCACGCCAATGTCGTCAGCCTTGATGACCGGCCAGCGCTTGCGCGCCTCATCGCCGCTCAACACTTCGTGGGGCACGTTGTTCTTCGTCCACAAGTCGATGGTGCGCGTGATGAACGGTTCACGCGTGGCCCGCATGATCACGTCACCCGTCTCGTGCCAGAACTGCGTCCGGAATACGGACCCCCACTCCTGTTCGAACACCTTCCAGCGCGCAATCGCCGCGCGTGCCCATGGCGTCCACAGCTCACCAGCGGCGCGATCGCCGTACGACGAACGAATGCCGCGTGTCTCGTCGCCCGATGTGGAGCGTGAGTTGCCGGGGCCGTACTGGTCGAACAATGTGACGCGCACTCCACGCGCCCGCAGATGATAGGCGGTCCAGCCGCCCCAGGCGCCGGCGCCAATCACCACCACATGCGTGGACGATGACGCGCCGCCGCGGCCGCCAGCGAGGCCGGGCGCGGGAGCTGCGGCAAAGGGCACAGGCGGTGCACAGCCAACCGCGAGCAGTCCGGCGCCAGCACCCGCCAGTTTGAGAAAGTCACGCCGCGGCACCGCATTGTGCGGGACCGCACCATCCGCGACAGCATCATCGGGGACAGCGCCATCCGGGACGGTGTGGTCGTCGGGAACGGTCGGCAGGGCGGGGGACGTAGAGGAGGGGGTCGAATCCATCGCCCGAAAATGCCCGGCGGGACTGACCGTCGCAATCGGGGTAGGACCAGAAGGCTCGACAGGCCCCATCGGCGCGGCTTGCCAGCGAACCGCGCCCCCCACACGTTCACTGCATATGCACCGAACCACGATCTTCCAGACTGTTCTGCTCACTGCCGTGGTGGCGGCGAGCGTGGCTGCCGGCACGCGCAGCACGGCGCAGGCTCCGGGCGCGCCACTTTCTCACTGGGCCTTGCAGCGGGGCCAGGACTCGCTGCCCAAGGTGTACACCGATTCGCAGGCCACCGCGGGGCAGGCGGTGTGGACCAAGACCTGCAGCGAGTGTCACGAGACCAGCGATGTCACAGGATCGGACTTCCGGACCAAGTGGGTGGGCCAGAATCTTTTCTCGCTGTACGAAACGATTCGCACCACCATGCCTGACGGCGATCCGGGCACCTTGCCGGTCGAAGACTACGCCGCAACCGTGGCGTACATCCTCAAATTGAACGGCTTGCCCGCTGGTGAAGCGCGGCTCACCACGGATTCTGTTTCGCTGTCAGCGATCACGTTCCGTCTGCCTGCGGGCAGTGGTGGCGCAAGCAGCACGCGCTGAAGTCGGACACCGCTATTGACAGTCTCGTTGCAGCATCGTAGCGTCTGCCGCCGTACCTCATCCGTCACCCGGTCGTGATATTCCCCCGCGCTGCCTTGTGCGCGCGACGATCGAACCGGTGACGCTGGTGTGCCGCTCGCGCGATGAGCGCCGCTCGCACCAACGGTACCGATGCCCAGTATTTGCCGCATTGTGACGCCGCGCGCCTCCGGGTTGTTGCTCGGAATGGTGCGCGGCGCGCTGCGATGAAACAGGCTCGCGTTCCACAAGCTGGTCCCCTGCAGTGTCCCGCCGTACCGTCCTACCACTCCCCATCCGCCTGATGTCGCCGCGTTGTCACGCGCGCTGACAAAGGGCTCCCGCCTTACGGAATCCGCGCGCGACCCACCCGCGCAGACGGCATTCCTCTCCAACTCGTACATCCCGGGAGCGTCGCTCCCGTGCAAGACCATGACGATGTGTGCCCCCATCGCCGCGATGCTGCGGCGACGGTCGCGCGCGCATTCGTCGTGCGCCGGTCACATCTGGGTGGCCGGCATGTGATCCTGAGCTGGGGAGTCACGAGATGCGATTGTTCGTACCTGCCGCGTTCACCCGTGGAGAGCGAGGCTGCTCACCACCGGCTGCCACACGTCCCAAAGGGACGCGCTGGAGCCTTCTGTCCACCCTGCTTGCGTTGGCGGCAAGTGTCGGGGTGACAGCACCCGCTCCACTCTCCGCGCAAGGCGCCGGGGGGACCGTGACCGGTCAGGTCACCGACGCGGCGACCGGCCAGCCCATCCAGCAGGCCCGCGTGCTCGTTGCCGGCACACAGAACGGCACGCTCACCGCTGAAAACGGCCGTTACACCCTGCGGGTTCCCAACCAGGGGCCGGTCAATCTCGAAATCAGCCGCATCGGTTATGAGGCGCAGAAGCTCACGGTGACCGTGGGTGCCACGCCCGTTGTGCAGGACGTCAAGCTTACGCAGGCCGCCTTCTCGCTGGCGGCGGTGGTCACCACCGTGACCGGTCAGCAGCGCAAGGTCGAACTGGCCAACGCCACCTCCACGGTGAACGTGGCCGAGAAGATCGCGGAGCTGCCGGTGGCCAACATGGGCGCGCTCATGTCGGGTCGTTCGTCCAGCGTGCAGGTCGTGCAGACGGGTGCCTCGGGCACCGGCTCGCGTATCCGTATCCGCGGTCAGAACTCCTTCTCGCTGACCAACGATCCCATCGTCATCATTGACGGTGTCCGCGCCTCGGCGCAGACCAATAATCAGTCGCTCGGTGTCGGTGGTTCGGGCCCGTCGCGGCTCGACGACATCAACCCGAATGAAATCGAGAACATCGAGATCATCAAGGGCCCGTCAGCCGCCACGCTCTACGGCACTGAAGCGGCCAACGGCGTAATCGTCATCACCACCAAGCGCGGCAAGTCGGGCAAGACCACGTGGAACCTCGGCCTCGAAAACGGCCGCATGGAAAACACGGCCGAATTCCCCGACCTCTGGACGCTTTGGGGCCGCACCACGGCCAATCCGAATGTGTCGTCTCCCTGCCTGCTTACGGCAGTGGCGAGCGGCGCTTGCGCGAACATCGATTCGCTCTCGCGCGGCAACGTGCTCAACGACCCGGACCTCACGCCGCTCACCACCGGCATGCGGCAGCAGTACAACCTCCAGGTCTCGGGCGGCAACGACAAGGTGCAGTTCTTCGTGTCCGGTCAGAACGAGTCGGAGAATGGCATCTACAAGATGCCGGACAGCGAGGTGACTCGACTCAAGGCCCTTCGCGGCGTTAGTGAACTGCCGGGCGATATCATGCGCCCGAATTCGCTGCAAAGAAACAGCTTCCGTGCCAACGTGAACGCTGAGCTCCTGCCAAACCTGTTCGTGCAGGCATCTTCCGGCTTCGTGAGTAGCGACACGCGACTCCCGCAGAATGAAGACAACGCCAACGGTCTCATGGTGAACGCGCTGGGCGGCCAGTGGCGCGGGGACCTGCGCGACGCGCAGGGCAATCCGCTGCGCGGCTACCGCGCCTTCATGATGGGTGATGTGCTGTCGCAGACAACCACTTACGGCATCAATCGTTTCATCAACAGCCTTTCGGCTCAGTGGAACCCGCGCTCGTGGCTGAACACGCGTGTGGCGCTTGGATCAGACGTCACAAATCGCGATGAGCTCTTCCTCGCGAAGGTCGGTGAGGGTCCTGCGACCGGCACGGTGCGGCAGGGCGAAGTCCGGAGCGTGAAGGCCCAGGTCAACCAGCAGACGGCAGACTACGGCGCCACGGGCACCTTCCAGCTCACTGATTGGCTGAACAGCAAGACCTCGGTGGGCATGCAGTACATTCGCTTGGCCAACGAGTTCACCCGCGGCGAAGGTATTGGCCTGCCGCCCGGTGGTGTCATCGTGACCACGGCCGCGACCCGTGTTGGGCTCCAGGGTGTTGAAGAGCGTCGCACGCTGGGCTATTACGTGGAACAGCAGATGGCCATCCGCGATCGCCTGTTCATTACCGGTGGTCTGCGCCGCGACGCGGCGAGTGCGTTCGGTGCGAACACGCGTGCGGTGTTCTATCCCAAGTTCGGCGCCTCGTGGCTTATCTCGGACGAGTCGTTCTTCCCCTCGCAGGACTGGCTGAACAGCCTGCGTCTGCGCGGTACCTACGGTGCCTCCGGCCAGATTCCAGGCGCCACTGATGCCGTGCGCTTCTACAACGCGGTGCCGCTCACCATCAGCAGCGGTGACGCACCCGGAGCGGCGCTCGGTTCACTGGGTAATGTGAACCTCAAGCCGGAGTACTCGGCCGAAACCGAGTTCGGTTTCGACCTCACCATGTTCTCGGGCAAGAGCAATATTGAGGTCACGCACTACACCAAGTCGACGACCGACGCCCTGATCGAGCGCGAAATCGCGCCGTCGTTGTCCGGCCTCAACACCCAGTTCGTCAACATCGGCAACATCCGCAACTCGGGTCTCGAACTCACCTATAATCAGCGTGTTATTGACAACGAGAAGGTGGGCCTGTCGTGGATGCTCACGGGCTCCACGAACAAGAACGAGATGACCAAGTTGGGCGAAGGCATCGCGGCCGTTCCGTCCGGCAATCGCAATACGCAGCGCAACTTGCCGGGTTACCCGTTGTTCGGTCTCTGGGATCGCAACATCAATCCCAATGATGCCAACGGCGACGGCATCATCGTCGTGAGTGAGTTGGGTCTCAGCGACACGGCCGTGTATCAGGGTGCGACCTTCCCCACACGGGAAATCGCCTTCACGCCCACCCTCGAACTGTTCAACAAGAAGGTGCGCATCACCACGCAGTTCGATAGCAAGTGGGGCTTCAAGAAGTTCAACAACACCCTGCGTCACCAGTGTCAGAACGGCGTGACCTGCCGTGGCCGCTACGACCGCACGGCCTCGCTGGAGGAGCAGGCCGGCGCGCTGGCTACTTCGCAGGCGGTGTACACGGGCCAGTTTGAAGATGGTGCGTTCACCCGCTGGCGCGAACTGTCGGTGGCCTACGAAATGCCGACCGCCTGGGCCAACAAGCTGCGCTCGACGCGTTGGAGCGTGGTGCTTACCGGCCGTAACCTGGCCGTGTGGACCAACTACAGCGGTGTCGATCCGGAAGCGGCCGCCAACAACGGCGACCAGCGTGGTAACGAGGAGTACTTCTCAACCCCGCCGCTCCGCATCATGACGCTTCGCATGAACTTCTCCTTCTGACCCCGACCACTCCATGCGATTCTACAACTACGCACGACGGGTGGCACGCCCCACCGGAATGCTGGCAGCAGCATTGGCCGCTTCTGGCTGCAGCACCGACATGCTGAACGTAGCCACCCCCAACGTTTTGGCTGACGCGGCAGTGTCTGGCTCACTGGGCGCTACAACCATTCGAAACGGAGCACTTCGCTCGTTTGCGATCTCGTTCTCAGGGGTGCAAGACGGCTTCGTGGTGGTGTCCGGCAATCTGGGTGACGAAATCCAGACCACCGATACCTTCGCTGACCGCTACAACACGGATCAGCGGACAGCCACGGAGAATCTGGGTGGTGCGCTCAACACCACTTACACCAACCTGCAACTGGCTCGAACTGGCCTGAGCAACGCCATCGAGAAGTGGAGGGCGGCCAAGCCCGACGTGGCTGCAGCCAAGGACTCGTTGTCTGAGCTCTATGCGGTGCGCAGTCTTACGGAGACGATGTTCGCTGAAGGCTACTGCTCGGGTGTGCCGTTCAGCCGTGTTCTCGAGAACGGCGACTTCGAGTACGGGGATCCGCTCACCACGGTACAGATGCTTACGCGGGCCGAAGCGACAGCCGATTCAGCCCTGAGCAACGCCACCGGCGCCACGTACCGGAGCTTGGCGCAGGTGGCCAAAGCGCGCGCGCTGCTCAACCGCGGCCAGTTTGCCCAGGCCGCGCAGGCGGTGTCGGGCGTGGCCACATCGTTCCGCTATCAGATCTTCCACTCCATTGCCACGACGGGCCAGAACAACGGCATCTGGCAAGCCTCGTATGTCTCGGGCAACCGCTACAACGTGGGCACGCGGGAAGGCGTGAACGGCATCGACTACCTGGTTACGCCGGCTGATCCGCGTGTGCCCTGGACGCCCAGCACTCGCACGGGCTTCGACGGCACCAGCCGCAACCTGCCACGGCAGGAGAAGTACACCTCGCAGAGCGCGCCGGCCACGCTGGCCGACGGCATTGAGGCACGCCTCATCGAGGCCGAAGCGCTGCTGAACCGCACCTCGGGTGGCTCGCAGGCTGATCGTGATGCCATGTTCGCGGCGCTCAATCAGCTCCGCGCCACGGGCCTCTCCACCGCCATCCCGGCGCTACCGGCGGCGCCCACCACCCAGGCGGCAGCCGTGGACATGCTCTTCAAGGAGCGCGCCTACTGGCTGTGGCTCACCGGTCACCGCCTCGGCGACATGCGCCGCCTCATCCGGCAGTACGGCCGGGCGGCCAACACGGTGTTCCCCACGGGGCCCATGCTCTATCGCCCGGGCAACAGCTACGGCACGGACGTGAACCTGGTCATCCCCATCCGCGAGCGGAACAACCCGAAGTTCCAGGGCTGCCTCGATCGCAA
>VFQP010002919.1_pt1 | contig 18248 bp, 18 predicted proteins | sample 3512351 | NCBI WGS metagenome assembly VFQP01 (sample SAMN10412372, study PRJNA504923) | tailings metagenome | isolation source: Relicate 1 Philex TSF1 revegetated site | place: Philippines: Tuba, Benguet | collected 2017-08-29
CGCAGACGAAGCTGAGCGAAGGCGTCAAGCGCATGCTGGCGGGTGGTATGTTCCTCTCGCTGCCCTTTATGATCCGTGCGGTACGGGGCGCACTGTTTGATGATACATCGATTGGCGGCAATACGCTGACCAACACCGGCACCACGGATGCGGACCTGAGCGCGGGCGGCCTTGACAAGATGGTCGTCGACCTGATGAGCAACGTGGCCGGTCCGGTCGAGAGCATGCTGGCGGCGTTCAGCTATCTCGCGGGTGTCGGTTTGCTGCTGGTCGGCATTTCGCGCCTGACCAAACGTTTGGAAGAAGGCCCGCGCGGTCCTGCGGGTATGGGTACGGTGATGACGTTCATCGTTTCCGGCGCGCTGTTTTCTTTCGGTGACTCCATGGGTACTTTCGCCAATAGCGTATTCGGCGATGGCAGCACCCAGTTGAAGACCAATGCGCTCGTTGCAAACACCGTCATCAGCGAGACTGAAGACCGTGAGCGCATTCAAGTTGTTATAGAAGCGGTAATGACCTTCGTGATGCTGGTCGGTTACATCGCTTTTATCAGAGGATGGTTCGTCTTAAGAGCTTTTGCCGATGGCCAACAAGGGGCTACGATGGCACAGGGTCTGACGTTCCTGTTCGGGGGTACTTTGGCAATCAACCTCGGCGAGCTGATCAACGTGATCATGCGGACCGTGAATGTCACTGGACTCTCATTTACCTAGTAGACACGATAAAAGCGTGCTACATTAACTACTGTGTGTAAGTAAAAGGAGAACTACAAATGAAACGGTCAAAACTCTCTCACAAACTCGCAGCAGCAGCAACCATGGGCGCAGCTGTTGGTAGCAGCAGCGATGCTTTCGCTGTGGGCTCCGCTACGGATCTCGTTGACATGACGGACAACGTCATCACGGCGTCTTCGGGCTTCACCAACCTGATCTCCACCCTCGCGTACATCGCTGGTGCTGGTCTTGCTCTTGCTGGCGTATTCAAACTGAAGCAGCACGTTGACAACCCGGCTCAGGCCCCCATGAAAGACGCTCTGATCCGTCTGGCTTGCGGCGGCATGTTCCTGTCTCTGCCCTTCCTGCTGACTGTTCTGCCGGGTTCGATCTCGGACGGCGAGAACACGCAGGTTGACGTTGATGGTCTGCGTATGGATGGCGCTGGTTCGCTGTTCTCTTCGGGCGCCGGTGGTGGTCCGTAATCGGTACAGAAGTAGATCTTAATGGCCTACTTAAGGATATCGCCCGGCATCAGCGGATTGTCCGATGCCGGGCGTATTCTTTCTCCGGATGTGCATGCGCCGTCGGAGGAAGTCCGCACCCAAGTGCTGGAGCGTGACCAGCACACCTGCCGCTATTGCGGTTTTCAATCGCGCAAATACCAAGAAGTCAATTACGTCGGCAAAAACGGTCAGGCAGGCAGCGCGGAAGATTACGCGGCCGCTTGCACGTTCTGCCATCAATGTTTTCATCTGGAGCGTGTCGAGCGCATGCAATCCGGCGCCGTGATCTGGCTGCCGGAAATCGGGCAGGCGGCGCTTCATCATATGTGCCGCGCCATTTACGTGGCGCGCATTTCGCAAGGGCCGATGGCCGATGCCGCGCGCGACGCGCTCGAGGCCTTGCTTGCGCGCAAGGAAGAGGCGCAGCGGCGCCTCGGCACCGACAGCCCGCGCATTCTGGCGACCGTTTTGCAGGATTTTCTGGAAGCGAAAGAATATAAAGACCGCTTTTCGCGACTGAAGGGTTTCCGCATCCTGCCGCTCGATCGCCGCATTATCAAAGAGGGCGATCTCGAATTTAACCAGTTCCCGCAGATTCTCGCCTATTGGCGATCCAAAGACGGGCCGTTCGGCGATGTGCCGCCGCGCCGCTGGGTCAACCTGTTCTATAGCCTGCGCGACGCCGCGCAGGGTAAATAAGCAGCAGAAAGCAAACGGCGCCCAAACAGGCGGCCGTAAAATATTCCCGAACAGGGATGGCGCGGAAAAATCCATGCCATCCCTGTTTTTTTATGTGTCGCCGCGCCATTTAAAATACATAACACGGGCGTTTCATGTTTTTAGACGTCCGGCTGCTTTACCGCGAGAGGTGGGCATCAGGGGCAAAGATAATAACAGCGTGCCGCCGCAGAAGGGCACAGGCAAGCGTGCGGCGAAAAGGGGCTTTCCGGCACCGCCGATGCTTCAGGGTTTGTTTACTCCCCTTGTGTCATCATGACATGGTTTGTACATAACCGCGCATCCCCTTGCGGCGGCTTTGTTTTTTGAACAAAAGGCCTGTTTTTCCAAGTTGCGAGTAGTGTATAGTTAAACGCTGCGCTGAATTGGGGATATCAGCAAAATCAGGGACGAAATATGAGCTTTCTAGACGGTCTTTTGAAACCCTTTGTCAGGCTGCTGCGCCAGCCGATTGAATCTTTCATCCGCCTTGAAACGGCAGATGACGAGACCACGCTTGTGGCCGAAGACGGCTCCTTGCTGACGGTCGTGCGTGTTGATGGCGCGCGCCAGATCATCGGTGATGCCGAATACAAAAAAATCCTGTCGGATTCCGTGGTTAAAATTGGTACGCGTTTCGATCGCCCCGGCCATGCGATGCAGATCTATTTCAGCCGCAACCCCGAGCGCAGCTATAACGAGCTGAAAAAGCTGATCCGCCCGAACTATATGGCGTCGAAAAACATCGGCCTCGAGATCGACGATATTTTCGAAGAGCGCGCCAAGCACCTCAGCCATTATCTGGCATGGGAAGAAATTTATTTCGTTCTCTGGACGCGTCCGTCGGTTCTGAGCAAATCCGACATGTCGCGCGAGGCGGAACGCGCCCGCGGCAAAAAATGGGTTAAAGCAGAAGACGCGCAATATCCGTTTGCCGCGATTGAAGGTCTGCGCACGCGCCATAATAGTTATTCGACCGCAACGGTCACGGCGCTCAAGGAAATGGGCATTCAGGCTTCGGTGATGGAAGTGCACGACGCACTGGCCACCATCCGCGCCAACCTGCTGCAGATAAGCATCGACAGTAAATGGCGTGCGGTTCTGCCGGGCGATAAAATTTCGCCGCGCGCGCCTGAAAAGAAAAGCGACATGTCGGATATTCTCTGGCCGTCGCTGCGCCAGCAGCTGACAATGGCGAACGCCCGGGTTATCAACGATCATATCGTTGAAATGGGCAAATACGTCTGGGGCGGCTGCGATATGGTGCTGGGCCCGACGGACCCCATTCCGTTCCCTGCCTTCCTTGAGCGTATGTCCGAGGCGCGCATCCCCTTCCGCATGTCCTTCCTGCTGGAAGGCGGCGGCATTCAGGGTATGGCGATGCAGCAGTTCCTGTCGTCCATCTTTGCGGTGACCAACGCCGAAAACAAGATGGTGAAAGACGCGCTTGAAAAACTCAGCGAGATCGCCCGCAGCGAACCCGTGGTGAAATTCCGCCTGTCGTTCGCGACATGGGCACCGCGCGATGATATCGAGCTTCTGGAAGATCGCCTGTCGACGCTGACGCAGTCCGCCGAATCGTGGGGCTATGCGCAGGTATCGCAGATCTCCGGCGATCCGCTGGATCAGGTGATGTCGTCGGCGCTGGGTATTCACTGCGCCTCCACCGCTCCGCCGGCTGTTGCGCCGCTGTATGAAATCATGAAGCTTGTGCCCTGGCAGCGTGCGTCGAGCCCGTTTGAACAGGGCGCGATTCTGTTCCGTACGCCCGACGGCCGCGTGTGGCCGTATCAAACCGGCACCAACGTTACGACGACCTGGTTCGACCTCGTCTTCGCACAGCCCGGCGGTGGTAAGTCGGTTCTGATGAACACGCTCAACCTCGGCACCTGCCTGACGGCGGGTGTATCGAACCTGCCGTATATTGCGGTGATCGACATCGGCCCGTCGTCGGCGGGTCTGGTATCGCTGCTCAAGGATGCGCTGCCACCCAGCCGCCGTCACGAAGTGACGTCGTACCGTCTGCAGATGACGTCGCAGTTCGCGATCAACCCCTTCGACACCAAACTGGGCATGCGTACGCCGCAGGTATCTGAACGCAGCTTCCTGATCGAACTGCTCACGCTGATTTGCACCCCGCCGGGCCAGCCCGATCCGTATGACGGTATCTCGCAGCTTTGCGGCATGGTGGTCGACGAAATGTACCGCTGGCGCGACGACAACACCGCGAACGCCGAGCCGCGCCCCTATCTGCCGCGTATCGATACGGTCGTGGACGAAGCGATCCGCACGCATGACATCAAAGTGCAGCCGGGTGCGTATTGGTGGGACGTGGTCGATCTTTTGTTCGACAAGGGCCTGACGTACGAAGCATCTCTGGCGCAGCGCTATGCGATGCCGACGCTGGGTGACGCGATTGCCGCCGCCCGCCGTCCGCAGATCAGAAACCTGCTCGAAGAAACCTCGATCGGCTCCTCGTCCGAGGGGGTGATCCACGCATTCGAACGTATGATTACGTCGGGTGTTCGTGAATTCCCGATCTTGTCGTCGGTGACCAAGTTCTCGCTGGCCGAAACGCGCGTATGCGCGCTTGACCTTGCCGACGTTTGCCCGTCGGGCGATGCGACGTCCGATCGCCAGACGGCTGTTATGTACATGCTGGCCCGTCAGGCGCTGGTCACCCCGTGGTGGATTAACGAAGAAGCGCTGGCGCAGATGACGCCGAAATACCGCGCGTATCACGAAAGCCGCCTGCAGGATCTGTCGGAAACGCCGAAGCGCCTTTGCTACGACGAGTTCCACCGTACGTCGAAAACAAAATCGGTACGTGCGCAGATTGTGCGTGACGTGCGCGAGGGCCGTAAGCGCGGGATTCAGATCATTCTGGCATCGCAGATGCTGGACGACTTCGATGACGACATGGTCGATTTGGCGACCGGCGTCTGGGTACTCGGTGCCGCCATTTCCGATGGCGCGGTCGATGCCACCCAGAAACGCTTCGGTCTGACAGATACGGCGCGCTGGGTCATGCGTAACAAGCTGACGGGCCCGAAGGCCGGCGGTGCGCCCGCACTGCTGGTTTTGGGTACCACCGACGGCCGCTATGAACAGCACCTGATCAACACGCTGGGCCCCATCGAACTTTGGGCCTTCTCGACCTCGACCGAGGACGTGGCCATCCGCAACCGTCTGTATGCGCGTCTTGGCGCATCGCAGGCGCGTAAACTGCTGGGTGTGAACTTCCCCGGCGGATCGGCGCGATCGGAAATCCGCCGCCGCGTTGCGGCCTTGTCCGAAAAAGGCGATGTCGATAACGCGTCTATCGGCGCGGTCATTGAAAAGATCGTGGACGAACTGGTCGGCAGCACCAAAGTCAAGCTGGCGGATATCGCCGGCAATGATGCCGCCCCGCCCGCCGATGGCGAAGAGAAAAAAGCCTGATCGATTTTCAGGCCAAACAAAAACGCCGCATCCTTTTACAGGTGCGGTGTTTTTTGTTTGTATACGGTGCCGCGCATAACTGGCTGCGGCGGCGTCAAGGCAAGATCATGGGCGCGGGGGGCGGGGGCGCAGTTTGAATCCTTTCGCCTTTTCCTGCAGCATCAATTGATCGATTTGTGTCAACACCTGCACGATGTTGATATCGGCGCGGTGCGCGGCGGGCAGGTCTTCGGCATGCACGCGCGCCGCTTCGTCGCGGCGGCCCGCCCACAGGCGCGGATCGAAGACGCGGTTCAGCTGTTCTGTCTGCGCGGCCAGCAGCAGCACTGTTTGCCCGGCCGGTGTTTTTCGCATCAGGTCTTCGGCGCCCAGCTTCTCGCCCGATGCCAGATAGGCGTCGCGCACCACATCGAAGTGCCCTGATTTGGCGGCCAGATGCAATCCGGTTTGCCCGCCATAAAGTGGCACGGGCTCGCGCAGCTCGGCGGGTGATTTGCCGGTAAAGAATTCGCGCGTCGCCGCCGCGCCATTGTTGCCGCTGCGGATATCATCCGCCACGGCCTTCATGCCCAGGCTGATCGCCCAATCCAGCGCGTTCATGCCGCGGTGGTATGTGGCGGGGTCGGCGCCGAAGGCCAGCATCAATTGCGCCGCTTCGCGATGCCCGTGCGCGATGGCGATGCAAAGAAAATTGCCCGTACCCGCATTCGGATTGGCGCCCGCCGCCAGCAGGGCGCGGACAACATCGGGATTGCCGCGCGGAATGGACAGGCCCAGTGATGTTGAATCGTCATGCGCCGCATTCGCGCCCAGGGACAGGAAGTGGTTGACCATCTTAATGTCGGCTGCGGCCGATGCCTCGCCCAGCGCGTCATCCAATACCGCCTGCGTTAAATGCAGCCCGCGCTCGACCAGCAAGTCGACGATTTTATGATGGCTTTGCCCCAGTGCCGCCAGCAGCACGCGCCCCTCGCGGTAATTCACATCGACGCCCATGTCCAAAAGGGTGGACACACGCCAGATATCGCCATGGCGCGCGGCTTTGCACAGGGCATCGCCCAGCTGCGATGCGTTTTGCGAACGCACCTGCATCAGCCATTTTTCGTCATCATCATCGAGATCGCTGACCGACATTTTTGCCTTTCCGGACGGGCGCGGCGGCTCGATTCTCCGCCGCGACCCTATGCGTACAGACGTACGGGGTAAAAAGCGGTAATTCAAAGCCTAGGAGGGCGTACAACGCCTGTTTTTACGAAACATTGTATTTATAAGGGCTTAGACACGTGCGGTCAACCGCAGGGGCATAGACGCGGGCGGGAAAATTAAGACAATATTAATAAAGTACTGATATTCAATAAGAAAATGCGCTTAAAAGCGCGGTTTTGATTGAAGGCCTCTAAAATTTTATGTAATATAAAAGTATGGAGATGGATGAATGACCCACAAACCGCACTTTGACTCCAAAGCCAGCCGCCCCGCCGCCGATGTATCGGTCGCCCCTGCTGCCGCTGGCCAGACAGCCACAGCAACTGAAAATAAAATCAAAGTGGTGCAACACCACGGCCCCGGGTTTATGCGCCCGCAGTGACGAGTTTATTGTTGTGAGCCCCTTCCTTCCAAACCCGGCCCTCAAAAGCCGGGTTCATTTTGCCGGGCGCATGTATTCTGAAAATTTGTGGATAATTCTTGGCGATCCGGGCGCATTTGTGGTTTGATAGAACTGCAAACGGCGGCCCGGTGGGTGTGGCTCAACACAGAGTCCTTCAGGGTTTCAGGGAGTTCTTCCATGTCTCGTTTGCCGGCACGTCTCACGCCGTTCTTTTATGATCCCTCTCAACCGCCAACTCCGCCCGAAAAACCGCCGGTACCTCCTTCTATCAATAACAACGGCGAATGGTCAGAGCCTACCCCTGCGGGCAAAGCCCGCAAGACGGTGGCGGTGAATTTTATCGGAACGGTCGTTCACGAGCGGCCGGATCCTTTCGCGACCGAAGAGCAAAAACAAAAGCGTCAGGCGCATTGGGATAAAGTCGCCGCCCGCAACGAAAAAGTTTTAAACGACGCGCTGTTCATTTTGTCGCAAAGCCCGACCGGCCGCGACGTGCTGGAGCAAATGACCAAAGAAGGCTACCGCGTGGTGTTTGATGACAAACGCACGGGCGATCGCGGCGCGGGCGGCTTGTGCGACCCGTCCGACAAGACAATTATTCTGCGCGGCCACAGCAACGCGGCGTATCTGGCGCTGCTGATCGGGCACGAGGCGGTGCATGCGGTGCAAAACACGCGGCATGATATTTTTCCCTCCACGCGCCACAAACCGGAAACGGGCATCAAGCTTTCCTTCGCGATCGAGGCCGATGCCTATGCGCAGCAAGCGCAAATCGCGCTGGAGCTGGCCTACGGCGACCCTGCGGGCCCTGCCGATCAAATCCGCTTTCAAGAGCCGCTCAAGCAAATGCGATCGCGCTTTCCTGACATCATGAAAGCGGCGGAGCGCGTCTTCAGCCGCGAAAAGAACATGCAAAACGGCGCCAGCGTGGCCGCGGCATTCGAGGCATTCTATGATAATTTCCACCTGCGCACGTTCTATGAAGATGCGCATATCGAATGGGCAGATACCTATGCGCCGCATTTGAAAGGAAAATTTCCATGGGTACAAAAGCATTTCAGCAAGGATGTCGACAGCCAGTGGATCAAAGACCGCATCCAGCATCGCGGCAAGGCGTATCTGAACGAACACGCACCCAAGCTGACGTTTGATGACGCGCGCCACAGCGGCCTTTCCGAAGAGACGGGCAAGAAGGTGCAAAAATTCTACCGCGATCATTTGCCGAGCCAGCCGCTGCCCAAGCTCAAAACCTTTGGCGTACATATGAAAGACGCTGTGCACTGGGTTTTGGGGCTGGCGGGCGATACGCATGTCGTGTTCAAAAAGAACGATGACCCAACCAAGCCGCCGCTCAAGGCGCCCCCCCGCCGCGACGGGCGCGGGTTTTGGAAGTAGATTTGTATTATTTCTATATAAATCAATTGGTTGAATGTAAAATCGGCTGTTGACAGTTTCCGCGTCTTTGCATAATCTTTCGGCCTGCCTTTAAAAATACAGCCGGAAGAATCGCGCATGTCGGAAACCCCGAGCAAACAACAGATATGGCTTGAAACGCAGCGTCAGGTGCGCGCGCTTTTTGCGCTTCTGAAAGAAGACGCGAACGGCGATGTGGTCGTGCCTGCCGAAGTGAAAGCGGGCATCGCGGCGCTGGATGAAAAATCGTGGGACAATAACCGCCGCGTATACACGTTCGGCACCGGCAATACGCAGCAGAACGTGCTGGCCGCGCGCGCGGGCCTGGTACCGTGGTGGACGGTCATGACGGGCGCCGTGTTTTTCGGCGCGTTGGATGACATGCGCTATATCAAGGCCGAAGCGGACAAACACGCCCAGCCGAACCAGCAGCCGAACATGAATTCGGCGCTGACATGGGTAACGTTTTCAAACGCGCTGGTCGGCAATGTCAAAAACAAAATCGAACCGGCGGTGATCAAACAGCTGATGGAATGGGGGGCGGATCCCAACCACGACCATGGCAAGTGGTTTGACACGGTGCTGCGCAATCAGGATACCGACATCATCAATATCTATCTGGATCACGGCGGCAGCCTGGATACCGTAGCCAGCACCATGTTGGCCAACAAGGATAATAAGGCGCTGCAGGGTAAAATCGCATCAACGCTGGTCGGGCGTACCTTCGATACGCGCGTGGGCGACGATACGCTGGTGCAAACGCAGATTATGCCTGATACCGACGGCACGGCGGTCTTGCGCACGGTCTTTAATTTCCGCAGTCAGCGCGTGCAGGAAATTTACGAAGGTCCGCGCACATCGGCAGTGATGAGCGTGACGAATTTCGAACAGTACAATACGGCCGCGCTGGGCGACGCCTATGAAACGCTGAAAAAACTCGGGGGCAATGCGCCCGACATTCTGCGCGCGACGGGCAAGCCGCTGGCCGTGCCTGCCGGCTTGAAACGCAAAGCAGGAGGGGACCCGCAGCCGTGAAAAACCCGCTTTCGCATATTCCGCACGCCGACGATGTTGATGACGATCTGTTCGAAGACAGCACGGATGAAAAACTGTGGGAAGGCGCGACCGAAAAAGTGGTCGATGCCTTCGCAAAGCTGTCGCCGACGCTGGAAAGCCTGCCCGCATACGACGATGAAGAAGACGATGCCATCACAAATTTACGCGACGAAGCGCAGGAGCTTTTGCAGTCCTACACCGACCGTATGGATAACGAAGGGTGGGAAGACGCCCGAAAATATTACACATTGGGCGCTGCCGCTGCCAAAACGCTGATCGCGGGCGCGCAGCAGGATATGCTGGATTGGGGCGATATCCTGAATGCCAAAGCCCTGCGCGGCACGGCCGAAGATATCAAAAACATTCTGGATGCGGCGGCCAAGGCCGAGGCATCGGTTGATCTTGACGCAGCGCTTGTCTGGGCGGCTGAGCCGGGCGATCTGGCCGACACCGTCTATCACGCAGGCAACGTGCAAACCGCCGAAGCGATTTTGAATGCAGGTGCCGATCCGTCGTATAACAATGGGGATTTGTTTCTGGATGCGGTGCGTACGGGCAATGCGGACATGGCGCGGGTTTTTTGCCGCGCGGGTGTCGACGACCCCAATTTTAACCTGGCTCACTGGCACGGCAATGCCCGCAGTTATTTGCAAACCGCCGAAGCGCGCCATTTGATCCGCGAGATGTACTGGGAATACGGCCGCTATGATGTGCTAGATGCGTCGACGCTGGTCGAGCGCAAAAACCTAGAAGAAGGCGGCCAGCTGCGCGTGATTTTCGATTTCGCGGCGCGCCGTGTCAGCGAAGTTTATACATCGAACGACAGCACGTATGCATTTAAATCGGATGTGCCGTTTGACGATTACGGCCCCGCCGCCCTGCGCAAGGCGCGTGAAAAGCTGACCGAACTGGGCGGGCATCCGCCCGCGGACGAGCCGCCCGCCGGATATCGCGGCATGGCGAAGCCCAAACTGCACGCGCCCGGCAGCCGCTAAATTTCCGTTTGATGTCTGTTTCCGTTATTTGCGGGCGGCCGGTTTTTTCAGGCGTACGTAAAACGCGCCGTCGCCGCCGTCTTCGGTGCGTGCGGCGGTGATGGCCAGTACATGCGGGGCGAAGGGGGCTTCAGACAGCCATAGCGGCAACAGCCGCCGCAGCACGCCGCCGCCCTGCAGGCGGCTGCCCTTGCCGGTGATGACCAGCAGGGTGCGTTTTTCCTGCCGCCGCGCCTGGTTGAAAAACCTCACCAGCGCGTCATATGCCGCGCGCTGGGTCATGCCGTGCAGGTCGAGGGCCTTGTCGATCGGCCATTTTTTCTTTTTCAGGTCGCGCGCGGCGCCGCCGTCATGGGCGGCGGGGGCGCGAAGAAGCGCTGCGGTTTTGGTGGCGGGCGCGGGCGTCACCAGCGCTTGCGCGGCGGCCAGCGCGGCGTCGATTTTGCTGATTTTTTTCGGTTTTGCAGGCGCAGCCGTGCGCGGGGTGGCATCCGGACTGGCCCGCTTTTTTTCATAGGCGCGGACGCTGCGCGTCACATGCTGCCATAACGCGCGATCTTCGTCCGAAGTTCCTGATTTTGAGCCTTTTTTCATAGCCTGCGGGTGTTTAAAAATGTTAACCGTGCTATGGTATACTATGCTTGTCGGCGGTGAAAGACCGCCGTTGCCGCCGCAGCCGTTTGCGCGGAAGATTTAGAAACGGGGGATGATCTGACGTGAAACTTGCACAAAAACTTCTTAGCTTCGCAACCGCATTCGGTGTGACCGCGCTGCTGGCGCTGCCCGCGCAGGCGCAGTGGGGCACCGGCACGACGGGGCTGGATTACCGTCCGCGTATCTCGACGGCCGAAGAAGTAGCGATTACCCAGCACTGGCTGTCGGGCGATGCGCCCAGCGCCGAAGAATGGGCGCGGCACAGCAAAGAATATCAGGAAGCGAACGACTTTACGCGCCAGTCCGTGATCGAAGACAAAAAGCAGGAATACATCCAGAAATTCCGCCTGTTTTCAAAACCGGAAACGCTGGTAATCAGCAGTAATGTCAAAATTTCCCGCTATAGCAAAGAGAACAAAGGTTTCGTGATCGAGAGCTTTAATAACGAAACATTTTTTTCTTATAACTTTGGCGGACAAAACTATGCCATCGTCATTCCCAAACTGATGGATTACCAGTGGGTCGGCATTGAAGGCGAGAATGCGGATTTGATTTCCCGATTTGCGCCGATTTCCGCGAATACTGTGAACGTGATTTTGGAAGTCGAACCGAAGACTGCCGATAAAACGCCCATCAAGCTGGGGGATAAAGAATACCGCCTGATGTCGGCCGAGATAGCGAGCATTTCAATATACCTGCGCAAATCCGAACGTGCATTGTGGTCGCGTCCGGGCACGGGCAAATCGACGCGCGCCAAGAGCGGCAACGATCTTCTGAACTTCTACGGCAAATAAGAGCAGGTACACGTGTTTTCCGGCGCGGGAGAATTTTTCAGGCCGGTTGAATTGCGCAAGGACTTGCCGCCGGTTTCCCATGCGCAGCCGGTCAAGAAAACAGGCGACGACGACCCGCGCGAGCGCGAGGAATTTCAGCGCCGCTTGTCTGACATCGCCGATGAAACCGTTATTTCCGGTGATGCCGCCGCGCCGTCCGATGCGGGCGATAACCTGTTTGGCGATGATTTTATCGAACTGTCGTTGCCTGCGCTGCAGGCGATGTTGTCGGGTGATAGAACGGCGCATGCCTATGGCCGCCCGCCCGTTCAGGCCTCGCCGGGCGTGGAGCCTGCCCTGGCCGCGTATCGCCGTGCGGCAGATGCCGCGCAAGGTTCTGCGGGCGGTGCTGCTCCTGACGGGATAGCGGCAAACGCTCCTTTGCCCGCGCCGTCCGGTGACGCGTGGAAAACTGCCCCTGCACATTACCCCGATGCCGATGCAGGCAGCGCGATTTTTTATATGCTGGCCGCGCTGGAAAATGCAGGCGTGTCCAGCGTGACGGTCAAAGACCGCGAAACCATCTATGCCGTATTGCGCCGCCGCTGCCTTGATCTGGGCCTTCCGATCGATCCGCGCGCCGCCCTGCCCGCCGAATAGCGGCAAAACTCCGCGGCGGTTTTTTTATATATGTTTTTGGTCTATGATACGGCGCATGCGCCGCAGAGGCATTTTATCAGGAGTATATGATGACCGATACCACCCGTACCGCCCCACTTTATGCGGTCAGTTCCTATATGTCGCCGACGACGGCAGCGATGCTGCGCGCGGCGATGATCGCGGGCGCGTTGTTTATCGCCGCGATGGGGTTTATCTATCCCTTGCTGACGGGCGAGGAAGACAAGCTGGTGACCAGCGTGTTTTTTGGCGTGGCCGTGGTCGATTTGATCATTGCCGTTATGTTGCCCCGTTTCATGGCCAGCCGCCCGTCGCCTGTGCGTTTTGAATTTCATGCGGGTTATATGGCGATTGCGCTGGGCGCCAGTACCGAAAAGCCGCTGGCGCGGGTGCCCTATGAAGACATCGACCGGATCGAGGAGTTCGCGGGTGTGCCTGACAAAGATCGCGCCGCCGGATTGACGGGCGTTGTCATCTATTTGCGCGTGGCGCGGATCGAGCTGATGCGCCTGCCGTATTATGGCACGCAAAACGGGCCTGCCCTGACGCTCAAAGGGCTGCGCAGCGATGAAAACCCCCTCGCGCGGATCAAAGAAGTGGTTGAGAAATCGAAACCGGCATAGGATAATAAAATCCTGTTTGCAAAGGGATAGGCTATGGAAAGACAACAGCCGCTACTCACCATCCGCCCGCATTTTGACCAAGGCCTTGTAACGGTACAGGCCTTGCTCTTTACTGCCGCGGCGTTCCTGCTGGTGACGATTATCGGCGGTACGTTGTTTTATATTCTGCTGCAACTGATCGGTCTTGGCCGTTTTATTGCGGCCGGATACGTATACGGCCTGTTTCTGGTGGGCAGCCTTGTCGTGTTGCCGCCGCTGTTTTTCGAGCTGAAGAAAAAAGCCTATAGCCGAACCTTCTTCCGCTTTTATGACGATTATCTCGAATTCCAGTATTTCCAGTTCATGCTCAGCCAGCGCCGCGGCCGCGTACGCTACCGCGATGTGTCTGACGTGGTGCAGGCGGGCGGCGCGCTGCAAAGCCAGCGTATGCTGACCTCGATCCTTATCCTGGTGCCCGGCATGAATTACAATCCGCGCGCGTTTTCGGGCGTGAAGATTGAAGACGTGCCGCAAAAACTCGATCTCATGCACAAGATCCTCGAACTGATCGAGAAAAGCGAATACCGCGCCATGGCCCGTGCGGCGGCGGCGGTTGCCGCGCCTGCAACGACCGTCGTCGTGACGGCACCGCCGGTTGACACCCCCAAATAAAAACACGCAGGGGGCAGATGCCCCTGTGCGGCTGCGCATTCGCAGCCGTTTTCATCCGCTGATGGAGCTGTGGCACCATCCCGTGCGGCTGACGGTCAGTCTTCTTCTGATCCTGTTTCTGCTGCCCGAAGCGGCGATGCTGGGGCAAAAGGCGGCCGATTTGCCCGCTTATGCGTCATATATGCTGGGCACGCTGGCGGTTTTCCTGCTGGTGATCGCGCCGCAGTTTTGTGCGGCATATCTGAATTGCCGTCATGTGCGGTATGATTTTTTTGACGACCATCTGTGCTTTACCGAAAGCATTCTGCTGCGCGATAAAATCCGCATACAGTATAAATCGATCAGCGCGGTTCGCTGGCGGCAGGCGTCGCTGCAAAAACCGCTGCGCCTGGCCGACATCATCATCGAAACGCGGCCGCGCGGCATGGAAGACATGCGCGGGGCAGAATACATGATCATCGATGTGCGCGCCGCGCGCACCAAGGTCGAGAAAATAAACGCGCTGCTGGATGCGTGGCGTCAGTCGGCTGCGGCGCCGGCGTCATCGGCATCCGGCGATGCAGGGGCGATTTCCAGCGACAGGCGATAACCGCCGTCATCATCTGTTTGCAAAAGCTGTTCAAGCCCTTTGAGAGTCGCCAGCTTCTGGCGCAGGCGATAGACATGCGTCTCCAGCGTATGCGTATCGATGCCGGGCTGATAACGCCAGACATAGCGCAGCAGGTCGTCGCGCCGCAGGACATCGCCGCCGCGCCGGGCCAGGCAGACCAGAATATCTACTTCTTTGTCCGTCAGGGTAATGGATGTGCCGTCTTCGGCCGTCATGGTTTTTTCCTGCGGGCGGAAATGGCCGGTGCCGATCGACAGATCGTCGATATAAAACGCGGGCGCATCGATCATCTGCCGCGCGCGGCGCACCAGATCGCCCAGCCGCTGGGGGCGGGACGTATCGATGTTCAGGCGCGGGACAGCGGGCGACAATCCGGCGGGCAACGGCGCGGCGGACGCAGTGATCAAAATATCGGCCTGCCGGCTGTCGCGGGTGGGTTCGGCAGGGGGGGCCAAGGCCTCGGCCAGCGCCGCGACAAGAACGGCGGGCAGATCGGCACAGAAGATTTTATCCTTTGTTTTCATGGTTTCAGCTTACATGAAAACGATTTTTTAAGACAGACTCGGATAGAGTGAGGAGGGGGGAAATCGAAATGGCTGAAATCATTCAACAATACGACGTCGTCTTTGCGGTGCGCACGGGCGTGACGATCCTGATGCCCAAGACGGGCGTTTTCGATGGCGGCATCGAAGTGCCCGCGCGTTTTCGCGTCAGCCCCGACAACCCGCGCGATGTACTGATTACAGCGGCCGAAAAATCGGCCGTGCTAAAAGACCTGCGCAAAGATTATCTCGATCAGGCGATCGAGCGCGGGGTGATCATGTTCTATGAATTGAAAGACGACGAAGTCATCCGCTGCACGCCCTGCAGTTACCACGGCGCGGCATAGTTTATCATCGTTTTCGGATAAAAAAGGTCTTCAGCTGCTTTACCGCTGCTGCTGTTGCTGCTGTTTTTTCATGTTCTGGATGATTTGTTCATGCTGCTCCAGCACACGCTTCTGGCGTTCCATGCCGATTTGCTCCAACTTCTTTTGCAGCTCTTCGGCGCGCTGAAGGTTTTTTTGCTGGATTTCCTGCTGACGGGCAAGACGCTGCGCTTCGCGTTCCTGACGCGCGGCTTCCTTGCGCTCCTCCGGCGTGCCGCCGGCGCCGCGGACAAAGCCATAGATATCGGTTGAGGGCGTGCTGCCATAGGGATTTGATGCGCTCTGCTTGCCGTCCCAACCGACCAGGCCGTCGTACCCGCCGCCATCGACCGGCTGCGCGCCGCGTTGCGGGAAGGGGTTGTCGTAGCCGGGCTGCGCTTCGAGCAATCCCTCATAACCCTGTGCACGCGCATCTGCCGCGCCGAGGCCGATCATCAAAACAGCGGCCAGCAGCGGCAGCGCAGTCAGGCGAGCGAAGCGGCGAGGTGTCATGGTCGGGCATCCTTTCGGTTACGGGTCGGGCCGGTTAAGCGTGTTATCTTTGGTTATTGCAGCGGGCGCAGGACTTTGAAGGCTTCTTCAAAACGTGCGAGCGCGCGTTCGTTACCTTCGCGTTCTTCTTGCAGGAACTGCTCGCTCATGCCCATCTTTTTGTAGATCGCTTCGGGCACGCTGCGGCGCGTGATAATGCCGTCGGCCATGATCATCATCTGGTTATAGCTTTGGCGTGCCGCAGCCTGACGCTGCTCGGCGGTCAGCTGCGGATTGTTCAGCAGCGCCATGGCTTTGTCGATCTGGCTTTTGGCCATCAGTTCCATCGGCAGCATGCCGCCCAGACGCGGACGCTTGGCATCGGGCAGGCCCAGCATGGCGGCGGACGGTTTGATATCCGCCGTCATTTTTTCAAGATCGAGTTTCTTGCCTGCCAGCGACGCGAGCAAGCGCAATTGATCCGCGCTGGTGACGTTGCCCATTTTCAGGCGGCCGGGGCGCGGCGTCATCGGCAGTTCGGGGCGTGCGGTTTGCGCGGGGCGCGCGGCGGCCGGATTGCGCGCCGCCGGTGCAGCCGGCGAGGCAGCCGTATTGCCACGCGCGGGGGCCGTGGCCCTGTTGTCGGTTTCCACCGGGTCGGGCGCGCGCTGCGGGATGCTGCCGCCCATCAGGCCTTCGTATCCGGGCGGCTCTTGCGTATTGCGGCTGTTATTGCTGCGATTGGACGGCTGGCTGGGCGCCAACAGGCCATCGTATCCATCACCGCCTTGCGGCGCGGCCATCAGTCCGTCATAGGCTTGTACCGAAAGGGGGGCGGTAAAAACGGCAAGGCCGAGGCAAGCGGCAAACAGCAGGGCGGGTTTCACGGGCGGCGGTCTCCTTTGACGTGTCTTTGGGGCGACGGACAGGCGCGCAGGGCCAGCAAAGACAAAATTCTTTCCAAACTTTATCTATTCTATCATATCTAGAGCAAAATGCGCGAGAAGAGCGCGGTTATTAAACATAACCCATTGAAAAGATGTATAAAAATGACCAACGACTTACTCAGCCTTCCGGTGGCCGACGTGGCGGGACTCTACAGCCGGCAAAAACTGTCGCCGCTGGATGTTACCGTGGCCGCGCTGGACCGGATTCGTGACCTGAACCCGCAGCTGAACGCGCTGTGTCTGGTCGATGAGAAATCGGCGCTGGCTGCCGCGCGCGCCGCCGAAAAACGCTGGCGTGCGGGCAAGCCCAAGGGGCTTTTGGATGGCGTGCCTGTCACGGTCAAAGACTGGTTTCATGTCAAAGGCTGGCCGACGCGCTATGGCTCGGTGCTGTCATCCGTCCAGCCGCAGGCCGGTGATTCACCCTGCGTCGCGCGCCTGCGTGAATCGGGCGCGGTGTTTCTGGGCAAAACCACGCTGCCCGAATACGGGCACAAGGGCGTAACGGATAGCCCGCTGCAAGGCATCACGCGCAACCCGTGGAATGCCGATAAAACCTGCGGCGGTTCGTCGGGCGGGGCGGCTGTATGCGCCGCGACCGGCATGGGGCTTTTGCATGTGGGCAGCGATGCGGGCGGTTCGGTGCGTATCCCCGCCAGTTTTTGCGGTGTGGCGGCGTTTAAACCCAGCCCGGGTATTGTGCCGTCGTATCCGCCCAGTTTGTTTTCGACGCTGTCCGCCGTGGGGCCGATCGCACGGCGTATCGAAGATTGCGCCTGGATGATGAACGTGATCAGCGGCGCCGATGCGCGCGACTGGCATGCGCTGCCGCTGGAAAAGCCCGACTTTACGGACGGGCTTTCGCAAAAGCCGCGCAAGCTGAAAATCGCCTATGCGCCCGCCATCAACGGCATTCGGATGAACAGTGACGTGGCGGCGGTGATGAAAGCGCAGCTGCCGCATTTGCAAAAACTCGGCCGTGTCGATGTGATCGGCCTTGACGTGCCGGACCTGGTCGACGTGTTCAACAAACACTGGATGGCCGTGGCATCGCATATGCTCAAGGGCTATAGCGCCGCGCAGAAAAAGAAAACCGATCCGCGTCTTGTCGACTGGGCGCGGCGGGGCGATGCGCTGGATCTGCATGATTATCTGGCGGCGGAGCGTGCGCGCATGAATATCGGCGCTTATTTCAAATCGCTGCTGGATGAATACGATATCCTGATTACCCCGACCACCGCGATGACGGCCTTTGATGCGGGCGTGAATATGCCGCAGGGCAGAGATGGCGATGCGTGGGATGACTGGACGCCCTTTACTTACGGCGCCAACCTGGCCAGGTTGCCCGCTGCCAGCATTCCGGCGGGATTGACCACATCCGGCTTGCCGGTCGGGCTGCAGGTGATGGCGGGGTATCTGAAAGATAATCTGGTGCTGCAAACCGCCGCCGCGCTGGAGCGGAT
>VFQP010002920.1_pt1 | contig 18246 bp, 13 predicted proteins | sample 3512351 | NCBI WGS metagenome assembly VFQP01 (sample SAMN10412372, study PRJNA504923) | tailings metagenome | isolation source: Relicate 1 Philex TSF1 revegetated site | place: Philippines: Tuba, Benguet | collected 2017-08-29
GTCGCCTTGAGGCGCGCCTCGTCGACGAGCTGCGGGTCCGTGACCTCGACGCGCAGGCGCGTGATGCACGGCTCGAGGTCGACCACGTTGCCCTGACCCCCGAGGGCGTCGAGGATGTTCTGTGCCTTCTGGTCCGAGGGGGTGCTCATCGAAAGTGTCTCCTGAGGCGAGTCGCGGGTGGGGATCCGCGCGGGGGATCCGGGGTGTCGGGGTGCCGAGCACCTGGGAACAGCCTAGTCTCCTGGCGAGGTTGTCACCGGATCGACGCGGCCCCGCAACGCCCCCGCAACACGGACGTGCGCGGCGGCCTGGCGGTCGGACCGTGACGGGCACGCGTGCGCACCGGCCCGGGCACCCGGGTCGCACGCCCGAGGCGGACGAGGAGCGAGGGTCGTGACGGGCGGAACCGAGGACGAGGCACGGCAGGTCATCACGGGCATCGGCGTGTGCCCCGGCACGGTCGTCGGGCCGGTGGTGCTCATGCCGGAGGCCATCGACGAGCCAGCACCCGGGCTGCGCATGGGCCCGCGCGAGGACCACGAGGCGCAGGCGCGGCGCGTCGACGCTGCGGCAGAGCAGGTCGCGGGCGACCTCCAGTGCGCCGCCGACGCCGCCGACGGCGACGCGCGCGACGTCCTCGAGGCGACGGCGGCGATGGCGGCCGACCCCACGCTCGCGGCCGACGCGCGGCGCCGCGTGCTCGACGAGCACCTCGTGCCCGAGCGCGCGGTGTGGGAGGCCGCGGAGGAGGTCGTGCGGCAGTTCACCGAGCTCGGCGGGTACTTCGCCGAGCGCGCCCGCGACGTCGCGGACGTCCGCGACCGGCTCGTCGCGGCCCTCACCGACCGCCCCGCGCCCGGCGTGCCCGAGCACACCGAGCCGTTCGTCCTCGTCGCGTACGACCTCGCGCCGTCGGCCACGGCCGCGCTCGACCCCGCGCGCGTGCTGGCGATCGTCACCGACGGCGCCGGGCCGACGTCGCACACCGCGATCGTCGCGAACGCCAAGGGCATCCCCGCGGTCGTCGCGGCCACGGGAGCGAGCGCCGCGCTCGCCCCGGAGGACGTCGTGCTGGTCGACGGCGCGGCCGGGACGGTCGTCGTGCACCCGTCGCCCGAGCAGGTGGCCGCGGCGCGGGCCCGCTCGCAGCAGGTGCGCACGTTCGACGGCACGGGCCGCACGCGCGACGGGCACCGCGTGCAGCTCCTCGCGAACGTCGGCGACCCGGCGGGCGCCGCGGCGGCAGCCGCGTCCGGCGCGGAGGGCGTCGGGCTGTTTCGCTCCGAGTTCTGCTTCCTCGACCGCGAGCAGCCGCCGACCGTCGAGGAGCAGGTCGCCGCCTACCGCACCGTCTTCCGCGAGTTCGGCGGGCGCAAGGTCGTGATCCGCACCCTCGACTCCGGCGCGGACAAGCCGCTGCACTTCCTCACCGTCGACGACGAGGAGAACCCGGCGCTCGGCGTGCGCGGGCTGCGCACCGCCGCGCGCTGGCCGGAGCTGCTCGAGCAACAGCTCGACGCGATCGCGCAGGCCGCCGCGGCCGAGGAGGCCGAGGTGTGGGTCATGGCGCCCATGGTCTCGACCGTAGGGGAGGCCGAGTGGTTCGTCGAGCGCTGCCGCGCGCACGGCCTCGACGTGGCGGGCGTCATGGTCGAGGTCCCGAGCGCGGCCCTGCTCTCCGGGCCGATCCTCGCGCGCGCGGCGTTCGCGTCGATCGGCACCAACGACCTCACGCAGTACACGATGGCCGCGGACCGGCTCCTCGGGTCGCTCGCGGAGCTGAGCGACCCGTGGCAGCCAGCCGTGCTCCGGCTCGTCGAGGCGACGTGCGCGGGCGGGGCCCAGCAGGGCCGTCCCGTGGGCGTGTGCGGCGAGGCGGCGTCCCAGCCGGTGCTCGCCGTCGTGCTCGTGGGGCTCGGGGTGTCGTCGCTGTCCATGACGGCGCGCGCGATCCCCGACGTCGCGGCGCTCCTGCGCGAGGTCGACGTCGACGAGTGCCGACGGCTCGCGCGCCTCGCGGTCGACGCGGAGAGCGCGGCCCAGGCGCGCGCCGTCGTCCGCGAGAACCTGCCGGTGCTCGCCGAGCTCGGGCTGTGACGTGCGCCCGGACCGCCCCGGGCGGCGGCTCCGGGCTCGGGAGCGCGGCGCCGCCGGTGCGATGATGGGCCGGTGACGACCGAGCCCACCCCCCGCCCGACGCTGCCCGTCGCCGGACTGTCGAACGGCGCGCCGGCCGACCCCGCGGGCGCGACCGCGCCGGTCCGCCCGAGCCGCACGTTCTACGACGAGGTCGGCGGGCACGAGACGTTCGTGCGCCTCGTCGACGCGTTCTACGAGGGCGTCGCGGACGACCCGGTCATGCGGCCCATGTACCCCGAGGAGGACCTCGGGCCGGCGCGCTGGCGGCTCACCGCGTTCCTCGAGCAGTACTGGGGCGGCCCGACGACGTACAGCGAGCAGCGCGGCCACCCGCGCCTGCGCATGCGGCACGCGCCCTTCAAGGTCAACCCCGACGCGCGCGACCGTTGGCTCGCGCACATGCGCGCCGCCGTCGACACCCTGGACCTGCCGCCGATCCAGGAGGCGACGCTGTGGGACTATCTGGAGCGCGCGGCGCACTCCCTCCTCAACACCTTCGAGGACTGACCGACCCGCCGCCCGAGCGAAGGAGCCCCCACCCGTGACCCCCGAGCCCACCCCGCCGTCGACCTCCTCGGCCTCCCCCGGCCCGACGTCGGACGCCGCCCCGCGCGAGCAGGTCCCGAACCCGCTGAACCACCTCCTCGACGTGCTGCGCCTCGAGCGGGTCGGCGACGGCGACGGCTCGGCCGCCGACCCGGAGCACTTCCGCGGGGTCTCCGTGCACCAGCCGACGGGCCGCGTCTACGGCGGGCAGGTGCTCGCCCAGGCGGTCCTCGCCGCGGGCCGCACGGTCCCCGAGGGCCGGCTCCCCCACTCCCTGCACGGGTACTTCCTGCGACCCGGCGGCCTCGACGTGCCGATCGACTTCGCGGTCGAGCGGCTGCGCGACGGGCGTTCGTTCAGCGCCCGCCGGACGCACGCGATCCAGCACGGCAAGCCGATCCTGTCGATGATCTCCTCGTTCCAGGAGGAGCAGGGCGGCATCGAGCACGCGTCCGAGATGCCCGACGCCCCGGCCCCCGAGGAGGTGCCGTCCGCGCTCGACGTGCTCGGCGGCATCGACCACCCCATCGCGCGGTTCTGGTCGCACCACTCGGCGTTCGAGCTGCGGCACGTGGGCGGGTCGCTCTACCTGCACCCGGACCACGAGCCCAAGGACCACCAGATGGTGTGGATGCGGGCGCGGGGCGACGTCGGCGACGACCAGCTGCTGCACCGAGCGCTCATGGCGTACGCGTGCGACCAGGTCATGCTCGAGCCGATCCTGCGCCAGGCGGGCACGAGCTGGGTCACGCCCGACATGTCGATCGCGAGCCTCGACCACGCGATGTGGTGGCACCGCGACGTGCGCGTGGACGAGTGGCTGCTCTACGTGCAGTCGGCCCCGAGCGCCCAGGGCGGCCGCGGGCTCGGCGCCGCGCGGGTGTTCGCGCAGGACGGCACGCTCGTCGCGTCGATCGCCCAGGAGGGCATGGTCCGCCTCCCCGCGCTCTGACGGGCGACGGACGCGCGTCGGCCCGACACTGTCCTGGTGCGACTGCGCCGCGTGACCGTGACCTCGCCGGGGTACACCCGCCGCCCGAAGGGCGACGCGTGGGTGTTCCTCGACGTCGAGGGCCTGCCCCTGGCCGACGAGGAGGAGGTCGCGCGCTGCGAGCGCCTCGCCGTCCCGCCCGCGTGGTCCGACGTCTGGATCTGCCGGTACCCCAACGGGCACATCCAGGCGTTCGGCCGGGACGTCGCCGGGCGCGGCCAGTACCTCTACCACGAGCAGTGGCAGGTGCGGCGGGCCCGCCGCAAGCACGACCACGTGCTCGACGTCGGCCGTCGCCTGCCTGCCGCCCGGCGCCGGGTCGCGCGCGAGCTCGAGCTCCCCGGCATGCCGCGCGACAAGGTGCTGGCGCTCGCGTTCCGGCTGCTCGACCTCGCGTACTTCCGGGCGGGCGGCGAGATCTACGCGAAGCAGAACAACAGCTACGGCCTCGCCACGATCCGCAAGGAGCACGCGCGCGTCCGCCGCGACGGGAGCGTGCACTTCCACTACCCGGCGAAGTCGGGCCAGGTGCGTGACGTGGTCGTCGAGGACCCGGTCGTCGCCGAGCTCGTGACGACGCTCAAGCGGCGCCGGGGCGGCGTCGAGCTGCTCGCGTGGCGCGACGTGGACGCGACCGGCAGCGCGGTGTGGCACGACGTCACGAGCGCCGACGTCCAGGCCGGCATCAAGGAGCGCCTGGGCGACGACGCGACGCCCAAGGACTTCCGCACGTGGCACGCGACGGTGCTCGCGGCGCGCGCCCTGGCCGACGCCGGCACGGCGCCCGCGTCCGAGCGCGCCCGGCGGCGGGTCGTCACGGGGATCGTCAAGGACGTCGCGGAGGAGCTCGGGAACACGCCCGCCGTGGCGCGCTCGTCGTACATCGACCCGCGGCTGTTCGACCTGTGGGAGCGGGGCGAGACCATCGGGTCGACGCGCTCGCAGGCGCGCGCCGAGCGCGAGGTCCTGGAGCTCCTCGGATGAGGGCCGCGGTCACCGGGGTCACCGGGTACGTCGGCGGGCGTCTCGTGCCCGAGCTGCTCCGCGCCGGCTTCGAGGTCCGGGCGCTCGCCCGGCACCCCGAGCGGCTCGCGGGCCGCGAGTGGGCGGACGACGTCGAGCTCGTCGAGGCGGACGCGAGCGACCTGGACCAGATCCGGGCGGCGCTCGAGGGCGCCGACGTGGCGTACTACCTCGTGCACTCGCTCGGCACCGGGCGCACGTTCGAGGTCCGCGACCGGCGCACCGCGCTGACGTTCGCGCGCGCGGCGCGCGAGGCCGGCGTGCGGCGCATCGTCTACCTCGGCGGGCTGTTCCCCGACGTGCCGGAGGGCGAGCTGTCGCCGCACCTCGCGTCGCGCAAGGAGGTCGGGGAGATCCTGCTCGCGTCGGGCGTCCCGACGACGGTCCTGCGCGCCGCGGTCATCCTCGGTTCGGGCTCCGCGTCGTTCGAGATGATGCGCTACCTCACCGAGCGGCTCCCGGCCATGACGACCCCGAAGTGGGTCGACAACCGCATCCAGCCGATCGCGGTCCGCGACGTGCTGCGCTACCTCGTCGGCTCGGCCTCGATGCCCGACGACGTGTCGCGCGGCTTCGACATCGGCGGCCCCGACGTGCTCACCTACCGCGACATGATGCAGCGGTACGCGCGCGTGGCGAACCTCCCCCGGCGGCGCATCGTCAGCGTGCCGGTGCTCACACCGCGGCTGTCGTCGCACTGGGTCGGCCTCGTCACGCCCGTGCCGAGCGGCATCGCCCGCCCCCTCGTCGAGTCGCTCCAGCACGAGGTCGTGTGCCACGAGCACGACATCGCGCAGTACGTCCCCGACCCGCCCGAGGGGCTCATCGGGTTCGACAGGGCCGTCGAGCTCGCGCTGGAGCGCATCCACGACGGCGAGGTCACGACGCGCTGGTCGTCCGCGTCGGTGCCCGGGGCGCCGTCGGACCCGCTGCCGAGCGACCCCGACTGGGCGGGCGGCTCGCTCTACGTGGACGAGCGCCGCACCGTCGTGGACGCGCCGCGCGAGGTGCTCTGGCGCGTGATCGAGGAGATCGGCGGGCAGGGCGGCTGGTACTCGTGGTCGCTCGCGTGGCGCGTGCGCGGCCTCATGGACCGGGTCGTCGGCGGGCCGGGCCTGCGCCGCGGCCGGCGCGACGAGCGCTACCTCCGCGTCGACGACGAGCTCGACTGGTGGCGCGTCGAGGCGATCGAGCCCGGGCGTCGGCTCCTGCTGCGCGCCGAGATGCGGCTCCCGGGCCTCGCGTGGCTCGAGCTGCGCGTCGACGAGGCGGCGGCCGAGCTCCCCGACGCGACGGACCCCGACGCCCCGGGGCCCTCGCCGGAGGACGCCAGCGGGCCGGGCCGGACCTACTTCGCGCAGCGCGCGCTGTTCCACCCGCACGGGCTCGCGGGCCAGCTCTACTGGTGGGCCGTCAAGCCGTTCCACGGCGTGGTGTTCGGCGGGATGCAGCGCAACGTCGCCGAGGCCGCCGAGCGCGCCGCGCGCAGCGGTCGCCCCTCCGCGGACCGGCCGCGGGACGACCGAGAGGCGGGCTGACCGGAGCGGCGACGCACGCCGCCGCTCCGAGGGCTCAGCGGCGCCGGCGGAACGTCAGCGGCTCCTCGACGAACGGCTCCCACGCCGCGCGCTCGGCCTCGCTGATGCGTCGGGGCGAGCCCGTCGCGGCGTCGACCACGACGATCGTCGTCGCGGCCTTCGCGTACGGGGCGCCGCCCGAGGTGGGGCCGGTGCGCTCGAAGCGCGCGGCGCCGTCGTGCACCTCGTAGCAGACCTCCAGGCTGGCCCCGCCGAGGTGCCCGATCCACAGCTCGACGCGGACGGGCGTGCGCGTGAACCCGAGCGGGCGCAGGTACTCGATCTCCTGCCGGGCGACGAGCGTGTGGCTCGTCGCGTGCGGGCCGGTCTCCAGGACGGCCGTCGGCCAGGCGTCCTCCCCCGCGTCCGGGTGGGTCCAGAACGCGGTGATGCGGGCGTCCTCCAGCAGGCGGAACATCTCGACGTTGTTGACGTGCGCGTACGCGTCGAGGTCCGACCACCGCAGGGAGACGGGGACGTGCAGACGGGTCATGGAGGGTCCTCTCGCTCGACGGTGCGGCCCGGCGCGACCGGCGGGACAGGTGCCCCGGTCACCGGACCGGGTCCATTCTCCACCGGCCCGCCGACCACGAGGCTCCTCCGCGCCGAGCACGAGCTTGCTGTCGTCCTGGCGCCCAGGACGACGGCAACCTCGTGCTCGGCGTCAGGAGGTCGGACGGTCAGGACGCGGCGACGAGAGCCGCGGCGCGGCAGCTCGCTAGCGCGGAGAGCTCCTCGCCCACGGGGAGCCGCACGAGTCGGTCGGCCACCTGGCCGACGGCGTCGCGCAGCCGCCGTCGGGCGCGCGCCGCCCGCCGTCGTCCGCCCACCGCGGCCGCGGCGCGGGACACGAGCGCGACGAGCACGCCCACGACGATCCCCCCGAGCGCGAGCAACGTCGGCCACGGCAGCTCCGGGGCTCCGGGACCGCCGAGCGTGAGGACCGGCGTCGGCGGCTCGGGCAGGCGCAGGTAGGTGAACCCCCACAGCGCGGCGAGCCACAGCAGGCCCACGACGAGCGCCGCGAGCACGAGCCACTGGAACGCGCCGACGACGCGCCACCACACCGGACGGCGGGCCGCCTCGAGCTCCGTCCCCGCGACGGCCTGGTCGAGCGCGTCGGCGAGGTCCGCCGCACCCTCGGACGCCCGACGGCGCACGGCGAGCGCCCAGTCGTCCGGCACGCCCGCGGTGGCCTCGGCCGCGTAGTCGCGCACCGCCGTCTGCGCGCCGGCCCGCAGCGCGGCACCGACCGCCGGGAGCGAGGTCCGCGCGAGCTCGGGCCGGCTCGCAGTCTCGGCCGTCCCCAGCTCCTTCGCCGCCCGCGCGCGGGCCGAGCCCGGCGCAGGCCCGGTGCGCAGCCCGATGCGGCGCAGGGGGTCGGGCCGGAACCGTCCGACCCAGCGCGTCACGGGCCAGCCCGTCGCGGCGCGCGCGTCCCGCACGGCCGAGCCGCGCACGGCGGCGACGACCGTCGGGACGCCCGCCGCAGCCTCCAGGGCGTCGACGAGGCCGTCGCGCGCGCGGCGCGCCGTGCGCTCCGGGACGGGCTCCCCGCACGCCGCCGCGACGCGGCGCGCGACCGCCCGCACGTCGGCCGCGAGCCGGTCGTTCGACGCACGACGGCGGGCCGCGGCGTCCGCGAGCAGCCCCCGCAGCTCGTCCAGGCCCTGGCCGGTGCGGGCCGAGACGCCGAGCACGCGCGCGTCGGCGAGCCCGTCCTCGGCCGCGAGCCGGCGCAGGTCGGCGAGGCACGCGTCGGCGTCGGCGGGCGTGAGCCGGTCCACCTGGTTGAGCACGAGGACGACGACCGAGCCGTGCCCCGCGAGCGGGCGCAGGTAGCGCTCGTGCAGCGCGGCGTCCGCGTACTTCTGCGGGTCGACGACCCACACGAGCAGGTCGGCGCGCTCGACGAGGCGTTCCGCGCGCACGCGGTGCTCGACGACGACCGAGTCGTGGTCGGGCAGGTCGAGCAGCACGAGGCCGCTCGTCAGCTCGCCCGCGCGGCGACCGCGCAGGAGCGCGCGCAGGCCGCCGCCCGCGCGCGCGTCGCCCGGGTCCCCGGAGGTGAGCGGGGTGCCCATCTCGTGCCGTCGCCGCACCTCGAGCCAGTCGAGGAGGGCGGCCGGTCCCGCCGGGCCGGCGGCGGGTCCCGACGCGCCCCACACCGCGGCGAGCGGGTGGGACGTCGTGGGCCGCTGCACCCCGACCGTCGCGAGCTCGGTGCCCGCGAGCGCGTTGAACACCGACGACTTGCCGGAGCCGGTCGCACCCGCGAGCGCGACGACGGTGTGGTCGGCCGACAGCCCGGCCCGCTCACGCGCGCGGGCGACGACGGTCCGCGCGCCGGCGAGCAGGTCGGCGTCGACGCGCCCCTCCCCCGCGCGCACGGCGGTCTCCAGCGCGGTCGTGCGCGCCGCGAGGTCGATCGTCATGCCTGCTCACCCCCCAGCAGGCGGCGCCAGAACCCCGGCCGCCGGGCCGGCTCTGCCGCCTCGTCCCCCGGCGCGACCACGGGCTCGTCCGGAGGCGGGGGCGTCCACCCCGCGCCCCGCAGGAGACGCGCGGCGTGCCGACCCACGGCGGTCCGGCCGCCGTCCGCACCGGGCGCGACGGCGGGGCGAACGGACCGCTCGACCCGGGCCGCCGCCTCGACCGCGCGCGCCGCCTCGAGGACCGAGCGGGCGGTCTCGTCAGCGTCGGCCGTCCCGAGCGCGTCGAGCTGCGCGGTGTAGCGCAGCGCCTCGTCGTCGAGCACCACGCGCACCCGCTCCGCGAGCCGCTCGCGCGCGGTCCGCGTGAGGCGCCGCACCGCGTCGTCGCCGAACACGGCCTCCAGGAGCTTCTGCGCGAGGATCGCCGTCCCGCCCGCGATCCCGACCTCGGCGCCCGTCAGGCCGCCGGTCGAGGCGAACACGACGACCATGAGGCTCAGCCCCAGCCCGTTGATCCCGAAGGACAGCGCCCGAGCGGCGCCGCGCTTGCCCGCACCCTGCTCGCGCACGAGGTCGAGGAGGTCGGACTGCCAGCCCCGGATCTCCTCCGCGACGCGCGCCCGCACGCCCGCGGACGACCGCGCCAGGTCGAGCCCGTCGAGCAGGGCCGACCCCGCGGGGTCCGCGCGCCACCCGCCGTAGGCGCGCTCGGCCGCGACGTCCGTCGCGTCCAGGATCACCGCCTCCAGCCCGTGCGCGATCGCCTGCTCGACCTGCGGCGCCTGCGCCGGACGCCCGCGGAAGAACGCCGCGAGCGCGTCGCGGACCCGGCCGACGCCCTGCTCGACGGAGCGGAACAGCTCGCTCGTGCCCACGAAGTCCTGCCAGCGCGCGAGCACCTCGCCGCGCAGCAGCGCGCCGTCGCTCGTCGCGGCGTCCACGGTCGTCGCCGCCTCGTCGTACGCGCGCTCGACGACGCCGCGCAGGCGCGCGTCCGACGCCGCCTGCGCGTCGGCGGCGCCCGCCACGAGGACCGCCCGGCGCACGAGGTCGTCCACGACCCCGTCGCGCGTCGCGGTCGCGACCCGGTCCCGCTCGTCGCCGTCCGCACCCAGCGCGGAGAGCCACGACGCCACCGCGGCGACCGCCCGCTCGGGGAGGAAGCCGTCGACGAGCTCGGACTCCCCCACGACGAAGAGCGTCGCGGCGTCGAGGCCGTTCTCGTCCATCATCCGGCGCAGGTCGTCCGCGACGGCCTCGGTGCCCGGGTCGACCCGGTCGAGGACCATCGCGACCTGCGCGCGGCGCTCGGCGGCACGGTGCAGGAGGTCCCACGGGACGGCGTCGGCGTAGCGGGCGGCCGTCGTGACGAACAGCCACAGGTCGGCCGCGGCGAGGAGCTGCGCGGCGAGCTCGCGGTTCGCCGTCTCCACGGAGTCGACGTCGGGCGCGTCCACGAGCGCGAGGCCCTGCGGCAGCGCGTCGCTCGCCACGAGGCGCAGCGTGCGCGTCGGGTCGGGCGGCGTGGCGGGCTCGCCGGGCCTGGTCCCGCTACCGAGACCGGTCGCGGTACCGGTTGGGGTGCCTGTCGGGGTGCCGGGGGCGGCGGACCGGGTGCCGTGCTCGCTCACGCGCGCGAGCCCGGGCAGCACGCGGTCGGTCGAGAACCAGCGCTCGTCGAGCGGGTGGTGGACGAGGACGGGAGCCCGCGTCGTCGGGCGCAGCACGCCGGGCGCCGAGACGTGCTCGCCGAGGAGCGAGTTCACGAGCGTCGACTTCCCCGCTCCGGTCGACCCGCCGACGACGACGAGCAGCGGCGCCGCGTGCGAGCGCAGCCGGGGCAGCAGATAGTCGTCGAGCTGGTGGACCGCGAGGCCGAGGTCCTCGCGCGCGAGCGCCGCACCGGGCAGGTCGAGCGGGAGCCGCGTGGCCGCGAGCCGCCCCCGCAGGATCTCCAGCGCCTCGACGAGCCCCGTGGTCGCCGAGGCGCCCGCCGCGACCCCACCGGCGCGCGGCCCGTCGGGGTGCGGGCCGTCGGGGCGCGGCGCGTCGGGGCGCGGGCCGTCGGGGCGCGGGCCGTCGGGGGTCGACGCGTCCGGACGGACCGCGTCGTCTCCGAAGTCACCGCTGGCTGTCATCCCGTCAGTCTGCCGGAATGCCGCTGGCCAGGCCCGATGGGACACGGCAGGGCCGTCCCCGGCACCCCCGCGAGATCGGGCGCACGGGTCGAGACCGCCTCTGCGAGGGTCGACCGCGACCGCACGAGCCGGTCTCGCGGAGGGTCACTCCCCCAGGCGGTGCCGGAGCCACGCGACCCCGACCTCGGCCTGCGCCCGCTGGAACGCGCGCAGGTGCGGGATGCCCGGCGGCGCCGGGTCGAGCGAGGACTTGAGGAAGTAGCCGGTCAGCGCGGCGAGGTAGGAGGTCACGGCGTCGGGCTCGACGTCGCGCGGCAGAGGGTGACGCCGCAGCACCTCCTCGGGCGGCGGACCGCCCTCGACCTGCACGGCCGGGAGCATGCCGACCGCGTCGCAGAACGCGGCACCCCGCGCGGCGCACGGCCAGTCGACCGCGACGGCGGCACGGTCGACGAGCACCGTGTTGTCGCCCCGGAGGTCGCCGTGGACGAGGTGGTCGCCCGCCGTGGCCTCGGGCCACGCCTCCGCCAGCGCGGCGAGGCCGTCGAGGCGGGCCGCGACCCACGGGTCGTACGTGCCCAGGCCCGCCGGACGACGGTCCGCGAGGTCCTCCCACTCGCGCCACTCCACCGTGTCCGCGAAGCGCGGGAGCGGGGAGTCGGCGGGCACCTCGACCTCGCCGATGCGGCGGGCGAGGTCCGCGACCGCCGCGAGCTCGTCGTCGCGCCACGGCGTGGCGACGGCCCGGCCGGGCACGGCGTCGAACGCCAGCGCGACCCAGGTCCCCGCACCGTCGAGGTCGTCGTCGAGCACCCAGCGGAGCGCGGGCGCCGGCGTCCCGGCGGGCAGGGCCCGCGCGGTCCGCGCCTCGAGCCGGTACAGGTCGGCGGTGAAGGGGTGCTCGGGTCCGATCGCCTTGACGAACACGTCGCCCGCGTCGGTCCGGAGCGTCGACGCGAGCCCCTGCGAGTAGCCGCCGTCGTGGCTCGTCCAGCCCGAGGCGCCGGCACCCAGCCGGGTCTCGACGGCGGCGCGGACCGCCGCCGGGAGGTCGGGCCAGGAAGGGCGCACGCGCGAGGGGGCGAGGTCGAGGGTCATGCCGAGGGATCCTCGCGACCTCCGACGGGCGGCGTCAACGCCTTTCCGCGTCGCCGAGCAGCCACGGACGGCGAGGACCGTCCGTCCCGCTGGGCCGCCGAGGTCCTGACGGCGGGGCGCCTGGAGGTCTGGACGGGCCGACGGCTCGCGAGCCCGACGGCACAACCTTCCCGCCGGCTCGGCCGGTCAGGACGGGCCCGAACGCGCCGACGCCGGGCGGGAACGGGTCCCGCCCGGCGTCGTGGCCGATCCGTACGACGACGGTCGCTCAGTCGCGCGTGAGCTTGCGGTACGTCACGCGGTGCGGGCGGGCCGCCTCCGCGCCGAGACGCTCCACCTTGTTCTCCTCGTAGGAGGCGAAGTTGCCCTCGAACCAGTACCAGCTCGCCGGGTTCTCCTCGGTGCCCTCGTACGCGAGGATGTGGGTCGCCACGCGGTCGAGGAACCACCGGTCGTGGGACACCACGACGGCGCAGCCGGGGAACTCCAGCAGCGCGTTCTCGAGCGATCCCAGGGTCTCGACGTCGAGGTCGTTCGTCGGCTCGTCGAGCAGCAGGAGGTTGCCGCCCTGCTTGAGCGTCAGCGCGAGGTTGAGACGGTTGCGCTCACCACCCGACAGGACGCCCGCGGGCTTCTGCTGGTCCGGGCCCTTGAACCCGAACGACGCGACGTACGCGCGCGACGGGATCTCGACGTTGCCGACCTTGATGAAGTCGAGGCCGTCGGACACGACCTCCCACAGCGTCTTCTTCGGGTCGATGCCGCCGCGCGACTGGTCGACGTAGGAGATCGACACGGTCTCGCCGACCTTGAGCTCGCCGCCGTCCAGCGGCTCGAGCCCGACGATCGTCTTGAACAGCGTCGTCTTGCCGACGCCGTTCGGGCCGATGACGCCGACGATGCCGTTGCGCGGCAGGGTGAAGCTCAGGCCGTCGATGAGCTGGCGGCCGTCGAAACCCTTCTGGAGGTTCGTCGCCTCGAGGACCAGGTTGCCCAGGCGCGGGCCCGGCGGGATCTGGATCTCCTCGAAGTCCAGCTTCCTCGTGCGCTCGGCCTCGGCAGCCATCTCCTCGTAGCGGGCGAGACGCGCCTTCGACTTGGTCTGGCGGCCCTTCGCGTTCGAGCGGACCCACTCGAGCTCGTCCTTCAGGCGCTTGGCGAGCTTGGCGTCCTTCTTGCCCTGGACCTGCAGACGCTCCTGCTTCTTCTCCAGGTACGTCGAGTAGTTGCCCTCGTACGGGTAGAGGCGCCCGCGGTCGACCTCGCAGATCCACTCCGCGACGTGGTCGAGGAAGTAGCGGTCGTGCGTGACGGCGAGGATCGCGCCCGGGTACGTCGCGAGGTGCTGCTCGAGCCAGAGCACGGACTCGGCGTCCAGGTGGTTCGTGGGCTCGTCGAGCAGCAGCAGGTCGGGCTTCTCGAGCAGGAGCTTGCACAGCGCGACGCGGCGTCGCTCACCACCGGAGAGCACCGACACGTCGGCGTCCGGCGGCGGGCAGCGCAGCGCGTCCATCGCCTGCTCGAGCTGCGAGTCGAGGTCCCACGCGTCGGCGGCGTCGATCGCCTCCTGGAGCGTGCCCATCTCGGCGAGGAGCGCGTCGAAGTCCGCGTCGGGCTCCGCCATGAGCGCGGAGATCTCGTCGAAGCGCTGCTTCTTGGCGAGGATGTCGGCCACGGCCTCCTGGACGTTGCCGAGCACCGTCTTCTCCTCGTTGAGCGGCGGCTCCTGGAGCAGGATGCCGACGCTGTACCCCGGGGAGAGGCGCGCCTCACCGTTCGAGGGCGTGTCCAGGCCGGCCATGATCTTGAGGATCGTGGACTTCCCGGCGCCGTTGGGGCCCACGACGCCGATCTTGGCGCCGGGCAGGAAGTTCAGGGAGACGTCGTCGAGGATGACCTTGTCTCCGTGCGCCTTGCGCGCCTTGTACATGGAGTAGATGAACTCAGCCACAGCCTGTCGTTCCACCGTTTCGGTCGGGAGAGGTACGGGATTCGTCGACCACTCAGCCTACGCGGTCGGGCCGCCGGGACGCGCCCGACGGCGCCGCGACCGGTCGAAGGTCACGACGCCGCCCCGTCCCACGGCTCAGGCGGCCGCCGTCGCGCTCCCCTTCCGGGCGGTGCGAGCACGCGGCGCACGGGCGCCCGACGCGTCGGTCTCCCCGCCCAGCGCCGCGGCGACGTCCGCCGCCGCCCACGGGTCGTCGGCGGGAGGCTCGTCGAGCGCGGGCTCGTCGGGGACAGGCTCACCGGCAACGGCCTCACCGCCGCCGTCGCCCGGCCCCGCGCCCGCCTCGCCCCCACCCGCGGCGTCAGGCACGCCGCTCGGGTCGAGCGTGCCGGCCGCAGCGGGTGGGACGCCGTCGACCGCGTCGGCGGGGCCGCCCTCGGTGCGGCGCGTGGCGTCGTCGTCGCGGCGGTGCACCGTGCGGGTGAACCGCGCCTCGCCGAGCGTGAGGTCGGGGCCGAGCGCCGTCGCCTCGACGACGAGGCTCGTGCGCGGGCCGTCCGGGCCGTCCCACTCGTCGAGCGAGAGCCGGCCCGTGACGACGACCGGGTCGCCCTTGTGGAGCGAGAGCGCGACGTTGCGCGCGGTGTTCTTCCACACCTTGACCGTGAACCACAGCGTGCGGCCGTCGACCCACTCGCCGCGCTCGCGGTCGAGGTAGCGCCGGGTCTGGGCGATCCGGAAGCTCGTGAAGTCGTTGCCCGACTGCGAGCGGAACAGCGTGGGCGTGGTCGCGACGAAGCCGGACAGCGTGACCGTGACGTCACCGGGCATGGTTCCTCCTGAGGTCGACGGCCGGGCTGGTCCCGGCCACCGCCTCAGGGTGCGGTGGGAGCGGCGGTGCCGTCCGGCGTCGGGCCCTCGCCTGTGGACGAGCCTGCGCCGTCCATGCCTGGGGGTAGCCGTAGCGCCCCGGTGAGCGGCGCGGCGGGCGTCTTGTCCCGCGCGGACTGCGCCAGCTCGCGCACCTGCCGGTGCAGGTCGAGGAGCTCCTGGGTGGGCCGGCCCATCGCGTCCTGCACGACGCGCTCGATCGCACCGCGCCCCGAGGCGAGGACCTGCTGCTCCCGGCGTCGGGCGAGCGTGCGCCGCACCTGGAGCGCGACGAGGAACGCGACCACGGCGCCCAGGACGGCGACCGCCGCCACGACCGCGCACACCGTGACGAGCGTGCGCCCGAGGTCGAGCACGCGCAGCGACCCGAGCACCGCCAGGACCCCCGCCACGACCCCGACCGCGAGCGCCGACCAGGCCGCGCGCCGCGTGGGGCGCGAGGACGACGGCCCGCGCGTGTCGAGGGGGATCTTCGCGAGCGCGGACCGCGTCGCCTCGGCGACGCGCGGAGACGGCGCGACGGCCTCGTCGAGGGCCTTCTGCCAGCCGGACCGCAGCGAGCGCCCGGCGCGCGCGAGCCAGCGCGAGCGCGACAGGGCGACGGCGTCGGGCTGCGGCGGCGAGAACTCGGGCCGCCCGTACCCGTTGCGCACGGCCGCGCCGACCTGGCCCGCGACCGCGGCGAGGCCCGTCGCGTCGGCGAGCGCGTCGACCTCCTCCTCGACGGCCGTGCTCATCGTCCACGGGACGTCGCCCGGGAGCTGCTCCAGCAGGAGCGCCCCGGCGCGGTCGAGCTCGCCCGCGACGCGGCTCGCGGCGACGCTGCGTCGCGCGACCGCCTGCTCGAGCAGCGACCGCAGCTCGTCCAGGCCCTCGCCGGTGCGCGCGGAGACGGTGGTGACGTAGACGCCGTCGAGCCCGTCCTCCTGCAGGAGGCGGTCCATGTCCTCGACGAGCGACGCGCGGCGTGCCTCGGGGACGGTGTCGATCTGGTTGAGCGCGACGACCATGGAGCCCTCGAGCCCGGTCGACTTCTGCAGGTAGCCCGAGTGCAGCGCGTCGTCGGCGTACTTCTGCGGGTCGACGACCCACACGAGCAGGTCGACGAGCGGCAGCACCCGGTCGACGACCGCGCGGTGGGCGGGCTCGATCGAGTCGTGGTCCGGGAGGTCGAGCAGGACGAGGCCGCCGAGCGCCGACTCGTCCTCGGCGTCGAGCTCGCCGTCGCGCGTGATACGACGCTCGGGGTCGACGTCGAGCCAGTCGAGCAGCGCTGTCGCGGCGTCGCTCCACGAGCACGCCGTGACCCGGGCCGTCGTGGGCCGCTTGACGCCGACGTCCGCGAAGTCGAGGCGCGACACCCGGTTGAAGAGGCTCGACTTGCCCGACCCGGTGCCGCCCGCGAGCGCGACGACGGTGTGGTCGACGCCGAGCGCGAGGCGTTCGCGCACGCCGCCGATCGCGTCGCGGACCTGGGCCGCGACGGCGGGGTCGAGGCGGTCGCCCGCGAGGTCCACCGCGCGCGCGAGGTCGTCGACCCGGGCGCGCAGCTGGGCGTCGTGGGACGTCACATGAGCCTCCTCAGCTCGGCGAGTCGTAGGCGCAGGCCGACGGCGGCGTCCGCGGCGAGCGCGGGGTCGGCGAGCGTCGTGAGGACGGGCTCCGCCTCCCGCTCGACCATGGTCGCGGCCCGGTCGGCGAGGTCGTCGCGCAGCGCGGCGACCGCCTCGTCGCCCTCGTCGGCGAGCACGGTCCGCACGAGCCGGGCGGCGTCGTCGTTCCCTGCCGCGCCGGCGAGGAGCAGCGCCGCGACGCCCGTCTCCCCGAACGCCTTCACCGCGGCACGGCCCGCCTCCGACGCCGACGGCGCCCCGAGCGCGGCCACCACGTGCTCGGCGCGCGTCGCCCACTGCTGCACCTGGGTCGTCGCGGACGCCTCCCGGCGCGCGGCGGCGGCGTCCTCGGCGGGCAGGACGTCGGCCCCGCCGGGCAGCGGGCGGTCGCCGTCGAGCGCCGCGCGCAGCGCCTCGTACGCGAGGACGCCGTCCGCGGCGAGCGTGCGCCGCGCCGCGTCGCGCGTCTCGTCGAGCAGCGGGGCGAGCACCAGGTCGCGCGCGCGGCCCCGGCGGCGCGACGACCGCACGACGCCGCCCCGCACCTTGACGCGGTCGACGCGCCCGGCGCCCGTCACCTGGGCCCAGCGCGCCTCGAGCGACCCGTGCGCGACGGCGCCGTCCAGCGCGGTGCGGCGCACGGCGTCCTGCACCGGCGGCAGCGCCCGCTCGACGGCGGAACGCAGGTCCGCCGCGGCCTCGACCTGCTCCTCCACCGCGTCCGAGACGCCGGTGACCCAGTCGGGCAGGGCCGCGAGCGACCCCTTGAGCGTCCGCACGATCACCGCGCGGGAGCGGTCCGGGCCCGCGAGCATCGTCAGCCAGCGCGCGACCGGCGCGACGACCGAGCGGTCGAGCAGACCCTCGTGCGGGCCGACGTCGGGCACGACGAACAGCGGCACGCCGTCCATGCCGTGGTCGCGCAGCCGCTGGAGCAGGTCGCCGCGGATCGTCGTGAGCGTCTCGCGCGGGACGCGGTTGAGGACCATCGCGACGCTCGCCCCGCGCTCCTTCGCGCGCGACAGCGCCTGCCACGGCAGCGCGTCGCCGTAGCGCGACGCCGTCGTGACGAACAGCCACAGGTCCGCCGCCTCGAGGAGCAGGCTGGCCGTGTCGCGGTTCTCCGACAGCAGCGAGTCGAGGTCCGGGGCGTCGAGCAGGCCCGTGCCGCGCGGCACGCCGTCGTGGTCGATCACGCGCGCCACGCGGGTTACCGGACCCTCGACGATGACGTCCGCGTCGAGCGGGTTGAACGCGAGCACCGGCTCGCGCGTGGTGGGCCGCAGCACGCCGGCCTGCGACACCTCCTCGCCGAGCAGCGAGTTGTACAGCGTCGACTTGCCCGCCCCCGTCGACCCCGCGATGACCACGATCGCGGGCGACGACAGCTCCCGCAGCCGCGGCAGCAGGTGCTCGTCGAGCTGGGTGAGGAGACGGCGGCGCGAGGCGTCGGCCTCGGTCGCGCCGTCGATCGCGAGCGGGAGGCGCACGTCCGCCACGTCGCGGCGCAGGTCGCGCGCGACGTCGAAGACCGTGACACCGAGCTCCTCGGTCGCCTGAGCGGGACGCCACGAGCCCGGCGACCGGCCGGCCGAGGTGGCGCTCGCGTCGCTCGTGGCGGCGTCTGGGGTTCTCACTGGTTCATAGTGACCGCTGTCGAGGGCCCCGCCAAACGCACGCGCCGGACGACGCACGACCACCCGACCTGCGGCTCCACCGCCGCGGCCCCACCTCCCGAGCACGCCCGGCTCCCACTACGATGGGCGCGCGCCTCGATAGCTCAATGGATAGAGCAACGGCCTTCTAATCCGTAGGTTGCAGGTTCGAGTCCTGCTCGGGGCACC
>VFQP010002921.1_pt1 | contig 18245 bp, 19 predicted proteins | sample 3512351 | NCBI WGS metagenome assembly VFQP01 (sample SAMN10412372, study PRJNA504923) | tailings metagenome | isolation source: Relicate 1 Philex TSF1 revegetated site | place: Philippines: Tuba, Benguet | collected 2017-08-29
ACGCCAAGGGCGCCACCGGCAACGTGGCCACCGAAGACGTGGTCTACCTGCTGCAAGGCCTGGGCATAGAAACCGGTGTGGACCTTGACCGGCTGGTCGATGCTGGCGCCTTCATCAGCGCCGCGCTGGGCCGCAAGCCCAACTCGCGTGTGGCCACGGCCATCCTCAACAAGCGGAGCGCCTGATGGAGCTGCACATCTGGATCGCCTATTTCGTGGCCGCCTGGGCCATCGCGCTGTCGCCCGGTTCGGGCGCGGTGCTCTCCATGAGCCACGGTCTGGCCTACGGCGTGCGCCAGACCACCGCCACCATCGTGGGCCTGCAGCTGGGCCTGGCCGTGGTGCTGCTGGTGGCGGGCGTTGGCGTTGGCGCGTTGCTGGTGGCCTCGGCGCAGGCCTTCCTGGTCGTCAAGACGCTGGGCGCGGCCTACCTGATCTGGCTGGGCTGGAAGCAGTGGCGAGCGCCCGTGTCGGCGGACGCGGATGACGCGCCGGTGCAGGACGCGCGTCTGAGCGTGCGCGAGCGCCTGCTGCGCGGCTTTCTCACCAACGTGACCAATCCCAAGGGCATTGTGTTCATGGTGGCGGTGCTGCCCCAGTTCATTGATCCGAAACGGCCGCTGGCGCTGCAGCTGCTGATCCTGCTGGCGACCACGGTGGTGGTGGACCTGATCGTGATGCACGGCTACGCCTGGCTGGCCTCGCGCCTGCAGGCGCTGCTGCGCGGCGTGCGCGCCCGGCGGGTGCAGAACCGCGTGTTTGGCGGCGTGCTGATGGCCATGGGCGCCAGCCTGATGTGGGTGAAGCGGACATGAACCCGACTTTCCCCGATGGCGTGGTGCGCGTGCACGCAGAACTGCAACGCCTGGGACACCCGCACGCCCCGGTGATGCTGGACGATGCCGCGCGCACCGCGCAGCAGGCCGCCGACGCCCTGGGCGTGGCGCTGGGCCAGATCGCCAAGAGCATCATCTTCAAGCGCAAGCCCGACGAGACGGCGGTGCTGGTCATTACCTCCGGCGACCTGCGGGTGGACGAGAAGAAGGTGCAGGCCCTGGTGTGTGGCGAAGGCCAGAAGCTGGGCCGCGCCGATGCCGATTTCGTCAAGGCTCGCACCGGTTTTTCCATTGGTGGCGTGTCGCCGCTGGCGCACGCCACACCGCCGGTGGTGCTGATCGACCAGGAGCTGTTCCGCTTCGAGGAGATCTGGGCTGCGGCGGGCCACCCGCACGGCGTGTTCCGGCTGCGCCCCGCCGATCTGGGCACCTGGACCGGCGCGCCAGTGGCCGACGTGGTGGTGCGGTAAGGCCATGATCAGCCTGCAACGCGCCCAGCGCCTCGCACCGTCCGGCAGCGGCGTGCCGTCACCCTGCGTGGGCATTTGCCGCATGAGCACCATCACCGGCCGCTGCGAGGGCTGCCACCGCACGCTGGACGAAATCACGGCCTGGAGCCGCGCCTCCGACGACGACAAGCGCGCCATCTGGGCGCTGGTCGAGCGCCGTCAGACCGACACCGGTTCGCCGTAGAAGGCGTGACCCGATTGCGCCTGCTTGGCCTGGTACATGGCCTGGTCGGCGCTGCGCATCAGGTCCGTCAGCGTGTGGCCGTCCTGCGGGCTGCGCGCAATGCCGATGCTGACTGCCACCTCCAGCCGGTGGCCCTGGAAGGTCACGGCTTGTTCCACCGCGCCTTGCAGCCGCTGTGCCAGCGCGGCCAGCCGTTCGTCCGGTAGCCGGCCCGCCAGCAGGATCACGAATTCGTCGCCACCGAGCCGCGCCACGATGTCGCCCGCCCGCATCTGCGCCTGCAGCCGCTCGGCCACGGCGCACAGCACCGCATCGCCGGCGTCGTGCCCGTAGGCGTCGTTGATGGGCTTGAATCGGTCCAGGTCCAGCAGCATCAGCGCGTGGGGCGCACCGTCGGCCAGCAGCCGGGCGGCGCCCTGGGCCAGGCCGGCCCGGTTGGCCAGGCCGGTGAGCGGGTCGGTGGCAGCGGCCTCGGCCAGGTGGGCCGCACGCAGGCGCAGCGCCACCTGCGAGGCCCGCATGCCCTGAATGCGGCTGCTCAGCGCAATGGCAAACACCACCATTTCGCCCGCAATGCCGATCTGCAGCCCGTTGGCCAGCAAGAAGGGGGCTTCGATCACTTTCCAGTTCACCAGCACCACGCCCAGCGCCGAAAGGAACAGCAGGCCCTGGCCGCCCAGATACCACAACGCGGGCATGAAGCCCCGGCGGGTGACCACCAAGGCGGCGGCGGTGGCGATCAGGGCGCCCGCGCTGGCGGTGACCTCGTTGAAGGCCTGCGCCGCGCCGAACTGGCCCACCAGGCCCAGCAGCGCGCCGGTGGCGGCCAGCCCGGCGGCCAGCAGCAGCGGGCGGTCCAGCCAGGGGCTGCCGGGCGTGCCCAGGAAACGGCGCGCAAACAGCGCACCGAACAGCAGCCACAGGCCGGGCAGGACCACGTTGCCACGTTCCTGCCACCAAGGCCAGCTGCCCCACAGGTAGTGGGCCGCGTGGCCGTTGAAGCTGGCCAGCGCCAGCAGGGCGAACGCACACTGGCCGACATAGAAGGCGTAGGTGCGGTCGCGGAACACCACCGTGAGCACCAGGTTGTAGAGCAGCAGCGCAAGCAGGATGCCGTAGCACAGGCCGTCGAACAGCCGCTTGTGCTGACGCCACTGCAGGTACTCGGCCGTTTCCCAGACCGACAGGTCGAAGTTCTGCGAGGTCTCGCTGACCAGCCGTGCATAGACGGTGTAGGAGCCGGCCTCGGGCAGCCGCAGGCGCAGCACGTAGCGTTCGCTGCCCAGCGGTCGGCTGGCAAACGGCTGGGATAGGCCGCTGTGCACCGGTTCGGCCAGCGCGCGCCCTGAAGCGTCGAAAGGGCCGAAGAAACGCACGTCCTTGAGTGCCGTGGTCTGGGTGGCCAGCACCCAGTCGCCGCCGGGAGCCCGCTGCTGCACGTCCACCCGGAACCAGCGCGCGCGGGCGTCGCTGCCGTTGCGCGGCGGGTGCGGCGCGGTTTCGAAGCGGGCGCTGCCAGCGGGCGAGCGCACGTCATCCAGCGTGAGCGTGCCGCTGTCGTCGCGCAGCCACTGCAACTGGCCGGCTTCACTGAGCGACTGCCCCTGACGGTGGTCTTCCAGGACCACCGGCCCGGCCAGGGCCAGCGGCAGACCCAGGGCCAGGCAACACCACAGCAGGCAGGCACGGATCGGCTTCAGGGACAATGGGGCGGGCACCCCTCGAATGTAACCACGCCAACGCACCGTTTGATGATGAAAACCCTGGATTTCTACTTCGACGTTGTCTCGCCCTATGCCCACCTGGCCTTCCACAAGCTGCCAGTTGCCCTGCAAGGCCTGAGCCACCGGGTGCGCTACGTGCCGGTGCTGTTTGCCGGCATGCTCAGGCACCACAGTCAGCTGGGGCCGGCCGAAATCGCCCCCAAGCGCGACTGGACCTACCGCCAGGTGGCCTGGCTGGCCCACGAGGCCGGTGTGCCGCTGGCCATGCCGGCCAGCCACCCGTTCAACCCGCTGGCCGTGCTGCGGCTGATGCTGACCTGCGCGCCCGAGGGCCACGTGAACCGCCGCGTGGCCGAACAGGGCCTGACCCATGTGTGGCATGGCGGTGGCGACCCCAACGACCCGCAGCGCCTCGCCGCCCTGCAGGCCCGCCTGGCCGATCACATGGCCCAGCGCGGCGAGACCATGGAAGCGCCCGACGGCGATGCCGTCAAAGCCCGGCTGCGTGCCAACACCGAGGCCGCGATCGCGCGTGGCGTGTTCGGCGTGCCCACCGTCGCATTGGACGAGCGGCTGTTCTGGGGCCAGGACGCGCTGCCCATGCTGCGCGCCTGCCTCGCGGGGGACCCCTGGTTCACCGACGGATCGTGGGACCGCGCTGCAGCGGTGCCCGCTGGCATACGCCGGGCCTAGGCGGTTAAGCTCGGGTGCACGCCATGCCTTGATGTGGCGCAAGCCGGTCGCGCCTGCGGCGCGGCACACTCGAACAGCCAACCCCAAAAGGAGATCGCCATGTTCAAGAAAATCCTCGTCCCTTCCGATGGCTCCGAGCAGGCACACCGTGCCGCCGAAACCGCAGCCAGCCTGGCCAAGGTGCACGGCGCCCAGGTGGTGGGTGTCTATGTCATCGACCCTTTCCCCTACATCGGCATCGGCGATGCCTCCGCCGTCGGCCTGCAGGCCTACCTGAGCGAGGCCAAGGCGGCGGCCGGCCAGTCGCTCGACATGCTGCGCAAGGCCTGCGAGTCGCGCGGCGTGGCCTTTGTGGGCGACACCATCGAGCGCAACGTGGTCTATGAAGGCATCATCGAGACCGCCAAGGCCGAAGGCTGCGACCTGATCGTGATGGGCTCCCACGGCCGCAAGGGCGTGGAAGCGCTGATCCTGGGCAGCGTGGCGCAGAAGGTGCTGACCCACGCCAGCGTGCCGGTGCTCATCATCAAGGGCTGACGGGGCGCATCGGCCGGGCATGGACATACTGCTGGTTCACCAGAACTTTCCCGGCCAGTTCAAGCACCTGGGGCCGGCGCTGGTTCGCGCGGGCCACCGCGTGGTGGCGCTGACCCTGCGGGCTGGCGCCCAGCCCGGCGACTGGCTGGGCGTGCGGGTGCTGCCCTACCGCGTGCCACGCGGCAACACGCCGGGGCTGCCGGCGTGGCTGCAGGACCTCGAATCCAAGACCATCCGCGGCGAAGCCTGCTTCGAGGCCGCGCGCCAGCTGCGTGCCCAGGGGTTTGCGCCGAGCGCCATCATCGCCCACCCGGGCTGGGGCGAAAGCCTGTTCCTCAAGCAGGTCTGGCCCCACGCCCGCCTGGGGCTGTATGCCGAGTGGTTCTACCGCGCCGAAGGCACCGACGTGAACTTCGACCCCGAATTCCCGGTGCCCGATGCCGAGCTGCTTGCCGCCCGCCTGCGGCTCAAGAACACCAACCACTGGCTGCATGCCGACATCGCCGACGCCGCGATCTCCCCCACGTTCTGGCAGGCCAGCACCTTCCCCGACGACTACCGCCGCCGCATCACCGTGGTTCACGATGGCGTGGACACCGAGGCGGTGGCACCCAACCCGTCGGTGCGTTTCGAGCTGGACGGCCAGGTGCTGACGCGGCAGGACGAGGTGGTGACCTTCGTGGCCCGCCAGCTTGAGCCCTACCGGGGCTACCACGTGTTCCTGCGGACCCTGCCCGAGCTGCTGCGGCGCCGGCCCCAGGCCCGGGTGCTCATCGTGGGCGGTGACGGCGTGGCCTACGGTGCCTCGCCGCCCGAGGGGCAGACCTGGAAGCAGCGATTCATCGACGAGGTACGCCCCCAGGTGGCCGACGCGGACTGGGCGCGTGTCGCCTTCCTCGGGTCGCTGCCCTACGAACGTTTTCTGGATCTGCTGCGCCTGTCCCGCGTGCACGTCTACCTGACCTACCCGTTTGTGCTCAGCTGGAGCCTGCTGGAGGCCATGAGCGTGGGCGCCTGCGTGGTGGGCAGCGACACGCCACCCGTGCGCGAGGTGATGGCCGATGGCGAAACCGGTGCGCTGGTGGGTTTTTTCGACGGCGGCGCCCTGACCGACCGCGTCTGTGATCTGCTGGACGACCCCGCGCGGCGCGACCGCCTGGGCCGCGCCGCGCGCGAGTACGTGCGTGAACGCTACGACCTGCGGCGCGTGTGCCTGCCGCGCCAGCTGGAATGGGTCGAGACCCTTACCGGACCTCGGTGACGAGCCGCCCGTTCGCGAGAAAGCTGCGCAGGTTGTCCAGCACCAGGGCGGCCATGGCCTGACGGGTCTCGCGGGTGCCGCTGCCCACGTGGGGCAGCAGGACCACGTTGTCCATGGCGATCAGCGCGGCGGGCACCTCGGGTTCGTGCTCGAACACATCGAGGCCGGCACCAGCGATCTGGCCGTCGGCAAGCGCCTTCACCAGGGCGGCTTCGTCGATCACGGAACCGCGTGCGATGTTGACCACATGACCTTGTGGTCCCAGGGCCTGCAGCACCTCGGCCGAGACCAGGTGCCGGGTCTCGGGGCCGCCGGTGCAGGCCACCACCAGGAAGTCGCACCAGCGCGCCAGTTCCGTCAGCGAAGGCTCGTGTGACCACGCGAGTCCGGACTTGGGCGTGCGGCTGTTGTAGCGGATGTCCATGCCGAATCCGGTCGCCCGCCGAGCGATGGCCTGGCCGATGCGGCCCATGCCCAGCAAGCCCAGCCGTTTGCCGCTGACGCGCGTCGTCGGAGCGGTGGGACCCTGACGCGGCCAGTCGCCCCGGCGCACGTGGCGGTCCGACGCCGAGAGGCCACGAACGGTGTCGATCAGCAGACCCATGGCCAGGTCGGCCACACAGTCGTTGAGCACGTCGGGCGTGTTGCTGACCACCACCCCGCGCGCGCGCGCCGCGCCCAGGTCGATGGCGTCGTAACCGACGCCCAGGCTGCAGATGGCCTTCAGGTGGGGCAGTGCCGCGATGAGGTCGGCACTGGCACCCAGCGTGCCGGTGGTCACCAGCACGGTGAACTCGGCGCCGCGCTCGGCCAGGAAGGCCTGGGGGTCCGGGGCCTCGCTGAGCACCGCGACCGGTGCGAGCTCGGCGAGTCGGGCCGCGAGTACCGGCGGCAGCGGGCCGGCCTGGAGCAGGGAATGGGCAGTGTGTGTCATGTCAGGTCGGAGAAACAAAGGCGGCGAAGTCGACCGCCTTGAGCAGGGCATTGTGCTGGCTCACCAGCTGTCCATCGGCCCCCGCCTTGCGGCGGTAGGCCAGCCAGCGCGGATCGGCTTCCAGCGCCGCGCGCCGCCGCTCGCGGTCGGCCATGTCGGTGTAGCGCCACAGGTGAACCACCTGGTTCACGTCGCCCACCTCGGTGGTGAAGTAGCCCATGGGTGGACCCAGGTGCTCGGATTGCACCGCCAGGCCTTCGGCCGCATAGAGCGCGAGGAAGTCGCGCAGCTTGCCAATCTGTACGGTATAGGTTCTCTGGTCGACGATCATGGCTCTAGCCTATGTAGCGCGGCAGCAGCAGCGCGATGGACGGAAAGGCGATGAGGATGCCGAGGCGCGCGATGTCCGCGACGACAAAGGGCGTCACGCCCCGGAACAGGGTGCGCATGGGCACCTCGGGCAGCAGGCTCTTGAGCACCATCACGTTCATGCCCACCGGCGGCGTGATGAAGCTGATCTCGGTGACCACCACCACGATGATGCCGAACCAGATCAGGTCGAAGCCCAGGTGCTGCACCAGCGGGTAGAACACCGGCACCGTCAGCAGGATCATGGACATGCTCTCGAGCACGCACCCCAGCACGATGTAGATGGCGCAGATGATCAGGATCACGACGATGGGGCTGAGGTTGAACTGCCGCACCCAGTCCTGCAGGTCGGTCGGCAGCGACGTGAAGTTGATGAAGTTGGCAAACATGAGCGCACCGATGAGCACCATGAAGAGCATGCCCGTGGTGCGGGCCGACTCGATCAGGACGCTGGACAGCACCGGCCAGCTCAGGCGCCGGCGCAGCAGCGCGAACAGGAAGGCGCCACAGGCACCGATGCCTGCCGCTTCGGTGGAACTGAAAACGCCACCGTAGATGCCGCCCATGACGATGCCGAACAGCACCAGCAGGCCCCAGACGTCGCGCAGCGCCAGCAGGCGCTGGCGCCAGGTGAAGCGCTCGCCGGGTGGGCCGGCTTCGGGGTTGCGCCAGATGGTCCACTGCACCGCCAGCAGGTAGAAGCCGATGGCGACCAGCCCCGGCAGGATGCCCGCAGCGAACATCTTGCCTATGCTCTGCTCGGTCAGGATGGCGTAGACCACCATCACCACCGAAGGAGGAATGAGTATGCCCAGCGTGCCACCCGCAGCGATGGAGCCCGAGGCCAGTTCTTCGCTGTAGCCCAGCTTGCGCATTTCGGGGTAGGCCACCTTGGACATGGTGGCCGCCGTGGCCAGGCTGGAGCCGCACACCGCGCCGAAGCCCGCGCACGACACCACGGTGGACATGGCCAGCCCGCCGCGCCGGTGACCGAGGAACGCGTAGGCGGCAGCATAGAGCTCACGGGACAGCCGCGACTGGGTGATGAAGTTGCCCATGAGCACGAACAGGGGCACCACCGACAGCAGGTACTGGAAACCGCTTTCGCGCACCACTGAGCCGGCCATGGCATAGGCCGACGGCCAGTTGCGCATGAAGGCCACGCCCAGCAACCCCACCAGTGCCATGGAAAAGGCAACCGGCACGCGCAGGAAGATCAGCGCCAGCATGGCGCCAAAACCGATCAGGGCTTCAAGCATGTGGCTGCTCCTTGGGGGCGCTGGACCACATCATGCCGAGCTGTACCAGGGCGTTGACGAACAGCATGCCGCTCATGAAGAAGACCACCGGTGCCAGCGGCAGGTTGAGCATCTGGGTCTGGTCCGCGTATTCCAGCGCGGACTCGGCCTGGGTCCAGCTGACGGCGCCCAGCAGGGCGCTGATGCCGGCGGCCAGCAGGTGGCTGGTCGTTCGGGAGACCTTGAGCCCTTGGGCCCCGAAGGGCACGGGCACCAGGTCCACGGTGACGTGTTCACGCGCCAGCGTGGCCAGCACGATGCCGCAGAAGATCACGCCGACCATGAGGATCTCGGTCAGCTCCACCGCACCCATGACGGACACGTTGAAAACGTAGCGTCCCAGCACGTCGGACAGGGTGAGCAGGGCCAGGGCCACCATGCAGAATTCGGCCAGGCGCTTGAGCGCGGCCTGAAGCAGCGAGAAAAGGTGTTTCATGATCGGGTTCAGCGGCGGTGGGCGCTCTTGAAGCAGAGGCGCCCACCGGTTGTTGACGCTAGATCAGGCTTGGCAGTCTTTACTTGCCGCTTTCCAGGGCCTTGAGCTCGGCGCGGAAATCAGCCAGGACCTTGGGGCCGTCTATGCCTTTGGACTTGGCGAGGTCCAGCCAGGACTTCTCGAACTCGGCGGTGCGGCTCTTGATGTCGGCGACCAGTTTGTCGCTGGCCGGGTGGAAGACCACGCTCTTGGCCTTGAGGCTTTCCAGCGCGGCGGTGTCGGCATCGCCCCAGGCCTTGCCACCCATGCGTGCGATGTGCTCGCCCGACAGCTTCAGCACGATGGCCTGGTCCTGTGCCGGCAGGCGCTCGAACGACTTCTCGTTCATGATGATGCCGTGCAGGTCCGAATACAGGCCACCCGGGAACATCGTTGCGGCCTTGACCACGCCGTCGAGACGGAACGAGGCCACCGACTCGGGCGGGAACAGCACGCCGTCCACCACGCCGGTACTCATCAACTCATAGGATTCCGGTGCGGGCTTGACCACCGCATTGAACTTCAGGAGCTTGGCCAGGTCGGCCTGGATCCCGCCGCCGATGCGCAGCTTCATGCCTTCAAAGTCTTCGATCCTGTCGACTTTTTTTCCCGTGGTGTAGACACCGCCCGGGCCGTGGCCGTAGATGCCCAGCAGCTTCACGCCACGGTGCTCGTTGGTGCCGCGGAGGTATTTGTCGTAGATGCGCCAGGAAGCCACCGACGTCGACTGGGCCGTGTTGCCCGAGAACGGCAGCACGCCGAACTTCATCAGGTCGAAACGGCCGGGGTAGTAGGAGTGCGAAATGAAGGCGAGGTCGACCAGGCCGTTGCGGACCGCATCCAGGTGACCCACCGGGTTGGTCACCGGTTTGGGCAGGAAGCTGATCTTCACGCGGCCTTCGGTGGCTTTTTCCACTTCCTGGGCCCAGGGCATCATGAAGTTGGACACCAGGATGTGGGTTTGCGGAATCCAGGCCGAGAATGTGAGTTCCACGGGTTTGGTCTGTGCCTGCGCGGGTGCGCTGGCCAGCATGGCGGCGGCCAGGCCCAGGCCCAGCAGCGAAGAGTTCCAACGGGATTTCATGGGGCGTCCTTTCGGGTGGAGTGGAGGGAGAGGGAAAACACGTCAGGGCGCCAGCGCCCGTTCGATCAGGGTGTCGAGATCGCCGTCGCTCCGGTGGCCCAGGCGCGTGGCGGTCTCGGTGTGAAGGGGGGGCCATTGCGCGAACTGCGCCTGCAGCGCCGGCTGTGGCTCGAAGCGGACCAGCGCATCGACGGCTGGTCCCAGGCGCCGGCGCAGCGCCGCCACCATCTCGCCCATGCTCGCACGCAGCGCCGGCAGGTTCCAGACGCGTCCGGCGGGCAGGTCGCTGGCGGGCAGGGTGGCCGCCTGGCACAGGTGTTCGACGCAGGCCGGCAGCGAAAGCCACCAGAGCTGTGCATCGGGCCCGACCGGGCAGGTGTAGGGGCGGCCTTCCGCCAGCGCGCGCATCAGGTCGCTCGCGAACGACGACAGCGCCACCTGCGCCTGCGCCGGCCGCGCCACCACCGAAGGCAGGCGCACCGCGCGGCCATCGAGGAAACCCCGGCGGCTGCAGTCGGCCAGCAGCAGCTCGACCATGCGCTTCTGGGCGCCATAGCTGAGCGTGGGTGCGGGTGCGGTGTGGTCGTCCACCTGTGCGGGCAGCGGCGTGCCGTACACGCCGATGGAGCTCGCGAACACGACCACCGGCTGCTGGTTCTGCGCGCGCAGTTTTTCAAACAGCGCCATGCTGTGGCCCACGTTGACCCGCAGGCCCAGCGCAAAGTTCTCCTCGGCCAGCCGGCTGGTGATGCCCGCGAGGTGGTACACCACGCCGGGTGCGGGGTCGGTCGCGGCATCAAGAACCGCCGGGTCTCCCAGGTCGCCGCGCAGGCAGCGCAGGCCGGGGTGGTGGCCCAGGTCGTCGTCGAGGTGCAGGTCGACCAGGGTCAGCGTGGCCAGGCGGCCGGCCTGCAGTTGCGCCAGCAGCACACGCGCCAATGCCTGGCCGATGTAGCCCCCTGCGCCCGTGATCAGGACGTGGCTCATGCCAGCACCCCCTGGGCGCGCAGAGGTTCGCACCACGCCAGGCCTGCGGCCGCCGTGGTGCGGGGCTGGTATTCGCAGCCCAGCCAGCCGTCATAGCCCAGCCGGGGCAGGGCCAATACCGCGTCGAGCAGCCTGCCCTGCCCGAGGTCGGGCTCGTGCCGGCCGGGCACGCCGGCGATCTGCACGTGCCCGATCCAGGGTGCGCAGGCCTGCAGTGTGTTCACCGCATCCAGCCCTTCCATGGCCACGTGGTAGCAGTCGTACTGAAGCCGCAGGCGTGGCGACGGCAGGTCGCGCAGCACCTGCAGCACCTGGTCGGGGTGGTGGTAGTGGTAGCCCGCCATGTCGCTGCGGTTGAGGGCCTCCAGCGTCAGCACCAGTCCGTCGGCCTCGGTGCGGGCCAGCGCCCACTCCAGGTTCTGGAGCAGCACCGTGTCGCAGGCGGCCGGGTCGTGTGCGGCAACGTGCCCGGCCATCACGTGCAGCCGCGTGCAGCCGGTGGCCTGGGCCACGGCGCGGGCGCGGTCCAGCGCGATGCGAAAGTCGGCCTGCGCGCCGGGAACGGCCGCCCAGCCCAGGCGTCCGGCGCCATCGCTCACCGGGGTGTTGATGAGCGCCAGCGTGAGCCCGGCGTCGCGCAGCCGTTCGGCGTACCAGGCGGGGGGGTGGTCGTAGGGCAGCAGGATCTCGGCCGCACGGAAACCGTCGCGGGCGCAGGCCTGGAAGCGCGCACCCCAGTCCAGGTCGGGGTACAGCCAGCTGAGGTTGGCGGCCAGTTGCATCAGAGGGTGGCTCCGCAGTTCAGGCCTGGACCTGGCCCAGGAAGGCCTCGCGCAGCTCGGGGCGCGCCACGCAGGCGATGGCCGAGAGTTCCGCCTGGCCCAGGCCCATGGCGCTGACGGCACGCAGCTGCTGCTGCACGTTCGCCGTCACCGGCATGGGCGTGCCGCTGAGCTGGGCGTTGGACATCACGGTGTCGATGTCCTTGAGCATGGTGGACAGCGCGCCGATGATGGTGGGCTGCACGTCGATCATGCGCGGGGCGAACACCTGCAAAGGCTTGGAGTCGGCCCAGCCGCCCGCCAGTGCCGGAGCGAGCTTGTGCATGTCGATGCCATGGCGGGCCGCGAAACCCAGCGCTTCGGCGATGGCCACCACCGTGGTGGCCACGATGGTCTGGTTGCACAGCTTGGTGGCCTGGCCGGCGCCCGAGGGGCCCATGTGGGTGACGTTGCCGGCGTAGGCGCCCATTGCGGTGGCGGCCTGTGCCATGTGGGTGGGCTGGCCTCCGGTCATGATGGCCAGCGTGCCGGCCTCGACCCCGGGGATGCCACCCGAGACCGGGGCGTCGATCCAGTCGGTGCCGCTGGCCTGCGCCAGGCGATCGGCCAGACGCCGCGTGGCCTCGGGGTCGATGCTGGAATGGTCGGCCAGCCAGGGCAACCCGTTGGCCTGTGCGATGCCATCGGGGCCGAAGACCACGGCCTCGACCGCCTTGGCATCGAACAGGCACATCAGCACCCCGTCCACGCCGGTGGCGGCGTCGCGCGCCGTGTCCACCACCTGCGCGCCCAGCGCGGCCAGCGGCGCGGCCTTGGCGGCCGAGCGGTTCCACACCTTGACCTCGTGCCCCGCCGCGAGCAGCCGACGCACCATGGGCGCACCCATCAGTCCCAAGCCACAGAATCCCAGTTTCATCTCATGCGTCCGTGTTGGTTTCAAGGGGCCAGCTGGCCTTGCCCGAATGGGTGACCGCGCCTTCGTGGGTCGGGCCCACCAGCCGGGCGTACTTTTCCTGAGCCCCTGCCAGCTGTTCACGCACGAAGGGTTGCCACGCGGCCTTGCGCTGTGCCAGTTCGGCGTCAGACACCTCCAGGTGGATCAGGCCTTGTGTCGCGTCGATGCGGATGGCATCGCCTTCGCGGACCAGACCGATGGGACCGCCCGCAGCGGCCTCGGGGCTGGCGTAGCCAATGCACATGCCGCGCGTGGCACCCGAGAAGCGGCCGTCCGTCAGCAGCGCCACCTTCTCGCCGTTGCCCTGGCCGTAGATGGCGGCCGTCACGCTCAGCATCTCCCGCATGCCGGGGCCGCCCTTGGGGCCTTCGTTGCGGATCAGCAGCACATCGCCGGCCTCGTAGGCCTGGGCGGAAACCGCCTTCATGCAGGCTTCCTCGGTCTCGAACACGCGGGCACGGCCCTCGAAGGTCAGCGATTTGAGCCCGGCGATCTTGAGCAGCGCGCCGTCCGGACAGAGGTTGCCCTTGAGCACCACCAGCCCGCCCGATGCGTACAGCGGCTGGTCGCTGTGGCGCACGATGCGCCCGTCTGCGCCCGGGAATTTCGCCAGCGCCTCGGCCAGTGTCTCGCCGGTGATGGTGAGCACGTCGCCGTGCAGGTGGCCGCTCTTGAGCAGGGCGTTGAGCACGACGGGAACACCGCCGATGACGTCGAGGTCGCGCGCCAGGTAGCGGCCACCGGGCTGCAGGTCGGCGATCAGCGGCGTGCGGTTGAAGACCTCGGCCATGTCGTCCATGGTGAAGCGGATGCCCGCCTCGTGGGCGATGGCGGGGATGTGCAGCGCCACGTTGGTGGAGCCGCCGGTGGCGGCCACGGCGGCGGCGGCGTTTTCCAGGCTCTTGCGGGTCACCAGGTCACGCGGCAGCGGGCCGCCCTGTTCCAGAATTTCCATCACGCGCCGGCCGGCGCGGCGTGCCAGCGCGTGGCGCTGGCTGTACACCGCCGGAATGGTGGACGAGCCCAGGAAGGACAGGCCCAGCGCCTCGGCCACCATGCCCATGGTGTTGGCGGTGAACTGGCCGGGGCAGGAGCCCACCGTCATGGCGCAGGTGCGCTCGATGCCGTGCAGCTGTTCCAGCGAGATGGTGCCGCTCTGGTAGCGGCCCACACCCTCGATGGCGGTGAGCACGGTGTTCTCCGTGCCATCCGGCGAGTGGCCGGGCAGCATGGAGCCGCCGTAGACGAAGACCGAGGGCACGTTGAGCCGGACCATGGCCATCAGCGTGCCGGGCAGGGTCTTGTCGCAGCCACCGAACCCGACCAGTGCGTCGTAGGCGTGGCCGCGCACGGCCACTTCCATGCTGTCGGCAATGAGTTCGCGCGAGATCAGGCTCATGCGCATGCCGTCGTGGTTCATCGAGGTGCCGTCCGACACCGAGATCGTGTTCATCACCACGGGCACGCCGCCCCCTTCGGCCACACCCAGCCGGGTGCTGTCCACCTGCGGCGCCAGGGACTTGGAGCACGGGGTGTTGTCACCGGCCGTGCCGATGATGGCGACCATGGATTTGCCCAGGTCGTCGTCGTCCAGCCCGGTGGCGCGCAGGAAGGCGCGGTGCGGCGTGCGCGTCACGCCTTCGGTGACCATTTGGGATCGGTGTTTCTTCAGCATGGGAGTCTTGTCCTGCAGTCGGGAAAAGGAAAATCGGAGCGGCCGTCAGGTGGCCAGGTTCAGGCGGTCGAAGACCCAGGAGATGTCTTCCTGGATGCACTGGCGCGCACGGGTGAAGTCGCCGGTGCGCAGGGCGTCCACCGTGGACTCGTGCAGAAGATCGGCCGGCTTGTCGTCGGTGTGGAGCAATTCGCGGGTCTCGCGCAGGTAGGCGCCGGACTGCAGCCACAGGTTTTCGATCATGGCCATCATCACGGGCGAGCCCGCCGCGCCGTATATGGTGAAGTGGAAGATGCGGTTCTTCTCCAGGCTGCTGGCAACGCCCTCTCGGGTGCGCCGCTCCTCCGTGATCTCGCGCGCCAGCGCAGCCAGGGCATCCAGGGTTTCGGTGCTCAGATGGGGTCCTGCCCATTCCGTCACGGTGCCTTCGATGAGCACGCGTGAGCGACGGATGTCGTTGAGTCGTGCCGCAGTGATCAGCGGCACGCGGGTGGTGCCGTTGCGCATGGGCTCCAGCCCCTGCTGGGCCACGAGCCGGCGCAGAGCCTCGCGCACGGGCATGGTGCTGGTGCCGAGCGCGTCGGCCAGGTACTGGATGCCCAGCAATTGACCGGCGCGGTATTCGCCATGCATCAGCTTGTTGCGCAGGGCCTGGTACACCGCCTCGTTGACCGATTGGCGGACGATGGGCTGCAGGGCTTCCAGCGGGTCTGCGTCGAGGGACGTTGCGTCGGTGGGTCTCATGGTCAGATGCAGTAAAAGTCCAGCATGGTGGGGATCACGTCGTTCATCAGGACAACGGTCTTGCCGGCGATGCGCCATTGCCCGTCGACCTCACGCAGCCGGTGCTCGTAACGGCCGAACAGCAGGTGCTGGCTGCGCTGCTTGAGCCGGAAGAGGTGGCAGCTCCAGCTCGATTCGACGATGAGACCATCGCCATCATCGGCTGGCCGGACGAAGCTGTTGCTGACCTGGTGGCAGGTCCGGGGCAGCGGGGTGGAGGCAATCGAAAGACCGGAGCGCACCCGCCACACGCGGTCTTCCAGGCCCGTGCGGGCGGTGCAGTACATCAGCGACAACTCGCTGTCGGGCGAAGCGCTCAGGCGGTGCTCGTCGGTCCAGGCGGGCATCCAGAAGCGGGCGTCCTCGGTGTAGAGGGCTAGCCAGTCGTCCCAGCGCTGGGCGTCCAGGTGCAAGGCCTCCTGGTGAACCACGGCCTGCGCGGCCAGCACGGTATCGGTGTCGGGCTTCATGCTGCGGCCCCCTGGATGTGGGTGGCCCAGTGCCGGTACAGGGCATGAAAGACGGTCTCGTCGCTCATGTCGAAACTGCCCGAAACCGAAGCGTCCGGGCGTATGCCCAGTTCGGCGGCGTGTGTGTCCGCCCCGCGCTGCACACGGCCCATGCCACGCGCGTAGCCTTGCTGCCATTCGATCTCGCCGCTGGCAAAACCGCGCTGGCAGTCTTCGTAGGTCACGGTGTCGTCGGGCGTGGCCAGGCCGCTGGGGTTGAAGAAGTCCTCGTACTGGCGCAGGCGCTGGCGGCGGCGCTCGGGGCTTTCGCCCACGGGCGCCAGGCAGTACGACGTGATCTCGGTGCGGTCCACGGCCAGGGGCGAGATGACGCGCATCTGCATGGCCGCGTTCGAGGCGATCTGCAGGTTGGGGAAGATGTTGAGCTGGCGGGTGCGCAGCATCCAGTCGGCGCGCACCTCACCCACACGGGCCCGCAGTTCGGGCAGGCTGGTGTAGAGCGGGTGGTTTTCCTGCGGCGTGGTGGTCCAGACCAGCGCATGGCCGTTGGGAAAGCCGAACGAGCCCATCATCTCCTCCTGCTTCTTGCCGGCCTGCCAGATGGCGGCTTCCACATCGGTGCGCTCGGGCATGCGGGCGCGGCGGTCCAGCAGCCGCAGGTAAGACGGGTGCGTGGAGGTGAAGTGGTAGGCGTCGGTGGAGTTCTCCAGCTGCAGCTTCCAGTTGCCCTGATACGTGTAGGTCACCGATCCCGGGACCAGCTCCAGCCCTTCGGGCGTCTGGTCCACGGCCATGTCGATGAAGGTGCGGGCATCGCCCAGGTACTGCTCGAGCGGCGGCACATCCGCGCTGAGGCTGGCAAACAGAAACCCCCGGTATTCGGCAAAACGCGCCACCGGCTGCAGGTTGTGGCTGTCCGCATCGAACGCCGGCGTGTAGTCACCTTGTGCCTTGCCTTTGATGCCGATGTTGGTGCCGCCACTGTTGTAGGCCCAGCCGTGGTACTGGCAGACATGGCTGCGCTTGTTGCCCTGGCGGTGGTGCGCCACCAGGGCGCCCTTGTGGCGGCAGGAGTTGTGCACGGCGTGCAGCTGGCCGTCGGCATCGCGCATCAGGATCAGCGGTTGGCGGCCCAGGTTCAGCGTGAGGTAGTCGTGGGGGTTGGGCACCTGCGAGGCATGCCCAATGAAAGCCCAGCCGGACTCGAAAAAAGCCTGCATTTCACGGGCGAACAGGGTGGCATCTCGGAACACGTCGCGGTGGACGCGAAAAACGCCATCGGCGGGGCGGTCATCAATGAGTATGGGGGGCGTCATGGGGTCTGGAGGCACCGTTTTGGTGCTTTGATGGTCGATTAATGATGTTTGATCAAAATTTACAGCCCCAAAAAAAGGCCCACAACGGGGAAAACCCCTGCGGGGCGTTTCAATGCAATATCGGTGCCAGGACTGGGTTTTGAGGCGCTCCTAGAATGTTTGCCTCTTCCCAAGGGCCCCACATGCCAGACACCCCTTCCCCCGCGTCCGAAGACGGCCGTATCCGCATCCGTGGCGCCCGCCAGCACAACCTCAAGGGGCTGGACCTCGACATCCGCACCGGCGAGCTGACCGTCGTCACCGGGCCCAGCGGCTCGGGCAAGTCCAGCCTGGTGTTCGACACCCTGTTTGCCGAAGGCCAGCGCCGTTACGTCGAGACCTTCAGCGCCTACGCGCGCCAGTTCCTGGACCGCATGGACAAACCGGCGGTGGACAAGGTGGAGGGCGTGCCGCCCGCCATCGCCATCGACCAGACCAACCCGGTGCGCTCCTCGCGCTCGACGGTTGGCACCATGACGGAGCTCAACGACCACCTCAAGCTGCTGTTCGCCCGCGCGGGCCAGCTGTTCGACCGCGAGACCGCACAGCCCGTGCGGCACGACTCCACCGAAACCATCTACGCCGAGCTGAAAACCCGCTGCGAAGCCGGTGACCCGCGCGTCGTGCTCACTTTTCCGGTGGAGCTGCCCGCCAGCACCACGGCCGAAGAGGTGGAGCAGTGGCTGTCGGCCAGCGGCTTCACCCGCGTGCAGGCCGAGCGCGAGGTGGCCACGCCCACCGGCCCGCGCAAGCTGCTGGATGTGGTGGCCGACCGCTTCCGCATGTCCGGCGCCGAGAAGGCGCGTGTCATCGAAGCCATCGAGGTCGCGCTCAAGCGCGGCAGCGGCCGCCTCAACGTCTACAAGCTCAACGACGAAGGCGAGCCCGACCTGTGGCGGTTCTCGACCGGCCTGCACTGCCCCGACAGCGACCTGCGCTACAGCGAGCCCATGCCGTCCATGTTCTCGTTCAACTCCGCCGTGGGCGCCTGCGAGGCCTGCCGGGGTTTTGGCCGCGTCATCGGTGTGGACTACGGCTTGGTCATTCCGGACGAAAAACTCACCCTGCGCGCCGGCGCCATCAAGCCCATGCAGACGCCCGCCTGGAAAGAGTGCCAGGACGACCTGATGCGCCACGCCGAGTCGGCCGGCATCCCGCGCGACACGGCGTGGAACAAGCTCACGCCCGAGCAGAAACACTGGGTCATCCATGGTTCGCCACACTGGAACGGCAAGTGGAACCAGCAGTGGTACGGCGTGGCCCGCTTCTTTGAGTACCTGGAGAGCAAGGCCTACAAGATGCACATCCGCGTGCTCTTGTCCAAGTACCGCAGCT
>VFQP010002922.1_pt1 | contig 18235 bp, 19 predicted proteins | sample 3512351 | NCBI WGS metagenome assembly VFQP01 (sample SAMN10412372, study PRJNA504923) | tailings metagenome | isolation source: Relicate 1 Philex TSF1 revegetated site | place: Philippines: Tuba, Benguet | collected 2017-08-29
CCGCCCACGCCGCGAGGCGTGGGGCACCACGCCGCCGCGTCGGGCCCCACCTCGCAGCACACGAAGCAGCAGCAGCAGCAGCAGCGGGCGGTGCAGGCGGCGTTCGCGTCCTACTTTGGCCACGCCAGGGCGTGGTCGGACCTGGCGACGTCGGGCGTGGCGCTGCCGGCGGCGCCGGCGCCGTCGCAGCCCGTAGCAGCAGAGCTGGTGCTGCTCAAGCTGCCCTGGCTGCTTGACGCCTTCCCTGGTGCGCCAACGCTGCTTGCTCACTGGCGGGCTCGCTTTGGTCTACCTGAAGGGGGAGGGCGACTGCCAGGGGTGGAGGCGCGCCCCTCGTGGCCTCAGGCCTGCTCCTTCACGCGTTGCGTGAGCCGCTGCTGACGCTTGCGCCGCCATTTGCTCGGAATCCTGCTCTTCAATACCCGCCCCGCAGGGGATGCGCTGGCCGTCATGACGTCCCGCAAGGACCTCCCGCTGCCCGCCGTGCTGCAGCTGCTGCAGTCGCGCGCCGACGACGTGCGCTGGCGCTACCTCCACCACCTCGTGCACCTCACCCTCCCCCTCGCAACCCACCCCGCCGCCGCCGCCGCCGCCGCCGGCGCCACGCCGCCCACGGCGCCGTCGCCCGCGCCAGACGCGCCGGCGCCGGACGCTGGCGGCGGCGCCACGTCGTCACCGCCGCCGCCGGCAGCGCTGCAGCTGAGCGAGGAGGAGGTGGCGGCGCTCCACACTGAGCTGGCGCTGGAGCTCGTTGAGTGCATTGCCCGCGAGGTGCAGCAGCAGCAGCAGCAGCGGCTCGCAGCAGCAGAGCCGCCCGCGCCCGAGGGCGCCGGGGCGGCGGCGGCGACACTGTCGCCGGCGTCCTCCCGGGCGTCGTCCGCCCTCATCATGTCGTCCATGCCCTCGCTGCAGCACGCCTTTTCCGCCATGATGATGGCGGCGCCGGGCGGCGGCGGCGGCGGCGGCGGCGCGGCGCCTGTTGCTGCGGCGGGGCCCTCGCGCCGCCCTGGCAGCTCCCTTCACCACCACCACCACCTCCACCACCACGGGGGGGAGGCGCACGCGCCTCCGCCCGACCCGGCGGCCCTCAGCCGGCTGGGCTGGCTGCGGGCGGCGCTGTCCGCTCACCTGGCCGTGTCGCGGCGCTACGACGCCGACATTGTGCTGGAGGCGGTGCAGGGCACGGCGGGCGCCGGCGATTTGTTGCTGCACGAGCAGGTGCAGTTGCAGCAGCGGCGCGGGGACCACGCCACGGCGCTGCGGCTGTTGGTGGTGCGGCTGGGGGACGTGGACTCGGCCATCGGGTACTGCAGGCAGCAGCAACACGCGCTGGTGGCGGCGCAGCAGCAGCGGCAGCAGGGAAGCCAGCAGCAGCGGCAGGGAAGGGGCGCGGGGCGGGGGGCGGGAGGCAGTGGGAGGGGGGCGGCGGCGGCCGCTGTGGGGGAGGCGGTGAGCGCCGAGGTGGAGCGGCTGTGGATGGACCTGCTAGAGTGCTGCCTCAGGTGCGGCGGCGGTGGCGGGGTTGTGTTGGGGGTGTGGGCGCGAGCGTTGGCGCATCCGCGGGTGGCTGCGCTGCTGCATTTGGGCCGCTGAAAGCCGCTGAACGCGCGCGGGCCTGCCACTTGTGTGGTGCGCGCAGGCCGGGCGAGGGGCGCGAGCCCATGTACACGGCGGCGCTGCGCGTGCTGGCGGCGCCCTCGGCGCCCGGCGGCGGCATGCAGGGCGCGGCGGGCCTGCTGGCCACGCCTCAGCTCGACCCTCTCAAGGTGCGCAAGCCTGGTGGGGGCGGTCTACTCCCCTCAGGGCGCACTGCGCCCGCCTGGCTGAACAAGAGGCGCACGCGTGTGTGGTGGCAAGTGTGGGCGAGAGTGGACGAGGCGCGCGTCGTGTAGCCCCACCACCAACGAGCGCAGGTGCTGAGCGCGCTGCCGGACGCCATGCCCCTGGCGCTGGCGGCCGAGACCTTGACCAGCATGATGACGGCCACCACGCACCGGCACCGCAACGCGCAGGCAAGAGTCTGGCGGCTGGCGGGAAGCTCGGGCTAGCGGGCGCCACGGTCGCGTTGAGGGTGGGTCCCTTGTCAGGCATGGGTGCCGTGGCGTTCCTTTGCGCAGGTGCTCAAGGCACTCTACCGCACGCAGAACCTGGAGCTCAAGGCAGAGCACCTCGCCCTCACGTCACAGGTGCGCGGTGCGCGGTGCGCTGGGGCCTGCTCACCACCTTGCGCGCTTGTTTTCTTTCATGGTGCCATGGTGCGTGCTCTCTCTGTCTCTGTTGGCCGCAGCGAGTGGTCATCACCGAGCAGACGACATGCAAGGCGTGCCACCGGCTCATCGGCGGCCGCATCTTCATCAGGTGCGGACGTCAGCAGCCTGCGGCAACGCACACGGCCTTGTCAGGGCCGTATCGCTCAGCACACGCCACCGGTGGTACGTCGCGCAGGAGTCCGACGGGGCTAATCATGTGCGACCGGTGCGCGCGCGTCGGAGGCCCCGGCGCCGGGGGTTCATCGCAGCAGGACCCGGCGGCGCTGCACACACTTTTGGAGTGACCCCTTCCCTGCATCCACTCTGTTGAGTGGAGCTGACGGAGCACGGCACAGCATGGCTCGCGGGCTTTCAAATCCGACAGCAACTCGGCACAAAGATTCCCGAGCGACACAAAGAGGTTAACAGCAGGATGCGCGCGCTGGACTCTGACGCCGCGACGGAGGAGGAGGAGCTCGCAGTGTCGCGCGCCGACGCCAAGGTGACCGTCCGCGCGGTCCTCCGCAAAGCAGCAGTGCAGCCCGTAGTGGCCAGCGCCGCATTGAGCAGCACCTGGAAGGAGTTCCCTACGCAGCAGCAGGCGTTTGATCACCTGGATGAGCTGCTCAAGCAGCACCAGGACCACGCCGCGGCGGCCGGCCTCAGGTGCGCCTTGGCGTCATGTGTTGCAGCAGCAGCGGAGGCACAAAGCTTGCCTTCTACGTCATGCAGATGGCGTTGCGGTGCTCGGCTGCCGGCAGCAGGGTGTTCTCGAGGGAGGGCGGCAGCAGGGGGCACCGCGCGTTTGCTGTAACGGCGGAGCGCGAGTTCTGGCGGCGGTACGCGGCCATGGGCCCCACAGAGCGGCACGTCTACGAGATCATCCGTGCCGGCCACCCCTGCCACCTCTACTTCGGCAAGAGACTGCAGGCTTCATCCAGAGGCGGGCTGCGTGTGCGGCGTGCGCATCGATCTTGCGTCCTTCACCCGTGCTGGCACGCAGATGTCGAGTACGACCTGCATCGCAACCCCTGCGTGGACGGCGACGCCCAGGTGGCTCTGCTGGTGCACGAAGTGGTGCAGCTGTTCCAGGTGCGCACTTGCAGCCTGCGCGCCTCGCGCCGCCAACAGCTGCTCCTGCTGTTCCCAGCTCCAACCTCCTGCCACGCTCATGCTCGCCAGCAGGATCGCCTGGGCGTGCGCATCGACCCCAGCCGCCACGTGGTGGAGCTGGACTCTACCACGCCGGCAAAGTTCAGCCGGCACGTGGTGGTGCGCACGCGGCGGCCCTGGGCGCACGCCGGCCACGTGCACGCCTTTGTGGCGCTGCTGCTGGACCGGCTGGCGGACCGCGCCCAGGCGGAGCGCGCCCAGCAGCAGCAGCAGCAGCAGGAGCAGCCGCAGCAGCACTTTCCCGCCGCACCAGATGTGGGCGGGATGGCGGCCCAGGAGGGGGCGCAAGGGCAGGGGCCGCACGAGGCCAGCGCGGCGGCGGCGGCAGAGAAGGAGGCGCCCTTGGTCCTGGTGGCGAGGGCGCAGCCGCCAGCGGTGGGCGGTTGTGCGGGCGGAGGCGCGTGCCCCGTGCCCGGCGCGTCGTACGGCGCCTTTGTGGTGCGGCGCAAGCCGCGGCGCGCGCCGGGGCGCCAGGTTGGCGTGCCGCTCGCGCCGGTGGACGGGCACAGGGCGGCTGCAGCAGCAGCAGCGGAAGTGGGCGGGGGAGGCGGCGCGGCGGACGCGGCGGCGCAGGAGCAGCCTGGGCGTGGCGTCGAGGGTGGCGCTGATGAGGGGCTTGAGGGAGAGGCTCATCAGGGGGAGGAGGAGGAGGAGGAGGGCCAGCTGCAGCTCATGGTGGACACGGGCGTGTACACGCGCAACAGGTGTGCGTGCGCGCCATGTCCAGCAGGCAGGACGCAACTCCTCGCAATTCCTGATGCCCCCGAGGACGAGCGACAGGACGAGTGCCACCGCCAGTGCTGCCGGCGCAGGGCGTTCCGCGTGCTGCTGTCGTCCAAGTTTGGCAACGCCCAGGCCGTGCTGCGCCCCACGCGCCGCTACCGCACCGCCGCCCTGCTGGCCGAGCACCAGCACAGCACCGCCCGCGCCCAGCCAACAACCCCCCTCGGGCCGCCGCCGCCGTCGTACCGCGCCTCCATGCAGGGCGGGCCGCAGCCCCAGCACCTCCTCCCGCAAAGCAGCAAGCGGGCGCGGCCGCACCACGGCACACTAGGCGCGCTCCTCCTCCCGTCGGCCTCAGCATCCCTGTCCTCGTCCAGCAGCACGCCGCCCGACCTGCTGTCCCTGCTGGCCCAAGCCACGGGCACGCAGCCACGCCCCCCGCCCCCGGCAGGGCAGCCAACGCCCCGCCCAGCCCAGCTGCACCACGTCGCCAGGGTGGAGGAAGCGCCGGCTGGCTGCCACGCCGCCGATCCACAGCACAGCACGGCGGCGGCAGGTGTCAATGAGCTGACGGGCCGCTTGGCCTCATCCCCGGCGCCGTCGGTGCAGCCCTCACAGCCCACTTCGCCCAGCCTCATGCAGCTTTTGCTTCCGCCAGCACCGCCGCCCCCGCATCAGCAGGAGCCGCAGCGGCGGTCGCGGCTGCTGCTGAGCCGGGGGGAGGAGGCGCTCGTGGCGGAGGAGAATTTCTTCTTCGCTAGCCTGGTCCTGGACATGCAGCAGCCTCTAGCCGCAGGTGGCGTGCTGCCCGTCAAGCCCTTGCGCATGTTTGACGAGCGGTCAGAGGAGGCGGGCAGGCACTCAGGTGAGCCTGCTTTTGCCGTCCCAGAGGGCGGGTGGTGCCGGTGCGTGCTCAAGCGTGCCATCACTGTGTTCGCGGCTCTGCACCCGTCGCAGGCGTGGTCCGCGTGCCTGCGGCGTTTGGCTGCGGAGGGCGGGGGCCTGCGGACGAGCGACCGCCGCCGCCGCACTCCTCGGCGCCACCAGCGGCCCCCCCGCCTCGGCCCCGGTCCGGCGCTGCCGCGCTCCGGCCCCGGGCGGTGTTCACCCCAGGCCTCACGCCGTGGCTGGCGGTGAACCGCTTTGTGGAGCAGCTCTGCGCCCAGGTGAGTGCGGCTTAGCATAGCCCTCGACGTGGATCAGGCCTGATGCTTGCTCATGATCAGCACGCATAGTGTAGTGTGCTGCTGCTGGTGCCGTGCAGACGGGGCAGCCCGGCGCGGTGGGCAGCTGGGCGTGGGAAGAGGGCGCCGGCGGCGGGCCGCGCACGCTGACGCTGCGGCTCAAGGGCTGCAGGTGGTGCGCCAGGCTGCAGCGGCACCACAGGAGCAACGGCGCGTTCCTAGTGGTTGACGCGGGCGGCGGCACGTTCCGGTGGGGGTGCTTCGACCACGAGTGCGGGGCGCAGCTCTCGCCTGCCATGCCGCTTCCCAGGGACGCCTGGGACGCGCTGGTGCTAAAGGGCGGAGGGTGATGGACAGGTGCTGTTCGCGCATCTGCACTCCGTGCTGCGCGTGGCGGTGGCGAAAGGCGAAGCGGCACAGAGCTCTTGCGCAAAAGCTGCAGGATGGCGAGCGCCGCGCGATCGCACTGGTGAGCGAACTGGAGCGCTGCGGCGCGCGACGATGGCCCGCTCCGATCGATCGAGGCCGATGCCGATGCCCACCATCAGCGAGAGCGATGCTGAGGGCGCCAGCTGCGTGCCGCAGCGCTGCCAGCGTGTGCGCACGATGCGACGCGCGACGTGTGTGAGGAGGAGGGAATGGGGGGCGCACACAGCCAGCCGCCGGTGTGAGTGCGCGTGGCGTGGCGCCACCTCCACGCTCGTCGCAGGCGCAGGCTCGCTCAAGGCTGATTGGGCGCTTTCAGCAGCAACACTAGCGGCAGCTGCAGGTGCGTGCTCATGCAGGCAACGCTGGGCACCGGGCGTGACGTAAACGCCAGCGCCGCGCACAGCAGGCGTCGGCAGCTGCGGCTGCGGCTGTGTGCTCACATGTGTGCGTCGCGCAGGGGCATCCTGGAGGAGGAACCATGATTTGGCCGTTTGTGCCGGTCGCGAACGCCTGTGAGTGGCCCGCCGCTCGGCTACACGCCGCGTTTGAGGTACCGCCCGCTGCTGCGCCCTGACTCTGCGGAGCCCTTGGGTGCTGCTCTCTCACCGACCCTCCTGTGTGCTTACACAGGCGTGGAGATCCTGCTCATCATCGGCCTCGGCTACGTGCTCACCTGGCGCGGCTTCATCACCGACAAGTTCCTGCCCCAGGCAAGTTGCCAGCACGCGCACTCTGCTCAGAGCCGAGCAGAGCAGAGCAGAGCAGAACATCAAGACAGACCGTGCGCCGCACGAGGTGGCGGTGGCGGCAAGCTGTGCTGCACCTGCGACGGTAGAGGCCCCCTGCCGCGCCTATGGCGCACGCAGATCAACGCGTTCCTCATCTACGTCTCCTTCCCCGCGCTTAACCTCTCCTCCATCGGCATCAACCTCAACCTCCGCGACGGCGAGGGGTGGAAGGCGCTGGCGGCCTACATCCTCTGGGTCACCATCATCCAGGTTGGTTGCGGCCAAGCTTCGACTTCCTCCCTGGCGCGGGAACTGCAGGGCTCTTGAGTGGCGGCGCGGGCGCTGCCACGCCACGGCGGCCCCACCTTGACCACACCACGCGACGCGCGCGCAGGTGGGCGTGCTGGTCTTTGTGCGCATCTTCAAAAAGGGCGACGTGGGCGAGGCGGCGCTGCTCAACCTGCTGCTCGGAGCAAACAACACGATCATAGTTGGCCTCCCCATCATGACGGCCACCTTTGGGACGGACGGCAGATACATCGCGCTGCTCACCGGTGCGCACTGCTCAGGGGGACGAAGGAGACCCACCCTGCGGCTCACGGCGCCCTTGCAAGACGCAGCAGCGCAGGCCAGGGAAAGAATCCCAGGTGCACCGCGCTCACCTGGCGCAGGCGTGCCGCTGTTCCTGCAAATCATGCCCTTCTCCATCGTGCTCTTTGAGCTGGAGCGCTGGGTCGTCAAGGGCGCCGGGCCCGCCCAGCCCGGCAGCGACGCCGCCCTCGCCAACGCCAACACCACCAGCGGCGACAGCAAGCAGCCGGGCGGCGGCGACGGCGACGCGTTCAAGCCCGCCGTGAACGACGGCGGCGTGCCTGGCGCCGGCACCGGCGCCCCGCCAACCCCTGCCCACACGCCGCTCGCCTGCAACGACCACCCGCCCGCCGCGCCTGATGCTCTCGCAACCACGGCCCAGCAGCCGCAGCCGCCGCCGGACGACCACCCGCTCCCCTCGCCCTTCACCACCGCGGCCGCAGCGGCCGCCCACGCGGCAGACGGCGGCCACGCCGCAGCGGCGGGGCGCGCCGCCGCCGCGCCCTCCGGGCTGCTGCTCCGCCGGCACCACAGCAGGAGCGAGGGGGACATCGCCGCCGTGGCGCATTTCGGCGGGCACGGCGCGGGCGGCACGCCGCCGTCGTCGCGGCCGCCGTCGCCCGGCCGCCTGCCCCATCGCCTCAGCCACCAAGGCGCCAGCGCGCCGCAGGGTCTGCTCGGCGCGCCCCACCAGCCCCAGCAGCATCACGACGGGGTCCAGGGGCTGCCACACCGCCTGAGCGGGTCGGGCGCCCCGCGGGCGCCGTCGCCGCTGCCGGGCGCGCTGGAGAGGGGCGTGGCGTCGCCGCGCGGGCACGGCCACGGCCACGGCCACGGGCACCACCCGCTGCAGCACGCGCAGCACCGGTCCCGCAGCATCCAGGAGCAGCTGCAGCTCTTTTTCCACGAGGCGGCCGAGCTCCGGAGGCGCAAGAAGGAGGCCAAGCGCAGGTGAGCCACCACACAGTTGCTCGCCATGATCCGCACAATGCGAGCGGCTTCTCAACACCCCACGTGCCCACCATGGCATGCCGTCGCGGCGTGCAAACGCAACAACGCAGGCAGCGCGCGCTCGTGTCGGTGGCGGACGTGCCGCTGCCGCTCTCGGTCGCCAACGCGCAAATCTGCAACGCGCCGCTGCCCGTGCACCCCAACCGCGCGCCCGGCCTGCCGCTCGCCACCTCGGCCGACGACCTCCCCCAGCAGGGGGCGGCGCGCACCCCCGGAGCGCTGCACGGCGACGACGCGCGCGCCGCCGCCCGCTCCCTCTTCGGCCGCGCGGCGGCACGTGCGGACGGCCCCTCGCGGGGGGAGCGCGGCGGGGCGCTGCCGCCGGCGGCGGCGGGCGCCGACCACTCGGTGCTGACGTGGCACGACTGGCCTTGGGAGGCCTGGCACCAGCTGGTGCACGCCAGCAAGCAGGGCTTGTACAGGATTGCCGACAGCTTCTCGGCAGCTACCGCCTCGGGGCGCTTCTACCTGGACCAGCACCAGCACCACGCGCAGCCGTCGGCGGCGCACGAGCACCGGCAGGGCCTGTCCGCGTCGCCATCCTCTGGGAGGCTGGGTTACCGGCTGAGCGGGGGAGGGGGCGGGGCGGCGGGAGGGGAGGCGGCGGGCGGCGGCGGCGGGGATGGGCGGGTGGTGGGCGGCGTGCAGATGACGGACGTGCACCAGCCGCTGCCCATCATCGCGGAGCCGGCGCACGTGCGGCTGTCGGTGGGGCCCGAGGCGGCGGCGGGCGGCGGTGGTGGCGCGGTGGTGGCGCATGCCGCTCCCAGCGGGCAGGTGCGCGGTGGAGCCGTAGCCCGCTGGAACCGAGCTCGCCGTTGGCGAGAGAAGTGTGCGGGTTTGACGCACGGTAGCGTTGCGGGGGTGGACCGCTCGCAGGCGCAGGCAGGCCCGCCGCTGGCTCCGAGTGCGGGCGCCGGGACGAGGGACGCGCCGCTCGCGCGGTGGCATCCCGACGGCGCGAGCCCCACGCCGTCCAAGCACGGGGTGGCGGCGGGGCGGGGGGCGGGGCCGCTGCACACGCCGCCCGACTCGGTGCTGGGTGATGGGTTGGACACGCCCACGTCCATGTCAGTGATGGGGGGTCTGGGGGGGCGGGAGGGCGGCAAGGAGGCGGCGGGCAGGCGCGAGGACGGCCCTCCGGGCGCGCGGACGGACAAGTCGTTCGTGCGCGAGGTCAAGGTGCAGCGCGCCATGCGCAAGGTGAGGGCTTGGCGAGGGCGTTGGAGGGTCGGCAGGAGGCGCAGAGGGCGGGGCTTGCGGAGTGGCGCGGCGCCGTGCGTGAGCTGTTGCCGTGGCGCTGTGGTGCGTGCTGCGTGAATGTGCGTGTGTGCGTGCAGGCGGTGCGGCGGCACGGCAGCCAGGTGCAGGTGGTGGTGGCGTGGTTCAAGGCGCACGCAAAGGTCTGGACCGTCATTGGCAACATCTTCAAGGTGAGAGCCACCACACCGTGCACAGCAACCTGCCTCGTCACCTGGCCCTGCACGCGGCCTGCGTCGTCCACCAGCGCCGCCTCCCACAGCGGCCCTAGAGCGTGCTGTTTGCCGTTGCCCTGCTGCCCAAACACCCACACCCGTGCCCCGCGTGCCCCACGCGAGCACAGAACCCGATGATGTGGTCGCTGCTGCTGGCGCTGGTGGTGAGCCTGTCGGGCCTGAGGCTCTTCCTCGACCCCCGGAGCTCAGACTACGTGCAGGAGATGGGGTGGCTCACCGAGACGCTCGCGCTGCTCAAGAGCACCACCGGTGGGTGAGGAGGCTGGGTGGGAGAGCGCAAGTCATGTGAGGCACGCGACTTGGGTCTGCTCACCACGGGCGAGGAGGAAGGCGGGGGGAGAGCAGGGACAGGCACACTGCTTGGCGCTGCAAGAGCACGCCGGCACCGGCGTTGCGCGGGGGACGCCTGTCTCCCACGCGCCCGGCGCCCGCCTAGCTGCCCACCCACCCGCAGTGCCGCTGGCGCTCTTTAGCAACGGCGCCTTCCTCTACGGCAAGAAGTTCTGGGAGGGCAACGTGAAAAAGGTCAGCATGCGCGCCCCCTCCGCCAGCAACCCACTGTGCAGGAAACGCAGCAGACCCGCTTGCGCTGAGCTTGCCCTTTTTCGCACGGGTCTGCCGCGCTCGCGCTGCCATGCGCGGCGTGTGGCGGCGCAGGCGTGCATCATTATCGTGATCAAGATCACGGTGCTGCCGTTCCTCCAGCTGGCGTGCACCAAGGCGCTGGGCCTCTCCACCTCGCTGGGCATGTCGCTCATCCTGCTCTCCATCTGCCCCTGCGCCACCACGGGCTTTGTGCTGGCCAGCTCGTACGGCCACGGCGCCGAGATCATCACCATGGTGCGCCGGGCGGTCAGGCGGGGCACAGGCGCCCCAGCACGCCGTCGTGCAAGGCGGGGCGCCGTGAGGCGCTTGCTGATCATCAACCAGCGCCGTGTTGCGTGTGTTGCCTGGCGCAGGTGACGGTGGTGATGACGGTGCTGCTGATACCGCTGGTGCTGGCCGCGCTCAACATCCCCCAGGTGCTGGGCATCTATGACTTCGACTCGGCCGACTTTCCCTACCCGTAGTGGTTGCGCGCGCACCTCATCCCGACCTGGCTGTGCAGCAGCACGTGCTTTTCCTCACCACGGCGTTTTCTCCCCTCCCCCCCTGCTGGCGCGCCGCACACGCTGCGTTAACGTATTCACATCCCCTTGCCGAGCATTTGAACCCAGAAGTGTGCACGTCGTCGTCGTCCCGAGTACGATACACGTGACGCGTTGCATGTGAGGACGTTGTCACCCGGGAGGCCAGAGGCAAGAGAGCTCGCGCGCATGGTTGTCATGACTGCCGTGTAATGGCGACGTCAAACAGCGTCAAACAGCACCGCCCTCTCGAGCGGTCCGCGTCAGCGTCAGTGCAGCAGCCTGGCGGTGGCCGTGGCCCTCCACCCGCACGCCGCGTCGGCCGCCTGCTTGAGGTGCGCGCCCACAAAGCCGTGCTGCCGCAGGAAGACGCCTGTCAGCGTGGTGCCCGGCCGCCCCCTGACCTCCACCTCGGCCAGCACCGTTCGCAGCACGCCACGCGCCGCCGCCACCGACCCAGACACCTGCGTGCGCAAACAAAGACAAACACAGCTCGGCTCGCCATGGCGCCTCGCACCTCTGGCCCGGTGGAGCGTGCCTCGTTCATCGCTGGCGGCGGAAGCTGCCACACGCAGCGGCTCGTCGAATGTGTCCGCACGTGGAACGCGGCGCTGAAGGCCACCGGGCCACCGCACAGCGCCGCCAGCGTGGCACCCGCCGGCGACTGCGGCGGCGGCGGCGGCGCGGGCGGCGGCGGGGCCGGCGGCGCGCTCCCGTCGGGCCCCGGCGCCGCCGCCGGCGGAGGAGGCGGGGGAGGAGGGAGCGGGTCGGCGTGGAGCTGCCACCTGAGCACGCGCCGCGAGCCGTCCATGGCGGCGCCGGCGGGGCGCACGCGGGCGGGCAGCTCAAAGAGCGTGGGCACGTGTAGCTTGAGGTCCAGCCCTGTGGCAGCATGGAGGAGGCAGAAGCAGCGGCGGCACAGGCTCGCTTCGTCCCTGTCCACTCCCATGGGTTCACCGTCACATCAGCAGCATCGGGGAGCGAGAGGCATGGGCCGCTGCAGATCGCGCGTCGCCAAAGGCACAATGCAGCGGCGAGCGAAGCAGTGCAGGCGCGGGCAGGCGCGTCGCGCCGAGAGTAGCTCTCTCTCTCACCGGCGACGGCGAGCGGCGCTATCCGCGCGTCGAGCTGCAGCTGCACGCCCAGCAGCACGGCCGTGCCCTGCGCCTCGCCCTGGGGCATGGGCAGCACCGACGCCGAGAGCGTGACCTGCAGCGGCGGCCGCCACCCGGGCGACAGCTGCGCCTGTAGCGGCACGCCGTACCTGCGCTCCGCACGGCGTGTCACGAGTGTGTTTCGCTCGCGTGCCTGTGCGCTGCAAGACCCCAGATACGCCCGGCAGCTGGCCCCACTGAGGGCAAAGCCCCCCGCGCACGCAAGAAGAGTCAGGGCGCCCCGTGGCGAGACGAGAGAGCGAGACGGTCCAGGGCCCGACCGAACGCACGGGGGGCCACGCTCACCGCAGCACGACGGGCGAGAGCAGTCCCCGCGCCACGCGCACGTCGACGCTGAAGCCCTCGAGGTCGGCCTCCCCACCCGCCTCGCTGGCGCCCGGCACCACCACGTAGCCCGCCGGCCACCCGGGGCGCACCGCCAACGCCAGCACGCGCGCCGCGCCCAGCGCCGCCCGCACGGCGCCGCCGCCCACGCACGCCGCCGTCAGCGCGCCGGCCGGCGGCGCCGCGCCCGCCACCGCCAGCGGCGGCTGGATGGCCAGCGCGAAGCCGACGGCGGGGAGCTGCGCCGAGAGCAGGTCGTGGCTGCACGTGACCTCGCCATGCAGCCCGGCCCTGACGAGGGTTGAGCCGCGGACCTCGGACTTCCAGGTCTCCGAGAGGCGCAGCAAGGGGGTGGTGGGCACGGGCGGCGGCGGCGGCGCGGCGGGCTGCTGCGCGTCGGCGCCCTGGGCGTCCTTGGCGGCGGGAGCCAGCTCGTCCTCGATGAAGGCAAACGGGTCGGCGCCTTTTTTGGCCTGCCGCGCACGCAACGGGGGGTCACGGGGGTGCGCAGGGAGGCCACGGTGAGGGTCGAGGTGAGAGGCGCGCGCGCGGCCAGCCCGTGACGGTGGGATTTCCCTCTGGCACACCAGACGATCGCGTTCGCCAGCTGAACTCGGAGCGAGAGGCCTCTTTGCGATCGCCGCCGCAAGGACCCGACCCAGCAACGAACCGCGCCAGCACACTCACGTCCTTCTTGTCCTTGTCCTTGTCCTTGACAGGCGGCCCCAGCATGTTGCTCAGGTCGTCCAGCATGCCCGCCAGCCCCTCCTTCTTCTGCCCCGCCTGCAGCGCGCCAAAGATGTCGTCGTCCGGGCGCGCCGACGGCATGACGGCCAGCTGGTTGCGCGCCAGCGCCGACACGTGCCGCGCGCCGCCGGCGTCGTCCACGTTCTCAAACCCTGGCAGGGGCTTGAGCGGCGCCATGGCGTCCGACGTGGGGAAGCCCAGCTGGATGGGCAGCTGCGCCGACTGGCCAGCCAGCGTCCTGCGTCAGCACACGCCAGCCCCGATGCGGCACATGCGTTGGGAGGGGTGGGCTGCCAGTCGCTCTTTGCACACGGGACGGGGCGGGGGGGGACGCCTCACTTTTTGCGCGCCGTGAGCAGCGCCACGGCGGGGCCGCCCGCCACGTCGGCCCCGCCGCCGCTCGCCCCCAGCGCCGCCGTCCCGCCCACGGCGCCCGTGGCGGCGGCCGCCGCCGCCGCCGCCGCCGAGGCCGCGGCCGCCGCCTTTTTTCCGCCGCCGCCGTGCATGAGCGCGTCGAGCGAGGTCTTGGCGTCCATGAGCGCCTTGGCCGCGGAGATGGTGCCAGAGGCGTTGGTCACCAGCACCGACAGGCCCATGTACACCTGGCCAGTGCAGCACGTTCATCCCACGCACCGCGCCGCTCGTTGATTGTGCCTCTCCCACCCACTGCCTTCCCAGTGGATCACAGACCGGCCTAAAGCCTGGCTGGGGCGATGAAACTGAGAGGCCTGCCCACCTCGTGGAATCGCTTGCCGAAGCGCTCGATCGTGACCTCTGGGCTGCGCAGGTCGAGCGTGACGACGCGCACCGCCCTCTCGAGCAGGTCCAGGCAGGCCAGCGCGTTGGCGTGCACGTCCGCCACCACCATGACGACCACCTGGCCCACCACGCGGTACGTCACGCGGTGCCTGCGTGCAGGTGGGAGCGGGGCGAGCGTCGGCGGGCGCCGCGCCCCTCCCCCGGGATCATCAGCCGCTCTGGCCAGCTGCGTGACGTGGATCAGGTGCTGAAGAAGGCGGTGCTGCGAGGCCGGGGTGCTGGAGTGCATTTGCTGCCCCGCGGCTCACCGGCCCTGGTTGACGTCCAGGCTGCCGCACGACAGGGGCAGGCCAGGCACGGCGGGCCTGCGCATAATGCCCAGAAATTGCGCGCATGCGCGTGGCCACGGCTGCTGCGGCGTTCTTGAGCACGCTGCAGCTTCTGCATGGGTGCCTTCCCACCCAGACTCACGCGACATCGGCGACATCGTTCGCGAAGGCGGCCTGCTCCAGCAGCGTGCCGGCCTCTGCTGCTGCCGCGGCTGCGATTCGTGGGTCGAAGCCTTGCCTGCGAGCAGCAGAGAGCGGCAGCACGCACCCTCGATCGAGCCCCTTGCGATCGAGCGAGAGCGCCTCCTGAGACAGTGCTGAGCACTGTGGCACTGGAGAGTCGCTGCGGCTGCGCTCCGACGCCTTGCTGCGCTCGGCGCTCGTCCTCAGGCACGCACGTCTGCACGATCAGGTTCGCAGGCTTGGCCGCGCTGCGCGACCGCACGACCACGCCGGCCGACTGGCCCACCGCCATTTGCTAGGACACGCTCTCTGCTTCCTGCTTGGCGCGCGGCTCTGCCCGAGCCGAGCCACCAGGGTTGGCAAACCTGGGCCAGCACCAAGCAGAGAGGAGGAGAGCATCATGTTTTGCAGCAAGATGGTCATCAAGATGGGGAGGCGGCGTACATGCCTGCACTGCAACCCTCAGTCGTCGTCGTCGAACGCGCGCCGCCGCTGGATGGTGATCTTTGGCCCCGAGCCGCCGCCCTGCTTCTCTGTGATCTGCTCCAGCATGCTCACGAGGCGCTCCTCTGACACCTGCGTGGTGTGGTGCAGTGAAGGGCTGGCATGCGGCACGCTGAGCACGCACGCGGCAGGTGTCGGCGCGCCCGGCGCGCTGCCCACCACGCTTGCCAGCCAGCACTCACCTTTTCAGAGAGCTGGCCCCGCTGCGCCATCTGAAGCAGCATGTTCTCGATGGCGCGCGCCTTGTCGGGCTTGACCAGCGCGATGCGATTCACTGCGAGCGCCACGTGGCATGTCAGCAAAGTGCCTGCTCTGTGTCAGGGCGTACCACGATGGTCAGGTCCACTGCTGCTTGCAGGCTGGCGTTGCCGCGCGGCCACTGCGCAACTCACAACGCTCGCGCGCCTCGTTGGTCGTGATGGCCGCCAGCATGCCTCGCCGCTGCTCCTCCGCCGCCCTGCGCGCGACACGCAGGTCGCAGGGAGTCCCCCAGCATTCAAGGGCTGCACTGCGGTGCCTCAAATGCAGGCGAAAACGAGGCGGTCCCCCAGATCTGCTGCGCCAGCCGTGCAGGTGCAGCCTGCACTGCAGCTTGCAGCTGCAGCCTGTGCAGCTGTGGTGCTGCATGCTCTGTGCTGCACGCCCTGTGCAGCTGTGGCCCTGCAACCAGCAACCAGTGGGCGGCTTCAGGAGCGCTCCTTTGCGCCAGGTGCGCCCGCACCTGCGCTGCTCCTCTTGGTTCTGCTGGTCCTCCTCGGAGGCAGGCATGCCCTGCGTGCGCACAGAGCAGCGCCGCCTCGTGAATTCACCGCCTGCCGCCTGCTCCCGCGGGCGGCACGCCCCCGCGTGCTTCTCCTTCTCCTGCGGGCGCGCTCACCCCTTGCTTCGCCATGATTTCGGCCATGCGCCGCTGACGGATCGCCTCCAAGTCGCTGTCCATCTCGTCGAACAGGTTGCGCAGCGCGCAGCGAGCGCACACGGCATGGCGGAGGGCTTGAAAAGAAGAAGCAGCAGGAGCAGCAGCACCAGCTCCGCAGCAATGGCGGCCCAGTGGCACGAGGAGGAGGAGGAGCATGAGGAGGGCGTCACGTACGTGGACGTGGAGAGCCTGCAGCTGAGCAGCCAGCAGCCGCTTCAGGAGGCCCAGCGGAGCGCGTGCCCCCGCTGCGGCAAGCGGCAGGCCTCCTACTGCGTGGACTGCGTCGTGCCTCTCGTGGCAGGCGTCCCCCGCCTGCGGCTGCCCGTCCAGGTGCGGCGCTGCTCACGCTGCGCTGGGCCTGCGGTGATGCAGCACGCTGACGCCTGCTGGGCCGCCCCTGCTGCCGCAGGTGGACATCCTGCAGCACGGCGAGAGCAACGCCAAGGCGACGGGAGCGCACGCCGCGCTGCTGGCCCCCGAGGACGTGCGGGTGATCCGGCACGTCGACGGCAGCTCGCACCACCGGCGCCAGGCGCCGCAGGACCTGCCCCTGCAAGACTACGACCCCCAGGACACCGTCATCCTCTTCCCGCAGGGCGAGGTGCGAAGGCGCGGCGCGCTGAAAAGGAGGCACGCCCTGGTGCGCCGGCGGGCGCAGGTCCCCCCGAAGCGTACACACACCAGAGACATCTAGCATCTGGTGGCTCCACCAGATGTAAAGCTCAACACACACCGTGCGTGTGCCCCCTGCCCGCTGCAACCTCAACTGCTGTCCAGGACACGCCGTGCGTGGGCGCGCCCGACTGCCCTCGCTTCCGCCGCGCGCTGGTGCTGGAGGGCAGCTGGCAAAAGGCGCGCGCGCTCATCGCCACGCACCCCCGCCTGCAAGGGCTGCGGTGCGTCAAGCTGGCGGGCAAGCTGCGCACCATATACTGGTGAGCGCGGTGGAGGGGGGCGGAGCAGTTGAGTGGCGGGCGCTGGGCGCGTGCGCGGTGTCCGACCCTCGCCGCCAGCTGACGGCGGTGCGGGGGGGCGCGCGATGAGCTTGGCTTCTTCGCGGGCGCGGCGGTCAGGTCGCCGCGCATGTGGCCTGTGCTGCGCTGCGGTGCTTGCTGGACGGCCCGCATGCTTGCCCATTTTCCGCTCATGGTGCGCGGCCATGAGCGTGCCATGCGTGCGCGCTCCTCATGCGCCGCGGCCCACCACGTGCAAGCGGTACCTCGCCCACGCAAGCACGCGCTGTGGGGGGTGCGGTGTGCGCCCTGCACGCAGGCGGAGGGGCGCGGCCAGCTTCCGCGGCGCCGTGGACGAGGGCGTGTGCACCATCGAGTGCGTGTTCCACCTGTGCCGGGCGCTGGACCCCGGCGCGCCGCCGCACCGCTACGACGACCTGCTGTGGCTCTTCACGCACCAGAGGTGAGAGGGGGGACAAGCACGGGGCTGCCGCTTGATAATGTCCCCAGTGCCACGGGGTTGCTGCTCCTTGCTCCGCTGGTGGCGTGCGCCGCAAGCGTCCCCACCCAGTGTGGCCAGCACGAGGCCTCTGCCCGCGCACCCCTGCAGGTCTCTGGTGGCCAAGCACGCCGCGCCCATGACCTCGTACTTTCTCAACCGCATCGAGGAGCAGCGCCTTGGCGCCAAGGGGGCGCCGCAGCAGGGCGCGCCCCATGACGGCTCTGCCAGCGACCCCCCTGCTGCTGCCGCAGTCGGCGGCAAGCGGCCACGGGCCCCGTCGACGGATGATGATGCGGGGCCCCAAGGCGACGGGGCTGGGGCGGGACTGGCTGAGAGGCAGCAGGCGCAGGGCGTGAGCCGGGCGGCGGCACGGCGGGAGCGAGAGCAGTCCCGGCTCGAGCTGCAGAGGGCGTTTGCAGAGCAGCAGCAGAAGCAGAGGGCGGGCGAGCGGCAGCAAGCAGACGGAGTGGGAGAGCGGGGGCACACTGCTGAGGACGATAAGGAGGAGGAGGGAGCGTGATGACTGTGGGCGCGTTCGCTGTACGTGGGGGGGGGGGGGCTATACTCGACACGACATGCTACCATGCCCGTTGCGGCGCGCCAGGGCGCAAAGGTGGAGAGAGTCGGAAGAATGATGAGCAAACGACGAGGAGAGCTGCAAAGCTGGACGGAGCAGGCAGCGTGACAATGATGCACGCCGCACGCACACGCGTCTCTCCAACCAGCACATCATCAGCCAAGCAACAAATCGCGTCCGGACAGATCATCGTGCGTGCGAGGTTCCCAACGCGCCGCCGCCGCGTAATCTCAGCGGCGGGCAGTCGCGAGGCGGCCACAGGTGAGCCCTGCCTGTGCGCGCGTGCAACCTAGCGGCCCCACCACCAGGGGGGCGGGTTGTTGGCGGCGCCCTTGGCGGGAGGAGGAGGAGGTGGCTTGCGGGTGTCGGTCTTGACGCTGGGGAGAGGAGGCTTGGGGCTGGGCGGCCTGGGCGAGGGCGGGAGGCGGTTCGCGCTCTTGATGGGGGGTGAGGGCGACGGAGGCTTGGGGCTTGGGGGCTTGGGGCTTGGGGGCTTGGGAGGCGGAGAGGAGACGACGGAGGCCTCGGTGGGCGGAGAGGGGGGCGAGGGGG
>VFQP010002924.1_pt1 | contig 18225 bp, 15 predicted proteins | sample 3512351 | NCBI WGS metagenome assembly VFQP01 (sample SAMN10412372, study PRJNA504923) | tailings metagenome | isolation source: Relicate 1 Philex TSF1 revegetated site | place: Philippines: Tuba, Benguet | collected 2017-08-29
GCGCAAACGCGACTCACTCGTGACCTTGGGCCACATGACGTTGCGGAAGTGCAGCCACGTGCCCTCCTTGGCCACCGACACGTTGCCCGCCAGCTGCGGCGCCTGGTCGCCCCGCAGGCCGCCGTCGCCGCCGCCCTCCTGCAATCGCAAAGAGGCGGCACGCCGTGGTCGCGTCCGCTGCGCCTCGGGGCCCGCACCTGCCCGCATCCAGAGAAAGGCGCCGCACCTGGCCGCCCACGCCGAGGTCGTCGTCGTCCTCCTCCTCGTCCAGCGCGTGCGCGCCGCCCACGCCGCCCTCGTCGTCGTCCGCCATCTCCTCCTCGTCCTGCGCGGCGCGCACAGCGCAGCACAGCGGAGTTATCGCCGACCCCACCACACAGCCGGGCGGCAAGGAGGAAGGGCACATTTCCGCCGCGAGTGCTTGCCAGAAATGACTGTGCCAGAGCGCGCGCACGCACCTGCAGGTAGTCGAACTCGAGGTTGACCACCACGTCGGCGCTGTCGTCGTCCACCTCGTCCACGTTGAGCGCCTGCGGTCGCGCGCGAGCAGCCGGAAGCCAAGACAACGCGGCTCACCAGGCCACGAACATGCCGCGACGTTGGGAGACGTGGGGCGGGTGAGCGGCAAGGCGACAGAGGAAGGAGAGGAGAGGGAGGGAGAGAGGGCGGCAGGGAGGGGAGGAGGCGTACCTTGATGATGGAGCCGTCGACGCGCCGCTTGAAGAAGGGCTCGCGCGTGGTGGCGCTGCACACGGCGCGCGCGCAGCAGCAGCAGCAAGCGAAGTCTCGCGCCACGCCCGCGCAACCACACGCCGGCAGCGCTCGCGCGCTGGCCGCATCCCTGCCGTGCGTGGCAAGCGGGTGAGCGGGGCGGGGCGGGCGCGCACTCACTCGACCATCTCGAGGAACTGGCGCGCGGTGAGGAAGAGCGGGAAGGCCGCCGGCGGCACGTCCTTGAGGCTGTGGTAGATGGTCCTGCACGCGCAATGACCGCCATCGCCACCACCACCCACACGTGAGCGCGCGCGCTGTGCCACGGCGTCCCTCCTCACGCAGCAGCACAGAAGCGCGCACGACGCTGCCTTGCGCTGGCAGCTGCACTTGACGAATTGCGAAACAGGGCGCAGGGAGAGAGGGCCACGGGCGCGCACCTGCTGGCCTCCTCCACGCGCCGGAAGTCCTCGGGCTTCATGGCCGCCATCTGCATCTTGCGGAAGGCGCGGCGCACCGACTCCTTGAGCGTGGCGCTGGCCGTCACAAAGAGCGCCGTGCCGCCGATGGTGGCGGCGGCAAAGTCCATGAGCCGCTGCGCCTCGTGCGCGCCGCCCTGCGCACACACCACCACACCAGCACCACTCGCATCGCGCCGCACCACACCGTCCACAGTTTGGGTGTGGCAGGGCGGGCGACGCGAAGCAGACGAGGCTGGCACCAACGCCAACGCACGCCGAGGCATGATGAGGCAGGTGAGGGCCCGCACAGTGTGTGTGGGGGGGTTGGGGCGCACCTGCAGGTGGCCCTGCCGCGCCGCGTCGAGCACCGGCGCCACCGCCATGGCCTGCTGCCCCGGGATCCACTGCTTGTAGCCCGTCAGCCACTTGCCCCACATCCTGCGCAGACGCACACACGCCACCGCCACGCGTCATGCCCCGGCCGACGCGGTCACACGGGTGGGCAAACGGGAAAGGAGGTGGCCAATCAAGGCGCGCTTGCCCTTCGTCGAGGCCAGAGGCTGGCAGTGCTGGCGCCGCACCACCGAGCCGCGTGCTGAGACTGCACGCGCGTAGGCGCCCGCTGCTACGGCTGCCCTCGCGCGCATTCCCGCCGCCCGCGCCGGCGCCAGAGCCTCACCTGTAGACGGCGCAGGTGGTCTTGCCGGTGCCCGAGCGGCCCAGCAGGATGGTGCTGCAGGGCGGCTGCGGCGCGCTCGTGATGATGTCCCACTCGGTCGGCGACAGCTTGAACGGGAGCTCCACCTGCCGCCAAGCAAGCAGCACGCAAGCGCGCAAGCAAGCCGGCACAGCGGCCACGGAGAGTGGGCGGCTGGAAGGGCGGGAACAGGAGCCCAGCGTGCGCAGCGTGGGGCGCGGCGGCGCGCCCACCTGGGCGTCGGTGAGGCCCTGCAGCACCGTCTGCAGCAGCACCGTGTCCACGTTGTACATCTGCGGCGCAGTGCGGGCGCAGCACAAAGCACAGACGTGACGACGGACGCGCGTGCGCCGCCACGACGACACCTGCGAATGCAAGCCAACCGGAACGCGCGTGCACACACCTTGAGGAGCGTGAACTGCTCGGGGTCGTAGTTGGCCGGCGGGAGGTGCTCTTTGTGCTGCCCCAGCGCCAGCGCGCCCGGCTCGCCCTCGCCCTCGCCCGCCTGCTGCGCCGCGCCGCCGTTGGGCGCCGAGACGCCGCCTGCGACCCACGCCACCAAACCCGCGCAACTGCACATCGCCAAAGCCGCGCTCGGCGCGCAGGCCCACCGCACAGTTCCATCGCCGCATCGCCGCAACACGCGGCGCGAAGCGAGGGGGGGCAAGCGGTCAGCATTGCGCGTTGCTCGCAACGACGATGCGCACCTGGCTTGACGGAGGCGGTGCCGCCGGCCGTGCTGAAGCCGCCGACGGCGCCCAGCGCGAAGGTGGGCAGGCTGCTCGTGTCGCTGCTCACGTCGCGGAAGCGCTTGGGCAGGCGCACCGCCGCCGCCGACGCCTCGGTGGTGTTGACGCCGGCGCCCGTGACGTCGTCGCCGCCGCCGATGCACTGCAGCCGGCGCTTCTCCCGCACCTGCCGTGGTGCGGGCAAACAACAGGCAGCGGTGCCGCGCGCAAGAGGCGTGAGAGGCGTGAGAGGCGGGCGTGACAGGCGGGCGCGAGAGGTGGGCAGCAGCGGCGTGGAAGGGAAGAGAGCGAGGGCAAGCGCAGCACGGTGGCACAGGGCGTGAGAAGCGAAGGTGGGGAGAAGGGCGGCAGCGGCGAGGAGCGTACCTGCAGCGAGCGCTTGTACGAGTCGAAGACGGCCTTGATGCACTCCTCGTAGCGCTTGTGGCTGAGCGTGATGGCCCACAGGCGGATGCACTCGGACCAGCAGCGCTGCTGCTCGTCGTACTCGACCGCCACCTCAAACAGGATGCGCCCGCCCTTGTTGAGCTTGAGCCGCCACAGGTCCTGCGACGTGCAAGGAAGGAGGCGACGAGGGGAGGAGGCAGCAAGGAAAAGGTCAGTGCTGACTGCCCTTGGTGGCCTTGAGCCGCCAGAGGTCCTGCAGAGAAGGGGGACAGGAGACGCAGAACAGCGCCGCGCCCTGAACCGGGCGTCAGGGCGCCACAGGTCCTGCCGGGAGCAGAGGGAGGAAGCGACCGGGCAGCGCCGCGTCAGATGAGGTGCCACATGCCAGGAAAAGAGGGTCCGCTCAGAAAGTGGGTTGACGGCGGCGTGGCGCGCGCACCAGGCCGCGGAGCAGCGGGTCGTCGCCGGGCGGGATGCGCTTGACGCCGCCGGCGCGCTGCCACAGGCCCTTGCCGATCTCCCGCAGGCGCTGCAGCACCAGCACCCTGCGCGCACGTTTGCAGCGCACTCCACAGCACTGCCAGCCCTCGCCGCGCGACGGAGCAGCAGCGAACTCTCTACACGCTGCAGCGCAGAGGTGAGCAGAGAGCGATGCGAGAGGTGCGTGCGCTCACTTGGCGTAGCGGGGCAGGCTGGCCCAGCTCTGGCGCGCCTCCTTGGTGATGGTGAACTGCGGCGGCACACGCACGCAGGGGCGGTACAGCACCGCCGCAACGGCGACGACGCTGCGTCAGGCTCTTTGTGCCCTCGGCTGCAGTGCGACAAACGCGAGGAGACGCGGGAAGCAGCTACGGGCGCGCGCTAGGCGCGGGAGTGTGCGAGGCGTGCCGTCCGCCGCGGGCTGAGAGGGCCGTCCAGGTGAGGCTGAGGCGCACCATGTGGGGAAGCGCGCGTGCCGCACGACCCGCCCCTTTGCCAGGGCGGCGCGAGCGGCCGCTGCTACCCAAACCTGGTGCACCCCAGACTCGAGGATCCACCCACAGCACGCGTCCTCTGACTCGCCCCGCACTCTCCCATACCTCGGGACACCAGCTCACTCGCACCCCCTGCCGAACTCGTCCCGCCAGGCCTGACAGCGACTCGGTGCCCTCCACGGCGCTGCTGACCCTCGGCGCCCTGCCCCGGCCAACGCGCCGCGGCGCCGCGCAAGCCGCGGAAAGCAGCGCGCGCAAGCGCCGTGCAAGCGACGCGGGCGCACCATCCAGTCGACGTCGCTGAGCAGCGCCGCCGCGTCCAGCTCGTCCGCCTCGCCCATCATGCCCCGCACCACCGCCACGGCGTCGCCGCCGGCGCGGCGGCCGCCCTGCGCCCCGGCGGCGGCGGCGGGCGCGGCGCCGTTGGCCGCTGCCAGCAGCGTCTCGGGCGCCGGCACGTCGTCGTCGCTGTACACGGCGCCCTCGTCCTCGGCGGCGGCGCGCGCCGCCTCGTCGTCCGCCGGCGTCCAGCCCTGCACAGCCGCCGCCGCCAAACCACACGTTCCCGCACGCCGCACAGCGTAATCAATCAATGACCTCGTGTGAAGTGTTGGTGGCGAAGAGGACTGCAAGCCCTAGCCGTGCATGGAGGAGGGCGCGCACCTGCTCGGCGTCGGGCATCATCTGGCCCAGCACGGCGCGCAGGCCCGCCTGCGTGAGCGCGCGCGCGTCGTCGGCCGCGGCGGCGGCGGCGCCCTCGAGCTGCTTGGCGGTGGAGGCGTCGGCGTGGCCGCCGGACACCACGGGCTGGCTGGCCAGCGTCTGCGGGTGCACGCACGCGGGCGGGCAGGCAGGCAAAATGCACGTTTGCCTTGGCGCTGCGAGGTGTCGGACGCAGAGAGGCAGCACCAGGCGCAGAGCGGCACAGCGGCACGCACCCGAACGAGCAGCTGCAGCACGCCGTCCTGCGCCGCCGGCGTCAGCTGCGCCCACGCGCCCAGCACCTGGCCCAGCGTCAGCTGCCCCAGCGGCGCCTGCTGCAGCACCTGCAGCAGCGGCGGCGCTGGCGCTGGCGCCGCCGCCGCGGCGGCGTCGCCCGCGGCCGGCGCCGGCGCCGGCAGCGCGGCCGGCGGCGGGCGGAGCGGCGGCCCGGCGAGGAACTCCATGCGCAACCGCTCCTCGGCGGTGAGCGGCTTGGCACGGCTGCCGGGCGCGCGCGGCGGGCGCGGCTCGTAGGCACGCGGCGCGCTGGCGGCGGCGGCGGCGGCGCGCGCGGCGGCGGCGGCGGGCAGCTCCTCCTCCTCGCCGCTGTCGTCGCCGTCGCGCCGCTGGCCCTGCCGCGTCGCCGCCTGCGTGCACGAGGAATCCACACCCCACGTGCACGTTCTGCGACGCACGCATCCTTGACCGGCGCGTGGGACAAAAAGAGAAGCAGCGCCAAGAATGCTTTTCATGCCCCAACCGCACCTGCGTGAAGAGCTCGTCGAAGCGGCCGGGTAGCGCGCCCAGGTTGAGCAGGATGCTGCGCGGCGTGGCGCCCTTCTTCTTGGTCTTGACCAGCCCTGCGCGCTCCTGCGACTGCTCTGCGCTCACCAACCAAGCAGCGGCAAGCAGCGGCGGCAGCGGCTTCACACGCGGGCGTCGCGCCGGGAACCACGCGCGCGCAGTCGGAGGCGCCGCTCCAGCGCCTGGCGACGCCTCGTGCCGTCGCCATTGCTGCGTCGGCCGGCGCGCGCAAAAGCGCGCCCTTGGCGCCGGCGGCGCAGCGGCACGCCGCACCGCACAGTTTGAGCACAGCATCCCCGGCCAGCGCACGCAAGTGAAAAAGCTGCGCACCCTTGTGCTGGCGGCGCAGCAGCGCCTCGACGACGGCCATGCCGTCGGCGCAGACGAGGTGCGCCGAGGCGGCGTCGGGCCGCAGCAGCCCCTCCACCGTGTCGTCCTGGTGCGCGCCGGCGGCCTGGTACGCCAGCGCCAGCATGCGCGTGGCCGTGTGCAGCGGCACGTAGCCCGTCAGCGCGTCGTGCAGCGCCTGCGGACGTTTCCACCGCACACACACACGCACACGCATCGGCACGCAAACGAGGTTATGGGTGGGCGCGGTGGCGCGGTGGCGGGGAGGACCGCTGGCGGTGCACATGTGGGGCAGCGGCGGCGGTGGCGGAATGGCGAGTGAGCGCTCACCTGCTCCGCCGTGACGCGGTTGGCCTCGCTGGCGGGGGGCGCCGGGCGCTGCGGGATGCCGTAGAGCACGTCGCCTCCGGCCTCGACCAGCGCCGCCACCACCTCGTACGCCGAGTCCACCACCGCCTGCGGGGAAAGCAGCAGCAGCGATCGGCGAAGAGCAGTGCCGTGACACTCGGTGCGTTGGCGAGTGGACCACCGTTTGCGCACGCCGGAGCAGTGATTGGGGGCGGGGAAGCAGCGGAGCCAACAAGAGACGAGGCGCGTCGCGTGTGCGGGCGTGTGCGCGCTCTCACCAGGTGCAGCAGCGACATGTTCAGGCGCTGCGAGTCGGCCTCGTTGGGGTTGACCACGCCGTTCTTGATGAGCACCTTGAGCAGCTCCGTCGTGTTCTGCGCCGAGTCCATCCATCACGTCGTGGGCGGCACGCGAGCAGCACACACCACCAACAGCGGCGCGAGGCCGGTGAGAAGCACCGTGCCGTCAGCGAGCTTCCTCGCTGCCCTGACGGGCGCCGCGGGCCACCGCGCAGGCGCCGCGCGACGGGAGCACACGAGCGTCGCGAGGACGGAACGCAACAGGGACCAGGGCGAGCGAGTGCGAGCGTCGCTCTGGCCGGCGGCGGTGGAGGTCGCGCACCTTGCCGGCGCTGAAGCCGCGCCCAAAGAGCTTGGCGGCGCTGAGCTTGGCGCCGCGCAGCAGCGCGGCGGTGGGCGCCTCGCCGTCCTGGTCGGGCGCGCGCAGCACCACGGCCAGCTTGAAGGCCGCCGTCTCGCGCTGCGCAAACAGCACCGTGTCGGCGCGGTGCCACCGGCGCCCCTGCGCGGCACGGCAGCACACGCGACGGCGGCAGAGCGCAGGCAGGTGAGGGAGCGGAGCTAGCGGACTTTCCCGGCCTCGTCAGCGCTGCACCTCTGGGCCGCGCACGGCGCTCACGCTGGAGAGCGAGGCAAAGACGTCGTCGTAGGGGAAGGCGCCCGCCGCGCGCGCCGCCTGCGACTCGCGCTCGTCGCGGTAGACGGCGAACTTCTGCAGCTCGCCCGCCAGCCATCCCTGCAGGAACTTGGCCTGCGCCACGCGCAGCACGCAGAGAACACCAGGGCGGCGCCGCGAGGGACAGGTGTTGAAAAGTGACGAGCGAGCAGGCATGTGGGATTCTCAGCTCGTTCGCGCGCTGGCGGGAGGCCTGGCCTCTGCACAGCGCCATCGCCTGCTCTTGCGGCGCCGAGGGTGCTGCGCCCCTTCCACCTCGGCAGGCAGGCGCGTCGTCCACTCGTCATTGACGATGCGCCGTGCTGACGCGCAGGCGCAGGCCCCCGCGGCGTGAAGCCCCCGCGGGGGCCGCGCGGAAGCACAATGGCATCATTGACGAGTGGACGCAGCTCAGCGCCAAGATGGAAGGACGTCCAACTTCAACGCCGCAAGAGCAGCACTGAAGCACGGTGCGAGGGCCAGGCTCCCTTGCACAAGGGACCCTCGCGGGCAGCGGAAAGTCCTGCTCGCACCTTGAAGGCGCGGCGCTTGTCGGGCTCGGACGCGGGCGGCAGGTCGAGGTACACGCCGCTCATGCCCGACGGCGCGCCGCGCAGGCGGACGAAGGCGCCGCGCCGCGACATCATGTCGAGCCGGTCGATGGGCACCTCGGCCGTGAGGAGGTCCACCGCGTCGAACCTGCAACGCGAGCGGGGCCGCGTGAGCGAATCGCAAGTCCGTGTCCAGCACTGCGTCCGTCACACCTGCGCACTCGGGCCAAACGAACAAAACAAACAAGGCGAGCTCGCAAAGCGCCGCGGCGGCGCACCTGGCGCGCGGCACGTGCTCGAGCAGCGCCAGCATGGCCTTGCCGGCGCGCGAGTTGGTGAGCGCCAGCTCCACGCACGCCGCCAGCTGCCCGTCGGTGCCGTCGCGCTGCTGCGCACACCAAAAGCGCACACGCGGCGTCGCACACACGAGCGACGATGGGCGAGGCAAGTCGCACTGACGAGGAGGCAAGCCAAACGCGAAAAACGCAAGAGCGGCGCGCGCACCAGGGGCTCCACCACGAGGCGCCGGTACTTGGAGGCAAAGTCGAGCACCGCCTTGATGTGCGCGTCGGGCTGCCGCGCGTCCAGCGCCACCACCAGCATGTCCGGCTTCCAGCCCGCCACCATGGCCTACGCGCCAGCCACCCACCCACAACACCACCGTCGACGAGGCGCTCGCTCGCTCGCTCCCTGAGCCACCACGGTGGCGTCGCCGACGCACACACGGCTGCCTGAAGCGAACCGCTCACCTTGGCGACGCTGTAGGCCAGCTTGGTGCCGTCGGCGTCCACCGCCGTGGGGTCTCGCGCCACCAGCGCCAGCGACAGCGCCGTGCAGAGCCCCTGCCCGCCCGCCGGCAGCGGCATGAGCATGACGGGGTCCAGCGAGGGCTTGGCCGCCACCATGGCGCCCACCAGCTCGGGCGCCAGCCGCTGCGAGAGCGCCGCCGCCGCCAGCGCCGTGTGGTGCTTGAAGCGGCTGCCGCCCACCAGCGGCACCACGCTGTCCAGGCACTTGTTCTGTGCATGCGGTGCGCGCACAGCACCGCAAAGCAACACAAAGGTCAGGAAAAGCCACGGGCGCTGCGGGTGCAAAGGAAGACGCCGGGGCGTCAAGGTGACGCAGGGGCCTCGCTGCATGCACGCCAGGCTACGGTGAGGAGTGCGGCGTCTGCCTGGCCTCTTCCAGGCGAAAGAAGGCGCTCGACATTGAAGCAGCACGCTCACCGAGGTGCGCTGGAGCATGGCGTCGACGACCTGCCGCACCGCCTCGGCGTCCGTCACCAGCCCCTCGTCGACGGCCTCGATGAAGGCGTGCACGGGCGTGGTGGTGGCGTCGGCGGGCAGCGAAGCGGGCAGCGGGTTGGCGCCGGCCTCGAGCAGCCGGAGCAGCACCGCCGGCAGGTGCGCGCCCAGCGTGCGCCGCCGCAGCGCGCTGCGGAGCAGCATGGCACGCGCACACGCGCCGCGAGCGCCCACGTGGGAGGAGGCGTGAGAGGCTCGCTAATCGTGCGTTCCCACGCGGGGCAGACGCACAGGGACCGTGGAGCCAGTTCAGGCCATCCCCGCAGCGCTTGTCTCGCGCCGTGCGCCAGCCCGCCTGGCGCACTCACATGATGAGGGGCGTCTGGTCGGCCCTGCACACGCACTCACGCTGCACCTCACCCCCTCCCTCCCTCTTGAGCCCCTCCTCCCCGCTCACATGATGAGGGGCGTCTGGCCGGCCAGGTCGTGCTGGTCCACGTACGAGCGCTGCACCTGGTCCGGGTGGCCAAAGTCCTCGCGCGCCTCCGCCACCTGCTGCCGCAGCGTCACCTGCAAGCGCCGTGCAAGCACCGCACGCAGTGAGCACAAGGTGGAGGAGCCGCCCAGCAACGAGCTAGGGAGGGCAGAGCGCTGTGTCGCACACGCTCCCCGCTCTGTTTGCGCAAACCAGAGGGTCGTGTGAGGGTGCGCCTGCTGCCCGCGGGCTGCCTGATCAGGCAACCTGCGCGCCGGCTCACCCGGATGAGGTCCACCACGTGCTCTGGCGCGCCCGACTTGACCACGAGGTGCAGGAAGGTGCCCTGCACCATGCCGCTGGGGCTCTCGCTCAGCCAGGGCACCGAGTCGTGGCGGAAGACCGTCAGCAGCGAGCGGTGCAGCGCCTGCGGGCGAACGCACACGCACGCAGGCAGAGGGAGGCAACGCCGTCAACGAGGAGCGACGAGGGCGGCGGGAGGCACGGGGGCGAGCCCCAGCCCTGCGGCACATCAGTATGCTTCACGAGCGGGCAGGTACTGGCGGCGGGGCGTCCCGGGACTGCAACGCGGCGCCCTCGCGACGCGTGCGGGCCGCTGTCGGCGCTAGCGACGTCGACGCTTGCGCGTCAAGAGGGGTGAAACAGGGAGGGGCGTCGACAACCCGAACCCTAACGCCCACCTTGTCGATGGTGGCGGCCGAGCCCAGCGGCGTGTCGCGCGCGTGGACAAAGCTGGTGAGCAGCGCCACCTCGTCGGGCAGGCGCTCGGACTGCGTGATCTTGCCGCCGGCCTTGGCGTGCGCACGCGCGTGCCAGGGGTAGTTGTCCACCAGCACGTGCAGCGTCTCCTGGTTGGCGCCCTCGGCCGCCGCCCACGCAAACACGCTGCGAACAAGGCGCAGGCGAGGGCAGAGCAGGCGCGGCAGTCAGCCAATGGTGAGAAGGAGGGCGGCCGCCGCCCACGCAAACACGCTGCGGAAAAAGGAAGGCGGGGGCACAGCGCGTGCGCCGAGCAGGCACGCAGGTGAGGAAGAGGGTGCCCTGCGACGCGGAGGACGGCGCCACCGCCCACGCAAACACGCTGTGTGCAGGCGAGGGCGCACCAGCAGCCAGGGCTGTCGGACGAGAGGACCCGTCCTCAACACACCGCACGCGACGCCCACCAAGTCAGGCGCACAAATCACAGCAACCTCGAACCAAACGGGTGGCGTGGGAGCACCTCCCACGCACCCCGTGTCGACGCTCCCCGCGCGCTTGACCGGCTGCCACCTGTCCGCCACCTGTCAGCCGGCACCTCCCTTGCCCTCCCTCCCTCCCTCCCTCCCACGCAACGCACCCCGTGTCGACGCTGCCCGCGCGCTTGACCGGCTGCCACCTGTCCGCCACCTGTCAGCCGGCACCTCCCTTGCCCTCCCTCCCTCCCTCCCTCCCACGCAACGCACCCCGTGTCGACGCTGCCCGCGCGCTTGACCGGCTGCCACCTGTCCGCCACCAGCTTGCCAAAGAGCTCGCGGGGCGTGCGGGGCTTGCGCGCGCCGCTGTTGTCCCAGAAGCCCCACTGCAGCATGGCGGCGCGGTTGAAGGCCACCAGCTGCGCCGAAATGGTTGTCTTGCGCGAGGGGTCGGTCGGGTGCGGCACCTGCACTCATGCAGAGCAGCAATAAAGACGCAAACGCGCCGTGGGACGCGTGCTGGGGCACGGCGCACGAATGAGACGTCGAGTCGCGGCGTGGCGGGGCAAGCTGGAAAAGGCATGCGATGCTGCGGCGCGTCGCAGCGGCGGCACCCCTCCGTCGGGAGCGTGGGTGAAAACAGCGTCGAGGCGGTGTGACCCAGCGGCAACGAGGCGTGGCGGGGCGGGGCGCGGAGGAGGGCGCACCTCGGCCGAGAGCCACTCGTCGCCGGGGCGGTAGCCCTTGGGCTGGGGCTTGTCGGCGGGCCGGTTGGCGTCCCTGGGAAACGCGCGCGCGCACGCACTCAGGCGCAACGCAACAGCCCGTCAGGCACCCTGCAGTGTCGCCCCGACGACGCACAGCGCCGAGCAGGTGCGCAGGCAGCGGGCGCCGCAGAGTCGAGAGTGACTTGAATGAGGCAGGGCTGGGTGCACCGCCTGCCTGGCTCGCTCACCAGTAGGCCTCCACGCGCTTGACCAGCTCCACCTCGCCCTTCCACGACAGCGTGCACTGCAGCCGCACCACGTAGTCCCACGCCGCCGTCGGCGCCTCGCGCCACGCGCCCATCTCCTGCGGGCGCAGGCAAAGCGACGAGCGAGCGGACGTGCCGGCAGGTCAAGCGGCGCTTCATCTAGGAAACTGGCGGCGTCGTGCAGCGGCGCCACGGAGGTGTCCAAACAGACGCGAGCCATCCACACGCCACACGAACGTGCACGAGCTACACTCTGTTGTCGACCCGACCACCCCAAAGGCAAACCAGAGAGGTGCGCCAAACCTACCTGCATGAGGTACTCCTTGCCGACACGCCCCAACCAAATCTTTAGGCAAGCACAGAGGTGCGCCAAGCCTACCTGCATGAGGTACTCCTTGCCGACGCCCACGAACTCGAGGAAGGCGAGCACGCCCTGCTCCTTGGTGAGCAGGTGGTTCTGCCTGCGGCTCTGCTGGTACTGGAACGCCGCCTGCGCCCCCACACAGCACGCGCACAGCACACGCGCAGCACGCACGCGGTCACGCCACGCACACGCCCCAAGGTGGAGGAAGGAAAAAACCAGGTTGCGAACGGCCGCGCGGTGCGCGCGCAGAGGCGGAGGCCAGCGAGGGCAGAGAGAGCCTGAGCAGGCGACGCGTGTCCCGCCGCACCATGAGCGCGCGGAAGTTGAGCGCCGAGGTGATGGTGTTGACCAGCTTGGTGAGGTCCTCCTTGTCGCTGCGGCACGCGCAGCACGCGCAGCACGCACGGTGGGCGCCGACGCGCACACCTGCGCCTGCTGCTTTACGCCCGGTCCCTGAAGAGGGGACGGGCGGATCGGATGACGTGGGCGCAGAGGAGGAGGAGAAGGGCGTCGTGCTCACCACTTGTCAGGGCGCTGGTAAAAGGGCACACAGGTTCTGACTGCACAGAGGAGGAGGACAGCCGCACTCACCACTTGTCGGGGCGCAGGATGGGCTGGTAGAAGGGCAGCCAGCCGCGGTGCAGCTTGTGCAGCGCCAGCACCATGCCGTGGCCCGCCGCCACGTCGGCGTCCGTCACCACCTGCGCCGGGAAGAGGCGCGGGCACACAGCACGCACAGCACGGCCATGAGCAAGCGCAGGTGAGACGCGGCTAAGCAGGGCGCGCTCGGCGGTGCCACATGTGGCAAGAGCGAAGACCGCCATCAGCGGTGCGCAAAAGCGCGTGCGGTTGAGGGCTGGGTGCTGCGCAGTGCGCCACAACGTGCCCGCGATTGCAGCGGCATGCTTGCGAGGCGCGCGCGTTGGAGGACGCTGCGCGCCGCGCTTGCGCCGGCCGGATGATCACGCGGCTTCACAAAAAGCGCGAGAAAAAAAGCAAGAAAGCAGCGTCACGAGGGGGACAGAACCAACGGCAAAACGTCCCGTCAAGCCACGCCGTCCACAAGCCGTCAATCGTCACGAGAGGTCGCCACGACGGTCCGTCACGCCCCTACCTGCCGCCAGCCCACCACCACCGCCCGTACGGCCGCGCGGCCCGCGCGGCCGCCAGCGCGGCGCCCGCCCCCACGCAAAGCCCCAGCGCCGCCGCCATGCAAAGCCCTACCTTGCCGGCGGCCTGCAGCAGCTCGCCCGTCAGCACCACGGCGCCCTCGAGCGGGTCCTGCTCCAGCGCGCGCTTGGCCTGCTCCGCCAGCCGCCGGTTCTGCTCGCTCACCGCCACCACCGGCTCCTTCTTCTGCGCCGCCGCCGCCTGCGGCTTGGCAGCGGCGGCCGCGGGGGCCGCCGCCGCCGCCGCCGGCTTGGCAGCGGCCGCCGGGGTGGGCGCTGCGGTGGCCGGCGCGGCGGGCTTGCTGGTGGTGGCGGCGGTGGTGGTCGTCGTCTTGGGCGCCGCCGCTGCGGTGCTGGGCGCGGCGCTGCTAGGCGCGGGCGTGGTGGTGGTGGTGGTGGTGGTGGCCGTCTTGGGCGTGGAGGTGAACTGGAAGGGCGCGGGGGCCGCGTCAGCGGCTGGCTTGGCCGCCGCTGGCGTCGCCGGCGTCGCCATCGCCGTGGGCGTCGGAGTGGCGCTCTTGGCGGCGGCGGCGGGCGCGGCGGCCGGCGCGGCGGCCTTGCTCGCGGGCTGCGCCGCCGGGGCGGCGGGCGCCGCCGGCGCTGCCGGCTTGGCAATGGGCGCGGGCGCGGCGCCGCTGCCGCTGCCGCTGGTGCGCGGCGCGGGCTTGGCGGCCTGGGCCTGCTGCTGCGCCGGCGGCGGCGCGGCGGCGGCGGCGGGCTTGGCGCTGGAGGACGCTGCCGCCGGCGCCGGCGTGGCGGCGCTGGCGGGGACGGCGGCGGCCTTGCCGGCCGTGCTGGCGGCACCCTGGGCCTTGGCAGTGGTGGCGGTGGTGGCGGTGGTGGCCGTCGCCTGTGCCTGCGCGGGCTGGGCGGGCTTGGGCGTCGTCGCCGTCGGCGCCGCCGCTGGGGCCGGCGCCGCCGCTGCCGCCGCCGCCGGCGCGGGCTTGGCGGACTTGGGCTGCTGCTGCGGGGGCGCCAGCGCCGCCGCCGTTGCCAACGCCGCCGCCTTGCTCTCCACCGCCGTCGGCGCCTTGGGCTGCGCTGCGGGCTGCGCGGCGGCGGCGGCGGCGGCGGCGGCGGCGGCGGGGGGCTTGGCCGGCTGGGTCGTCGCCGCGGGCGCGGCGGCGGGCGGCGTGGGCTGCTTGGCCGCGCCACCGTCAGCGGGCTTGTTGCCTGCGCGTGCGGTTGGCGTCAAGGGCACTCGGTACAGGTGTGTGTGCCTCCGCACGCGCACGCGCGATGGCTACCTGTCAGAATTGCGGAACGAGCAAGGGATAAGGTGGGGGCGGGGCACCGCTTTGCGCACCCGCGAGCACCGCCTGTGAGAGGTTGTGGATGAAGGAGTTGAACACGCCGCCAGACGCCGCCGCCGCCGCGGCGCCGCCGGCCGGCGCCGCCGCCTTGGGCGCCGCCGGCTGCTGCTGCTGCTGCGCTACGGCGGGCTGCACGAGCGTCGGCTGCACCAGCGTGGGCCGCACGACGGCGGGCGTGACGACGGCGGGCTGCACGACGCGCGGCAGTTGGGCGGGCGGCGGTTGGGCGCGCGGCGGGGGCGCGGCGGGCGAGGTGCTGCTGGCGGCCTCGTAGGCCTTGGCCAGCCGCCGCACGTCCCGCGTCAGCGTCTTGACCTGCACGCGGTTCAGGGGACAAAGCCGAGACGCATGGCCGGCGCAAGGAAACGAGTGAGCGCGGCGACGTCCTCCTTGTGCAAGCCCTGCTTGGAGATGACGTGCGGGGCGGCAGCGGCCCCGTGCGCACCTCGGCCAGCGCCGGCGCCAGCTCGCGCGTGAAGGCCTGCTCCAGCTCGTGCGAGGCGGAGCGGCAGGCGTCGAGCGCCTGCGCCTGCGCCGGCGGCGCCGCGCCGCCCTGTGCGTGCAGTGCCCGCAGCTCCTGCGCCAGCGCCGCCGCCTGCGACACACAACACGGCAATCGCGGGGCACGCAGGATAAAGAGAAGAAGCATTCGACGTTTGGGCGCTTCTCTTCAGAGAGGGGGAGACAGCTCGCAGGCAGCGCGCAAAGTGACACCATTTTCGACCCTCCCTCACCTGCGCGTCGAGCGAGGCGATGGTGTCGACGATGTCGCGGCCCTCGCTCTTGAGCCGCTCGCGCTTGACCTCCCACATGGACAGCTGGCCCGGCATGAGCGAGGACATGAAGGCGATGGCCGCCACGGCCAGCCGCTGCGACGACTCGGCGCCGCCCGCTTCGCCGCCGGGCACAGCCGCCGCCGCCTGCCGCCGCGCGCCGCCCACCGCCGCCCGCAGCTCGCCAGCAAACGCCGCCGCGTCGCGGGCAAGGTCGCGCGCGCGCTGCGCCGTGCCCTGCAGGTGCGCCGGCGACGGCAGCGACGCCCCCGCGCCGCCGCCAGGCGCCGACCGCCGGCCGTTGCTGGCCGGCGCCGCCGCCGCCGAGCCGCCGCCGCCGAGCGAGCCGCGGGGCGCCGGCGCGGCGGCGGACGCCGCTGGCGCGCCCACCTCCGCCCACCCGCCATTGTCACCGCCGTTGTCGCCGCCGCCCTGCTCCATCTGCATCTGCTGCCGGAACTCGTCGGGAAACATCTCGCGCAGCTGGCGCAGCTCCTCGTCGTCGTCCTGCGCCGCCTGCAGCTGCCGGGCAGCTCCCGCGGCGCTGAACGCGTCGTCCTCGTCGCCCGCGCCCTGCGCTTGGTGGTGGTGGTGCTGCTGCAGTTGCCGCCGCTCGGCGCGCACGTTGCGCCACCAGGCGAGCAGCTCGGGGTGCAGCTGCGTGCGCGCGCGGATGGCCTCCTCGGGCGTGGGGCCGTAGCCCTCGCCGCGCTGCTCGGCCTTGGTGTGCGCGAAGTGGCACTTGCTGCCGTAGAAGCAGACGCCCTTGGTCTGGATGTTGCGGCACAGGCTGACCTGCGAATGGGGGGAAACGAGCACGAGGGCGCACGCGACGAGTTTGTGGACCTCGCTGGCAGGCAGTGAGCTCATGAGGGCGAGAAGGCGCCTCTCGTACTGCTAGAAGCGAAATCGCACCCTGAAGAGGTACATCTTGTCTTCGAGCAGATCTGGCGGGGGGCGCGGGAAGCCCGGCGGGATGACCGGGTCGCCGCCCTGCGGGAAGGCGCCGGCCCCCGCTCCGCCTCCTCCTCCGGGTCCGCTCATGCTGGTGTTGCTGTCTTGCGTTGAGTCGGTGAGTCGAGTCCTGCTGGCCTACGTCACGCGCCTCAGCGGCGCGTCGGGGGGCCGTCCGGCACGCGGCGAGTCTGCCGCTGCCGCTCCTGCTGCTGCTGCACTCGCACGGGGACCCAGCGGGTCATCTGCGGCGAGCTGCGCTCGGAGGAGGGCCAAGGAGGCGGCGCCGCCTGCGGCCGCACAGCGCCGGCACAGCGTGCGCGTGAGCGCTGCCTCCTCAGCTGCAGGGGATGGACAAGCCACCACACCCTGATCACCCACAACGCCGCGCTGGCGCCCAGCTGCGTGCCTGCGCTCTGGCCCTCTGCTAGGGAGTGCCTCGATCGATCCGGCCGAAGAGCAGCCCCGCACGGAACACGGTGCGGCGGCCACATCGCTGGCAGGGATCGCCACCTGCACCCGCTGCTGCGCTCGCTGCACGCCGAGCGGCGCTCTGATTGCCCCGTTCGCCTGCGCACCTGCAGCGGGAGGTCCGTTCGCCCCGGCGCAGGCACGCCGCCGACCCGCAAGGCGGCAGCAGAGTTCGATTCAGGCTTCTCTCAGCTCTCTGAACGTGCCGTCGGGTGGCGCTGGTGCGATCTGGTCCTCTCGCTCCTTTTTTCCGTGTGCTGTCCGAACCCTGCGTGCTGCTGCGCGCACGATCGAGGAAGCGCTGGGCGCAGTCAGCCGTCAGGAGACATCGCCGTCGTCGCGGGGACCCTGTAGCCCGGCGCTTCGGCTCGCCGGTCCCAATCGAGGGTCTGCGTCCCCATGCAGTTGAGCACGCGCGAGGGGTCCTCCTCCTAGCAGCTCCTATCCAAACCCCACAAAGTGCCCGGGGTAGAGCCCGTCGCAGAGCCGCTGCACGTGCGCCGACACGCCCGCCAGCGTGGGCAGCTGCGCCTGGTCCAGCGCCACCGTGACCCGCCGGCCGCCCGACTGCCGCGCCACCACCCACGCGTCGGCGGCCGTGCGCGCCACCACCTCCCAGTCGCCCTCCGCCGCCAGGCCAGGGCCGCCCGGCACCGCCAGCGCGCCCTGCACGTCCGCCGCTGCGGCCGCCGCCGCCAGCGGCGGCGCCTCGGACCACTGCTGCAGCTTGCTGCGCACGCGGGCCGCCGCGCGCAGCGCGCCGTCGCTCAGCGTCGTCACCTTCTTAATCGGCGTCGCCCTGCGGTGGTGCACGCGTTGAGCCGTTGCTCGTGGAGATCCACACCACGCCGCTTCCGTGGCGCCATGAGCAAGCGATTGTACGCACCTGGTGCAGTCGGCGTGCAGGTCCTCGCAGCAGTAGCGGTAGCCCTGCTGGTGCCACAGCAGCGACGTGGTGGGCAGCCCGTCGTGCAGCTGCTGCGACAGGCCGGGCGCCAGCTGCGACGCCACCTGCGCCCGCCCGCCCAAGACAAGCGCACACACGCACCCCAGTGATGGCTTCTTGGTTCCGCCCCAGCAAGGCTGCACCCCGCGACACCGCGCCAGCAGTAACAGCAACAGCAACACCCCGGCGTGGCGGCAGCGCGCCACACGCCCAAAAGCGCGCACCTCGTGCATCTTCGCGCGCAGCTTCGGCGCCGCGCCCGCCCGCTCGTCCACCAGCACCACCACCAGCAGCCCGCCCGCAACGTACGCCAGCAGCCCGGCGTGCCGCCGCGGCCCCTGCAGCCACACGCGCGCAAATAGCGGCGGCGCCAGGAGCCGCTCGCGCTCGCGCCGCCGCCGCTCCTCCTCGCGACGCCGCGCCTCGGCCTCCTCGCGCCGCCGCTGCTGCCGCCGCCGCTCCTCCTCCTCCTCCATGCGCTGCGCCAGCCCGTAGTCCTCGTCCCCGTCGGGGTCGAGCGGGACGGACGGCAGCGGGCTGGGCCGCCGCCGCGGCGGGCTCACGCCCGCCGGCGGCGGCGCCGCCGCCATCATGGCCGCCGCCGCCACCACGGCGGCCGGCGGCGGCGCCGGCAGCAGCCACCCGCACGGCTGCTGCCGCGCGC
>VFQP010002926.1_pt1 | contig 18222 bp, 9 predicted proteins | sample 3512351 | NCBI WGS metagenome assembly VFQP01 (sample SAMN10412372, study PRJNA504923) | tailings metagenome | isolation source: Relicate 1 Philex TSF1 revegetated site | place: Philippines: Tuba, Benguet | collected 2017-08-29
ATAAAAATAAAAGGTTTTTTTATTTAATTAAATAAAAAAACCTTTTATTTTTATCTTTATTAATAAATAAAAAATGATATTATATTAATGAGAAGAAATTTTATACAAACACTTTTTTAAAGTTATTTTTTTATTAACAAATTTACCACACCCGCTGGGTGCTATTAGAAATTTTTATTTTTTTATTATTTTATTATAGTATAGATATCAAGTACATTTTTACAAACTTTATTTAATATTATGTTTGATTAATAGCTTCGCTATTAATCAAAGATCTTCAGTGAACCATTGAAAGCGTAGCGGCAGCCTAAAAAAAGTGCAAGGCAAGGGCTTCGAATTTGCGCAGCAATGCCAGCCCCTGGCCATCGAAGGGAGTTGCGTAGCAAAAGCTTCGCTATTCACTGAATATGTTAATTTTTGCTTGTTATTTTAAATTTTTATAACTTAAATTTTTGTGAATACTAAAAATCAAAATTTATTTTTTTCAATACTAACTTTCTTAGCCCTTAATTTATCTATTTTTACTTTAAATGTAAACGCATATCCTATTTTTGCACAACAAAACTATGAAAATCCTCGTGAAGCAACAGGTCGTATTGTTTGTGCAAACTGTCACTTAGCACAAAAACCAGTTGAAATTGAAGTACCACAAGCAGTTTTACCTGATACAGTTTTTGAAGCTGTTATAGAAATTCCATATGATAAATCTTCAAAACAAGTTTTAGCAAATGGTAAAAAAGGTGATTTAAACGTTGGTTTTGTTTTAATTTTACCAGAAGGTTTTGAATTAGCTCCAGCTGATCGTGTTCCTGAAGAAATTAAGAAAAAAGTAGGTAATGTTTATTATCAACCATACAGTCCTGATAAGAAAAATATTCTTGTTGTAGGTCCTTTACCAGGTAAAAAATACAGTGACTTAGTTGTACCAATTCTTTCTCCAGATCCTGCTACAAATAAAAATGTATCTTATTTAAAATACCCTATTTATTTAGGTGCTAACAGAGGTCGTGGACAAGTTTACCCAGATGGTTCTAAATCAAATAATACAGTTTACAATGCTTCTTCTGCTGGTAAAATTACTTCTATTACAAAAGCTGATGAGAAAAAAGGTGGTTATTTAGTAACTATTGAAAAAGTAAATGGTGAAACTGTTACTGATAAAATTCCAGCTGGTCCTGATTTAATTGTTAATGAAGGACAAGTTGTGGTTGCTGATCAACCTTTAACGTCTAATCCTAATGTTGGTGGCTTTGGTCAAAAAGATGTTGAAATTGTATTACAAAACCCAGCACGTATTCAAGGTTTATTAGTTTTCTTCTTATTTGTTTTATTAGCACAAGTATTACTTGTTCTTAAGAAGAAACAATTTGAAAAAGTTCAATTAGCTGAAATGAACTTCTAATTTTTTTTTTCTCTACGATCGTATCAATAGTAATTGAGAACATTTTTTTAGATTTAAAATCTTTTTAATCTTTTTAAATTAATCTTTTTAATAAAATTTAATAAATATTTTTTTTATAAAAGCACTTTGTTATAAAAGCATTTTGCTAACAAAATTTTTTATATTAATAAAATTATATTTATTAAATTTTATTAAAGATAATTTATGTTTGATTAGCCTTTGCCCTCGAAATTTGCGAAGCAATAGGGCTGGCCTTCGAGGGCAAAGGTTAACTGAATATGAACAATTTCTTTTTTTTTATAAAAATTTATGTATATACCATATACACATACATATACATATGTATTAAAAAATATTATTATTATATAATAATAATATATATATATTACTTAATTAATAATTATTTTTTAGCAAATAAGTTGTAAATTGGTTTTTATTTTTCTAATTTTTTTTATTTTATAAATTAAACAACTAACTGTTATCAAAATTTTGTTTAAAAGACAAAACGTTTTTTTATAAAATATTGAACTTTTTTTATTTTAACAAAAAATTCAGTTTTTTTATTGTTAACACTTTCTTTTATTTAAAAAGTCGCAAAAAAACACAAAGATTTTATTAAATAAAAGATTTTAAAAAGTTAATAGAAAATTTATAAATCATTTTAGAAAAATTTTACTGTAACATTTAATATTTTTTAATAAAAATTGTGAATTTTATTATATTTTTTATATATTTAATTTTTTTATTATTAGCTTTATAACTTTTACTTTTTATAAGCTAAAATTAAATAATTATTCACATTGATAAATTTTTTTAATGTTTTTTTATGTCAGTAACAAAAAAACCAGATTTAAGTGATCCAGTTTTAAAAGCAAAATTAGCTAAAGGTATGGGACATAACACATATGGTGAACCAGCTTGGCCAAATGATTTATTATATATTTTCCCTGTTGTAATTTTTGGTACTTTTGCAACTGTAATTGGTTTATCTGTTTTAGATCCTGCTGCTATTGGTGAACCAGCAAACCCTTTTGCAACACCTCTAGAAATCCTTCCAGAGTGGTATTTCTACCCAGTATTCCAAATTTTACGTGTTGTACCTAACAAATTATTAGGTGTTTTATTAATGGCTGCTGTACCTGCGGGTCTATTAACGGTACCTTTTATTGAAAGTATTAATAAATTCCAAAATCCTTATCGCCGTCCTATTGCTACTATTTTATTTTTACTAGGTACTGTAGTTGCTTTATGGTTAGGTATTGGTGCTACTTTCCCAATTGATATCTCATTAACTTTTGGTTTATTTTAATTAATTAAATAAAATCTATATATTATATATAGATATGTATCTATATATAATATATTTTATATATTATTATATTATATTATAATATATTATATTATAATATATTATATTATATTATATTATATTATATTATATATATTATATAGATAATATAATTATTAATTAAAAAAAAAAAAAAAAATATGATTATAATAATCTAATATATTATATATATTATAATAACCATAAATGTTATTAAAATATTAATATTATTAAAATATTAATAATATTTTAATATTACTAAAATATTAATTAAATATTAATATTTAATTAATTTATTATCCTCAATTTTTTTTTATAAAAAAACTATAAATGAGCTCATCGTCTAACGGATAAGACAGCGGTCTTCTAAACCGCTAATGTAGGTTCAATTCCTACTGGGCTTATTTATCAAATTTTATTTATATTTTATGCATCATTACCCTTATTGCTTTTTTCACTTCATGAATAAATTGCTTCTTTCGCTTTGCGATAATCATTTCGTATTGCTTCTTTTTTTTCGTCAAAATTTGTTCATGAAGTGAAAAAAGCAATAAGGCAAGGGAGTTGCGTAGTAAAAGCAAATTTACTATGTTTAATTTATAAATCATATTTAATTTATAGCTTTTGTATTCTTGCCTTTTTAGTTTTAAAATATCTAAAAAGCAAAGATTAACTGATTGAAAATAATGATTTTTAACTAAAAAATTAACGTTTTGTTAGTTTTTTGGTTTTTGTTTTGTTTAATTTTTTTTTTTACTAAAAAACTATTTTTTTTAGTTTTTTATTTTTTAAATTAATAGTTTATTAAAAATAATAATGTTTAAAACAATTTTTTTTTATTTTTAAAAATTTAAACTATATATAACAAATATATAACAAATATATAACAAATATATAACAAATATATAACAAAAATATAACAAATATATAACAAATATATAACATATATATATTAATAAATAAATAAATGATAATTTTATTATTATTAGTTAATTTAAAAAAAAATCTAGTTTGCAGCTTTTTACTTTAGAAAAATTTAAAAATATTAAAAATAATTTATTAAAATTATATTTAATTTTAAATAAAAAATTAAAATAATTTAATAAGTTCATTTTGTTTTTTTTTTACAAAAATTGTTTATGTTTGATTAACTTTTGCCCTCCATATTTATCGCAAAGCGAAGAAGTAATAGGGCAACAAAAGGCCTTCGAAGCCCTTACCTTTTTGCTTCTTTCACTTCTTTACTTCTTTCACGAAGAAAAAAGAAGAAAGAATAAATCCTTGCGTATTATTGCAAAGCGAAGAAGCAAAAAGGCAAGGGTAGCAAATTTGCTATATAGCAAAGCTATCAATGAAATATGAATCAAAGATTTTCAGTGAACCTTTGAAAGCGTAGCGGCAGCCTAAAAAAAGTGCAAGGCAAGGGCTTCGAATTTGCGCAGCAATGCCAGCCTGAAAAAAAGGCCATCGAAGGGAGTTGCGTAGCAAAAGCAAAGCTATTAATTGAATATGAACAATATGATTTTGTAAATCAACTTTTTTAAGTTTAGTTTTTTTTTCTAAAAAAATAGAATTATTCTTTTAAAATTAAATAAATGAATAAGTTTATATATTATATTTATTTTTTTTATGAAATTAGCTTATTGGATGTATGCTGGACCTGCACACATAGGAACTTTACGTGTAGCAAGTTCTTTTAAAAATGTACATGCTATTATGCATGCACCTTTGGGTGATGATTATTTTAATGTTATGCGATCAATGTTAGAACGTGAGCGTGATTTTACACCTGTTACAGCTAGTATAGTAGATCGTCATGTTTTAGCAAAAGGTTCACAAGAAAAAGTTGTAGAAAATATAACTAGAAAAGATAAAGAAGAACAACCTGATTTAATATTATTAACACCTACTTGTACATCAAGTATTTTACAAGAAGATTTACAAAATTTTGTAAATCGTGCTTCAAATGAAGCTAATTGTGATGTTATTTTAGCTGATGTTAATCATTATCGTGTAAATGAATTACAAGCTGCTGATCGAACATTAGAACAAATTGTTCGTTTTTATATTGAAAAAGCAAAAAAAAATAATGAATTTGTATTTAATAATACAAATCAGCCAGATATTAATTTGAATAATAATTTAAATAATAATTTAAATCAATCAAAAAATCAAATAACAAAAACAGAAAAACCATCTGCAAATATTTTAGGTATCTTTACTTTAGGTTTTCATAATCAACATGATTGTAAAGAATTAAAAAAATTATTAACTGATTTAGATATTGAAATTAATGAAATTATACCAGAAGGTGGTGATGTTAATTCTCTTAAAAATTTACCAAAAGCTTGGTTTAATATTGTACCTTATAGAGAAGTTGGATTAATGACAGCTATTTATTTAGAAAAAGAATTTAATATGCCATATACATCAATAACTCCAATGGGGCTTATTGATACTGCTGCTTTTATTCGTGAAGTTGCTTCTATTTGTAAAAAAGTTAATGATTTTCATATTCAAAAAAAACAAGCAATTTCTAATGTTTCATCTAATTTAATACCAAAAATTTTTAATAAAACTTTTTATGAAAATTATATAGATAAACAAACACATTTTGTTTCTCAAGCAGCTTGGTTTTCAAGATCAATAGATTGTCAAAATTTAACTGGTAAAAAAACAGTTGTTTTTGGAGATGCAACACATGCAGCTAGTATTACTAAAATTTTAGTACGAGAAATGGGTATACATGTTGTTTGTTCTGGAACTTATTGTAAACACGATTCGGATTGGTTTAGAGAGCAGGTTTCTTGTTTTTGTGATCAAATTTTAATCACAGATGATCATAGTCAAATAGGTGAAATTATTTCTAAACTAGAACCTGCTGCTATTTTTGGTACTCAGATGGAACGTCATGTTGGCAAACGTTTAGATATTCCTTGCGGAGTTATATCTGCACCAGTGCATATTCAAAATTTCCCTTTAGGCTTTAGACCATTTTTAGGTTATGAGGGAACTAATCAAATTGCTGATTTAGTATATAATTCATTTAGTTTAGGAATGGAGGACCATTTATTGGAGATTTTTAATGGTCATGATAATAAAGAAGTAGTTACACGTTCATATTCATCTGATAATGAATCTATGTGGACAAAAGAAGCATTAACAGAGTTATCGAAAGTGCCAGGTTTTGTAAGATCAAAAGTGAAAAGAAATACAGAAAAATATGCAGAATCTAAAAAAATAAAAAAAATTACTGTAGAAATAATGTATGCTGCAAAAGAAGCTGTACAAGCTTAATAAATGAATTAAAAAAATAAAAGAAGCTGTACAAACTTAATTAATGAATTAAAAAAATAAAAGATAAGTATTTAATAAATAAAAATTATTTAAAAACTAAAATTATGTTTGATTAATAGCAAATTTGCTATATAGCAAAGCTATATAGCAAAGTTCTTTTATTGATAGCTTTGCTATCAATAAAAAAAGCTATTAATCAAAGATCTTCAGTTAATAGCTTTGCTTTTGCTACGCAACTCCCTTCGAATTTGCGCAGCAATGCCAGGGGCAAAGGTTAACTGAATATTTAAAAAGTAAAAAATTAGTTTCATTAATCATTAAAAAGAGTACTGGTTTGTTTATATTTATAGATGCATTTTTTATAATTTAGTAAAAATGGTTTCTAATTAAATATTTAAAAAATTAATTATGTTTGATTAATAGCAAATTTGCTATATAGCAAAGCTATATAGCAAAGTTCTTTTATTGATAGCTTTGCTATCAATAAAAAAAGCTATTAATCAAAGATCTTCAGTGAACCATTGAAAGCGTAGCGGCAGCCTAAAAAAAGTGCAAGGCAAGGGCTTCGAATTTGCGCAGCAATGCCAGCCCCTGGCCATCGAAGGGAGTTGCGTAGCAAAAGCTTTGCTATTAACTGAATATTTAAAAAAATAAATTAACTTTTTTTAATTAAATTTAATTAAAAAAGTTAATTTATTTTAAATTTGATTAACAATTTGATTAACAAGAAAAGAAAAGAAAATAAAAAGAAAATAAAAAGAAAATAAAAAGAAAATAAAAATAAAATAAAAATAAAAAAATAAAAAATAAAATAAAAGCAAACTTGACAAAAAAAATAAATCTGATAAATTAGAAAACAAGGGAATGTTCAAAAGAAAAAAAAAAAAAATATCCATGGAGAGTTTGATCCTGGCTCAGGATGAACGCTGGCGGTATGCTTAACACATGCAAGTCGTACGGGTTAGATTTATCTAATCTAGTGGCGGACGGGTGCGTAACACGTAAGAACCTACCTTTTGGAGGGGGATAACATTGGGAAACTGATGCTAATACCCCATAATAGCTGAGGAGTGAAAAGCGGGCATCTCCTAATACGAGAGCTACGCGCCGAGAGAGGGGCTTGCGGCTGATTAGCTAGTTGGTGGGGGTAATGGCCTCCCAAGGCCACGATCAGTAGCTGGTCTGAGAGGATGATCAGCCACACTGGGACTGAGACACGGCCCAGACTCCTACGGGAGGCAGCAGTGAGGAATTTTCCACAATGGGCGAAAGCCTGATGGAGCAATCCCGCGTGGAGGAAGACGGCCCGCGGGTCTTAAACTCCTTTTCTCAGAGAAGAAGTTCTGACGGTATCTGAGGAATAAGCTCCGGCTAACTTTTTGGCCACTATTCTCGTGAGGGAATAGAAAAAATACTTGGCTCATAACGGTGGAACCCTAACGTGGGTGCGACAAATTCACTTAAATTAAAAAAGTGGGCAATTGATTAACGAAAGTTAAGACCTGCACGAGGGCAATACCGTGGGAAGTTTGAGAAATTTAACATTATATTAAACAAAATAGGAGATTTCAGTAACCAGTTACTGAAAAATTCTAAAATGAGTCGTAAAAATTCATAAAAAATCAACGGCATGAAGGAGGCCAATCGTAAAAATTATGACTGAAATCAGCTATTTAACCACAATTGAGTCTGCTATTATATACGGAACTCTATTAGGTGATGGAACTATCGTGAAAAGAGGTAACAGTTATCGACTAAAGATTGACCATGGCATCGATCAAAAAGATTATGTGCAATGGAAACACCAAAAATTACAACGTTTATGTCAAACAACACAGCCACCAAAAATTACAAAAGATAAAAGAGGTTTTGAAGGAGTTGAGTTTTACACAACTTCAGGTCTTTACCTGAAACCTTATCACGATCTTTTTTATAAAAAAGCGGCAAGTGGTAGATATGAAAAACGTATAACGCAAGAACTAATAGATTCATTACCTATGAATCCTTATGTTTTAGCTGCTGTTTTTATGGATGATGGAAGTGTTCGCAATGATTGTTATGCAGGTAAGCTTGCTTTTCAAGGCTATCCACGTGAAGATATTGAATTATTTGTTCAATATTTAAACAAATGGGGTATTCAAGCTAGTATTGCTAGGCATACAGTTAAAAGTGGACAGTACTACCTAAACTTAAATGCAGCTACTTTTGGTAATTTAGTGAAAATAATTGAACCAATTGTGAGAGAAATTCCATCTTTACAATATAAATTAAATGAAAATCTCAAACCCCGTAACGACTGAGGAAAAAGTTTGAAATAAACTTGAGTACGAGATGGTAAAATACGTGACGTGATATGCTTTTTTTGAGTAAAAAGCTTTGCAAATACGTGTTACCATAAAACGCCGAGCTCTTTTTTTCGAAAAGAAAGAAAGATGATTGTATAGTCTATACGGTTAGAAATAACCGAGTTCATGAACTATGTGCCAGCAGCCGCGGTTTGGCTTCAAAATTGCCGCAATGCCAAGTAATTGGCATTAAGAATCCAGCTCATAACGGGGAAGCCTAAAAACATAAAATTATGTTTACGGTAATCCCGTGGGAAGTTTGCTCTTTTATTAAAAATAACAAAAAGCAAACCCCGTAACGACTGACCCGAAAGGGGAGAGCACATAAAAAAGCCAAATAAAAAAGTTATATATTTGGATGTGCTAAGACGCTGGCTCTCACAAGGCTTCAGGTAGATTATGGAAGAATATTACAAATAATATGTAAAAATTTGCTTTGATTAAAAAAGCGAAAAAAAAAGGCTACGAAAAAAGAAAGCAATGATTGGTCCAATCATTCGAAAGTGCTTCAGAGGTTTCTTGAAGTATGCTCCTTTCTATTGATTTATGGTTAATTCCAGAATAGTCAATAGTTTTTTAAAAATTATTTGTAAAAAAAATGCAACAACAACAAAAAATAACTATGGCTTATATTTTAGGTTTAATGGAAGCTGATGGTGGTATTCTTTTAATGTTTGGAACGGGTAAAAGCAAAACAACGCTTAAACCTTGGATTAGGATTTCGCAAAAATCCAATCCAAATTTACTAGCTCTGATTAAAGAATACTTTGAATCACATGGAATTGAATGTGAATACGAAACTTGGAATGCAGCAACATCGAAAGGTCGCGCTACTAATCTTACTATAACAAAAGCAAATAGTGCAAGAAAATTTATAGAACTGGTTAAAAAAGAACCACTTCAATTTATAAGTCAAAAGCAACGTGACTTTTGGATTCTTGATCGAGTGCTAAATACACCACAAACTCTTAGCATAGCGGATAAAATTAGTTTAAAAAAATCTATGCATAAAGCTAATCGAAATGAGCCCGATCTTAATGCAAACGGTGCTCTTACTCGAGAAACTTTAGAGTTAAAGTATAACATTCCGTTAGGTTCATCTAATGCAGATGCATCTAATATCTTATCATCTATTGACGCAAAATACGAAGCACATGCTAAGCATTTTGAAGATTTAATTGCTAAGAACGCATTAAACCTGCCACCTGATTGGGTTGCAGGTTTAATAGATGGTGATGGAAGTTACTATGTTACAATGCAAGTACAAGAACCTTCGTCGCGTTATAGTAAAAGAATGATACAAATTCAAGCAAATTTTACGTTGACTATGGAAATTAATTCACTTTTAACACTAAAAGCTATAAAAAGTATAGTAGGTTCAGAAGCTCCTATCCAAAAAGCGGAAAATCATTATCAAATGTGGTTTAGAAATCAAACCGATGTTAAAGCTCTGCTGGAATTCCAGCAAGCATATTTACCATTAGGTAACCGTAGAAAAATGCAATATAATTTAGTTAAACAAATTAATGAATGGCAAGAAAAAGGTCAGATGGGTAATTTGAATAACATATTAAGCATTATTCGCGCTGCTTACGCACTTTCAGAAGATTCTAAAGGTCGCGGAAGGACGCGTACGCAAGAGGAAATGGAAGCCATTGCTAAAGAAATTTACGGTTAATTGTTGTTTCTTCCTAAGGTCACCCGTGAGATGAAGGTATAGTCTGTTCCCATTGAAAAATGCGGAGGAAATGAATACATAGGGAGCAAGCGTTATCCGGAATGATTGGGCGTAAAGCGTCTGTAGGTGGTTCAAAAAGTCTACTGTCAAATACGTTGGCTCAACCAACGGCAGGCAGTGGAGTACTATTGGACTAGAGTTCGGTAGAGGTAGAGGGAATCCCTAGCGTAACAGTGAAATGTGTAGATTTTAGGGAGAACACCAGCGGCGAAGGCGCTCTACTGGGCCGATACTGACACTGAGAGACGAAAGCTAAGGGAGCGAATAGGATTAGATACCCTAGTAGTCTTAGCTGTAAACGATGGAAACTAAGTGGGGGGGGACCTCTCATTTTATGTAAAAATAAATAATGAGTGTGAATAACAAGTAACTTCGGTTATTTGTGATTTCATGTATAAGTAGTTACCTCCCTGCTGTAGCTAACGCGTTAAGTTTCCCGCCTGGGGAGTATGCTCGCAAGAGTGAAACTCAAAGGAATTGACGGGATCCTGCACAAACGGTGGAGTATGTGGTTTAATTCGATGCAACGCGAAGAACCTTACCAGGGTTTGACATGTCTAGAATTTTTCAGAAATGGGAAAGTGCCATATTCAAATATTTGGAATATGGAGCTAGAACACAGGTGGTGCATGGCTGTCGTCAGCTCGTGCGTTGACGTGTATGGTTCAGTCCTGCAACGAGCGCAACCCTCGTCCTTAGTTACACAAAAATGCTCTCTAAGGAGACTGCGCGCGCAAGCGCTGAGGAAGGTGAGGATGACGTCAAGTCAGCATGCCCCTTACACCCTGGGCGACACACGTAATACAATGGTTGAGACAATCAGAAGCTACCCCGCGAGGGCACGCAAATCTGTTAAACTCAGCCTCAGTTCGGATTGTAGGCTGCAACTCGCCTACATGAAGCCGGAATCGCTAGTAATCGCTGGTCAGCCATACAGCGGTGAATACGTTCCCAGGTTTTGTACACACCGCCCGTCACATCAAGAGAGTATACAAAAGTCTAAGTCATTAGTTTAACCTTTTGGAAAACGGTGCCCAAGCTTCGGTAAACAATCATGATGAAGTCGTAACAAGGTAGGGCTACTGGAAGGTGGCCCTGGATCACCTCCTTCAATTTAATAAAAATTTACCTTCTTTTTGTTTTTTATTCGCAAAAAAAGATCCTTTTTTTGTTTTGGGTAAAGACAAAACGCTTTGCGTGCTTTGCTTTTGCTACGCAAAAGCAAAGCTTTGATGGTTTTTAATTATAAAAAATAAAAAATATAACAAACAAATGTTATTGTTTAGTGAAGCTATTTTGAAAAAAAATAGACAAAAAAAACGCTAAACAATAACATTTGTTTGTGCTTTTTTCACTTCTTCACTTCGTGAAAGAATACGCAACACCCTTATTTTTTTTGCTGCCTTGTTTATTAAACAAAAATATTAAACAAAAATATAAAAAGTAAAAAGTAAGAAGTCACAAAAAAATAAGAAACGGTTTTTGTAAGGGCTATTAGCTCAGTTGGTTAGAGCGCACCCCTGATAAGGGTGAGGTCGGAAGTTCAAATCTTCCATAGCCCACCCATTTGATTTGTTATATTTTGTTATATTTTAGTCTTTATTCAAAAAAAGTCCATAAAATTTTGTATAAAGAAAGAAAGTATGAAAAAAAGGGAACGTAGCTCAGTTGGTAGAGCATCGCCTTTGCAAGGCGGGGGTCGCAGGTTCGAAACCTGTCGTTTCCACCATTCTTTTCTTTTCTTTTATTTTATTTTGTTATGTAACAAGAAAAGAAAGATAAGGTAGTTAATATAAAAAACTTTTGCTTCTCTATTTTATTTTATCAACCGTTGCCATTTTTGCTTCATAGCGAAGCTATGAATCAAAGATCTTCAGTGAATAGCTTCGCTATTAACTGAACATGCTTTCTTCACTTCGTGAAAGAAGTGAAAAGAAGGCAGGTATAAAAAAATAGAAAGTAAGCAAAAGAAAACAGAAGGTCAAATGAACTAAGGCTTACGGCGGAGACCTAGGCACTCAGAGACGAAGAAGGGCGCAGATACCGGCGAAACGCTTCGAGGAGCTGGCAACAAGCTTTGATCCGAAGATCCCCGAATAGGGCAACCTGTAAAACTTCCAATAAAATTCATAAGTTGGAAAGAGGCAACCCAGTGAATTGAAACATCTTAGTAGCTGGAGGAAAATAAAGCAAAAGCGATTCCCGTAGTAGCGGCGAGCGAAACGGGAACAGCCTAAACCTATGAATAATAGGTGTAGTGGGAAGACATATCTTTTCTCTTTTTCTCTTTTATTCTATATTCAAAACAAAAAAAAGAAAATAAAAAAGAAAATAAAAACGAAGCAGCTGAATCCTGCACCATAGAGAGTGAAAGTCTCGTAGTTGTAATGAAATATTAAAAGAAAGAGAAAAAGTCTATTATCCCGAGTAGCATGGGGCACGTGGAATCCCGTGTGAATCAGCGAGGACCACCTCGTAAGGCTAAATACTCCTGAGTGACCGATAGCGAAATAGTACTGCGAAGGAAAGGTGAAAAGAACCCCCGTAGGGGAGTGAAATAGAACATGAAACCGTAAGCTGACAAGCAGTGGGAGGTTTTAAAAAACTGACCGCGTGCCTGTTGAAGAATGAGCCGGCGACTTAGAGGAAGTGGCATTGGTTAAAGAGTAATATCTGGAGCCATTTGCGAAAGCGAGTCTGAAAAGGGCTTATTATTTGTCACTTCTTCTGGACCCGAACCCAGGTGATCTAACCATGACCAGATTGAAGCTTGGGTAACACTAAGTGGAGGATCGGATCGACCGATGTTGAAAAATCGGCGAATGAGTTGTGGTTATGCGGAGAAATTCCAATCGAACTTGGAGCTAGCTGGATCTCCCCGAAATGCGTTGAGGCGCAGCGGCAACGAAGAGCTATCATGGGGTAAAGCGACTGTTTCGATGCGGGCTGCGAAAGCGGTACCAAGTCGTGGCAAACTCAGAATACATGGTAAGCCTACCGTTAGCCAGTGAGACATTGGGTGAAAGGTTCAGTGTCAAGAGGGAAACAGCCCAGATCATTAGCTAAGGCCCCTAAATGATCACTAAGTGGAAAAGGATGTGAGAATGCCCAAACAACCAGGAGGTTTGCTTAGAAGCAGCCACCCTTGAAAGAGTGCGTAATAGCTCACTGGTAAAGCGTTTTTGCGCCGACAATGGCCGGGACTAAGTGATCTGCCGAAGCTGTGAGATTTTTAATTTTCTTAAAAAAAGCATTTATATTCACGTTGTATGCATATTAAAGAAAAAAAATCGGTAGGGGAGCGTTCCGTTTTGGGTGAAGTTTTCATGTAAATGTGAATGGACAATACGGAAGTGAGAATGTCGGCTTGAGTAACGAAAACATTGGTGTGAATCCAATGCCCCGAAAACCGTTGGGTTCCTCCACTAGGTTCGTCCATGGGGGGTGAGTCAGGACCTAAGATTAGGCCGAAAGGCGTCGTCGATGGAAAACAGGTTAATATTCCTGTACTGTTTTTATTGGGAATCAAGGGACGAAGGAGGCTAAACTAGAACTGCTACTGGATTTCAGTGGAAGCGTTTAGGTGCTGAGAGTTAGAAAAAAAACTATACTTGAGCTAAGACGTAATCCCTATTCTTATGCAAATAAGAGTAGCTAGTGATGTCATACTTCCTAGAAAAGCTTGTGTTTCCTGGTTACTTTAATAAAAAAAGTAATCTTAAACAATAAAAATACCTGTACCTAAAACCGACACAGGTAGGTTGGTAGAGAATACCAAGGGGCGCGAGAGAACTCTCTCTAAGGAACTCGGCAAACTGGCCCCGTAACTTCGGAAGAAGGGGCGCCCTTAATACACTTTTTTTAAAAGTGGAAAAAGGCCGCAGTGACCAGGCTCTTGCGACTGTTTATCAAAAACACAGGTCTCCGCAAAGTCGAAAGACAATATATGGGGGCTGACGCCTGCCCAGTGCCGGAAGGTTAAGGAAGTTGGTTATTCTTTTAGTAGAAAAAGCTGACGACCGAAGCCCCGGTGAACGGCGGTCGTAACTATAACGATCCTAAGGTTGAATCGCTAGCCTTAGTAAAACCAAGCCATTTGCTGGAAAACCCTCAGTGCTATTTAACAACTCAAAGTTAAACACCTAGAAAAATTCTAGACAGCCAACATATACTAACTAAAACTAACTTTTAGACAGTGAAAATTATGTTGGACAAGAGGACAATCAGCAGGAAAGACTAAGTTTTATAAACTTAGAATCCTCAGAGACCAAACGCTTGGCTTTTTAGTTGGTATAAATTAAATAGAATTAATAAAATTAATAGAATATAGAATTAAGTAAAAAAAATAATCAACGAAGGGAAAAAAATGCAAAATTTAGATCATACAGATGAAAATTTAGATCATACAGATGAAAATTTAGATCATACAGATGATGCAAAAGAATATGCTTATGCTAAAGAGTTTCAAACTACGCAGCAAATTGATACAAATACTGGTACTTGTATACCAAAATACAATAACTATACACCAACTATCAATAAAAATGCGCCAGCTTGGCAAATTATTAATAACCCTGCTCTATCTACTAGCCTTTTTACAGTAAAAGGTTCCGATGGTGCAGATTATACATTATCTGCAGCCTGGATATCTGGTTTCACAGATGGTGAGGGTACTCTTACTTTTTACCTAAACAGTAATAAAGAACTAGCTGGGGGATTGCAAGTCCAATCGGCTTTTGTTATTGTTCAGGGTGAGTCTGATTACTATTTATTGACAGCTATAGCAAATTTCTTTGGTTGTGGCTCGGTTACAGTAAATCGTAAAGATAAAACATCTGTTCGTTATCAATTTCGTGTAGTAGATTCTGAAATTTTAAAAGAATTGATTATTCCATTCTTTCAGGTTTCACCATTATGTACAAAAAAAGGTAAAGAATACCAACTTTGGTCTAAATGGACTATGTTTTTTGCCAATAAAAAGCATAAGAAAGATTGGCCAACAGGTATGATTGAGCTTTTAGAAGGTTTAAAAACATTAAAACTTCTAGGGTATAGAACTAAACAAGCAGAAGATTTCATTAAAAGCTGTGATAAATATATCGAAGCCGTAAAAAACTCAAAACCACCTAGAAGTTAATTGCTAATTTATTACGTAATTCTAATAAAAATATACATTAAAAGTTCTACCAAATAAATTGAAGATAGAGTCCAAACTCCAGCGAGAGCTGTGAGACCTGATTCTTTTTTTAAGGAACAGGAAGTTCAGTTTAGCTGTTTAAAGAAAAGACAGCTAAAATTTAAAATGAACTTAAATTGAGCGAAATTCATTGTCGAGTAAGTTTCGACCTGCACGAAAGGCGTAACGATAAGAGCACTGTCTCGGAGAGAGACTCGGTGAAATAGACTTGTCCCGTGAAGATGCGGACTACCAGCACCTGGACAGAAAGACCCTATGAAGCTTGACTGTATCCTGGAATTGGGTTCGGGCTTTTCTTGCGCAGCCTAGGTGGGAGGCTTTGAAGGTTCCCTTCCGGGGGGATCTGAGCCGTCATTGAGAGACCACTCTGGAAGAGCTAGAATCCTAATAGTGATCTTTGAATCAAGACACTTGACAGTTTCAGGTGGGCAGTTTATCTGGGGCGGATGCCTCCTAAAGGGTAACGGAGGTGTGCAAAGGTTCCCTCAGTCTGGACGGAAATCAGACATTGAGTGTAAAGGCAAAAGGGAGCTTGACTGCAAGACCTACAAGTCGAGCAGGGGCGAAAGCCGGCCTTAGTGATCCGACGGTACCGTGTGGAAGGGCCGTCGCTCAACGGATAAAAGTTACTCTAGGGATAACAGGCTTATCTTCCCCAAGAGTTCACATCGACGGGAAGGTTTGGCACCTCGACATTTAGGGGTCTTTACTTAGAAATAAGTAATGTAACTTGGCTATATGCTGGAACATCTGAGTAGCTTTATCTCTAGGAATAAGACTAGGAAAAGTATAAAGTGCAGACAATCAGCAGGGAAGTCCTCTATTTTCACAAGACTTATCAAACAAAAAAGTGAAGAAAATGACCCCTCAACGACTACACGCCGAGCTCCTTTTTAAAAAAAGGATGATAATATAGTCTGAACTACTAGGTAACTAGTAGAGACATTACTAAGCAAATGTGAACCAATTTAGCCTGCGTAGTATTGTTTTCGCGAAGCGAAAACAAAACAGGACACAATTTTTGCAAAAACAAAGAAGTTTTACCAAAAAAACTCGAGCAAAATTGTATAATTGCAGCTTAAGTATGTCTAAAGTTCGTGAATAAATTATAAAAAACAAAAAAACAAAACATATAATATATGACAACACAATTAACTCAAATCCAAAAAGATATTATATTCGGTTCACTTTTAGGTGATGGTAATTTACAAACATTTTCTAACGGTAAAACGTGGAGATATCGAGCAGTTCATTCTGAAAAATATGCAGAATATATAAATTATAAATATACAAACCTTGCAAACTTATGCGATACTGGTATTTTAACGACTGGTGTAGATAAAACAAGACCAAACGCTTCAAGAAAAATGTATTTTAACACAAAAGTACACAAGTGTTTAAAGGTTTATGGTGATATGTTTTACACTTTTGACCAAAATACTGGAAAATTTGTGAAAGATGTTCCAATTGACGTTGAAAATCATCTAACCCCTCATGCATTAGCTGTGTTTTATCAAGATGACGGTGCATTAAAAGATGCAAAAAAAACAAAAGCAATGCGCATTTGTACTGAATCTTTTACGAAGGCCGGCGTTGAACGCATCGTTCAAGCTTTAAAAAACAAATATCAAATTGAAGCAACTCTAGCTCCCAAGTATAGTTCTTCTAAAACTGTATCAAATACAGGAGCAACTAGTAAACCAATTGTCGGATATCGTATATATATTCCAGCAAAATCAGCGAAAGCATTTGCTGATCTTATCAGAGAACACATGGTTAATTGTATGACATACAAATTAAATTGTTAAAATTCACGAGCTTTATAACACAATTTCGATGTCGGCTCATCACATCCTGGAGCGGCAGTACGTTCCAAGGGTTGGGCTGTTCGCCCATTAAAGTGGTACGTGAGCTGGGTTCAAAACGTTGACTGTTAAAAACAGCGTGTATTTGTAGTAATACAAATTAAGTATTGGCTTATATCGGTGAAACCTAAATATTTTACTAAATATATGGTAATGCCGAGGGAAGATTTTGCAAGACATTAACTAAATAGACAACAACAACTATGACAACTAATAAAATTTTATCTAATTTTAAAGAAAATAAACTGCTGTGGTTTATAAAAAATGCTAATTGTCTTTTAAAATCCCCGTAGAGACTTCTAACTAGTACATGTGTTTTTACAACATTACCAAGTAGAGATATCCATAATTGCATGGGTATAATACGCCAACCCCTGTATAAATTCTAAAATAACTACAGGGTGAAGACATAGTCCGTGCTTTGTCGAAAGACAAAGGTGTGTTTAGAATAAATAAACTAAATTCTAAACCTTCATGTGTGAAACAGTTTGGTCCATATCCGGTGTTGGCGCTGGAATATTGAGAGGAGCCAAAGATAGTACGAGAGGATTTCTTTGGATAAACCCCTGATGTATCGGTTATTGTTCCAACAGTAAACGCCGAGTAGTCACGTTTAGAGCGGATAACTGCTGAAAGCATATAAGTAGGAAGCCCACCTCAAGATGAGTATTCCCCATTAGGCCACGGGAAGATAACCCGATTGATAGGCGTCAAGTGTAAGAATTGTAAAGTTTTCAGCTAAGACGTACTAAAGGCCAATTGATTTTGATCTTTTAATTTTTTTTGCTAGTAGCAAAATAATAACATACATATTTGATTAATAGCAAAGCTATTAATCAAAGATCTTCAGTTAATAGCGAAGCTATTAACTGAACATGATTACATTATCCTTTTGCCTTCTTTTGCACATAAAAAAAGCGAGAAGGCAAAGGTTAATTTTAATTTAATTTAAATAGCCTTGGTGCTCACGTTAATTGGGACCCACACGTATACATCTCGAACTACGAAGTGAAAACGATTAAGAGTTTAAAGAACTGAATGAACGCTTGTT